>Ga0184623_10000213_pt1 | contig 24404 bp, 24 predicted proteins | sample PLM1_100_b1_FD_133138 | JGI IMG/M metagenome (GOLD analysis project Ga0184623, IMG submission 133138) | Groundwater sediment microbial communities from an aquifer in East River, Colorado, USA - PLM1_100_b1 | ecosystem: Environmental > Terrestrial > Soil > Riparian zone | place: USA: East River... | reverse complement strand
GGCCGACCGATTGCGCGCAGGCATCGGGACATTCCGACCGAAGCTGCGTTGGACCGACTACTGGGCCTCCAACGATCCGGCACCGGCGGGCGAGCTACTCGTCGCCACGGAGATGAGCCCGAAGCCGGCGGCCGACCAGGTCGTCAGCAAGCGGGTCTGGAACCGCCGAAGCCTGCTCGACGACCATGGCAGCTACTGGGACAACGACGAGGAGTTCATCATCCCGCTCCTGCGCGAGCTTGACGATCCCACCGGAGACGGCTCGGCGTCGCGCTTCTACCCGGTGGAGGCGGCTACCCCAGCCGCATCGAACGCAGCGGCCTCGCCGGCTGCGCAGTCCGGGGAGCCGCCAGAGGAAGCCGGCCTCCGCGCCTCCCGTCACCGGGAGCGGGTTGCCGCGCTTGCGATCTGGCGACAGGCCTGCATCGTCTTTCCCATTGCCGCGATCTCGACCGCCATCGTCCTGGCCCCCTCACGGCTCATCGCGATGGGCCAGACGATCGCCGACGCGCTCATTCGCATCCCGGGCGTCAAGCTCCTGGAGGGTCCGATCAATTGGCTCCGGACGCTCGAACTCGGGGTCATTCCCGTGATCAATGTCCCGGCCGTGCCCGTCTTCGTCGAATTCGGGATCTGGGTTCTGCAGGCGGTGGTCTTCATCGCGATACTCCAGCTTCTCTTCGCGCCTGTACGAGCATTCCACGCCTGGAGGATCGGCACTCCGATGCGAGCGGCCGTGTTCACCGCAGAGTGCATCCTCGGCGGCCTCCTGGTGATCGCCGCGCTGGTCGTGATCAGCGCAGACCTACTGCTGGGTTGGCTGCAACCGATCTTCCCGGCTCGGGCGCTCGACCCGCCCGGGCACGACCTGCTCCTCGGGTCGGGCGGCCGGGACTGGTTGGGCGGGCTCCTCGTGACGGCCGGACTCATCGGGCTGTCGTTCATCAGTTCATGGCTGGTCAGTCGCTGGAAGACCCCGATCGCGACAATGGTGGTCGGCGGCGTGGGATCGGCGCTTTTCGTCCTGGCGCTCGTGGCGGCGGTGCTCGCGATCTTCAAACGCCCGGGTATCGAGCTCGCCGAGCTCGCCTACGCTGGAATCTGGCTCGCGTTCGTAATCGCGTACCGGATCGGCCACTCCTTCTGGCGCCTGTGGGACCGGCGGGAGCGACAAGACGCTTACGACCTCGATGTCGCCGAGAAGGTCAACCGCTGGCCGGCCATAGTCGGGGCGGCGAGCCTGACGATGGTTGCGGTCTCCTTGGCTGTCTGGGTGCTCGGCCTGGCCGTCGAGATCCCGATCCTGTTGACGGTCGCCTCCGCGGTGCTCGCGGCGTTCACCCTGTATCTCGCCGGCCAGGCGACAAAGGGCGCGGCGGACCCGCTCTCGGCGCCGGGGCCGGTCATGAGCGCGCGGTCGGACTAGACCGCGACGGGCTCGCGGTACTCCCCGAAGACCTCGCGAAGGACGCCGCACTGCTCCCCGAGCGTGGCGTAGGCCGCCGCGCAGCGGATGAAGTGGGGCATGAGGTTGTCGTCGGATGAGCCGGGTCGCCGGGCGGACTCACGGAGTTCGGCGAGCGCCGACTCGACGGCCGCGGCGTCCCGCTCCCGGCGCGTTCGGTCGAGTCGCGCCATCTGCCGTTCGAAGGAGCCAGCGGGCACCTGGAGCACGGGAATCTCGGTCACCTCCGAGCGGTCGACGAAGGCGTTAACCCCCACGATTCGGCGCTCGCCCGCATCGAACTCGCGCTGGAAACGGTAGGCGGCGTCGGCGACCTCGTTCTGGGGGTATCCCTGCTTGGTCGCCTCGACCATCCCGCCTCGCCGATCGATCTCGTCCAGATAGCGCCAGACGTCCCGCTCCGTCTCGTTCGTCAGCGCCTCGACGAACCAGCTCCCGCCGAGCGGATCGATCGTGTTCGCGACACCGGATTCCTCCGCGATGATCTGCTGCTGGCGGAGGGCGAGAAGGGCGGCTTCCGCCGTCGGCACCGCGAGGGCCTCGTCGTAGGCGTCCGTGTGGAGCGACTGGGTCCCGCCGAGGACGGCCGCGAGCGCCTGGAGCGCGACCCTTGTCAGGTTATTGAGCGGCTGCTGGGAGGTGAGGGATACGCCCGCCGTCTGGGTGTGGAATCGCATCCATGTCGAGCGCTCGTTCTCAGCCCGGTAGCGCGCCGTCATGAGCTTGTACCAGATGCGACGCGCGGCCCGGAACTTGGCGATCTCCTCGAAGAAGTCGCTGTGCGAGTTGAAGAAGAAGCTGAGCCGCGGCGCGAAGTCGTCGACGCGGAGGCCGCGGGCCATCGCGTGCTCGACGTAGGCCATGCCGTCGGCGATCGTGAACGCCAACTCCTGGATCGCCGTCGAGCCGGCCTCGCGGATGTGATAGCCGCTGATCGAGATCGTGTTCCAGCGCGGCATCTCGCGCGTCCCGAACTCGATCGTGTCCGTGACGAGGCGCATCGACGGCTCCGGCGGGAAGAGGAATTCCTTCTGGGCGATGAATTCCTTGAGGATGTCGTTCTGGAGCGTCCCCTCGAGAGCCGCCCGCGGGAATCCCGCCTTTTCGGCGGCGACGATGTACATCGCCCAGATCGGAGCGGCCGGCGAGTTGATCGTCATCGAAGTCGAGACGCGGTCGAGCGGCAGGTCGGCGAGGAGGACCTCCATGTCGGCCAGGCTGCTGACGCCGACGCCGCACGTCCCGAACTCGCCTTCGGCCTCGGGGTCGTCCGTGTCGTAGCCGTAGAGCGTCGGCATGTCGTAGGCGATCGACAGGCCGGTCTGGCCGGCCGCGAGCAGGGACTTGAACCGGGTGTTCGTGTCCTCGGCGGCCCCGAACCCGGCGAACATCCGCATCGTCCAGAGGCGGCTCCGGTAGCCGGACGGGTGGATGCCACGGGTGAGTGGCGGCTCGCCCGGGAAGCCGATGTCGCGGAGCGGATCGAAGTCGTCCCATCGGCCAGGCTCGCGTCGGAGCGGCTCGCCACGATGGTCTACCGCGGTCGGTCCCCCGCCGCCGACCGGACCGCCACCACCCTCGGGCTGCCACGACCACGGCCCGTACAGTCGATCGACCTCGGTGTCGCTGATCGTGCTGAAGCGGATGCGTTGCTCCGGCGCGCGATCTAGAGCAGGCCCCAGGCGCTTGGCTTTCCAGGCCCGACGGCGTGCCGACCAGGTCATGGCCGCGACTCTAGCACGAGCACCCGTCGCGGCCGGAAGGCGCGTCGACCAGCGATCCGCGTATCAAACGATCCTTGACGGAGCGCGGCAGCGGCGGCGGCGGGGCCGTTCGCGAGTCCGACGGCTCGTTGACCGGCTGCTTCGGCTTCCGAAGCCCGCGGACGATCCGGAACAGCTCGATCGCGGTCAGGATCGGCAACAGCCTGCGCGGCAGGAATCGAAGGAAGACGGCGCGGGCGATCCAGCGAAACATTCGTCAAGTGTCGGGCATCGACGCGTCCGGGCGAAACGCCGTGAGGACGGCGGGACGTGTCGCGTGTCTTGCGGACGTTGCGCTCAGCGACCTAACGCAGCAGCGATGGCGTCGTTGACGACCGCCTCATGGGCTTCCTTCGTCGAGACCTCGCGAATGAAGCTGGCCACGAGCGCGACCCGGACGCGCCCGCCGTCGGACCAGACAACGACCGTCTGGTACGACTCGCCATTGAGCGCGTCGATTCGAGATGCGGCCACGCTATCAGGCAACGCGATCGAACGCACGTCGACAGATTCGACCCGCCGCGCCGTCCTGGCCCCGGCCTCGAAGAATTCGGCCACCCAGGCCGGCTGAAGGCCCGGGGCTTCGAAGACGGCGAGCGTGACGCCGCTGTTTGACCCGAGATCCCAGATCGCGCCGGCGAACCGCAGCTCTGAGATGTTGTGGAGGGCCAGCGTCGCGAGAGCCGCAGTCGTGCAATTCCTGCCCGAATCCACGCGATCCGGGGCACGGCCCTGAAGGGAGCGCGGCACGAGCGCCTCCAGCTCTGGGTAGGCACCGGCCGCCCGCCCGTCCGAATCGCACGGCCCCGACGGGTCGAACGTTGCCCCGGCGCAGCCGCTCGCAAGCGCGCTCAGAACCACCAGAACCGCGCCGGCGAACACGGCACGCACTCGGAACCTGGCGGCGATTCGAGGGGGCACATCCTGATGATATGGCCCGGCGGCCGACCAGCCCGCCGACGGGAATGCCGAGTCAGAGGTGGACATTTCATCGGCATTACACGCGGCGCTGGTGCTTTTGCGCACCTGGTACCGGCGTCCCGGATTGGTGCGTCAAAGCGTCGGACCATCGCCGGACGCGTTTCGGGACGGACGAACCATTGAGGTGCACGGGCGCCAGACCTAACGTTACACATGCGCCGTAACGCGACGATCGGGAACTACCTGGGGCGTCGGTCACGGATCAACGGTCGGCCTTCGGTTCACCTGATGACGGTTCAGATGCCGCGGATCCCGACCCAGATCACGAGCCGAGTAACTACGGATCATTCGGCCAGCAGGCCCGGTACGCGTTACGGCAGGGCTTATCGCTCGGATCATTCGCGCATCGACGGTCGCCTCCCGGTCATCGGGGGGCGATCGGTGCGTTTGGGGGTCGACGCCTGCCCAGGGCGGCCTCGCGCGACGCCAGGCCGAGCGGCGGCGGCTCAGGCCGAGCGGCCGGACGGAGCCCCTGGAGTGGCCTGAACGTTCACCCGATCCCGCCTGGCAATCCCCCGCCGGTCAAGGTCCTCCTGGACGACCCTCGCGGCGGCCACGAGCTCCGGGTCGCGAGTGATCGTCCTGGCCAGCCAGTCGATGTAGGACGGCTCAAACGCGGCGACCTCGCCGAGGGTGTGGCCGCGGAACCGCCCGAACTCGAGCTCGCGGACGACCGCGTCATCCAGGGGGGGCGGTGGCGGACGCCGGAAGTCGCGGATTCGCCCCCGCTCGAGCGGGCCTGTCGGGTCGCTGGCCCGTGGGGGCTCGCGATGCTGCGCTGCGAAACGGAGCGGAGCCTGGCCCCGCAGCGTCGTCGCGGCGCCCGCGCGGCCGTCAGCCCCATGCGTTCGAAGCGGCGCGTTGCGAGGCCGGACGGTCCCCGACGTGTCGAGCCGTCCGGTGACCGGCCTCGTCGGTTTCGGTCGCGGCGGGCCGCCCCGTCGCGCCCCAGCGGACTCCTCGAAGGTCGCACCGCCGGCACGGCCGCCCCCGCCCTGACGAGCGGCGTCGCCCCGCGAGATCGCCGCATACGCCTCATTGATCTCGGCCATCTGGCGCGTGGCAACCCGGGACGCCTCGGGGTCGTCGCCGATTAGATCCGGGTGGTGCTGCCTCGCGAGGCGGCGCCAGGCGGCTTTGACCTTCGGGGGCGGCGCGCCGGGTTCGACGCCGAGGACGACGTACGGATCGCGTCTGGACACGCGCTGAGTGTATCCCGCCGTATCCCGGCCACCGCCGCCAGCGGTCGCCGAGTGACGGCGCTTGACAGGTTCACCGCTCGTGCCGTCCTCTGTACCTGTGCCATCCCTTCGTCGAGCGGGCTTCGCAGCCGCTCTGGCCGCCGCGCCCCTGGCGCTCGCCTATCGCTTCGCGGTCCTTTACCGCGGACGCGCAGGCTTCCCGCGCCGCCAACCGCCCCTGATCACACCGGCCGAGCTGGGGCTGCCGTTCGAGGTGCTGACCGTGCCGTCGCCAGGCACGACGGGACTGCCCGCATGGTTCATTCCGGCCCGCGGCGGGGCACCCGGCCCGGGCGTGGCGCTCGTCCACGGCTGGGAGTCGGCGAGGGATCGGACGCTGCCGATGGCGCAGTTCCTGACGGCAGCCGGCTTCCACTGCCTGACCGTCGACGTTCGCGGTCACGGCGGCAATCCCGCGGAAACATTGCCGGTCAGCGCGGGCGAGTTCGGAGCCGACGCGCTCGCCGCCTTCGAGGCGATGATGGCGCGACCCGAGGTGACCGTCGGGGCGATCTCGGGTCACTCGATGGGCGCGATCGGGGCGATCCTCGCGGGCGCGGCCGATGAGCGCGTGGGGGCAGTCGTCGCGACATCGTCCCCGGCCGATCCCTATCGCCTGACCCGCCAGACGTTCCGGCTGGCCCATCTGCCCATCCCGGATCCGATCGCCTACCCGCTCGCTTGGTTGACGACGCGGGTCTACCTCCGGCCCCGCGGGCATCGCGTGGCGACGGTCAGCGCCGCGACCGCGCTCACCGCACACGATCGCCCGATCCTCCTCGTCCACGGCGACGTCGACGACGTCGTGCCCATCGCCCACCTCGAGCGCCTGATCCGCACAGCAGCCAGATCAGGTCGCCGAATCGAGTCGCTCGTCATCGCCGGCGGCCACCACAGCTGGTTGTACGAGTTCGAGGTGTACCGGCGGGCGGTTGCGGGTTTCCTGGCCGAGGCGCTCGGTGGCCCCTACAGCCCCGCCGCGGCTGCCGATCGGGCCGCCGCCGTGCCCAGCGAGCGAATTCCCACGGGCGAGGCAACATTCGAGGCCATCGCGGCCGAGCCCGGCGGGTTCCGGACGCTGGCGGGAGTCGCCCTTCCGAACCGCAGACGGGCACCGACACCGGCCCCGGCGGGTTCGACACAGCCGGATCTCTCAACGGAAGCGGCGTCGTGAAAGAGCCCACCATGTCCGTCTGGCAGGCGATCTCAACGAAGCGCGCCGTCCGCAAGTTCGCTGACACACCGCTCGAACCAGCCCATCTCGACCGGATCCTTCGCGCCGGGCGCCGCTCGGGTAGCTCGAAAAACCTCCAGCGCTGGGAGTTCATCGTCTGTCGGGATCGGGCGCACCTGCGCGAGCTCGCCGCGGTCGGGCCGTGGGCCGGCCACCTCGCCGGCGCGGCCGTCGGGATCGCTCTCGTCACCCCGAACCCGGAGGCGGCGGACGCGCCGCTGTCGGTGATGTTCGATCTCGGCCAGGCAGCCGCGTACATGATGTTCGCGGCCTGGGAGCTCGGGATCGGCAGCGTTCCGGCGACCGTCTACGAGCACGATCTCGCTCGTCGGTTGCTCGGCTACCCGGAGACCCGTCATTGCGAGTACCTGCTGTCGTTCGGCTACCCGGCCGATGCATCGGAGCTCACCGCCCCGAACCGCCCCGGCCACCGGCGGCCGCTCGAGGAGATCGTCCACGACGAGCGCTGGTAGCCTCCTGGTCCCGATTCGTGCCACGCGGCGGTCAACGCACGCATGGAACGCCATGGCGGCGACCGCTACTGCCAGCGGAAGAAGCGGGCGGCGATCCCGAAGCACACGACGAGCCATCCGACGAGCACGGCGAAGCAGATCCACAGCGGCGAGAACGGGATCCCGCCGACCATGACCTGGCGCAGGGCGTCGCCGAGGTACGTGAGGGGCATCGCCCGCGCGACGGTCCGCAACGCGTCCGGCATCGCCTCGATCGGGAAGAACGTCCCGGACAGGAACATGAGCGGGAACTGAACGACGCTCGTCATCCCGTTCGCCGACTCCTCCGATGAGGCAAACGAAGCGATCACGTAGCCCAGGGCGATGAACGTCAGGGACCCCAGCAGGACGAAGCCCCCGATGAGGAGCCAGCTCCCGGCGACCTGGACGTCGAAGACCGCGCTGCCGACCCCGACGATGATCGCCGTCTGAACCACCGCGATGAGCAGCCGCATCAGTACGTTGCTGCCGACGAGTTGCCAGCGGCGCAGTGGAGTCGCCTGGAGCCGCTTCAGGATCAGCTTCTCGCGGTCCGCTACGAGCGGGATCGCCGCGAACACCCCGAGCTGCATCAGCGACATCCCGAGAATCGACGGCACGAGGTAGGAGATGAACGAGAGGTCCTGCGTCTGGACGGACTGCGGTGCGAAGGTGACGGCGGGTGGCTGCCCGCTGGCCGCCTGGTTGACGGCCGCCAGCACGCCTCCGACCAGCTGGAAGGTGGCCGCCTGGGCGGCTGCCTGGCTCGGATCGGTGTAGACCGTGATCGTCGCCGGCCCGGCCTCGCTGTCGATCGCCGCACCGTAGCCGGACGGCACGACGAGCACGGCCGCCAGCTGCCCGTCCGTCATCTGGGCGACCAACTCCTCCTCACTGGCCTCGACGAGCTCGAGGTTCGGCTGCGACTCGAAGATTGCCTTGAGCTCCGCCGATTTGGCGGAGCGATCCTCGTCGGCGAAGCCGATCGACTGCTCGTTGTTGCCGCCCGAGAAGATCGAGCCGAACAGGAAGACGAAGATCAGCGGGAACGCGAGGGTCCAGAAGAGCGCTGCACGGTCGCGGACGAAGCTCTTGATGTTGGCGACGGTCAGGAGGAGCAGCGCATGCATGAATCGGGCTCTCAGTCCCGCAGCGCTCGGCCGGTGAGGTCGAGGAAGACGTCCTCGAGCGTGGCCCGCCTTACGGCGAGATTGGCAGGCTCGACGCCCAGTCGATCGGTCGCCGCCAAGACCGCCCCAATCGTCCCCGGCACGTCGCGGGTGTAGAGGAGCACCGCGCTGCCCTCATGCTTGATCGAAGCGACGCCCGGGAACGCGGCGAGCTGCTCGTCGGTCAGGCCCTCGATCGAGTCGAACCGAACGGCACGCTCGTGGAATCGGCGGCTGACGAGCTCGTCGACCGTGCCCGACTCGAGGATTCGGCCGTGATCCATGATCGCGAGCCGGTCGCACAGCACCTCCGCCTCCTCCATGTAGTGCGTCGTCAAGAGGACCGACCGACCACGAGCCTTGAGGCCCAGGACGACATCCCACAACGCCCGCCTGGCGGCCGGGTCCATGCCGGTCGTCGGCTCATCGAGGAAGACCAGCTCCGGATCGTTGACCAGGGCGAGTGCGACGGAGAGCCGCTGCCGCTGCCCGCCCGAGAGGTCCTGCGTCCGGGTCCGCCGCTTCTCGCCCAGGTCCATGAGCTCGACGAGCTCCTCGACCGGCCGGCCGCTCGGATAGAAACCGCGGAACAGCTCGAGGACCTCGACCACGGTGAGCTTCGGGTACAGCGCGGCGGTCTGGAGCGAGACGCCGATCCGCGACCGGAGGTCGTCGGGCCTCCGGATCGCGTCCACGCCCAGGACCGAGACCTCGCCTGAGTCGGGCTGCCGCAGGCCCTCGAGCACTTCGACCGTGGTCGTCTTGCCGGCGCCGTTCGGGCCCAGCAGGCCGAACACCTCACCAGGTTGGACCTCGAAGCTGATGCCGTCGACGGCGACCAGGTCGCCGTAGGTCTTGCGCAGGGCGTCGACGCGGATGACCGCCTCCGCGCGGGACGTGGTCACAGCTGTCACCGGTCGATGGTGACACGATCGCGGGCGGGGCGGCTGGCCGGGCGCGACATCACGGGACCAGGGGATCCTCCGCGCCGATCCGCTCCAGATCGAGCGCGACGGCGGGTTCGCTGTCGCCCGTCAGCGTCTCCGGGGCCGGGGCGCCGAGGTAGATGTAGGCCTCGGTGGCGAGCTCGAGCCCGACGTCGAAGCCGGCCGCCTCCGACAGGTACCACTTCTGCTCGAGGACGTCGCAGTAGGCCTGGACGAGGTCCCGGCCCCGGCCGACGGTCTCGGCGATCCGTCCCAGCGTCGGCCGGTAGACCTCGCGGAGCCAGCGCTCGGCCGCCGATTCCGGTTCGATCGACTGGCCTGACTGCCACTCGAGCCACGCGTGGTACTCATTGAGGTCGTTGAGGAGGAGCCGGGCCTGCCCCTCGAGCGCCCGTATCCTCGTCCGCCGCTCCATCTCGCGGGCGTGGAACCGACGCGTCGTCACGTTCATCCGGAGCCGGACGAGACCGTCGGCGCTCGTCGGATCGAGGGCAAGATCGACCGAATAGCCGAGGTCGTTCAGCCGCCGGATCCGGGCCCGGATCGCCTGCCGGTCGCCGGGATGGAGGACCGGCTCGTCGTGAAGCTCCGCCCACACCGCGCGATAGTGATCGCGGACCCGCTCAGCCGCTTCGATCGCCTCGTCCGGATCGCCCGTCCCCTGCATGGCGGCAAGGTCGGCCAGACCGAAGGCGACGTTCTCGACGAGGATCTCGGCGTCATATTCGCGCTGCCCGTCGGACAGCCTGTCGTGGACCTCGCTCGTCTCGGCGTCGACGAGGTAGGCCTGGATCCGGTCGCCGTCGCGGCGGAACAGCGTGTTGGCGAGCGAACAATCTCCCCAGAAGACGCCGTTGCGATGAAGATCGACGAGGAGGAACGCCATCGCGTCGAGGAGTCGGTCGCGGTGGCGGCTGGGTCCCGGCGACAGGCGCATGAGCAGCCGCCGGTACTGCAGTGAGTGGGGCAGGTACTCGGTTGCCAGGATGACCGTGTCACCGCCAGGCGCCTCGGCGATTCCGACGGGGCTCACGGCGGGGAGCCCGGCCGCCTCGAGTCGGAGGAGGACGTCGTACTCGCGCCGGCCGACGCCCAGCGGCAGCTCCTTCAGGGCGTACAGGACACCGTCAACGGCGAGGAACCGGACCAGATGGCGGGACGGTCCGATCGGCAGCTCGCGGAAGGCGAGATGGTCGGCGGACCATGCGGCGAGGGGCTCCTCCCACGGCAGCTCGACGAGGGAGATGGCCGGGTCACGGAGCCGCAGGCGCGGGAAGGTCGACACGGTGCGAGGTCGCGGGGATCGAAGGGCCTAGAGGCGCTTGCGGAGGTAGGCGGCGACGGAGCCGTCGTAGCCGAGCGCCTCGTACAGGTGCTGCGCATCGGGCCTGTGGCGGCCCGCCGTCACCTCGACGAACGCGGCCTCCAGCTCCCGACCTATCCGCTCCGCCTCCTCCATCAGCATGTGGCCGACGCCGCGCTCCCGGACGCCCGCGTCGACGACCAGCGCCATCACCCTGATTACACGATCGGAGTGCTCGAAACGGGGCAGCGCGTGAAGGGCGATGAACCCCAGGATCTCGCCTTCATAGTCGGCCACGACGACCCGCGAATGGGGCGACCCGAACCGCCCGAGCCGTTCGACGATGTCGGATGGGCCCGCCGGATAGCCCTCATCGGTGAAGAGGGCTGCGATCCGATCGGCATCGGCGTCGGTCGCGGTTCGGAGGGTGATGCTCTGGCGTTCGATCATCGTTCGATGGTACCCGCTGGACCAGCCACGAGGACGATATGCGGACCCACCGGCGGGTAGCCCAGCACCAGGGCCGAGGGCCCAAACGGCCCGTCATCGGCGCGCTTGATGGCGATCCCCGCGGCGGCGGCGCGGACCACGAGGCTCGACAGGCCACCGGTCGCGAGGACGTACTGCCCGGCCGGTCCCTCGCCGGACTGCGCGAGTGTCGCGGCGATTCGCCCTTCCGTCGTCGGCTCGAGGAGCGCGATCGACTCCCCTTCGAGCGGGCGAGCGAGCCGGACGGCGGCCCCGAGCAGGCTGTCGTCCGGCAATGCCTCTGCCGCCAGCCCGATGCCGGCAAGGACACGGTCGACATCGACGGTAGCCCAGATAACGGCCAGAACCCGCGGTTCGCTGCCGGCCGGCAGCAGGCGCGCGATGACAGTTTCAACCGACGGCTCGACCGTCATCGCAGGATGAGATCGGGAGCGGGACCGCCGATCGGGACGAACCCAAGGCCCTCGTACATCCGCCGGGCTGCCGGGTTGTCGGCGAACACACCGAGGTACGTCCAGCGGCTGCCGGCGTCGATCGCATCGCGAAGGACGGCCTCGCTCACGAGCCGGCCCAGACCGAGGCCTCGGAATCGGGACCGAGTGCCGATCGACGACAGGTAGCTGGCGCCGGCGAACGTGGTGCGCCTCGCGGCCGCCGCCGGTTCGCCATCGACCCGGATGAGACAGGCGTTGAACTCGTCCCGGCCGAACAGGACGAGGGTCTCCTCCTCGATGGCGCCGACTCGGTCGGGCTCGACGGCGAATGCGTCGGCGAGGACCTGGGCGATGGCGCGCGCGCCATCGTCGGCGGCCGGGCCGGCCGTTCGATGGAATCGCTCGATGCTGATGCCAGGGCCAGGATCGGCCGCGCCCGGCGGCGAGGGGCCCGGACCGGCCGGATCGAATGCCATGAGGATCCCGGGCCCGACGTCCTCGAAGCCATGGGACACGAGCCGGGCCGTCAGGTCGGCGGGCTCGTCGAATCCCGGCAGGGGCCAGGCGTGGGGGATCCTGTCGAGCGACCCGAAGAGCGCGATGATCTCGGCGAGGCGGCGATCGAAGGCCTTGGGTTCGTCCGGCCAAGCCATCCCCGCGACTCGATTCCAGAACGGCTCGCGATCGACCGGGTCATGGAGCATGACGGCGTCCCCGAGTTCCCTCACCTCCCGCCCCGCGAGCCCATGACAGAAGGCTTCGTGCCACGCCAGCCAGCGCGTGTCGGCGGCGGTGAGGTCGGCGGGGCGGCCGGGCGGAACGGGCGTTGGCACTCGCGCACGATACCCGGAGATTCGGGCCCGGCGGAACGGATCGCCGCTAGGCTGGACGGGCGACCACGAACAGTGACGCGGCCGACGGGAGCTCGACGACGCTGGGCGGCGGGACCGCGGCCTCGGCGAACATCCTGTCGAAGCCCTCGAGGGTGTACATCCGGGTCCCCTGGTAAAGCTCGTCGATCTGGATTCCCCACATGAGCTCTGCTTGGAGGTTCTGCGAGTCCTCGAGCGACGACGGCAGGCACCATTCGAAGACAAGGAGACGGCCGCCCGGGCGGACCGCCTTCCACGCAGCCTTCAACGAGGCGACGGGATCGGGCAGCTCGTGCAGCGCATCCTGCATGTAGACGAAGTCGAACTCCTCGACATAAGGCATCGTGGGGATCTCGCGAGCCTCGATCCGGATCCGATTCTCGAGCCCCGCGTCGGTCACACGACGCATCGCCCGGGCGACCGAGTCGGGCTCGAACTCGACGCCGACGAGCTCCGTCGCCGGGAACCGGGTGGCGACAGCGATAAGCCACTTGCCGCCGCCGCAAGCGACGTCGAGGACCCGGATGCCCGCGGCGAGCTGCCCCGCGAGATCGGGCAATTCCGCCAGCCCCTCCTGGAAGAAGACGGCGATGTCCTGGACTGTGACTGCCTCGATTGCACGATGGAACCGCGGCGGTCGCTCCTCGATCGGCCGACCGGTCTTGAAGAAGTCGGGAAGGCCCGCGTAGTCGAGGCTCGAGACGACCGCGACGACGAACTGGCCGCCGAGATACTCCGGTCGGGTTTCGTCAAGCAGGACCGACGCCGCGCCCTCGTCCATCCTCACCCGCGTCCCGTCGTGTTTGAGGAGCTCGCTCGCGTGGGCGGCCCGGACCCATGCCTCGACGGGCTCCGGCGCACAATCCGCGGCGGCTGCGAGTTCGGCGGGCGTGATGCCCTCGCGCTCGGCGGCATGGATCAATTTGAACAGGCCGAGCTGGAGGCCGAGGTAGATCACCCAGCTCTGGTAGAAGCCCCCTAGGCTCTGGGCGAGGTCGTCGAACCGGTCGTCGGGCGGCATCGTCGGCCGATTGTCGCATGGGGCGACAGTCCCAGCCGGACGCCGAAACGCCGCCCCGATCGGGACGGCGCCTCGGCGGTAGGGTTAGCGTGCCGATCTGGGCGATCGGCACGCCGGGTGGGTTACTCGACGCCGACGCGCCGGCCCCCGACTGACTTGGCCGCGTCGGGCGACCGGGGAGCGAATCCCGGGTCGGCCTGGTAGGCGGGCTTGCCGGTGCTGGTGCCGGCCTGGCTCCAGCCGTGATCGATGACCGCGGGCGGTGCGCCTGCGGCGGGGCCGGTGCTCGTCCCGGCCTGGCTCCAGCCGTGATCGATGACCGCCGGGGGCGGCGCACCGACAGCCGGCGTGACATCGGTCTTGGCCCCGCCCATTGACCCGAAGGCCACGAGGGCGGCGACGGCGATGGCCACAGCGACGACGGCGAGCGCCGCGCCGATCTGGCCGAAACCCAGCGGCTGCTGGATCGTGCGAGTTGAAGCGGACATTCTGTCCCTCCTGCGCGCCGGCCGGCCCCGAATGGTTCGGTGCCTGTGAGCCGGTCGTCTCGATGTCCACATCCTCCCGGCGCTGGCCGGCATCGCCATCGGGCGGATGCCCGACGCGACACGAGCCACTGCCTCAAAGTCGAAGCCACGGGGGCCTTACTCGCCTTATGGGCGCGACGTGCAACCAACCAGGACCGTGTGGTGTTTCATAGGTCGATGGACGACGCGCTCCGCTCCGACGAGGCCCTCGCCGCCCGACTCGCCGCCGATCTCGACGGCTCATTCGAGGCGCTCGTCACGGCCCATGCCGGCCGCCTGTTCTCCATCGCGCTGCGATTCATCGGTGATCGGAGCGATGCGGAAGAGGCCGCCCAGGACGCGTTAGTCCGCGCCTACCGGGCCCTCGCTGGCTACGACGAAGGTCGAATCCGCGAGATCAGGCTGCGTCCCTGGCTCGCCACGATCGTCCTCAACGTCTGCCGCAACCGGGCGCGAGTAAAACGGGTTCGAACTGTCGAGCTCGCCTTCGAGCCATCCGCGGAACCGGCCGTGGATCCCCTCGCCCGGAATGACCAGAAGGAGACCTGGGCGTTGCTCCTAGCGACGTTGCCGCCGGCCCAGCGAGCCGCCGTCGTCCTTCGTCACGTCGATGGCCTGTCATACACGCAGATGGCCGAGGCTCTCGGCCGCCCCGAAGGAACCCTCAAGGCGCAGGTCCACCGTGGCCTGGCCGCCCTGCGCGATGCGCTCGTCGCCGCGGATCGGCGTGAGCGGGAGGAGATGACCGCATGAATCGCCCCGCCCCCGACCTCGACGCCATCGAGGCGGCCCTCGCCACGCTCGCGGAGCCCGCGCCGCCGAGCCTGGCTCACGGTGCCCTCGTCGCCGTCGGACTGGCCGACGACTACGCGCTGATCGAGTCGCCCGTGGGCCCCCTGCGAGTGGCCTGGAACGGTCGGGGCGTGTCCGCCGTGGAGAGCGCCGCTGACGATCACGCGTTCGAGGTCAGGTTCCTCGCTCGCACCGGCCGTCGGGCGAAGCGCTCGGGAGCTCTCCCGGCCGGCCTCGGCCGCGCCATCGAGCGACGCCTCGGTGGCGATCGGCGAGCACGAATCGAGCTCGACCTCCGGGGCAGCTCCGCATTCGAGCAGGCAGTCTGGCTGAAGGCCCTCGAGATCCCACGCGGCGAAGTCCGACCGTATGGCTGGGTGGCCGCGGAGATCGGGCGGCCGAAGGCGGTTCGGGCGGTCGGAACGGCGCTCGGTCACAACCCGGTGCCGCTGATCGTGCCCTGCCACCGGGTCGTGCGCAGCGACGGAACGATCGGCCAGTACTCGCTCGGCGGGCCGGGCAACAAGCGGAGGATCCTGGCCGCGGAGGGTCTCGATCCGGACGAGCTCGAAGGGCTGGCCCGGGCCGGGATCCGGTACATCGGCTCGGACACGACGCGGATCTACTGCCTGCCGACGTGCCACAACGCGAAACGAATCACGCCCGCCCACCGGGTGCCATTCCGCTCGGCTGGCGCATCGGAGGCGGCCGGCTACCGGGCATGCCGCGAGTGCCGTCCGAGCGGCGCCGCCTTCGCCGCCGCGTAGGCCGCTCGCGCTGACGCCAGCTCCAACGGTGACCTAATCGGCCTTTCGGAGGGTCTGCTACACTCGCCGTACTTTGGACCATCCGACTATGCCAACGCTCTCTGCGCCGTCACGGACGAGCCTGATCTGGCTCGGAATCGCGATCCTCTACGTGGTCTGGGGCTCGACGTACCTGGGGATCCGGATCGCGGTCGAGACGATCCCGCCGTTCCTCCTCGCCGGGGCGAGGTTCGGGCTCGCTGGACTTGTCATTTTCGGCGTTGCCCTACTCCGCCGGCGGGGTCGGATCCCGTTTCCGACGCGACGCGAATGGCGCGACATGACGATCATCGGTGCCTTGCTCATGGCCGGCGGCATGGGTCTGGTCGCCCTCGGCGAGCAGACGGTTCCATCCGGGATCGCGGCACTGCTGATCGCGATGATGCCGCTGTGGGTCGCGGTGCTCGGTCGTGTCTTCTTCGGCGAGCGCCTGCCGCGCGTCGCGATCGCCGGGGTCGCGCTCGGCCTGGTCGGCGTGGGAATCCTGGTCGGGCCGTCGGCCTCCGCCGCCGAGACGTTCGATCCGGGCGGGATCCTGGCGCTCCTCATCTCGCCCATCAGCTGGTCCATTGGCTCGCTCTATTCCTCCCACCGGGCCCACCTGCCGAAGGACCCGCTCGTCGCCACCGGTGGCCAGATGCTGGCCGGGTCGGCAATCCTCATCGTCCTCGCAGCGGTCAGGGGCGAATACGCCGGGTTCCGGCCCGACGCCGTCTCGGGGGAGTCGCTCGCGGCGTTCGTCTATCTGACGGTCATCGGCAGCCTCGTCGCCTTCACCGCCTACGTCTGGCTCCTGAGGGTGGCGCCCCTCCCGCTCATCGCGACGTACGCCTACGTCAACCCGATCGTCGCGGTGGTCCTCGGTGCAATCGTGCTCCAGGAACCGATCACCCCGCGGACACTCGTCGCCGGAGCGGTGATCATCTTCGCGGTCGCCCTTATCATCACCGCCCGCGGCAGGCTGATGAGCGCCGCACGGCGAAAGGCGCCGGTGGCAGAGCGTGAGACGGCGATCCGGGCCGATGCCACCGAGACCGACGCCGCCGCCTGAGCCGCCCGTCCTCAGGCGTCGGCGAGGATCGTCCGACTCACCCGCCGCGCAAGGACCATGATCGTGATCATCGGGTTGACACCGATGCCCGTCGGGCAGAGCGAGCCATCCGCGACGTAGAGCCCGGAGATGACGCGGTCGTGGCGGCCATCGCGCCGGACGCGACCCCACGCGTCGCAGGGATGGTCGCGTGGGTCCGCGCCCATCCTGGCCGTCCCCATCTGGTGGGCGGAGAAGATGGTTCCGCGGTTGGGTCGGAAGTCGAATGACGCGAGGGCGGCCTCAAATTCAGCGAAGGCCGTCGACTCGCCGCCGGGAGGGAAGCCGGAACGGCCATACCAGGCCGGGCGCGTCCCGACTGCGACGATCTCGGGAGCCCCCGCTGCCCGCGCCAGGCGCGCCATCGACAGGAGTGCGTGCCGCAAGGTGGCAACGCCTGTGCCATCCAGCCGGTAATCCACGCGGACTGTGCCCCTCTTCGTGAGCGTCGTTCGACCCGTACCGCCGTCCCGCGTGACGGCGACGAGCGGCGCGATCCGGCGAGCGCGGAGCATGACGTCGGCGTGGGCATCTGTGCCTTCCCAGGCCAGGGCGAGGGCGAAGAGCCCGGGATGACCGGGCGCCGACTCGATCACGTAACCGTTGTTGCCCGGGCCGGGCCCGACGAACTCGAGGGAGCGGGCTGCCTGCATCGTGCCTCGCCACATGTCGATCGGCTGAGGGAACAGCGCGGCGACCACAGGGACCGGCTGAAGCCGGAGGTTCTGGCCGATTGCCGGGTGGTCCAACGCCGACGCCTCCAGGATGGCGGGGGTTCGAAGCGCACCCGCGCTGAGGACGACCTTTGGCGCCCGGACGATCAGGCGCCGAGTCCTGCCATCGGTCGCGGGCGTGCCGGTCTCCGGATCGGTCCAGTCGACCGTCGCTTCGACCCCGCTTGCTACGCCCGCGCCGCTCCCGCTCCCGCTCCCGGACGAGAGCAGGACGCGGCTGACTCGAGCTCCGGGCACGATCCGCGCTCCGGCGGCGAATGCCGAGGCGACGTGCGCACGGATTCCCGATTGCTTCGTCCCCTGCCGGCAACCGAACGGACAGCTGCCGCAGTCGCCGCAGTCGATGGCGTCCCGCCGGGTCCGGGCCGCGTCCCAGCCGAGCGCGGCGGCGCCTCGCAGGAGCACCTCGTCCTTCGGCGGGATGACGGTTGCCTCGCTGACCGCGACCTCCTCCTCGATCGTGCGGAGATCCGCGTCCCAGGTGTCGCCGGTCAGATCCTCGATTCCGTGGTCGCGCGACCATTCGTCCCGGACCCAGGCCGGCGCCGGCAGGCACGTCATCCAGTTGACCAGCGTCCCGCCCCCGACCGCGGCCCCGGCGAGCATCGTCACCGACCCATCCCAGGTCGAGAGAAGGCCATGGTTCAGGTAGAGCCGCCCGTACGCGTCGAGCTCGTCGGTCGGCATCGATGCCTCGTCGACCAGCGGCCCCGCCTCGAGGACGACGACAGAGCGACCCGCCCGGGCAAGCTCGGCAGCCACGACCCCGCCGCCGGCGCCCGAGCCGACGACCACCGCATCGGCCTCCATCTCCATCGGCTCGTCCGCCGAGCCGGTCTCGAACGGCGGCCGCGTGGCGCGGATCCGGGTTGCCTGCGCCGCGACCGGTCGGGCGTCCTGGACGTAGCCCATGGCGGTGAGTCGCGGGTTCGGGCGCTCGACGCCCGGATCGGCGTAGGCCAGGAAGGTCAGCAGCTTCCGGAAGCCCTGGAAGGCCGACCGGCGAAGCGGGACGCGGGAAGTTGCCCACGACAGGAGGTACCGCTCGCGGGTCGCCGGCGACATGGTCCGGAACGATCGAGCGCGACGGGTCAGCAGCAAGTTCACCAGCGGCGACTCAATGAGCCGCAGGACGAGCCGGAGCTGGCGGAGCTGCGAGGGATCGGCCGCACGCTCGAGCGCATCGGTCGTGAGCCTCGTCCGGCGAAGCGCGTCACCCCGGACGAACGTCTCAGCGAGCTCGGCGAGTGTCGCGAGCTCACCGTCAGTCCAGCGGGCTCCCATTCCTGCCGATCTCGCCACGCTATCGCCGTCGCCCGCTATGGGACCACCGCCGTCGCCTCGATCTCGATGAGGAGTCCGTCTCCCTCCAGGCCACCGACCCGAATCCAGGTCGCTGCCGGCCCTTCCCGCGCCGGGAATGCCGCGCGCAACGCATCGCTCACGCCGGACGTGTCCGGCGGGTCGCCGACGATGTAGATCCGGAGCGCAGTCACGTGGCCCAGCTCGGCGCCGGCGGCGGCGAGCGCCCGCGCAACGTTGGCCATCGCCGAGGTTGCCTGTCCGGGAAGGTCCGTGGCTACGAGTTGTTCGGTTGCGTCCCAGGCGACCTGGCCGGAGACAAAGATCAGCCGTCCGGCAGGGACGTTGACGGCCTGGGCGAACCCGTACTTGCTCGCATCGAATAGGTCGCTGGGGTGGTGGCTTGTCCGGCCAGCCGCCGTCGCCATCAGCTGCCGGCCGGCTGGCGTTCCCAGCCCTGGGCCGGCCACGGCTCGCAGCGGATCGGTCGATCCTCGCGATAGCCGAGCGCGTAGTCGGCCTGGATGAGGGTGTGGAGCTGGCTCGTGCCCTCGTAGATGACCGCGGCCTTCGAGTTGCGCAGGTAGCGCTCGACCGGGAACTCGTTCGAGTAGCCGTTCGCGCCGTGGATCTGGATCGCATCGAGGGCGCTCTGGACCGCGTGCTCGGCGGCGTGCCACTTGGCGAGCGACGTCTCGCGGGTGTTGCGCCGCCCCTGGTTCTTCAGCCAGGCGGCCCGCCACACGAGCAGGCGGCCCATCTCGGTTCCGGCCGCGATCTTGGCGATCATCTGCTTGACCAGTTGGTGCCGGCCGATCTCCTCGCCGAACGTCTGCCGCTCGCGCGCGTACTTGACCGATGCGTCGAGACACCCCTGGGCGAGTCCGACCGACCCTGCCGCGACCGTGAACCGGCCCTGGTCGATCGCGCTCATTGCCACGAGGAACCCCTCGCCCTCCTCGCCGATCCTGTTCTCGACCGGCACGGGCACGTCATCGAGGTTGATGAGGCCCGTGTTGCCGGCCCGGATTCCGAGCTTGCCGTGGAGCGTCCCCGTCGTCAGCCCCGGCATGCCTCGCTCGAGCATGAACGCGGTCACGCCCTTGTGCTTCTTCGACCGATCGACCGATGCGAAGACCAGGAAGTGGTCGGCGATGTCGGCGAGGCTGATCCAGATCTTCTGCCCGTTGAGCCGATACGCCTCGCCGTCACGACGGGCGGTGGATGCCAGGTTGCCGGCGTCCGTGCCTACCCCCGGCTCGGTCAGCCCGAATGTCGCGAGCTTCTCGCCCCGAGCCTGGGGAACCAGCCACCGCCGGCGCTGCTCCTCGGTCCCCCACTGGAGGAGCGCTAGCGAGTTCAGGCCGACGTGGACGCTCTGGACGACCCGGAACGCCGTGTCGGCGCGTTCGAGCTCCTCGCACAGGATCGCGAAGCTGACGTAGTCCATTCCGGAACCGCCGTACTCCTCGGGAATCGGAGCCCCGAGGAAGCCGAGCTCGCCCATCCGGCCGAACAGCTCGCGCGGAAAGCCGCCCTCCTCGTCCCAGCGCCGGATGTTCGGCAGGATCTCCGCCTCCGCGAAGGCGCGGGCGCTCTGCTGGACGAGGCGGTTCTCGTCGGTGAGGGCGAAATCGACCATGCCCGAATGCTAGCGGCCGCGGAGCGGCGCCGGGAACACCCAGCGCGACTGCGTTCGTCGCGGATGGGCGAGGCTGGCAAGGCGGCCGCGAGCACCGCAAGCGAGCGGGCTCAAACGCCCGTGAGCGCGGAGTGCAGCGGCCAACGCCGTCCAGCGTCGTCCAGCCGCGACAGCCGGATGTCCCGGCACGTACCTATACTCGGGCGATGGAGGAACCCGTCACCGCCGTCGCCGATCTCGCCGCCCGGGCAACGCACCTGTCGCCGGTCCTCGGCCGCTACTTCGAGCGGAGCTGGAGTCACGGCGTCGGCCATCGCCTGTTTGACACGGCGGGCCGCTCCTACCTTGATTTTGCGAACGGCATCGCGGTAACGGCCCTCGGCCACGCCCATCCGCGCGTGACCGCCGCGATCCACGCCCAGGCCGATCGCCTCATTGGCCCCACCGGGGCGATCGGCTACTCAGAGCCCGTGGTTACGCTCGCCCGGATGCTCGCCGAGACCCTGCCCCACCCGATCGACACGATCATGTTCCTCAACTCCGGATCTGAGGCGATCGATGGGGCGCTCAAGCTGGCCCGGCGGGTGACAGGCCGGCCGGGCATCGTGGCGTTCCGCGGCGCCTTCCACGGTCGGACATTTGGTGCGGCTAGCGTCACGACCTCGAACATCAATTACCGCACCGGCTACGAGCCGCTGCTCCCGAGTGTCTACATCGCGCCGTTCCCTGACGCGTATCACGATTTCGGCGGCGACGAGGACCGGGCGACGATCGAGAGCCTCGCGAGCCTCCGATCAATGTTTTCGGCCGTGATCGCCCCGAGCGACGTTGCCGCGATCATCATCGAGCCGGTCCAGGGCGAAGGCGGCTACACGCCGGCACCGGCGGACTTCCTGCGGGGCCTCCGCACGATCTGCGACGATCACGGGATCCTGCTGATCACGGATGAGGTCCAGACGGGCTACGCGAGGACCGGGCGGATGTGGGCCTTCGAGCGCGCGCAGATCGTCCCCGATGTGGTCGTCGTCGCCAAGGCGGTCGCGAACGGCCTGCCGCTCTCGGCGATCGCCACCCGGCGCGAGCTCCAGGAACGTTGGGGCAAGAGCGCCCACGGCTCAACGTACGGCGGGAATCCGGTCGCCTGTGCAGCAGGAATCGCCGTCCTCGAGACGATCCGCGACGAGGATCTCGTCGCGAACGCCGAACGGCGCGGCAACGAGCTGACCCAGGGGTTGTTGCGGCTGATGGCCGAGGACGAACGCATCGGCGACGTGCGAGGCCCGGGACTCATGATCGGCGTCGAGCTCGTGCGTGACCGCAAGACCAGGGAGCCGGACGGCGCTCTCGCCACCGACCTCATCGCGCGCTGCGCCGAGCTTGGCCTGCTAGTCCTGTCGTGCGGGCTGGCCCACCAGGTCGTCCGCTGGATCGCGCCGATCGACGCAACGGCCGCCGAGATCGCGGAAGGCGTCGAGATCTTCGGCGAGGCGCTGCGGACCGTCTGACGGCGCTCCGAACCCAAACCTTCGGAGACACGACGAAGCGCCCGCCAGGAGGTGACGGACGCTCCGAGAGCTAGCAGTCCTGTGAGGGCACCCTCGTCGGGCGCCGAATGTCAGCGGTTCTGGGAAAGGAACTTCATCACGTCGTCAAGTCGGAAGCGGCGATCGCCTCGCTTGCAGACGCGATAGAACGGCAGCTCGCCGCGGTCGCCGAGTCGCTTCACGGTGTTGACGTGGAGATGAAGCATGTCGGCCACTTCGGTGGCAGTGAGCATCGGTCCGAGTTCGTTGACGGCCATGGACCCCATGTGGCGCTTGCCTCGCTTAGAGCACTTCACGACAGGTCCGCCCCTCTGGGGTGGCCAGAGGTAGGGTGCGGCTCGCTGATGGGCGGAGCGTAGTGGTGGGGTGGTGGCCTCGCCAAGCCGTACTTTGGGATAATCGCGAGTACCAGACCGTTCGGGACCGCCATAGCTCGGCTTCACGAAGACTTGGTTTCCGATGCTGCGACGAGGCGTTGATCCAATACCGGGTTATCCTTCGCGCTGCCGGGGCGCCGCGGCAACGAGCGCGCGCGGAGTAACTGTCGCTCCCGGATCGGGCCGACACGAAGGAGGGACGCACGAATGCCCGAGACAGGTCGTGCGCTTCGCGACACATCGGACGAGCTGATTCGCGACCTCGAGGCGCTATCGACACTCGAGGAGGAGAAGCGCCAGATCACCCCTGACGACCCACACTTCGTCGATCTCGCGACGCGGATCGAGAGCATTGCGATGCGGGTCCTCGTGGCGAGCGGACGCCAGCGGGAGCTCACCGAGCAAATGCACCGCATGGCGGACGAAGGATCGTCCGCGGATGTCCCGGACTCGATCGAGGCAATATCCCGCCCGATTTCGGCGATCCTCGCCGACTGGCGCGACGCCGAGCGTCGCCTCGAGGGCACGTCGGCCGGCTCCGCGGAGGAACGCGAGGTAGAGGTGCTCGTCGAGCAGCTGCGCGACGAGTACCGCGCGGCGCACGAAGCGGCCACGCGCGAAAACCCTCCCTGAGCGATCGGCGCGGCCGCACAGCTCAGATTGAAGAAACACCCAGGTCCCCTGCTCATACTTCCCGAGCGGTTCATGTCGGGCCGCCTCCGATGGAGCTGATGCGGTGCAGCGAGACCTGGTGGAACGCGCAGGGCGCGGCGAGCACGAGGCATTCGACGCCCTCGCGCGCCTCGTCAGCGGGCGCCTGTTCGCCGTCGCGTATCGGATCCTTCGCGATCACTACCTCGCCGAGGACGCGGTCCAGCAGACCCTGATCACGATCTGGAACGAGCTGCCGAGGCTGCGCGATCCCGAGCGGTTCGACGCCTGGACCTACCGCCTCATCGTTCGCTCGAGCGTCGCCGAGGCCCGTCGCGAACGTCGCGGCGGTGCATCCATCCAGCTACTGCCCGAGGACTCGGACGTATCGCCAGCGCCCGACCAGTACCGGGCCGTCGCCGATCGCGACCAGCTCGAGCGCGGCTTCCGGCGCCTGACGCCCGAACAGCGGGCAATTCTCGTGCTCCAGCACTACGCCGGCCAGTCCCTGGCCGAGATCGCCGACGTTCTCGGCATCCCCGTCGGAACGGCGGGTTCGCGACTCCATTATGCGACCCGGGCCCTCCGGGCGGCTATCGAAGCCGACGGCCGCAACATCGCGGCGGAAGGACGGCTGGCATGACGGCGCTGAACGACTTCGACCGGGTTCTCGGCGAGTGGCTCGACGAGGGACCGAACCGTGCGCCGGATCGGCCCATCGAGCTCGCAATGGAGCACGCGCGCAGTCACCCCCGCCGGCGAGACCCGCTGAGTTTCCTGCGACCGGACCCGATGGCTCCGCGGTCCCGCGGCCTGGGCATGGGCCTGCGACCGGGGCTCGTACTCGCGGTCCTGGGGCTTCTCCTTGCCGCCATCGCGATCGGGGTCGGCGGGTCGATACAGCCTTCGGTCGTCGTGCCGGACACGAGCCCGACCTCCTCCCCGAGCGCGAGTCCGACGCCATTTGCGAGCCCCACGGGACCCGCCTCGGCCGGGATCCTCGTCGAGCTCGTCGTGGCCGCGGGCCAACCGCAGACTGTCGACGTCATCGACGAATCCGGCAAGGTCCTCGAGGCAACCTCAGGCTCGCCGGGCGACGGTCAGGGCTTTCCGTCCGATGCCGTCGAGGTGAAGAACATCGACGCCACGACAGTGCAGCTCGGGTGGGCCGGGTTCCCCTGCCGCACTGATCACGACCTTCTCATCGGGACTGACCCGCTGGTCATGACCCTGGTGCGGCCGCCGTGCGAGGGCGTCACCGACTCCATCGGGGTCGACCGGATCCTGATTCTGCGCTTCTCGGAGCCGATCGTCGCCGCCGACGTGAGCATCACGCTCGACCAGAGATAAAGGCCCGGGTCAGCCGTCCGAGTCGGGGCGGCCCGCGGCATCGTCGCCGCGCCGGAACCAGGAGCCCATCAGCGCCGCTGAGCTTCGTGGCGCTACAGCGTTCGACGCGACCGTCGTCTCCACCGCCTGGGCCTTCGTCTCGGCGGGCTCGCCTGGATCGTCATGCGGTTCGGCACCGG
>Ga0184623_10000212_pt1 | contig 24521 bp, 35 predicted proteins | sample PLM1_100_b1_FD_133138 | JGI IMG/M metagenome (GOLD analysis project Ga0184623, IMG submission 133138) | Groundwater sediment microbial communities from an aquifer in East River, Colorado, USA - PLM1_100_b1 | ecosystem: Environmental > Terrestrial > Soil > Riparian zone | place: USA: East River... | reverse complement strand
TCGGCGCCCGCGTCGACGAGCGCCCGGGCGACGGGCACCATCCCGTGGCCATATGCATCCGCCTTGACCACCGGCTCGACGAGCACGCCCGGTCCAGCGAGGTCGCGTGCCACGGCGAGGTTCTCGGCAAGAGCGTCGAGATCGATCTCGACCCAGGCCATCCGCGGCAGCGGGGCAAGGCCGGCTGCGGCGAGCTGCTCCTCGATCGGGCGTCGCTCCCGCTTCGGGAACGGACCGGTGGCGTCGGTGGTCAGGTCGACGTCCCGCGGCGCTTCCCCGCGTCCGAGCCGATCTCGGGTCCGACACCCGGATCGCCGGCCGGGGCGATCGGCGTGCTGCCCGGCCCCTCAGGCGGGCTTGCGGGCCCCTCAGGCGTGCTGCCAGAGCCGTCGGGCACCCCGCGCGTACCGAAGCCCAGCCGGGCCCCTGCCGCACGCCGCTCGGCAACCGCGGCCAGGCGTTTCCGCGCGATCGCGATCGGATCTGGCAGGTCGGAGGCGAGAAGGCCCGCGTCGCCGAGCCGCTCGCTGACCATGTCGCCGGCCAGGCCGTGGAGATACACGCCCAGGCGCGCCGCGGCGAACGGCGTCAGCCCCTGGGCGAGAAGCGAGCCGATCGCCCCGCTGAGCACGTCGCCCGTCCCGCCGGTGGCGAGGGCCGGATTCTCGAACGGCGCGACCGCCACGGAGCCGTCCGGTGCGGCGATGACGGTCTTGGCGCCTTTCAGCACGACGACGTGGCCCCACATCGAGGCGGCGTCACGAGCGGCCGCCGCGCGCGCCGCGTCATCGGCGATGAGATCGCCGTCATCGCCCGGCGCGCGGCCACTGCCCGCCCTGAGCCGTTCGAATTCACCGACGTGCGGGGTGAGGACCGCCGGGCGCCGGTCGCCGTCCCACCACCGGGCCATGGTCGCGAGCGATCGAAGCGCCTCCGCGTCGAGGACAATCGGCGGCGGCTTCTCGTCGTCCGGCGCGGCAAGGAGCTGGCGGACCAGCTCGGCCGTGGCGAGGCCCGGTCGCAGGCCGGGACCGACGACGAGCGCGTCGTGCTCGTGATCGAGGATCCGCGATAGCGCCGGCTCCGGATCGACCTCCTCGACGTCGTCCTCCGGCAACGCCATCGTGGTGGCCTCGATGACCTTCGCGGCGAACAGCGGCTGGAGCGACTCGGGGACAGCCAGCGTTACGAGCCCCGCGCCCGCCCGCCCGGCGGCGCGACATGCGAGCAGCGCCGCCCCGGCGTAGTCGAGGGATCCGGCGACGACGAGGACCTTGCCGAACGCGCCCTTGTGACCGCGCTTCGGCCGCTCCGGCAGCAACGCGGAGGCCGCGGCGTCGTCGAGCGTGACGGCGCCGGGGACCGGGGGGTCTATCGTGGCGCCGGTCGCACCGGCCTCGCGGCGCCCGAACCCGACGGGTCGGTCAGCCATCGCCGTCGCCCTCGGCCAGGCGGGCCGATTCGTTGTGGAGCGCTCGCAGCCGATCCATCCGCGCGAGGAGCCGTCGTTCCCGGTCATCGAGCCGATCCTCGATGTCCGCCGGGAACACGTAGCGGCCGCCCGCGGTCCGGACGCCGAACGCCACGGCGACGGCGTAGTCCGCCTCATGCGTGATGGACACCGCGATCCGGACCATGCCGAGCTGCTCGGCCCGCGAAGCAGCCCGCCCGTGGAGGCGGACGGCCGGTTGGCCGGTCGGCAGCCGCTCAATCTCGATGTCGCGCCAGCCGATCCCGCGGACGCCAAGCCCGAGCACCTTGCTCACGGCCTCCTTCGCCGCCCAGCGGCCGGCGAACGTCTCCGGCCGACCACGAACGTAGCGGCTCTCGGACGTGGTGAGGACCCGCCTGGAGAAGCGCTCGCCGAACTTCGCGATGGCCGCCCTAATCCGGTCGACCTTGATGATGTCGATGCCCAATTCGGTGGTCCCAGTGGGGACCTCGAGCGCCGCCACGGGCTTACTCGACCGTGACCGACTTCGCCAGGTTGCGGGGCTGATCGACGTCGGTGCCCCGGGCGACAGCCATGTGGTACGCGAACAGCTGGAGAGGGATCACCGCGAGGATCGGGCTGAGCGCCTCGTGCGTGTCGGGGACGAAGCGGACATCGTCGGCAAATCGCTCGATTTGCGGATCGCCCTCGGTCGCGACCGCGATGACCTTCGCGTCGCGCGCCCGTCCCTCCATGACGTTGCTGATGAGCTTGTCGTAGACGGACGAGCGGGTCGCGACGGCGACGAGGGGACACTCGGCGTCGAGGAGCGAGATCGGGCCGTGCTTCAGCTCGCCGGCGGCATAGCCCTCGGCGTGGACGTAGCTGATCTCCTTGAGCTTGAGCGCTCCCTCGAGGGCCGCCGGGTACGTATAGCCGCGACCGACGAACATGAAGCCGCGCGAGTTGACGTAGCGCCGGGCGAGCGCATCGGCGCCGTCGGTCCCAGCGTCGATTGCCCGCTGGGCTGCGCCCGGGAGGGCGTGGAGCGCGGCGGCCAGCTCCTCCTCCTGCTCCGCACCGAGCTCGCCACGGATCTTGGCGATGGCCGCAGCCAGGATGACGAGCGTCGTGACCTGGGTCACGAAGGTCTTGGATGCTGCGACAGCGATCTCGGGCCCCGCCTGCAGGAAGACGACCGCGTCGGCTTCGCGGGTGATCGCCGAGCCGACGGTATTCGTCACGGCCACGATCGGGCTGCCCTGCTCGCGGGCGTGACGCGTCGGGGCGATGGTGTCGGCCGTCTCGCCCGACTGGGTGACGGCGATGACGAGCGTCTTGCCGTCGAGCGGCGGCGGGCTGTATCGGAACTCCGAGCCGACCGTGGCCCGCGCGGGCAAGCCCGTCCAGTCCTGGATCGCGGTGGCGCCGACGAGCGACGCGTAGTACGCACTGCCGCAAGCGACCAGCTCCACGCGCTCCACGCTCCGAATCGTGTCGGTCAGCGCCTCGAGCTCCTCAACCTGGATCCGGCCGTCGCGGTGGACTCGCCCGGCGATCGATTGGCGGAGTGCCTCCGGCTGCTCGTGGATCTCCTTGAGCATGAAGTGGTCGTAGCCGCCCTTCTCGGCCGCCTCGGGGGTCCAGGTTATGATGGTCTCGGCGCGCTCGCGCCGCGCGCCGTGGATGTCGGTCACCTCGACGCCGCTCGGCAGCACGTCGGCGACGTCGCCCTCCTCGAGGAACACGATCCGGTTCGTGTGGGCGAGGATCGCCGCGACGTCGCTGGCGATGAAACTCTCTTCCCCGTTCCGTCCCACGATCAGCGGGACGTCCTGGCGTGCCCCGACGAGCCGGCTGATCTCGCCCTTGTGCATCACGACGATCGCGTAAGCCCCCTCGAGCTGCCGGAGCGCGGCCCGCACTGCGTCGGCCAGGTCGCCCTTGTACGCCTCTTCGACGAGATGGGCGATCGCCTCGGTGTCGGTCTCCGACGTCAGCGTGTGGCCGCGCGCCTCGAGCCCGTCGCGCAGCTCGCGGAAGTTCTCGATGATCCCGTTGTGGATGACCGTGATGTCCCCGGTGCAGTCCTGGTGCGGGTGGGCGTTCAGGTCGTTCGGCCGGCCGTGCGTCGCCCAGCGCGTGTGAGCGAGTCCGATCGCGGCGTGCGGCGTCCGGTCCGCGATGGCCGTCGTGAGATTCGCGAGCTTGCCGGCCCGCTTCTCGACGAACAGGTCGCCGGCCTCGTCGACGAGCGCGATCCCGGCCGAGTCGTACCCGCGGTACTCGAGCCGCTTCAGCCCTTCGATGAGAATCGGGCCCGCCTCGCGTGGACCCGTGTAGCCGACGATGCCGCACATACTGTCCGTCAGTCCTCATTCGCTCCCGCGGCAATGACCGCCGGACTTTGCGCCGCTGTAATGTCAGCGTGGCGCCGGGGCGTCAGTTTAGTCGCTCTCCCGCGAGCGTCGCGATTGCGTCGGCCAGCTCCGTCACCAGATCCGCGTCGGGTCCCTCGACCATGACCCGCAGCGCCGGCTCAGTGCCGGACGGCCGGACGAGGATTCGTCCGCCGTCTCCGAGCCGCCGCTCGGCGTCCCGGATCGCCCGCTGAAGCGCTGGATCGCCCTCCCACTGATCCTTGTGGCGGGCCTTCACCGCGCGCTGCTGCTGGGGCAGCAGCGGGACCCTCGCCGCGAGATCGGCCAGGGACGTCCCGGTTCGCGTCATCACCCGAAGCAGCTCCATGCCGGTGACGATCCCGTCGCCCGAGGTCGTGTGCTCGAGGATGATCACGTGGCCGCTCTTTTCGCCACCGAGTCCGGCCCGGCTGACCTGCATCCCCTCGAGGATGTACTTGTCGCCGACGGGCGTCCGGATGACCTGGCCGCCGGCCGCTTCGACGACCGACTGGAGACCGCCGTTCGACAGAACCGAAACCACGAGGGCTCCCTCGGCCAGCACCCCGCGCTCGAGGCGGTCGAGAGCGAGCACCCCGAGCGCCTGATCCCCGTCGACGACCCGGCCCGCCCCGTCGACCGCGATCAGCCGGTCCGCGTCTCCGTCGAGCGCGAACCCGACGTCCGCGCCGCGGGCCTTGACCTCAGCGGCGAGCGAGGCCGGCGCCGTCGCCCCGGAGTCGACATTGATGTTCACCCCGTCGGGCTCGTTGTGGATCACCTCGACGGTCGCGCCCGTCGCCGCGAGGATTTCCGGGCCGACCATCCCGCCTGAGCCGTTCGCGCAGTCGAGGACGACCCTCAGGCCCGTCGCCGGAATCGTGCGGGCAAGGCCGAGGCGGTGATCGCGGTATCGATCGAGGAGATGCGGCGCGACCACGCCGCGGCCGATCTCGGCATTGCCTACGCTGCGGAGCTCCTCGGTTCGCCAGATGAGCTGCTCGAGCCTGTCCTCGATCGCGTCGTCGAGCTTGAGGCCGGACCGATCGAGGACCTTGAGCCCGTTGTCGTCGGCCGGGTTGTGAGACGCCGAGACCATGATGCCGGCGGCGAAATCACCGCTCCCGGCGAGGAACGCGAGCGCTGGCGTCGGGACGCAGCCCGCCGACTGGACGTCGACGCCGAGGCTCGTCGCGCCGGCGATGATTGCCGCGACGAACATGTCACCGGACCGCCGCGTGTCCTGTCCGACGACGATCGTCGCACCCGGGCCTGCCAGCTCATGCGCCGTCGCCCGCCCCAACGCATACGCGAGCGTCGGCTTCAGATCGACGTTGGCGACACCACGGATTCCATCGGTGCCGAAGAGTCTCGGCACGCTACGGCGACGCCGAGGCTGATGGAGATGGCGACGCAGGAACGGTGATCGTGACCCTGACCGACGTCGGGTCGGAGGTCACGAGCGACAGACCGACCGGTAGATTGGCATTGAGTGGCACGATGTGCGTCCCCGGCCCGAGACCGCTGACCTGGGCCATGATCGTGAAGGCTGCCGCATCGATGCGATCGATGTCCGCCAGTGGCCCGCCGATCGTCGCGAGGGCGTGGGTGAACGACAGCCGGTAGTCCAAGCCGGCCGTTCGGCCGACCAGGACGATGGCGGCGTCGAACGAGCGTGTCGCCGCGATCGGTCGGATCGTGACCGTGACGCGGACCGTGATGTCGCCACCGACCGGCAGGACGCCGTCCGGAAGACTCAGCGCCACGTCGTTCACGACATCCTGCGTCGCCCCGCTGATCTGGATGGATTCAGTGGCTGCCTCATTCAGGCTGAGGATCTGGTCGGCCTCGCCCTCAACGGAGACCAGCAAAGGATCGACAGTGATCGCCTCGACGCGGTAGCCGCCGGCCGGTGCGCCGATGAGCACAGGCGTGACCGGCAGCGGGCGGCTCCTGAGGTTGCTGAACACGGCGATCCGGACGTGCGCCGTGGCCGGCTCGACGTCGACGGGCGTCACCCGGTCGCCGAGGGCGTCGACGGGGATGAGATCGACGTCCCGGTCGACGTCCAGGCCACTCGGCTCGATGACGACGGTCGCCTGGACCTCGGTGACGCGCTCCACGACCGAGGCGGGCCCTGTGATCGACACGGTCTTGGGTGTCACGACGGCCGGCCGGACGTCGAGGCCGTCCGGGGTTGTTCCCTGGATGACGCGCACGGGAATCCCATCGCGGACCTTGAGCGGATCGAGGGTGACGCTGATCACGCGCGGCTCGAAGTCGACCACGGTGAACCGCGCGTCGCGCGACTGGACCCTGATCGGGACGAACGTTGGGCCGCCTTCCGGGTCGACGCCGGCCAGGTCGATCGTTGCCTCGAAGCTTTCCGCGGAGGCACGAGAACTGGCGTCACCAACCGCGACGTAGCGAATCCGGGTGACCTCCGGCGGGTTATCGCTCAGGCGGGCGGTCGTCGGCACGTTCAGCGGGGTGATCTGAACGCCTCCGGTGAACTCCTGGACGGACTGCGACACCACGAAGCCCGCGTAGAGCATCGTCGCGAGCAGCACCGCGGCGAGTTTGAGGGGCCAGTTGTGGAAGAGGAGGCGGGTGGCTCGCTTCACCGCTGAACCCGTGCGGGAGCGGGAGGCACTCCTTCGTCGTCCGGACGGATCGGGGCGGGCCTGGAGCGGCCACGGCGTCCGACGAGCCGGGACAGGTCGGACAGGCGGGGCGCCCGGCCACCCGGAGCCGACTCGCCGGTCGGCAGATGACGGCCGAACGGTCCCAGGCCGTCGCTCGGGGCAAGCAGCGACCGGATCGCGCGGGCGAGCTGTTGCTCATTCAGGTTGCGCACGATTCTTGCCCGCTCCACGATGCTGACCTGGCCGTTCTCCTCCGACACGACGACGACGACCGCATCGGTCTGCTCGGTGATCCCGAGGGCGGCCCGGTGGCGGGTCCCGAACCGCTCCGTGTGGACGGTCATCTCCGCCAGCGGCAGGAGCGCCCCGGCGGCGAGGAGCATCTCTTCGCGGATGATGACCGCGCCGTCATGAAGCGGCGCCTTGGGCGCGAAGATCGTCCGGATGAGGTCCGCGGAGACGTCGGCGTGGATCATCACGCCTGTTTCGGCTACCTCCTCCAGTCCCGTCTCGCGCTCGAGGACGATCAGCGCCCCGTGGCCATCGGCCGACATCAGTGCGGCGGCGTGGGCGACCTCATCCGCGACGTGTTCGACGGCGCGCCGCTCGGCCGGCGAGAAGAGCCAGTTGAACGACCCCACCCGGCCGATGCGCTCCAACGCCCGGCGGAGCTCAGGCTGGAAGACGACGACCAACGCGAACAGCCCGACGACCGCTCCGGCCTGCAGGATCTGGGTGAGCAGCTGGAAATCGAAGAAGCGCGCCGCGGCATAGACGGCGAACAGCACGGTAACGCCGATGACCAGGCTGACGGCACGGGTGCCGCGGATCAGGCTGAAGAGCCAGTAGATGAGAACCGCGACGATCGCGATGTCGACCAGCGAGTTCCACCGGATCTGCTCGATGATCGATTCGAGGAGCTGCGGCATCTTCTCGTGAGTGTAGCATCGGGGCCAGTTCAGACCCGCTGCTCAGGTCAGGCGCAGAGGGCGACCAGGCGCGGCTCGTCGGGCAACCGGTCCCTGACGATCACGCACAGGCGATCGCGCGTGGCCGGATCCTCGTCGAGCTCGGCGAGGCGGCCCAGAAGCAGCAACTTGTCGACGGCCGGCGCACGCCAGCCCGACTCGAGGTAGAGCTCGGCCAGCATCATGTGTAAGTCGACGTCGGCGGGCGCCACCGCGAGGGCGAGATAACAGGCGTCGATCGCGGCATACGGTCGGCCCGTTTGGCGATAGGCCGCGGCCGCGGCGAGCAGCCCCTCTCGCGCAGCGGCCACATCCCCCGCATCGAGGGCGGCCTCGGCGGCGGCGGCCAGGAGGGCGCCGTCTGGTGCGGGCTCCGGCTCTGGTTCCGGCTCCGGCTCCGGCTGCTCAACTTGGGCCGCCTCGACGACGTCCTCCGGTGGCGGCGCAACGGGTGGCTCCAGGAATCGGAGGACCTGGGCAAGGGCGCGTTTGGCCGCTTCATCCCCGTCCAGTGCACGAAGCCGAACCGCCAGGGACTCGACGTACCGCCGCCGCTCCTTCGACTCGGCAAGCTCGAGCGCCCGGCGAGCGGCGTCGGTAGCGTCCGGCAGCTTACCGACACCGTCGAGCAGTTCGGCCAGGCGGTCCAGGGTATCGGCCGCCTCCACCCGGCGACCGAGACTGCGGAGCGCCTCAGCCCGGCCGCGCAGCGCGGTTTCGTCTCGAGCGGCCAGGGCCAGGGCCCGGTCGTAGGCCTCGAGCGCCTCCGGGATGCGACCCATCCGGACGAGGATTCCGCCGATTGCGGCGTGTGGAAGGGCGCGGTCGGTTGCGATCGAGGCGGCCTCGCTGTAGGCATCGATCGCAGGCTCGAGCCGGCCGCGCAGCGCGGCGACGTGGCCACGGCGCAACGCATCCTTATAGCGCTCGTACAGCGATGACGACGATTGGCGCTGGTGGCCCTGCCGCTGCTTGCGATCACTCACCCGAGCACCTCGACCAGCAGCGCCTTCTGCAGGTGGAGCCTGTTCTCCGATTGCTCCCAGATGATGCTTTGCGGGCCATCCATGACTTCGGACGTGATCTCCTCGCCGCGATGCGCCGGCAGACAGTGCATCACCACGGTGTCCGGACCGGCCGTCCCGAGCAGGGCGGCGTCCACACGGTAGCGCGCGAACGCGTCGCGCCGTTCCTCCGCCTCTGCCTCCTGGCCCATCGACGTCCAGGCGTCCGTGTAGACCACCGCCGCCCCGCGAACGGCTTCCGCAGGATCATGGCTGAAGACCAGCCGGCCGCCGCCTTTCGCCGCGAGCTCCCTGGCGCGTTCGACGATCGTCGGGTTCGGCTCGTAGCCCGGCGGATGGGCGAGGCGGATCTCCATCCCGAGCGCGGCTCCCAAGAGCGCGAGCGAGTGGTAGACGTTGTTGCCATCGCCGACGAAGGCGAGGACCACGCCCTCCAGGTGGCCGAACCGCTCCCGCAGCGTGAAGATGTCCGCCAGTGCCTGGCACGGATGCTCCCGCAGCGTGAGCCCATTGATGACTGGGATCGATGCCTGGGCCGCGAGCTCAACCACGACCGCGTGTGGGCCGGTCCTTGCAACGATCGCGTCGACAAACCGCTCCAGGTTCCGAGCGACGTCGCGGACGCTCTCGCGGGCGCCCATCACCACGTCCTCGGTCAGGTAGATCGCATGCCCGCCCAGCTGATTCATCCCGGCTTCGAACGTCACCCGAGTCCGAAGGCTCGGGCGCTGGAACAGCATCGCGATCGTCTTTCCCGCGAGCGGCGGCGCCGCATGGCGCCCTTCCGTCCGGTATTCAGTCTTCAAGTCCGCAGCCCGGTCGAAGACCCGCCCGACCTCGTCGGTCGTCAGATCCGCCACCGACAGCAGGTCCCGTCCTCGCAGCGACGCGGATCGCTCAGTAGGGACGTTCATGTCGCCACTGTAACGGCGCGCATCGCGAGTCGAGCGCAAGGCGCCCGCGAGGACGTGAGCGAGCGGACTTAGACGTCCGTGAGCGAGCGCCCGCAGCGGGCAACGCGGCGATCGGCCGCGAGGTGCGCCGTTACCGCTTGGTGTACTGGGGCGCCTTTCGGGCGCGCTTGAGCCCGTACTTCTTGCGCTCCTTCATCCGCGGGTCGCGGGTGAGCAGCCCTGCCTGGCGGAGCGGAAGGCGATTGGCCTGCTCGTCGACCTCGAGCAGCGCCCGGGCGATGCCGTGGCGGATCGCGCCGGCCTGGCCGGTCACGCCGCCGCCCTCGACCTTGACCATCGCGTTGAAGGTGCCCTCGGTCCCGGTGACGCGGAAGGGCATCCGCACGTCGGACTCGTTGATGGCGTTGCCGAAGTGCTCCTCGAGGCTCCGACCGTTGACGACGATCTCACCCTCGCCGGGCAGAAGCCGGACGCGGGCGATCGCCGTCTTGCGGCGGCCGGTCCCGGAGAAGAAAGCTGGACTGATCATTCGTTGGCTCCTCGTCAGGCGAACGGCTCAGGCCGCTGGGCCTGATGCGGATGGTCCGTACCCGCGTAGATCTTGAGCTTGCGGAGTTGCTGGGCACCGAGCTTCGTTCGCGGAAGCATGCCCTTGACGGCCCGGCGGATGACCTCCTCCGGTCGCCGCTCGAGGAGATGACCGAGCGTCTCCTCCTTGTAGCCTCCGGGGTACCCGCTGTGACGGATGTAGAGCTTCGACTCGCGCTTGTCGCGGCTGACGGCGATGCGCGACGCGTTGAGGACGATCACGTGGTCGCCCGAGTCGAGGTTCGGGGCGTATGTCGGCTTGTGCTTGCCCTCGAGGACGCGCGCGATCCGCGACGCGAGGCGGCCGAGTGTCTCATCGGCGGCGTCCACGACGTACCAGCGTCGCTCGATCTCGCTCTCACGGACCGCGTAGGTCTTCGCGCTCATCGTTGTTCAGTCGTCTCCATATGCGTCTCCGGGTCGCCGTCCGAAGACGACTCGCCGGAGACATAGGCCCCTGGCCGGAGCTGATGCTCCGCCGAGAGCCGGAGTCCGCTCGGCCAGTGCCGCCCGGACCGCTGTCTCATTCATTTTTCCGCGACCGACCTCCAGGAGGACGGCCACGATCCGGCGGACCATGCCACGCAGGAACGCATCGGCCCGGAAGTCGATCGTCACGAGCGAGCCTTCCCGCCTGACCCGAACCGCGTGAACGGTCCGGACCGGCCCCCGGTCAGTCGCCCCGAAAGCGCTGAAGTCGTGCCGGCCCTCGAGGACCGACCCGGCCCGCGCCATCGCGGCGGTGTCGAGTGGGTCCCGCACCCAGAGCGCAGTGCGCTCGTGAAGCGGGCTCCGCGGCCCGTTCCAGACGGTATAGCGGTACTCCCTGTACCGCGCCGCGTGGCGAGGGTGGAACGCTGCCGGCGCCCGCCGCAGATCGCGGATGGCGACGTCCGCCGGAAGGAGCGCATCGAGCGCCCGTCCCAGCTCCTCGGCAGCGAGCCGGCCGGTGTAGGTGAAACCGATCACCTGCCCCAGCGCGTGCACCCCTGCGTCGGTGCGTCCGGCCCCGTCGACCGCTTGGCGTTCCCCATTGCTGAGGCGAGCCAGCGCGGCCTCGAGTTCCCCCTGGACCGTTCGGACACCAGGCTGCGCCTGGAACCCGAAGAAGTCCGTGCCGTCGTATTCAACCCGAGCCCGGAACCGGCGAGCCGGCGTGGTCGGGGGCGTCCTCTCGGGCGCCAGTCTAGTTTTGCTTGAGAGCCGGTCTGCCGTGTTCATGGCAAGGCGCCGTCGAGCACCCGAGCGAGCGCACTTTGACGTGCGTGAGCGAGGGAGCGGAGACGGTAACGCGGCCATGGGCCGGCAGAGCGGTCATCAGACGAGCTCGATCTGGACGATCGGCGCGGCATCGCCCCGTCGGAGTCCGATCTTGACGATCCGGGTGAAGCCCGAATTCCGATCGGCGTACTTTGGTGCGATCTCGTCGAACAGCTTGTTCACGACGAGCGGTTCGTTCGGAAAGGCGGCGACGACCGAGCGGCGCGCCGCCAGATCGCCCTGCTTGGCGAGCGTGATCATCTGCTCGACCCGGCTGCGGATCTCCTTCGCCTTCGCCTCGGTCGTCTGGACCCGCTCGTAGCGGAGGACCGAGACGGTCAGGTTCTTGTAGAGGGCGAGCCGCGGCCCCTGCTTGCGACTGAGCTTTCGGCCGCCGATCCGGTGGGCCACGTCAGGACTCCGCCTCGTCGTCGAACACTTCGTCTTCGATGCCGTCCTCGAGGCCGTCGGACTCCGTCTCCGGGACGATGAAGCCGCGCATCCGGAGGCGCTCCTTCATCTCGTCAAGCGACTTCTTGCCGAAGTTGCGCATCCGGAGGAGATCGTCGTCCTTGAGCTGCAGCAGCTGGCCGACCTTGACGATGTTGTTGCGCTTGAGCGAGTTGTAGGCCCGCATCGGCAGGTCGAGCTCCTCGATCGGCATGTCGAGCATGTTCGGAGGAAGCTGGGCGACGCCGCTGACCGCCTGGTCGCCGGGGACGGCGGCCATGCCGATCGAGACGAACGGCCGGAACTGGTTGACGAGGATCTCGGCCGAGTGGCTGAGGGCCTCCTCGGGCGAGATCGTGCCGTCGGTCTCGATCTCGATCGTGAGCTTGTCGTAGTTGGTCATCTGACCGACCCGCATGCTCTCGACCCAGTAGTTGACCTTGCGGACCGGCGTGAAGATCGCGTCGATCGCGATGACGCCGATCGGCAGCGCCTCCGCCCGCTCCGCTCCGAGGTAGCCCACGCCCCGCTCGACCGTCAGGTCCATCTCGATCGTGACGTCGTCGGTGTCGAGGGTCATGAGGACGAGGTCCGGGTTGACGATCTCGACGTCGGCCGACTCGGCGATGTCGGCCGCGGTCACCGCGCCGGCGCCGCTCTTGATGAGGCGGAGCTGGACGGGATGGGTGGCGAAGCTCTTGAGCCGCAGCTTCTTCACGTTCAGGACGATCTGCGTGACGTCTTCCTTGACGCCCGGGATCGTCGAGAATTCCTGGTAGATGTCGCGGATCTGGATGCTCGTGACCGCGGCGCCGTCAAGCGACGACAGCATCACGCGACGAAGAGCGTTGCCGAGCGTGACGCCATAGCCGGCCTGGAGCGGTCCGGCCTCGTACTTGGCGTACGTCCCGACTTCTTCGACGGGCTCGATCTGCGGGTTCTCGAGTTCGATCATGAGCGGGGCTTACCTCGAGTAGTACTCGACCACGAGCTGCTCGTTCAGGTCGAGCGGCATCTGGTCGCGGCGGGGGAGGTCAACGACCGCCCCTGCCAGGTTGGCGGCATCGATGGACAGCCACTCCGGCGCCTGGTGCGAGCGGAGCGTCTCCTTGGCGATCTTGAACGGCTCACGGCTGCGATGTGACTCGCGGACCTCGACCTTGTCGCCCTGGCGGAGCTGGTAGGACGCGATGTCGGTCGGGCGACCGTTGACCGCGAAGTGACCGTGGTTCACGAGCTGGCGCGCCTGCGCCCGCGAGGTTGCGAAGCCCATCCGGTAGACGACGTTGTCGAGCCGGAGCTCGAGATGCCGGAGGAGACTCTCCCCGGTGACGCCCGGGCGATTCTCGGCGTCGATGAAGTAGTTCCGGAACTGCCGCTCGAGGACGCCGTACACGCGGCGCACCTTCTGCTTCTCGCGGAGCTGGAGCCCGTACTCGCCGACCTTGCGGCGACGGACGCCATGCTGGCCGGGAGGCGACGGGCGTCGCTCGAAGGCGCACTTCTTCGTGTAGCAGCGAGTCCCCTTCAGGAAGAGCTTGGCGCCCTCCCGGCGGCAGAGACGGCAGACGGATTCGGTGTATCGGGCCATGGGTTCCTGTCTCTGCTCAGACCCGGCGCCGCTTGGGGGCGCGGCAGCCGTTGTGCGGGATGGGCGTGATGTCGGTGATCGCGGTGACCTCAAGCCCGGCGGCCTGCAGCGAGCGGATCGCCTGCTCGCGGCCTGCGCCCGGGCCCTTGACGAGGACCTCGACCTGGCGCATGCCGTGCTCCATCGCTCGCTTGGCGGCGCCTTCGGCGGACAGGGCGGCGGCGTACGGCGTGCTCTTGCGGGAGCCCTTGAAACCGGCCACGCCGGCTGAGCCCCAGCTGATGACCGCGCCCGTCAGGTCGGTGATCGTAATGATCGTGTTGTTGAACGTCGCCTGGATGTGAACGTGCCCCTGCGGAACGTTCTTCCGTTCGCGGCGGCGTTGCTTAACCGCCCGCTTGCGCTCGGCCATACGTGTTGTCGCCTCGTCTACTTCTTGCGCCGCACGCCGACCGTCTTCTTCGGTCCGCGCCGCTGGCGTGCGTTGGTCTTCGTCCGCTGGCCGCGCGCCGGCAGGTTGCGCCGGTGGCGCATCCCGCGGTACGAGCCGATTTCGATCAGGCGCTTGATGTTGAGCGCAACCTCACGGCGGAGATCGCCCTCGACCTTGTAGCGGCGATCGATGAGTTCACGGAGGCGGTTGACCTGCTCTTCGGTCAGGTCGCGTACCCGCGTGTCCGGATTGACATTCGTCTGGCTTAGGATCTTCTGCGCGGTCGGCAGGCCGATCCCGAAGATGTAGGTGAGAGCGATCTCGACCCGCTTCTCGCGAGGGATGTCTACGCCGGCGATGCGTGCCATCGATTACCCCTGCCGCTGCTTGTGCTTAGGGTTGGTGCAGATGACCATCACGGTGCCGTGACGGCGGATGACTTTGCAGTTGTCGCAGCGCGCCTTGACGGAGGCTCTGACTTTCAACGGGATCCTCGGCTCGTGGAATGTGGCGGACGGTGTCCGGGGTGTTATTTGAGGCGGTAGGTGATGCGGCCCCGGGTCAGGTCGTACGGGGACAGTTCGACCCGGACACGATCACCCGGCAGGATCCGGATGAAGTTCATCCGGAGTTTGCCGCTGATGTGGGCAAGAACCTTGTGGCCATTCTCCAGTTCGACGGCGAACATCGTGTTCGGGAGTGGTTCGATGACCGTCCCTTCCACTTCGATCGCGTCCTTCTTAGCCACAGGCCTTGGTGGTCCCTTTCTCACGATGAGTGTCGGCCCACGGGGACCGACACACGAACGCGTAGAGTATCAAATCGAACGGTACGGAGCAAGCGAGGGCCCTATTCGCGCGCTCAAACACTGGTCAGTACCTCGGGAGACCTCGGACGGATGGCTAGCGGAGCGTTGCCTCCGACCTCGGTGAGGTTTTCGCAGATCGGTGCTCTGATTGCCATCGTCCCCTAGACCGTCGTCAGGATTTCAGGACCGTTGTCCGTTACGGCGATCGTGTGCTCGAAATGGGCGGCCAGGGAGCCGTCGCTCGTGACCACGGTCCAACCGTCGGGCTTGACCTCGACCTCGTGGCTGCCGAGGGTGAGCATCGGCTCGATGGCCAGGCAGATCCCGGGGGCAAGCTTCATTCCCCGGACGCCCGTGCGGTAGTTCGGCACCTGCGGCTCCTGGTGCATCTCGGTTCCGATCCCGTGACCGACGAACTGGCGGACGATCCCGTAGCCATGCGGTGCCGCGACGTCCTCGATCGCCGCCGAGATGTCGCCGAGATGGCCACCCGGGACGGCTGCAGCGATGCCGGCCATCATCGCGAGGCGGGTCGCCTCGACGAGCGATTCGACGTCGGGTGCGGGCTTGCCGACGACGAAGGTCCGTGCCCCGTCGCCATGCCAGCCCTCGAAGATCGCCCCGGCGTCAACCGAGACGATCTGGCCGTCGCGGATGGCGCGGTCGCCCGGAATGCCGTGGACGACCTCGTTGTCGATCGAGATGCACAGGCTCGCCGGGAACGGGTTGCTCTTGTGGCCATATCCCTTGAACGACGGCACGGCGCCTGCGGCCCGAATGTGCCGCTCGGCCAATCGATCGAGATGACCGGTGGTGACGCCCGGCTTGAGCTCGGCTTCGACGAGGGCGAGGACCTCAGCGACAATCCGCCCGGCCTGCCGCATTTTCTCAATCTCGCGGCGCGACTTGCGGGTCACCATGACTACGCCGACACCTGTTGGCCCGGCTTGGTCTCGAGGGCACGCAGGAGGCGCTCGCTGACAGCGGAGATCGGCTCCCGCCCGTCGACCGCCTGCAGGACGCCGGCCCTTCGGTAATGATCGACAACCTCGAGGAGCGGCGGGATCTGCTCCTTCATCCGCGCTCGAACGGTCTCCTCATCGTCGTCGGGCCGCTGAACCAGCTCCGAGCCGTCGAGGTCGCACCGGCCCGGAGCGCGAGGAGGGTTCGATGCGAGGTTGTAGACGTGGCCATTGGCGGTGCAGATCCGGCGATTGGACATTCGACGGACGAGGTCCTCGGGCTCCACCTCGATGAAGATCGCCCGGTTGACCCGACGGCCGGCCTCGGTGAGCGCGCGATCGAGGGCCTCCGCCTGAACGACCGTCCGAGGGAAACCGTCGAGTACCGCCCCGGCGCGGGCGTCGGGCTCGTCGAGCCGATCCAGGAAGACGCGAACCATGGTGTCGTCCGGAACTAGTTGGCCCCGGCCCATGTATCGGCCGGCCTCGCGGCCCAGCGGCGTGTTGGCGGCGACGGCCGCCCTGAGCAGATCGCCGGACGCCAGAATAGGCACGCCTAGCTTCTGGGCGAGGATTGGTGCCTGTGTCCCCTTGCCAGCGCCCGGGGCGCCCAGAAGAACGGCGACAGTCATGGCCGAATTGGCACCCTCAGCCCTGAATGCCCCATCGACCATCGAGAATGGAGGCGACACACCCGCGAGGGCTTCATCGGATGAAGCCCTCGTAGTTACGCATCAAGAGCTGGGCCTCGATCTGTTTCATGGTCTCGACGACCACGCTGACCACGATGAGGAGACCCGTGCCACCGAGAGCAATCGACGACAGCGACGGAACCATCAGACCGACCACCGAGGGCGCCGTGGCGATGATTCCCAGGAAGAGGGCGCCGGCGATCGTGATCCGGGTGACGACCCGGGCGAGATAGTCGGCCGTCGGCCGGCCCGGGCGGATGCCCGGAATGAACCCGCCGTTCTTGCGGAGCTGTTCGGCCGTCTCATCCGGCTTGAACGTGAACGCCGTGTAGAAGTAGGTAAAGCCCACGGTCAGCAGGAAGTAGAGCGCCACGTAGACGATCGACTGCGGGTTAAAGAAGCTGACGATTGCCCTGGCGGCGCTCGCCACGATCTCGACCTCGGCGTTCGTGAAGTACGAGGCGATCTGCTGGGGGAAGAGCAGGATGCTGATGGCGAAGATGATCGGGATGACGCCGGCCTGGTTCACGCGGAGCGGGAGGAACGTCTGGCCGCCCTGGTACATCCGACGGCCACGAACGCGGCTGGCGTACTGGATCGGGATCCGCCGCTGACCTTCCTGGATGTAGATGATCACGGCCACCGACACGATCGCCAGGATCGCGAAGCCGATGACGAGGGCCGGGTTCGGGGTCTGGATGAACCCGGCGATTGCCCCCGGTGCCTGGCTGACGATGCCGGCGAAGATGATGAAGCTGATGCCGTTCCCGATCCCGCGCTCCGTGATGAGCTCGCCGAGCCACATCAGGGCGATCGAGCCCGCGGTGAGCGTGGCGATCTGGGTCAACGTGGCGCCGTTCGCCAGGTCGAAGCCCGACGAGAGAATCCCCTGCGAGTTGAGGAGGGCGAGGAAGCCGTACGACTGCAGGATTGCCATCGGCACCGACAGGTAGCGGGTGTACTGGTTGATCTTGTTGCGGCCGTACTCACCCTCGCGACTGAGCGCCTGGAGCGAGGGGATGACGCCGGTCATCAGCTGCATGATGATCGAGGCGTTGATGTACGGGTTCACGCCGAGGGCCACGATCGAGAAGTTCGAGAGGCCGCCGCCCGAGATCAGGTCGAGGACGCCGATGAGGGCGTTGCCCGCGAAGAACTGCTCGAGCTGCTCGCGATCGACGCCCGGCACCGGCACGTGGGCGAGGAACCGGAAGACGATGAGGATCGCGAGGACGTAGAGGATCCGGCGCCGGATGTCGGGCGCGCGGAAGGCGTTCAGCAGCGATTCGAACACGGGTTATGCGTTCTCGCCGTCTGCTGCCGCGTCGGTCTCGGTGGCGATGTCCCCTGCCGGAGCGTCGGTGTCAGTCGTCGCATCGGCGGCCTCGAGAGGACTTACGGACGCGTCGGATTCCGGCGCCGCAGGCGCGTCAGGCGCCTCAGGGGCTTCGGCCGCGTCGGCGGCTGCCGTATCGGGAGCGTCGGCAACGTCTGGAGCGTCTGCGGTGGAGTCCCCGCCGTCGGCCGTCTCGGACTCAGCGGCGACTGCCTTTGCCTTGGGAGCCTTGGCCGGCTTGGCGGCCTTCGCCGTGCTGGCCGCGGCGGCCTCGGCCGCGCTCTCGGCTGCGACCGCGTCGCGGGCCACGCGGGCATCGGCCTTGCGGTCGGCTGCGGCCCGGCCGGCCGCCGTTCGCGCCTCTCGGGCGGGCCTGGCGCCATCCTCGCCGACACCGATCGCGGGCTTCGTTTCGGCCGGAACCTCGAGCACAGAAACCGTCCCGCCGGCCGCCTCGATCTTGGCCACCGCCGACTTCGTGAACGCGTCGGCGACGACAAAGAGCGGCGACGACAGCTCGCCGGCGCCGAGGATCTTGAGCGGCTTCTTGAGAGTCCGCACGAGCCCGACAGCCCGGAGAAGGTCCTGGTTGACGGTCGGTGGGGCCGACTTGCCGGACTTGGCCTTGAGGCCCTCCGGCTCGCCGCCCTCGAAGGCGCCCCGTTCGGCAAGGACGCCGATATCGCCGACGTTCACGACCTCGTAGTCAGTCTTGAACGGATTCTTGAAGCCACGGAGCTTGGGGATCCGCATGTGGAGCGGCGTCTGGCCGCCTTCGAACCACGGCGGAATCGAGCCGCCGGCACGAGCCTTCTGGCCCTTCGTGCCGCGGCCGGCCGTCTTGCCCTTGCCCGCGGCGATGCCGCGGCCGACCCGCGTCCGGGCCGTGTGCGATCCGGCCGGGGGCCGGAGGTCGTGAAGCTTCATGCCTTCTCCTGGGAGGACTCGGTGCTCGGACCCTTGCCCGTTCCGGGAACCTCCTTGACGGTCACGAGGAATCGGACCTGGCGGACCATGCCGCGGGTTGCGGGGTTGTCGGCAACCTCCACGGTATGGCCGATCCGCTTCAGGCCGAGCGCTCGGATCGTCGCCCGATTCCGGGCGATGTGACTGATCGTGCTCTTGATCTGGGTGACGCGCAGCTTACCGGGCATCGACCAACTCCCCGCCACCGCCCGGCTGGCCGGAGATCCGGCTGACGAGCTTGACGCCGCGACGCGCACCCAGCTCCTCGGCGGAGTGCAGGCTGCGGAGGGCTTCGATCGTCGCCCGGGTCACGTTGACCGGGTTCGTCGAGCCGTAGATCTTGGCGAGGATATCGCGGATCCCGGCTGCCTCGACGACCGCCCGGACCGAGCCGCCGGCGATGACGCCGGTTCCCTGCGAGGCGGGCTTCAGCATGACCTTGCTGGCCGAGTACTGGACGTTGACCTCGTGGGGAATCGTCGTCCCGACCATCGGGATGCGGATGAGGTTCTTCTTGGCGTCCTCGACGCCCTTGCGGATGGCCTCGGGAACCTCGCCGGCCTTGCCAAGCCCGGCACCGACGTGGCCGGCGCCATCACCGACGACGACGATCGCGCTGAAGCTGAAGCGCCGGCCGCCCTTGACGACCTTGGCGACGCGGTTGATCTGGACGACGCGCTCTTCGAGCGCGAGCTTGTTGGGGTCAATCCTGGCCACTGGTGCTCCTTTCGATCAGAAGTTGAGACCGGCTTCACGGGCGGCATCGGCGAGCGACTTGATCCGCCCGTGATACCGGAACCCGGCTCGATCGAAAACGACGCGCTCGACGCCTGCGGACTTCGCCCGCTCGGCAACGAGCTTGCCGACGGACGCGGCCTCCTGGGTCTTGGTCTTAGAAGAGCTGCGAAGCTCCTTCTCGACCGTCGAGGCGGTCGCCAACGTCCGCCCGGAGGCGTCGTCGATGACCTGCGCGTAGATGTGGTTGTTGCTCCGGAAGACCGCAAGGCGCGGCCGCGACTCGATCCCCTCCAGGTGGAGGCGGATCCGGTCGTGGCGCTTGCGTCGTGCGGCGCCGCGGCTGGCGACCTGCGTCATGGTGCTTCTTCCTTCGTGGTGATTACTTCTTGCCGCCGATCTTGCCGGCCTTGCCGGCCTTTCGACGGATCTGCTCGCCGGCGTAGCGAACGCCCTTGCCCTTGTACGGCTCGGGCTTGCGGGTTGAGCGGACCTTCGCGGCGATCTCGCCGACGAGCTCCTTGTCGATCCCGACGACCGCGAGGCGGGTCGGATTCTCGAGCTCGAACGTGATGCCCTTGGGCGGCTCGATCTCGATCTGGTGGCTGTAGCCCAGGCTCAGCTGGAGCTTCTCGCCGACCTTGACCGCGCGATAGCCGACGCCGGTGATCTCGAGGCCCTTGCGGTAGCCGTCCGTCACCCCGACGACCATGTTGTTGACGAGTGTCCGGGTCAGGCCGTGCAGCTGCTTGTGGGTCTTCTGCTCCGTCGGCCGGGTGACGACGAGCTGGTCGTCCTCACGGCTGATCCTCATGTCGGGATGAAGCTCACGGCTCAGCGAGCCCTTGGGCCCCTTGACCGTCACTCTTCGTCCCTCGATCGTCACGTCGACACCCGACGGGACGGCGATGGGGAGGCGACCGATACGTGACATGCGTTCCGCCTACCAGACGTACGCGAGGACTTCGCCGCCGAGCTCGGCCTTCTTGGCCTGCGCGCCGGTCATGATCCCCTGGCTGGTGCTGACGATGACGATGCCGAGGCCGCCGAGCACGCGCGGGATGTCGGTCTTCCGCGCGTAGACGCGGAGGCCGGGCTTGCTGATCCGCTTCAGCCCGGAGACGACCGGCACCTTGCCGTCGACGTATTTGAGGGTGAGACGGAGCATGAGCGCCGGGCCCTCCTGCTCCTCGCGAACGTCGGCGATGAAGCCCTCGTTAACGAGGATGCGGGCGATCTCGCGCTTCGTCCGCGACGCGGGCACGATCACTTCCGTGTGGCGCGCGCGCGACGCGTTCCGAACGCGCGTCAGCATGTCCGCAATCGGATCGGAGATGTTCATCGGTTCCCTACCAGCTCGACTTGGTGACGCCCGGCAGCTCGCCCAGGAGCGCTCGCTCCCGGAAGCAGATGCGACAGAGCGCGAATCGCCGGATGTAGGCCCGCGCCCGGCCGCAGACGAAGCAGCGGTGGTAGCCGCGAACCTCGAACTTCGGCTTGCGTGCGGCCTTGGCGATCATCGACTTCTTTGCCATGGTTCTCCCTCCCCGCGCCTACGAGGCGAAGGGCATGCCGAGGAGCTCGAGCAGGCGCTTCGATTCCTCGTCGGTCTTCGCCGTCGTCACGATGCTGATCTCCAGCCCGCGGAGACGGTCCACCTTGTCGTATTCGATCTCGGGGAACGCGAGCTGCTCGCGGAGCCCGAGTGAGTAGTTGCCGCGGCCGTCGAACGACCGGCTCGGGATGCCCCGGAAGTCGCGGATCCGGGGCAGCGCCAGCGTCGTCAGGCGGTCGAGGAAGTCCCACATCCGCTCGCCGCGGAGCGTGACTTTGGCCCCGATCGTGTTGCCCGTCCGCAGCCGGAACTGAGCAATCGAGCGCTTCGCCTTCGTCACGATCGGCCTCTGGCCGGTGATGAGGGTCAGGTCGCCGAGAGCCGCGTCGAGCGCCTTCGCGTTCGACAGCGCCTCGCCCAAGCCGATGTTGACCACGATCTTGCTGAGCCGCGGCACCTGCATCGGGTTGCCGTACTCGAACTGCTTCTGGAGCGCGGGCACGATCTCGGCCGAGTAGCGCTCGCGGAGGCGACTGGTCACGATTTCACCTCCAGCTGCTCGCCGCAGTGGCGGCAGACCCGGACGCGGCGGCCGTTGTCGAGGACCTTGTGGGCGATCCGCGTCGGGCGGTCGCAGTGGCTGCAGACGAGCATCACCTTCCCGATCGGGAGCGGCTGGGCGAGATCGAGGATCCCGCCCTGCTGGACCTTCGGCATCCGGTCGGTCGAGCTGGCGCTCTGGCGAGGCTTCGTGTGCCGCTTCGCGATGTTGAGGCCCTCGACGACGACCGAGGCCGTCGCCAGCGGCGACGTTCGCTCGAAGCCCGCGCCGTACTTCGCCTGGCTCTTCTTGTAGCCCTGCGGATTGCGGACGACGCGTTCGACGACACCGCGCTTGCCGGCATCCCTGCCGCCGAGGACGACGACCGTGTCGCCGGCCCGGATCTCCGGCACCTTCGTGGCGCGCACGGGCGCGTTGCGGGGTGCCATCACAGCACCTCCGGCGCGAGCGACACGATCTTCATGTAGTTGCGGTCGCGGAGCTCGCGGGCCACGGGCCCGAAGATCCGGGTCCCGCGCGGATTGCCCTGGTTGTTGATCAACACGGCTGCGTTCTCGTCAAATCGGATGTAGCTGCCGTCAGGGCGCCCGTATTCCTTGGCGGTTCGTACGATGACGGCGCGAACAACGTCGCCCTTCTTGACGGCGGCGTTCGGGATCGCCTGCTTGACGCTGGCGATGATCACGTCACCGACGCCGGCAGACGTCTTGAGCGAGCGGCCCATGACCCGGATGCACTGGATCGACCGCGCGCCCGTGTTGTCGGCTACGCGCAGCCGGGATTGCGGCTGGATCACGCAGGGCCACCTTCGGAACGGTCGGCGTCGTCGGCTGAAGTGGCGGAGTCGTCGGGGACGGGCGCCGCCTCGTCCGACGCAGCGGCTTCGCCGACAGCCTCGGAATCATCATCGCTGCGGGTCCGGCCGGGGTGCGCCGCGGCGTGGATCGCCTCGGTCGTCTCGGCCTCCTCGAACACGACGTCGCTCGAGCTGCCGTGCTCGCTCGCGCGAGCGACGACCTCGATGAGGCGCCAGCGCTTCGTCGCCGAGAGTGGCCGTGACTCCTCTATGAGGACGGTGTCGCCGGTATGGGCGTCGTTCTCCTCGTCGTGGGCCTTGAATTTTGTCGTCAAGCGGATGACGCGCTTGTACAGGGGGTGGCGCGCGAGGCGCTCGACGGACACGACGATCGTCTTGTCCATCTTGTCGCTCACGACGCGGCCGACCTTCGTCTTTCGCTGAGTCTGCTGCACCTGGGTGTCTGCTCCTGTCATCGCGTGATCTCCGTCACGCCGTCTGGCCGAGCTTGCGCTCGCGCTGGACGGTGAGGATCCGCGCGATTGCTCGCCGCGTCTGCGGGATCGTGCTGTAGTCCTTGAGCTGTCGGGTCGACAGCGCGAAGCGGGCCTGCCAGAGGTCCTGCTTGGCCTCCTTGAGTGCCGTTTCGAGCTCCGTATCGGAAAGCGCCCGAACCTTATCGATGTCCATCGGTCGCCTCCGTGACGTTGTCGCGGACCACCACCCGTGTCTGAACGGGCAGCTTGTGACTGGCGAGGCGCATCGCCTCGATCGCCGACTGTTGGTCGACGCCGGCCATCTCGAACAGGATCCGGCCCGGCTTGACGACGGCCACCCAGTGGTCCGGAGCGCCCTTGCCGGAGCCCATCCGCGTCTCGGCGGGCTTCTTGGTGGCGGGCTTGTCCGGGAAGACGCGGATCCAGATCTTGCCGCCGCGCTTGACGGACCGGGTCATCGCCCGCCGGGCGGCCTCGATCTGGCGGCTCGTGATCCAGGCAGGCTCGAGCGTCGAGAGCCCGTACTCGCCGAAGGCGACGGTGTGGCCGCCCTTGGCGAGGCCGGACATCCGGCCACGCATGACCTTGCGATGCTTGACGCGCTTGGGCATCAACATCGTCAGACTCCCCCGCCGATAGCGGCCTGCTGGGCCATCTGGGCCTCGTGCGGCAGCGTCCGCTCAGGGGCGATGTCGCCACGGTAGATCCAGACCTTGACGCCGATCCGGCCGTACGTCGTGTGGGCATGGACCTGGCCGTAGCTGATGTCCGCCCGCAGCGTCCCGAGCGGGATCCGCCCCTCGCGATCCCACTCGCGGCGGCCCATCTCGGAGCCGCCGAGGCGACCCGCGACGGCGATCCGGACGCCCTTCGCGCCGGCCTTCATCGACCGCTGGATCGCCTGCTTCATCGCCTTCTTGAACGCTATTCGCCGGGTCAGCTGCTGGGCGATGTTCATGGCCACGAGGTGGGCGTCGAGCTCAGGCTGGCGGATCTCCTTGATCTCCAGCTTGACCCGTCGCTTCGTGAGTCCGCCGATCTGCTGGCGAAGGATCTCGACGTTGGCGCCGCCCTTGCCGATGACGATCCCGGGCTTGGCCGTGTGGATCGTGACCGTCACGTGGTTGATGCCGCGCTCGATCTCGACGCCGGACACGCTCGCGTTGGCGAGCCGCGCCCCGACGAGCTTGCGGATCGTGATGTCTTCCTTGATGAGGTCGGTGTATTCCTTGTCGGCGTACCACTTCGCGGTCCAGGTGCGCGAGACACCCAGTCGGAAGCCGTACGGGTGGACCTTACGTCCCATGTCAGGCCTCCTGATCCGCGACGACGATGGTGATGTGGGTCATGGGCTTGTGGATCGGAAACGCCCGACCCTGAGCGCGCGGCCGCCAGCGCTTCATCGCCGGGCCCTCGTTGCACCGAGCCTCGAGCACGATGAGGTCCTCGGCCGACAGGTTGTGATTGTTCTCGGCGTTGGCCGTGGCGCTCCGGAGGACGGCCTCGATGTCCCGGGCGGCATGCTGGGGCATGAACCGTAGAAGCGAGGCGGCCTCTTCCACCCGCCGGCCGCGAATGGTCGCGGCGACGAGATTGGCCTTGCGGGTCGACCCGCGGAGGTACTTGGCAGTGGCGGATACGCGCACGGGACCGCAGCTCCTACTTCAACGCGGTCGAGCGCTCGGTGTGCTTGCCGTGCCCGCGGTAGGTGCGGGTGTGGGCGAACTCGCCGAGGCGATGGCCGACCATGTTCTCGGTCACGTAGACCGGGACGTGCTTCTTGCCGTTGTAGACGGCGATGGTGTGCCCGATGAACGAGGGGAAGATCACCGACGCGCGAGACCAGGTCTTGACGACCTTCTTCTCGTTGCGCCGGTTCATCTCCTCGACCCGCCCCTGGAGGCGGA
>Ga0184623_10000211_pt1 | contig 24528 bp, 19 predicted proteins | sample PLM1_100_b1_FD_133138 | JGI IMG/M metagenome (GOLD analysis project Ga0184623, IMG submission 133138) | Groundwater sediment microbial communities from an aquifer in East River, Colorado, USA - PLM1_100_b1 | ecosystem: Environmental > Terrestrial > Soil > Riparian zone | place: USA: East River... | reverse complement strand
GAGGTCGTACGTGTAGAGCGTGTTCGACGTCGCGGAGATCGTGATCCTCGTGTTCCACGTGGAGGGCGGGGTCAGCACCTGGACGAGGACGTTCTCATCCTGGCGGTACCCCTTCACGCGCAGCGTATACAGGGATCCGCTCGGTACGCCGCTCCAGTCGTAGCGGACTTCCATCACGGGATACGCGCCGAAGGCGAGGTACCAGACGAACCGCGGCGCGGTGTCCGCGTTGTCCATGATCGCGGTGAATCCCCCTGAGTCCACGGACTGGAGGTCCATGAGGGCGTCGATTATGTCCGTCGTCGAGATGCTCAGGTACACCTCATCGTGCTCCACGCCGGTGGAGGTTTCCGCGGGGTCCGCGTTGTCGTCGTCCATCGATCCGTGGGCCGCCCGCTCCGTCGGGGAGGTGAAGGCCCCGAGGCTCCACACGTCGTTGCTCGAGGGGGAGTCCGACCCGCTCTCTCCCTGGCCGTTGGAACCGAGCAGGACGGACTTGGGCGTGAACCCGAATCCGCTCTCGACGATTGTCGTTATCGTGTCGGTCTCCGTCAGGAGGTTGCCCACGAGATACAGGCCACCCTTCAGGGCGAGATACTCGACCCGCCGCGAGCCCGCCCGCTCCGCCCAGTTCAGGCGGAACCCGGTCGACAGCCATTGGGTGACGCTCGCCCGCCCGTTCGTCGTCGTGATTCCGGAGTCGAACAGGGCGACGGATTCGCCCGCCCGGTTGTACGCGATCGTCTGCGCGTTCCCCGTCGGTGCGTCGTTCCCGCCCCCCGCCCAGACCGCGTTCGACGGCGTGCTTCCTGCGGCGACACCGATCATCATCGTCGAGTCAACGGCGGTTCCGGGAGGATTCGCGCCAATCATCGAAGAGAAAAAGATGGCCGCGTCGGGCTGGAAGGAGCCGGGAACCGTGGTGTCCTGATTGCCCGTGCTCCCGGGCTCCGTCAGGATGCCCGTCGTTGCGTCCGTCAGGTCCGTCCCACCGAGGGCGAGATAGTGGACCCGGAGGTTCGTCGCGAACTGGTCGTCGATGACGAGGGTGAACCCGCCAGAGTCCATCGACTGCAGGTCCGCTAGCCCGTCGATCGCGCCCGCGGTCGTGAGGGCCCCGATGGCCGCCGCGTCGTGGTGCCCGGAGTCGGCCGCCGCCGGGGTCGCGCCGTCCGCGGACTGGGAATACACCACCCGGCGGTCCGTGGTGGAAACCGCCACTCCGAACCCGCGCTTCATGCTCGCACCGCCCGTGGTATCGGTGCTCTCCGTCCGGCCGGACCACCAGAAGATGACGACCTTGGGCTGGAATCCGATTCCCGAGACCCCGGTCGTCGTGCCCACGCCGCCCGTCCCGATGTTGAAGAAACCGACCTTCGATGAGAACGGCGCGGCTTCCCGGTACTGGATGTATACCGCGTTCTCGGAGCTGATGTCCGTCGGGAACGTGCCGCCGACCTTCGTGCCCTGCGTCAGGGTCTCCGTCGACGCGGCCGTCGTCGCGGTGACCTCCGTGGACTGGTCATAGAAGACCGCGTACCAGCATCCGTCGGAGTTCGTGGAGTCGCATGCAGTGTCGACGGGGACGTCACCTGCCCGCACGAGCTTCCTCTGGTGGTTGTACTGCGTGGAGATCGCGTTCGAGCTCCCGTCGAGGAGCGTGCTCCCGCGGGTCCCCGATGCGGGGGCATCCCACGGGTTCATCCGAGGGAGGGGATCCGGGGCGGCGTCGAACGACGTCGATGCGTCCCCCGCCGGAGCGCCGAACGAGTCGCCCCTCGTGCCCCGCGTGGATCGGGAGGTGGTGTCGACAGACCCCAGGGCCCCTCCGATCTCCACGTACAGCCGGGACCGGCTCGGCGTCATGTTCCCCGGGGCGGAGAGCTCGAGGCGGTCGAACCCGAGCGCGAAGGACACGTTCGCGAACCGGAGCCACGACCAGGCTCCGGGATAGCTCCCGGTGAACGTGAAGAACCCGGAGGCGAGGATCAGACCCGCGTCTCCAGAGACCTCCACAAGCCGGTCCCCGCCGACGCCACCGATCGCGTATCCGCTCGCCGTGCTGTTGTCCAAGTCGATGAAGATCCGGAGGATGTCGTCGGGGGACCGGTACGGCTCCTGGGAGGGACCGATGTACACGCTCACGGTCCGGTTCGCGTACGGCGCGGGGAACGTGGCGGGGATCGTCGTGTTCAGCCAGTAATCCGTGCCGCCGATCTGGCCATAGTCCTGGGCCCCGTCCGCGTCGTAGTCGCCGCCGCTCTGCGAGTCCGGGGTGCCATCGTTGTTGAAGTCGTTCGGCATCGGGTCCGCGAGGTCCGGGACCCCGTCCCGGTCCTGGTCCGACTGGGACGCGGCGTTGACCGGAGCGATGTCGTTCGCCTTCGGGACCCACGTCCCCGCCATGGACCGACCCGCGACCTGCGTGAAGAAGAAGGAACCGTTCGCCGTGACCTGGGCTCCGAACCCGGTGAGGTCGACGTCAGGCGTCGGGCCCGACGCGTCCCCGACGGGATCCGCCGTGGGCGAGGCCCACTCTGCGAAGCCGCCGTCGATCCGCGGGGTTGCCGGGATGCTGGAGAGGTAGCCGACGTCGCGGGCCGACGCGATCCGCCCGACGGTCACCGCGGCCCCCATCGCGAGGACGTCCGCAGAGCCGCCGAGGATCGCGCCGAGGGTCTCCCCGCTCGAGGCGGTCGTGTCGACGATCGCGAAGAGACGGAGGGGGGTCCCCGGGGTGATCGTGCGGAGGGGGAACTGGAACGCGACCCGGCGGTCCACGGGGAGCCGGCTGTCGAGCATGCTCCCGTTCCCGTCGACGAGGCGCACGGTGCTCACGGCGCTGAACGGCGCGGACCCGGTGAGGGTGACCGTCAGGCCCGTCAGGCCGACGTCCCCGCCGAACGCGGAGGCGTCCAGGCGGAGGAGCTGGACGTTCGCTCCTCCGATCGTCGCCGCGACGACGGGCGTCTGGACGATCGAAAGGCTCCGGCCCGCGGAGTTCAGGGCGTAGTCCGCGACGTCGACGGAGCCGTCGAACCCTTGGGTGTGGAGGGCCACGTACACGGCCGCCTTCGGGGAGACGAGGGTGAGCCAGTCCACCTGTGCTTCGAGCCGGCCGCCGGAGACCGCCGCGCTCACCCCGGCCGCCTTGATCCAGCCCCGCCAGTCCGACGGGTTCTGGTTTGTGTCCCACTCGTACAGGCTGCTCGTGTTCACCGCGCCCTGCCAGCCGGAGACCTCCACGAGCCGGTCCGCGCCGAGCCCGCCGGCCCGGTACCCGGTCGAGGCGTCCCGGTCCGTGTCGATGAAGAACCGGAACGTGTCGAGGGTCGGCGGCGAATCGCCGCCGCGGAGCGCGGTCCCGTTCACCTCCGCGAAGAAGGCGAGGTAGTCCACGTTATCCGCCACGCCGAATCGGAGGATGTCCACGTTCGGGTTCAGGCCCGACCTCGTGGTCTGGCCCGCGATCGCGGCGGGCTGCCAGTCCCCCGCGCTCCCGTCGATCGTGATCGGGTACATGGAGCCCGCAGGGGTCCCGGGGCCGAGGAGGGGGAGCAGGAGGAGCGCGACGCTGAGGAGGGGGATCACGTACAGCTTCCAGCGGGTCATCGCGACCTCCCGGTGGTACCGGGAGGACCCGAGCCCGTTCGTGAACCCGTTCCCGTTCGTGAGCCCGTTCGTCATCCCGCGACGGAGGGCCGCGAGCCCGTTCGTGAGCCCGTTCGTCCGGCCCCCCGCCTGGAGGCCGTTCGTCATCCCGTTCGTTCGGCCCAGGCCGTTCGTGCGGCCGTTCGTGCGGCCTCGCAACCCGTTCGTGCGGCCGTTCGTGCGTCCCTTGAGACCGTTCGTGAGACCGTTCGTCCGGCCCTTCAACCCGTTCGTGAGGCCGTTGGTTCGTCCCTTGAGGCCGTTCGTAAGACCGTTCGTCCGGCCCGCCCCGCCGCGGAGGGACTCCCGCACGAGGCCGTTCGTCATCCCGCGGCGTCCCGCAGGCTCCGCGGACGCGGGCACCCGGGGCTCTACGACGCGGTCCGCCGGCTTCGAGGGGCGCCGCTCCGCGGGCTTGCCCGTCTCCGGCTCGAGCTGGAGATCCTCGCCGACCCGGTCCTGGATCGCGGCCTTCCCGAGGGAGTCGAGCTCCTCCGCGAGGCCGACCTCCTCGATGAAGCGGGCGCCGCAGTTCGGGCACTCGTGCGCGTCGACGGGGACGGCGCCCTCGCACAGCGGACACGGGACCGTGTCCCCGGTGCGGGCCTTGTCCTCCTCCCGGCGCGCGATTTCCTCCGCCTTCCGGCGGGACTCCCGCGCGCTCTGCGGGTCCCCGAGCCGGGCGAACAGCTTCGCCCGGAGGACCCAGAGGCCCGGGTACGTGTCACTCGCCGTGACGAGGGCGTCGAGGGCCCCGATCGCGGCCCGGATGTCCCCCATCGCGGCGAGGGCAGACGCCTTCGCAAACAGCGCGTCCGCGTCCTTCGGGTCGATCCGGATCCGTTCCTCCGCGATCCGGAGGATCATCGCCGCGCGGTTCGAGGGAGGGGCCGCCGGCTTCCCCGCCGTCGCGGCGGGCGCGGGCTCCGGTCGGGGCGGGACCGCGGGCCTCGAAGGGGCCTCGGGCTTGATGATCAGCCCCCGCCCCGCGAGGGTGAGGAACTCGTGGAACCGCTCGTCCGGGACCGTGTCCTTCATCGAGAGGACCCCGATCTTCCGGACGATCGCATCCCCCTCCCGCCGGCGGTCGATGTCGATCACCCCGTCGAACGGCTGGGAGACGCTCGAGACGGTCGCCGGGCTGTGCATCTCCTTCTCCAGGAGGAACAGCGCGGTGAATTTGTGGCGGGCGAGCTTCGCCTTGCTGCTCTGGGCGAACGCGTACACCTGGCCGACCTCGAACACCTGGAGGGCCGGGGACAGGACCTCGAGGACGGCCCGCCGGCGGACGCCGGGGGCGAGGGTCCCGAGGGCCCGGCTCAGGGCGATCCCGACGTTCGTGAGGTCGACGGAGCAGCGGACGATGTGGTCCCGCTCCTCGATCCCCGCGACGTTCCCCTCCTGGTACGAGTGCCAGTCGACGACCTTGAGGCGGTTCCCCGCGATCGCCTCCTTCACGTTCACCCCGAGCTTCCCGAGGGACTCCAGGTACTGCTCGGGGGACTGCGAGGAGATCACGATCACGACGGCCTCGCCGGACCGCAGCCCCTCCGCGAGGAACTGGAGGCCGAACAGGTCCTTCTCGTTCCCCGGGGGGCCCTGGAGGACGACGCTCGCGCCCTCGGGGAGGCCGCCCCCGATGATCGGGTCGAACCCCTCGACGCCCGTGCGGACGCGCACCTCAGACCACCTTCTCGTCCGCGGCGATCGTGAGGCCGCTGGGCGTGATGTACATCGGGTGCTTCGTCGTGTCGTGCTTCGTGAACCGCATCTTCCGGACCGTCAGGGTCCTGCGGAGCTCCCCCTTCACCTCTTCGAGCCCGAGGTGGACGAAGGAGTCCGCGATGAACTGCTCGACGCCGTGTGCGGTGAGGGCGTTCGCGTCGGGGGACTCCGCGATCAGGAGGGTCGTGACGTCCTGGCCCCGGAGGAAGCGGGAGAACCCGAAGAGCCGCTCCCGGAACTCCCCCGGGGTCGCGTAGTGGAGCCCGATCGCGGAAAGGGAGTCGATCACGAGCCGCCGCACGCGGGCCGCCTTCAGAGAGGTCGCGAGGAAGTCCTGGAGCTCGCGGAACCCGATCGCGGCGCCCTCCGGGCCCGCGACCCGGAGCTCCCCGAGGTCGATCATCAGGAACCGCTCGGACCGCTCGAGGTCCTCGAAGCCCATCCCGAACGTCCGCATCACCCGCTGGAGGCTCGCCGTCGTCTCCTCGAGGACGAGGTACATCGCGGGCTCCCCGAACGTCCGCGCGCCGTTGTAGCAGAAGTGGAGCCCGAACAGGCTCTTCCCGCTCCCCGCGGGCCCGGCGACGAGGTTCACGGTGTGGACGGGGAAGCCGCCCTGGACGAGGCGGTCGAAGCCCTCGATGCCCGTCGCGAGGCGATCGTCCATCCTCAGGCCTCCAGGACCTTGCGGAGGCCGTACCGGTCGACGATTTCCTCGTGCCCCTTCCGGGCCTCGTCCGCGGCCCCCTCGAGGAGCCGCCGGGCTGTGTCCGTCCCCATCGATCCGGAGGTGATCGCGAGGAACTCGCCGTGGATCCCCTGGAACAGGGACCGCAACTCCTCCATCCCGCGGGCGCCGCCGCCGTGGAGGAGGCGGGAGAACAGCTCTTCCTTGGACCCGTTCCGGTCCCGGTCCAGGCGGGCCTCGAGCCTTTCCGTGATCGAGGGCCAGCCGAGGCGGCGGCCCCTCGCGAGGACGTTCGACGCGTACTCCAGGTAGTAGTCCAGGGCCTCCCGCAGCGGGGCGGGCCCCTCCGAGAGCTCGAGGTCGAGGGCGATCCGCGGGGTCGCAATCCGGTACTCGAACGCGCTCCGGGTGTGGGACTTCCGCAGTCGCCGGTCGAGGAACCCCAGGGCGTGCATGCCGCTCAGGAACTTCGACGCGGTCGTCGTGTGGATGTGGAGGGCGCGGGAAACGTCGCTCGCGATCCGCCATTCGCCGCCCGCGAGGCACTTCAGGACCGGGAGGGCGTGCTCCCCGCTGAGGAGCGCGACCGCTTGGGAGAATGACTTCTCGTCCATCGGGAACCACGTCTATCGGGGTTAGAGTTTGTCCCGTGCTACTCTATCTCGGTTGCAGGACGGGGGTTATGACCTTTCGGGGCCGAATTTCACGGGAGATAATCGGGTACGGAATCGTCCGAGTCCGCCCCTGGGGGAGGGGGAAGGTTCTTTACGACGGGCCGTGAATGGGCCTGTCGTGGGCGCCGTCGCGGAGGGGGGCGGCTTCTTCGAGATCCTCTGCCGCGGGCCCTCGAAGTGCGGGACGTTCGTGTCCGTCCGCCCGCTCGACGCGTGCCCGAAATGCGGGTCGCCGAAGGTGTCGAGGCGGGCCGCGGAGCCGCCGTCGAAGACCAAGACTTAAATCGATGGTCGTGAATATTGTTCCAGTTGTGAACACGGGGTTCAGTAATTGATGACTTCCCGCAGGTCGAAAGAGGGGGAGGGGCCGGAGACGGTGAAGGCGACCCTGGACGGGCTCCTCCGGGTCCTCGAGAACCCGACCCGCCGACGGATCCTCGAGCGACTCGCGCGGGAAAGCCACTACCCGCTCCAGCTCTCGAGGGAGCTCGGGGTGAGCCAGCAGGCCATCGTGAAGCACCTCCGGGCCCTGGAGGAGTGCGGGCTCGTCACGTCGACGGAGGAGAAGAGCGACCTCGGCGGGCCGAACCGCCGGGCGTACCGCGCCACCGAGCGCTTCAGCCTGCAGATCGACGTCGGGCCGAGGCTGTTCCACGCGGAGATGCGGCCGATGGGCCACATCCCCTCGAGGGTCGGCGAGTACGGGTGGGCGGAGGACGCCCTCCGGCGCGCGAAGGGAGAGGGTGACCCGCGACGCCGGGTCCCCCTCCTCGGGGACGCGATCCGCAAGTTGAACCGCGAGATTCACGCGCTCGAGGAGCGGCGGCTGTACCTCCTGAGGCTGAAGGACGCGGCGATGGGGGAGGCCCAGGGTAGCGTGGGGGACGTGCTCACGAGCTACCAGGAACGCCAGGTCCTGTACTTCTTCCTGGAGGAAGGCGCGCCCACGCTGGACCGGATCGCGGAGGCCCTGGACCTCCGGGAGAAGGTCGTCGCGGACATCCTCCGTCGCATCGAGCGGGAGTTCCCGCTAATCGGGGAGGCGTGAGTCGATGGCGATGAAGTACACGCGGTTCGAACGGGCCCGGATGATCGGCGCGCGGGCGCTCCAGATCGCGATGGGCGCCCCGATCCTGATCGACCTACCGAAGGGGATCGTGGACCCGATCGAGATCGCCACACTGGAGTTCGAGCGGGGCGTGATCCCGCTCACGGTGAAGCGCGAGCTCGAGGCCCGCCCGGACGCAGCTCGAGCGTGAACACGCCCGTCTTCAACCCCCGGACCTCGTCGTCCGAGAGCGCCTCCGCGCGGGCGGCATCGTGGAGGATCCCACTGTTCCCGAACGGGTCCTCGAGGACGAGGGTGAACGGCTCCCGCCCCTCGATCATCCCGGCGAGCCGGTCGAAGGACTCGGAGGCCCCGTCCCGTCGGGGCTTCGTGCTCGCGTTGCGGGCGAGGAACTCGAAAATTTCCCGGAAGCGGTGGAGCACGCCCTCCGTGTTCGAGATGAATGCGTCGCTCCGCGGACCGGGCTCCATCACCGCCCCGATCTCGGGCACCCCGACGGTGCAGGAGCTCGACCGGACGACCCGTGCGCTCAGGTCTCCCGCATCGCGGACGTGGAGGGTGTGGCGGGTTGGCGCCCCCTGCTTCGTCAGGAGGACGTCCGCATGGCGGAAGCCGCACGACCCGCAGAGGACCGTCGTCTGGAGGGCGTCTCCGAAATACGGGATGTCGAGGGCCATCGAGCGCATCTGGAGTCCGGGGCCGCCGCAGAGGGGGCACGACGCGTCGAGGGCGACCTCTCGGACGGGGGAGGGATCGTCGGACTCGGGGACCACGGGCGTGGGGAAGACCCGGGCCGATTTAAAATCCTTGACCCTCCCCGCCCCGCGGACGTGAAAGGTTCAAATACCACCTCTTCTCGACGAGATCGACGCGGTCACCCCGCCCCGCGGGGGGAGCGCGGACAGCCAGGTCACGGAGCGCGTGATCTTCCAGATCCTCACGGAGATGGACGGGGTCGAGGAGCTCCACAACGTGACGATCATCGCGGCGACGAACCGGCCCGACCTCGTGGACCTCGCCCTCCTGAGGCCCGGGAGGTTCGACCGGCTCGTGTACATCCCTCCGCCGGACCTCGAGGCCCGGAAGGGGATCTTCGCGATCCACACGAAGGGGAAGCCCCTCGGCGCGGACGTCGTCCTCGACGACCTCGCCCCGCGGGCGGAGAACTACACGGGCGCGGAGATCGCGGCGGTGTGCAACGAGGCCGCGATGCTCTCGATCCGGGACTTCCTCGCCGCGGGCGGGACCCTCGACGACAAATACGTGAAGAAGCTCGTCCTGAAGAAGGACCACTTCTCGCGTGCCCTCGAGAAGGTCCGTCCCCGGTCGAAGGAGGAGCTCCGGCGGTACCACGACCTCTCGAGTCCGTCGCGGAACTGCTTCGAGGTCGCGTCAGCGGGGCCCGTGGACGTGATTCCAGTCCGTCCTCTCGATGACGGGGGCTAGGCCACCACCCGTCCGTGTCGACGAGGAGACCTACCGCGGCCCGCGCTCACCTTCTCGGTCCCTAGGCGGTATCCGCGTGGTGGCGGGCTTATTCGGCCGGGCCGGCATACCCCCGGTGAAGGCTGAGGAGTCAGGTGGGCGTCTTCGTCTGGGTCGGATGGGTCCCGGCTCTCCGGCTGTGGCGGTTCGCGAGCGCCGTCCTGGTTGCAGGTGCGATCTCGTGGTCCGCCATCGTCAGTTACGCCACGTTGGGAGTTCGAGCGCCGTATCCAGTACTCGTTCCTCTTTTCGCGGGCGTTGGCTTGGGCCTCGTTGCCGGATGGAAGTCTGGGACGCTAGACGCCCAATCGATCGGGGTGCATCGTAGGTCCGGCCGGCAGGTCGTGCGGACCTGGCGGGATCCGCATCCCGCCTTTGTCTGCGCGCTGGTCGCAGCTTTCGCTCTGGCCATTATTTTCGGTCTTCTCCGCCTGCCCGAAATCACTGTGGCGTGCATCTCGTACCTGACGGCTGAGATCGGCGCCGGGGCAGTCTCCCGCCTCACGCGACTGCGCCGGCTAGAGGCGCAATTGGGCCCGATTGAGGTCGGCCGGGGAATTGCGGGCGCACCTGAGTCCGGGTTCGTGTATCGAATCAGGCCGCAGGAACCGTAGGAGGGGGGACGGCGCTGCCCCGCCGCGTCCATCGGCGTTATCCTTACTTGAGGATAACTCGCTGGGGCGTCAGCGGGCCGCGGCCATGGCGGAGATCCTGCCCGCCTGCACCCGCCGCCTGGCCTCGTCCATCGCCCTCCGCGTGTATGCCTCTAGGACCTCTCCCGCTCTCCGCCTCGCGTCCACGTTCACCGCGGGGCCGACGTAGTCGTACACCTGCTTCCGCCGTCCGTCCCGGGTCTCGTAGTGCCAGACGTACAGGTATTCGCGCCCCTTCACCGTCATGGATCGGACGCCACAGCCGAGTTCCATGGATCCGCGGAGAGTCTATCCTTAAGTAAGGATAACTGCCAGATGGCCGAATCGACGACGCGCCGGCATCCCCATCCCCGAACCCTTAATACCGCGCCTCCGGTTTCGCACGCGATGGCGAGGGCCTCCGCCCCCGGGAAGTTGATCCTCTTCGGGGAGCACGCGGTCGTCTTCGGGGAGCCCGCCCTCGCGACCGCGATCGACCTCCGGACGGAGGTATTCGCGCGCCTCCACGACGAGTGGCTCGTGGACGGAGCCTCCCTCCAGGACACGAAGTACGCGTACGTCCGCCGCGCCGTCGAGGCCTCCTGGAAGGGCCCGCCCCTGTGGCTCGAGATCCGGTCGATGATCCCCCTCGGCTGCGGGCTCGGCTCCTCCGCCGCGGTCACCGTCGCGACCCTCGGCGCCCTCGCGGCCCTCCAGGGGCCCGTGGACACGGAGTCCGTCGCCCGCGCCGCGTTCGAGGTCGAGCACGCGGTCCAGGGCCGCGCGAGCCCGATCGACACGAGCACGGCGGCCCACGGCGCCGCGGTCCTCGTGCGGAGGGAAGCGGGGGATGGCCTCCTCTGGACGATCGAGAAGGGGGGCCGGCGGTGGTCCCTCCATCACTCCGCGCTCCCTGCGACCCGCCTCGTCGTCGGGAACACGGGGATCGCCGCCGCGACGGGACCCCTCGTCGCGGGCGTGAAGGCCCGGGTCGATCGGGACCCCGAGGCCGCCGCCGCGATTGCGGAGATCGGCGAGATCACCCTCGACGGCCTCCGCGCCCTCCAGCGGGGGGACCTCGTCCGCGCGGGGGAGCTGATGGACCGGGACCACGAGCTGCTGAACCTCCTCGGCGTCGGGCATCCCCTCCTCGACAAGTTCGTCGAGGCCGCGCGCCCCCACGCGTACGGGGCGAAGCTCACGGGGGCGGGTGGCGGCGGGAGCATGTTCGCCCTGACGGACGAGCCCGAGGAGGTCCGGGCCGCGATTGAGGCCGCGGGGGGGACCGCGTTCCTCGTCGGGACGGAGCCCCGCGGCCTGGAGGCCTCCCCGTGATCCGGCGCCCGCACAAGGTGATGCGCCCGCGGCCACAGGTGCCCGCATCCGCGCCTCCCGCGCCCCCTGCCGCCCGAGGGCTCCTCGTGATTCACGCGGCGGAGCTCGTCACCCTCCGCGGGCCCTGGGGTCACGCCCGCCGGCGGGAGGAGATGCGGGAGCTCGGGATCGTCCCGGACGGCGCCGTGTACATCGAGGGTGGGCGGGTCCGGGAGGTCGGGGACACGCGGGACGTCCTCCGGGTCCGAGGGGACGCGAAGGACGTGATCGACGCGACGGGGAAGGTCGTCCTCCCGGGGTTTGTGGACGCGCACACGCACGCGGCGTTCGCGGGCTCCCGCCACGGGGAGCTCGCGTGGAAGGCGGAGGGGCTTTCGTACCAGGAGATCGCGGCACGGGGCGGAGGGATCCTCCACACGGTCCGGGACACCCGCGCGGCCCCGAGAGAGGCCCTCGTCGCGGCCACGCGGAAGCGCCTCGACGGGATGCTCCGCTTCGGGACGACGACGGCGGAGGTGAAGAGCGGGTACGGGCTCACGACGGAGTCCGAGCTCGGGATCCTCCAGACGATCGACGAGCTCTCGGCGTCCCATCCCATGGGCCTCGTCTCCACGTTCCTCGGGGCCCACGCGGTCCCCCCGGAGTTCGAGGGGCGCGCGGACGCGTACGCGGACCTCGTCGCGAACGAGATGGTCCCCGCGGTCTCCACCCGGACGGGCGCGAGGTTCTGCGACGTGTGGGTGGAGTCCGGGTACTTCACCGCGGACCAGGCCCGGCAGGTCCTCGCCGCCGCGAAGGCCCACGGCCTCGACGGGAAGGTCCACGCGGACGAGCTCTCGGACTCCGGCGGCGCGGCCCTCGCCGCGGAGGTCGGGGCCGTCTCCGCGGACCACCTCCTCCACGCGTCCGAGGCGGGCCTCCGTGCGATGGCGGAGGCGGGCGTCGTCGGCGTCCTCCTCCCGGGGACCTCCCTCGCCGCGAACCTGCCGTTCGCGGACGCGCGCCGGATCATCGCCGCGGGGGTCCCCGTCGCCCTGGGGACGGACCTGAGCCCGGGGTCCTGGAACGAGTCCATGCAGGTCGTCCTCGCCCTCGCGACCCACGGCCTCGGGATGTACCCCGAGGAGGCGGTGACCGCCGCGACCGTGAACGCCGCGTTCGCGGTGGGGAAGGGGAAGGAGGTCGGCACCCTGGAGCCGGGGATGGCGGGGGACCTCCTCGTCCTCGACGCGGACTCCGTGGGCCACCTCGGGTACCGGATCGGCGGGAACCTCGCGGAGAAGGTCGTGAAGTCGGGCCGGATCGTCGTGGACCGCGCCCCGTTCCGGTAGCGGGGGACCCGGTCACTCCTGGGGCTGGGAGACCGTCGCGTTCTCCAGGCGGGAGTGCGCCTTCACCGTCATGTCGTCGCCGATCAGGCTCGCGACGAGCCGCACGTCCTGCTCGATCGTGCAGTTCCGCGCGACGACGCTGTCGACGATCTCGCTCCTCGCCCCGATCCGGCTCTCCTCGAGGACGATGCTGTTCGTGACGCTCGCGTCCGCCTCGATCGTCGTGCCCTCGTACACGCAGGCGTTGCTCACGACGCAGCCCGTCGAGACCCGCGACCCCCTCGCCAGGAACACGGGGCCGTGGAGGGTCGCGCCGGGCTCGACGACGGCCCCCTCCTGGAGGATCAGGGGCCCGTCCGTCTTCGCGCCGGGGACGTGGAGGGCCTTCCCCTCCCGCTTCACGATCTCCATGCTCGCCCGCCACAGGTCCCGGGGCCGACCGATGTCGATCCAGACGCCGTCGAGCTCCTTCCCGTACACGGGGAGGCCCTTCGCGAGGAGCTTCGGGAACACGTCCTTCGCGAAGTCGAACGGCTGGTCCGGCGGGATGAAGTCGAGGACCTGCGGCTCGAGGACGTAGATCCCCGCGTTCGCGAGGTCGGAGAATGCCTCCTCCCGCTTCGGCTTCTCCCGGAACTTCACGATCCTCCCGCGGGCGTCGACGGCCGCGATCCCGTACTGGGTCGGGTCCGTGACCCGGGTGAGGGCGATCGTCGCGATCCCGCCCCGCTCCCGGTGGAACTCGTACAGCGCGCGGAAGTCCACGTCCGCGAGGACGTCCCCCATCGCGACGACGAACGTCTCCCCGATGAAGTTCGCGACCCGCCGGACGGCGCCGGCGGTCCCCGCGGGCGTCCCTTCGAACGAGTACAGGATCGAGGCGTTGTAGTCGAGGCCGTCCCCGATGGACTGGATCAGCTTGTCGGAGAGATACGCGGTCGTGATCACGATCTCCCGGAAGCCGGAGGCGATCAGGGAGCGGATCACGAAGTCGATGCAGGACCTCCCGGCGATGGGGATCAGGGGCTTCGGCCGCCGGAACGTGAGGGGCTTCAGGCGGGTCCCCTCCCCGCCCGCGAGGATCACCGCCTTCATCCCTTCATCACCACGCGCCCCTTCTTCATCAGGAGCTGGAGGGCCTCCTCCGCCGCCTTGTCGAGCTTCCGCTCGTCGAGGAGCTCCCTTCGGACCGTGATGTTCTGCTGCCGGAGGAGGTTCCTCGCCTCCCGGATTTCCGCGCGGTGCGCGTTCCGGATCGTGAGGACGCCCTCCCGCATCTCCATCGCCTTCTGGTGGAGCTCGTCCGCCCGGGTCCGGATCTTGAGGTACCCCTCGTGCTTCTTGTTCGCGTCCGCGGTGAGGGCGGAGATCTGGCCCACCAGGCCGCCGAGCTTCTCGTGCCGCTCCTTCGCCTCCGCGTTCAGCTTCACGACGAGCTCATGCTCCTTGTCCGCGGCCCGGAAGAGGTCCGTGATCGAGCCGTCGAGGTCCCGCACCTCCTTCCCGACCTTGTCCTGCTCGGACCGCAGGTGCTCGAGGGACTTCAGCTCCTTCAGCTTCTCCCGGAGGTCGTCCAGGAGGGCGTTCTCCTCCTCGAGCTTCAGGGACGCGGTCTGCTGCCGCATCTCCATGCGCTTCACGTCCTTCCGGAGCCGCTCGAGCTCCCCCGCGATGGACCCGTGGAGCTGCCCCCGGACCCTCCGCTTCAGGTCGATCAGGTCGCGGGCCTTCCGCTGGAACTCGTTCCGCTGGTCCCGGTGGACCCGCATCTCGTCGACGAGACGGTCCCGCTCGTCCCGCAGGGCGCGGACCTGGTCGACGACGCCCTTCTTCTGGTCGTGGAGGAGGTCCCGCTCCTCGCGGAACACGGCCGCCTCCGAGTTCAGGGCGTTCCGCCTCTCGATCAGGCTCTCGAGCTTGATCTCCGCCTGCTCCAGTTCGGACTTCTCCTTCCTCCGGACCATGCGGCACTCCCACGAGAAGATGGGCGCTATTTCCGAAACGGCAATTAACCTTTCGCCCTCGTGACCGCGTTCGCCAGGGTCGCGAACTCCTCCGGGGCGAGCGTCTCCGCGCGCTGATCGAGGAACGGCAGCGATCGGAGGGACTCCCGCCACGACGCGCGCTCCGGTGCGAACCGACGCCATTCCAGTCCGAGCGCGTTCCCGATCGTCTTCCTGCGGTGCACGAAGCACGCGTCCACGACCGCGTGGAACGTCCCCTCGTCCGCGACGTTGTACCCGGGGGTCCGCCGCACGAGCCGTACGACCGCGGAGTCCACGCGGGGCTGGGGCTGGAACGCGGACCGGGGGACCCGCTCGAGGATCTCCCCCGCCGCGCGGTGGGCCGCGTTCACCGTGAGCCGGGAGTACGCCTTCGTGCCGGGTCTCGCGACGAGACGCTCCGCGAACTCCCGCTGGAACATCAGGACCGCCCGGTCGAACGGATGCTCGAGGAGCGCGAACGTGATCGGGGAGGAGATCCGGTACGGGAGGTTCGACACCATCACGTCGAACTCGGGCCACTCGACCCTCAGGGCGTCCCCCCGGAGGACCTCGATGCGGTCGCCGATCCCTTGGAGCGCGTCCGCGAGCCGCCGGTCCTTCTCGATCGCGATCACCCGCTTCGCGCGGATCGCGAGGATGCGGGTGAGGATCCCGAGTCCGGGCCCGATCTCGAGGACGGTCTCGTCGGACCGGATCAGGGCCCGGTCGACCTGGCGGCGGGCGACCCGCTCGTCCACGAGGAAATGCTGCCCGAGCCCGCGGCTCGCTCGGACCCCCAGCCTCCGGAGCTCCCCGCGTACGTCCTGCGCCCGCACGCCTCCGGAACAAACGGCGCGGATAAAGAGGGTGTCGAGGCGGGCCACCCAAGTTTTAAGTGAAACCGGGGAATTGACGGGAGGTGCGCTTCCTGCCCCTCATGCCGTTCCAGGACACCGGCGGGAGCCTCGCGTGCATCACCGTCGGCGTGATCCTGGGGATCCTCGTCCTCATCCTTCTCGGCCTGATGGCGTACCAGCGGTACGTCGCGAGCCGGCGCCCCGTCCAGCACCTGTGCGACTACTGCGGCCACATGGTCTCCGTGGCGAGCGACTGCCACCACGCTCCCGTGCGGGAGAAGTTCCTCCACGGGGTCTGCACGGAGTGCAAGGGGGAGTGCCGCCTCGTCTGCGCGAAGTGCAAGCGCCCGGTGTGACCCGGCTCGACCGCCGGTGCGATTGCACTCCTGCGTCTCGGATCTCTCAGCCCGCGAGAGGGAGCTCGATGTAGTCTGCACCGTCCCCGGTGGGACCCATCAGGTACACGGCGACCGCGAAGTCGCCCGCGCGCGCGCCGTCCGTGACGAGGGAGACGGACGGCTGCCCGCCCGCCGGGAACGTCCCCTCGGACGCCACGATCCCGTTCGCGTGGATGATCCGTACCATCACGGAGTACCCGCCGGGCATCCCGGAGGTATCGAGGGAGACCGCGTAGCGTCCGGAGGAGGGGTTCGCGATCGTGACCGCGGGGAGCCTCGCCGTCTTCGCGCCCGTCGCCTCGAACTGGGAGAGGTCGTAGCTCGCCGTCGTGTGGGCCACGACGGGGTCGATGATCACGTTCGCGGGCACGATCCGCATCTTCACATCGTACGGTCCTGTCACGCCCGAACCCAGGAGCTCGGCGCCCGAGAAGTCCAAGCGCACGGTCTGCCGCGAGTTCGTCTGGGACCAGTCGTTGAACGAGAGCCGGGTCCACGCCGTCGTGACGACGTGCGTGCCGTCCGGGGTGCTCCGCATCAGGATCTGGGTGTTGGGCTCGGAGCCCGCGGCGTACAGGGTGCCCGAGAGATCATACGACCCGAGGGCGTGGACGTTCACGTCCGCCTCGACGGTGAGGTAGTCGAACTTGCCGTTCCCGTCGGAATCCGTCCCGTGGTCCCGCACGGTCCCCGTGAACTCGATCGGCATCCAGGGAGCGCGGAAGTCGTACCAGTGCACGACCTCCGTCACGCGGGTCTCCGCCTGCACCCCGGAGGGGGTCGGCGGGAGGACGTACGGCGCGCGGAGCCCGAACAGGGAGCCGTCCGGCGGGGCCGTGAACGCGGGGGTCTCCGAGAAGCTCGAGTCCGGGGTGCCGCAGCAGGGGTGCGACGCGACCTGCTCGTTCCCGCTCGAGATCCGCACCCGGAACTCCATCGGCCCGTTCACGCCGCTCAGGTACATCTGGTCCGACGGGACCGAGACGTCGACCCGCTGCATCCCCGGCGACATCTGGACGAACTGCGGGCCTCCGAGGTCCGTCCGCTGCCCGGGCAGAAAGATTCGCTCTGTCACACCCGGGAGAGAGAGCCCGTCGCTCTCCGCCCGCAGGACGTACACTCCCGCCTTCCGCACGGAAACCGGCACACTGACGATGTACGCGTCCGCGAGGCCGTCCCCGTCGAAGTCCTGCTTCGCGGAGGTCGCGGAGCCCGCGATCGTGAGGTCCGCGGGCTGGTCCTGGAACGTCCGCCAATCGTACGCGGGGGTCGTGTGGGACCACTGGTACACGCGGCCGACCATGTCCGGCGCCGCGGGCCGCTCGAACGGACTGTCGCTCTGTTCCCGGATCAGGGTGAGCCGAACGGTGTACGGTCCGCTGACCTGGGCCTTCCGGATGTCGGGACCCCAGAAGCCGATCCCGAAGACGTCCGCTCCGCGATCCATCTCCACGCGTCCCGTCGTCGTCGCGATCGCCGTGCCCGTGGACGGCTCCGCGAGGACGCCGACCGCCGTGTAGTCCCCGGATTCCGGGAGGTCCACGAGGACCTTCGCGATCACGTACTCGGGGGAGCCCTCCCCGTCGAGGTCCACCGCGTTCACCGCGAAACCTCCGGGAAGCTGGTCCCCCCAGAACGCATACCGATACACCGCGGCGCCCGCGATGGCGCCCGCGGCGATCACGCACAGACCGAACAAGATGACCGCTGCTCGCCGAGAGCCCGGGTCCTTCGTCAACTCGTTCCCTCCTTGTCCCACTGATGGCCCCTTTTATTATTTGGGCTTGCCGGTTCCGTTCGGCTACAGGTGCACATCCCTTCCGGCTTTCGGGGGATTCCCGCGGGCTCCCGCGGAGCGCGGCGTCTCGGAGGGGCACCTTTATCTCCCGCCCCCGGATGGACGTCGACCGTGCGCGTCGCGGAGCGTCCCTGCGGGTCGGCGATCCGCGGGAAGCTCCCCCTCGGCTGCCGGCAGTGCGGGGAGGGGGCGAAGCTCGTCCTGTTCGTGACGGGCCTCTGCGGGTACCACTGCGTCTACTGCCCCGTCTCGGACGAGAAGATGTACCGGGACGTCGTGTACGCGGACGAGAAGCGGGTCGCGTCGGACGAGGACGTGCTCGAGGAGGCGCGGGCGATCCGGGCCCGGGGGGTCGGGATCACGGGCGGGGACCCGCTCGACGCCGTCGACCGGACGTGCCACTACATCCGGCTCCTGAAGGGGGAGTTCGGCTCGAAGTTCCACTCCCATCTGTACACGATGACCGCGGACCCGGAGAAGATCCGAAGGCTCGCGGAGGCGGGGCTCGACGAGCTCCGGTTCCACGTCCCCCCCGGTCTCTGGAGGCGGGCGGCGGCCTCCCCGTACGTCGCGGCCTCCCGCCTCGCGCGGGATCTCGGGATCACCGTGGGGCTCGAAGTCCCCCTGCTCCCGGAGCGGAAGGAGGATCTCCTCGCTCTGATCGCATGGGCGGAGGCGGAGGGCCTCGCGTTCGTGAACCTGAACGAGCTCGAGTTCTCGGACGCGAACTACGCGCGGATGGCCCGCCAGGGGTACGAGGCGAAGCACGAGCTCTCGCATGGCGTCAAGGGATCCGACGCGGCCGCGGTCGACATCCTCGGGCGGCCCTGGAACATCACGGTCCACTACTGCACGAGCGGGTACAAGGACGGTTGGCAGCTCCGCGCCCGGATCCGGCGGCGGGCGGAGAGCGTCGCGCGGCCGTGGGACGTCATCACGGAGGACGGCACCCTCGTGAAGGGCGTCGTCGAGGGGGAGGGCCTCGCGGACCTGATGCGGGAGCTCTCCGAGACGCACCGGGTGCCCGCGGACCTCATGGCGGTGGTCGGGACCCGAGGCCGCCTCGAGATCGCCCCGTGGGTCCTCGAGGAGATCGCCCCCCGCCTCGGACGGCCGTCGTACATCGTGGAGGAGTATCCGACCGCGGACGCCCTCGAGGTCGAGCGGACCCCGCTCCCCTAGGTCCCGAGGACCTTCTTCTGGAGCAGGACGGCCCCCGCGAGGTCCGTGACGAGGAGTTGGCTCCAGACGAGCCCCTTCGCGAGGAGGACGGTGAACCGCTGGTTCGACGCCCGTCTCCACTTCGTCACCTTCGCGAGGGCGGGGTCCCGCCTCCGGGCCGCCGCGACCGCGGCGTCGCCCGGCGGCGCGGCCTCGAGGCTCCGGCACGTGAGGCACCGCTCCGAGGGCGGGGCGACGCACACGACGCAGTACGCCTGCTCGCAGCTCACGCACCTGGCGACGTACTCGGGCCCGACGGTCCTCCCGCAGATCGCGCAGCCGTGGATGTGGTCCGGGCAGTACGGGCGCCGGCTCAGGGCGCACACCTCCGCGTGGTCCGGGCACGCGGGGCGGCGGCACGTCGTGCACGGGGCGATCGCGCCCTCCGCGGCGATGCACGACCGGCAGTGGACCCGGTCGCAGAACGCGCACCCCTTCACGCACTCGGGTCCCACGAGGTGGCCGCCGAAGCACAGGACCGGCTCCAGCATGGAGGCCCCGCACACCTCGCACGGGAGGGGTGCAACCTCGAGGTTCGCCGCGTCGAACTCCACGGGGATCGTCCGGCGGGCCCCCCGGTTTGAGAGGGTCGCCTCCGCGCGGGTCACGTCGAGGAGCACGGTCCGGACGTTGCACAGCTCGACGTCCCCCACGAACCGGAACTTCTCGTCCGCCTCTGCGAGGCGGCGCTCCCGCTCCATCTCGAGGGCGCGGGCCTCCGCGGCCCCCGAGGTCTTCGAATCGAGGACCTCGTTCACAGAGCGGTCGAAGTACGACGTGATCCGCTCCACCTCCGCCTTCCGGAGGGCCTCCGCCCCGTCCCGGAACGCCTTCACGCCCGCCTCGACCCTCGCCTCCAGGACCCGGCACGCGGTCCGGTACGCCTCCGCGATCCCCGCCCAGTCCATGGCGTCCCCCTCCGGGAGGCTGAGGCTCTCGTCGAAGAGGGATTGGGCGGCCCTCCGCTCCTTCCCGCTCCGGGTGTCGATGAGGACGGACTCGAACCGGTCGACCCGCTCGTCCGTCATCAGGCGGACCCGGAAGTTGAACAGGAGGTGGGGGACGGATTCCGACGACGCCGCGTCCACCGCGACCGTCGCGTTCCGCGGCCGGAGGGCCCCCGAGATCACCTCCACGGGCGAGGTCTCCGGCGCCTCGACGCGGGCGACCGTGTGCCATCCCAAGCGGGTCGCGTCCTCGATGATCCGGTCGAGGAGGTAGCTCCCCTCCGCGACGAGGTCCACCCGCGCGGCCGCCGCGGCGGTCGCCGGATCGAACGAGATCCGGATCGAGTCCGCGCCGTCGAACGCGGTCCGTAGGGATTCCGGGAGGGAGGCACGGAACACCCCGGGTTCCTCCTCCTGCAGCGGGCCCGCCCGCCGCTCGAAGTACCGCCGGACGAACGCCTCGACCTCCGCCGTCGCCGTCACGGCCCCGCCTCCGCCGCGAGGTCGTTCCCGAAGAGGACCTCCTCGTACGACTTCGTCGACTCGTACTTCTGGCGGGCCGCCAGGAGCCGATCCCCGAACCGCTCGAGTTCGTCCCGGCGGCGGGCGAGGTCCTTCACGGTCCAGATGTCCATGAGGACCTCCTCGAACGTTTTCGTCTCGTCGAGTCGGCCGAGCACGAGGTCGAGCTCCCCGATGACGAGCTGGAACATGTTGATCTTCTTGTCGAGGAGCTCCATCACGTACTCCTCGATCGTGTCCCGCGCCCACAGGTTCACGATGTGGACCTCCCGCGTCTGCCCGATCCGGTGGACCCGCCCGATCCTCTGTTCGATCTTCAGCGGGTTCCACGGGAGGTCGAAGTTCACGACCGTGTTGCAGAACTGCAGGTTCCGGCCCTCGCCGCCCGCCTCCGTGCTCAGGAAGATGCGGCTCCCCTCCCGGAACGTGCGGACGCTCGCCTCCTTCTCCCCCGGCGTCAGCCCTCCATGGAACACGGAGACCGCGTGGCCGTCCGCCTCGAGCAGGGTCCGGAGGTGCCGGAGGGTGCGCAGGTACTGGGTGAAGACGATCGTCTTGTCCTCGATCTTCGCCACGAGCTCCCGGAGGCGGCGGGCCTTCTCGTTCTCCGTGATCGCGGCGGCGCGCTGGTAGAGGTCCCCGAGGACGAGCCGGTCCTCGTACGCGAAGTTCGGGCTCTCCTTCATCCTCCGCAGGGTCTCCGCCGCCGCGAACGTGCTGCTCCCCATCTCCTTCTGGAGGACCACGAGGGCGAGCCGGTTCACGCTCGTCGAGCCGCGGCCGTACGCGGGATACCGGTCCCGGACGAAGTCCGTCACCGCCTCGTACAGCTTCCGCTCCGGGCGGGAGAGGACGATCTCCGCGGGGAACACCCGCCGCGGCGGCAGGACGAGGACCGTGCTCCTCCGGTTCCGGATCATCACGTCCCGCAGGAGCCGCTTCAGCTCCGCGGGATTCGCGGGGGCCCGCGGGTCCCCCCGCCGGATGAACCGCCGCCGGAACCCCCCGTACGAGCTCAGGTGCCCCGGCCGGAGCAGGGTCACGAGGTTGAACAGCTCCTCGAGGTCGTTCTGGACCGGCGTCGCGGTGAGGAGGAGCATGTACTTCTTCCGAACGGAGGCGACGAGCTTCCAGTTCTTCGTCGCGCGGTTCTTCAGCTTGTGCGCCTCGTCGACGACGACGACGTCGTACGAGAGGCGCTGGATCTCCTCCCGGTGGACGTCCCGCTTCGCCGTGTCGATCGACGAGATCACGAGGTCGTGGCGGGCCCAGTCCTCGAACTCGTCCATGATCTCGAAGGGAAGACCGAATTTCGTCTCCATCTCCTCCTGCCACTGGGAGACGAGGGAGGCCGGGGTCAGGATCAGGACCTTCCGCGCGAGCCCGCGGACGACGAGCTCCTTCAGGACGATCCCCGCTTCGATCGTCTTCCCGAGCCCGACCTCGTCCGCGAGGATCGCCCTCCCCCGCATGATCCGAAGGACCCGGAGCGCGGTCTCGACCTGGTAGTCGTAGTGCCGCACTCCGCGGATCAGGGCGAGGGATAGAAGGGAATCGAACCCGGATTGGAGTCCGAGGAGCCGGGCGCGGTAGTGGAGGACCCAGTCCACGGGATCCTCGACGATGCCGTCGCGGATCTTCGCGAGGACCTCCGCGTTCCGGGGGGAGAAGGAGAGGCCGGGGATACGCGTCGCCTCGTAGCGGAAGGTGGCGAGGACCTCGGGCCCGGGTCCGGCCTCCGCGGGCGCTGCCGGCGGCGGGAGGGCCTCCGTGGGCGATGGCGGGGGCGGTGCGGCGGGCTCGAGGACCGCGAGTCGGCCGCACGCCTCACAATCCCCTCGATCGCACTCCACCTCCCCCAGGTTCGCCGCGAGGAGCGCGGTCAGGAGCGCCTCGACCCGGTCCTCCAGGACGACGTCCAGGGGCTCCCCGCGCATCCGGAGGCGACCCGCCTCGTACAGCGCGAGTCGGCCGTCGTTGTCCAGAACGCCGTACCGCTTCGACTTGCTGGCGAAGTGGACGAGCTCCCAGCCCTGGAACGCGTCGGCGAGGGGAATGGGACCGACGATTCCGCGGGATTCGGTTAAAGGTTCCGAGGGAAGGCTCGCAGGGCTCGATCCCCGGGCGGGAGCTCACGCGACGCTGACGCTCTCGATCGGGAAGTGCCGGGAGATCAGGTCCCGGGCGACCCGGAGGTTCTTCCCCTCCCGGCCGATCGCCTTCCCCTTCATCGAGGCGTCGACGGTGACCGTCGCGTGGGTGACGTCCCCGCGCTGCTCGATGTCCACCTTCTTCACCTTGTAGTTCCGGAACACGTTCGCGATGAACGTCGCGGCCTCGTCCGCGTACTCCACGACGAGGATGTCCCGGTTCATCAGCCGCCGCAGCTTCGCGACGTTCTCCCCCTTCTTCCCGATCGCCCGGCCGATGTCCCCCGTGCGGACCACGTACACGATCCGGTCCGGGGTGTCGAGGCAGTCCACGACGGTCGTGCGGGTGACGTCTTGGAAGAGGGACGCGTACCGGAGGGTGTCGCCCGTGAACGTGACTTCGGCCATTCGGCAAACCTAGAGGGAAAGGATGTTCGATTCGCCGGGGTCCAGGACGGCGAGGGCCGAGACGGAGAACGGCACCCCACACGCGGCCCCGAGTTCCGCGTTCGTCCCCGGGAACACGTGGACCTTCACGCCCGGGAGGGCGCGGAGCTCCTGATCCGGGCAGTTCGAGCTCACGACGACGATGCGGGCCTTTTTCTCCTTCGCCGCACGCTTCGCCCGGCGGGCCCCGAGGATGACCTTGCCCGTGTCCACGGCGACCTTCAGCGCACGCGCCTCGTCGATCACTTCGAGGCCTCCCGCTTCGCGCTGGGGCGGTACACGAGGTTCACCGCGCCCGTCCCCAGGGTCACGGGCTGGCCCACGATCACGTTCTCCGCGACGCCGTCGAGGTAGTCCACCTCGCCCGTGATCGCGGCGTGGAGGAGGTGGTGGGCCGTGATCTCGAACGCGGCCCGGGCGAGGACGCTCGACTTCCGCCCGGAGATCCCGTGGCGGCCGATCGCCTTCACGTCCCCGTCGTTCGTCATCATGTCCGCGACGAGCATGATGTGGCGGATGTCCACGGTGAGCCCCTGCTCCTGGAGGGTGTCGTACGCCTCCTTGATGATCGAGTTCCGCGCCGCCTCGACCCCGAGGACGTCGAAGATCTCCTGGATCGAGTTCGTCGTCGTGTGGGCGGGGTCCCCGTACGGGAGCTCGAGGACCTTCGCGAGGTTCGAGCCCTCCGTGTAGATCACGTACCGCTCCCCGCGCTTCCGGATGATCGCACGGCGGATCCCGTCGATCCCCTTGATGCGGGTCGTCTTCGTCTGCTCGAGGGTCCGCTGGAGCTTCTTGAACGACGGCTCCCCGGCCTCCACGACGAACCCCTTCACGCTCTTCGACGTGGTCCCGGTCGTGCGCTTGAGCTCCCGCGGGGTCGCCTTCGCGCGCAGCTTCTCCTCGAGCTCGGAGTACGTCACCCCGCGGGCCTTCATCCGGTGGTCGTCGGGGAAGATGAGGACCTGCATGTTCACGAGGTCCGTCTCGATGTCCGTGATGTCCTCGAGGCTCGTCATCTCGATCTCCTGCGCGATCCTCCGCATCTTGTCGAGGTCCTTCGCCCCCTCCTTGATGTGAATCTCCATGATCGGCGTCGAGGGCACCCGCCGTGCATCGACGATCTCGATCAGCCGCGGGAGACCGAGGGTGACGTTCATCTCCGCGACCCCCGCATAGTGGAACGTCCGCATCGTCATCTGGGTCCCCGGCTCCCCGATGGACTGCGCGGACACGATCCCCGCGCTCTCGTTCGGATCGATCCGGTGGGCTTCGTACCGGTCCGAGATCCGGGTCAGGACCTCGAGGAACTTCTTCCGGCCAACCTTGATTCCGCGCATTTTCGTCGCGAGCTCCGTGACGAGGGACCGCGGGAGGTACCGGCCGACTTCCTTCAGCGCCTCGTAGACCTCCTGCTCCCCCTTCGTGAGGGGCGGGGCCTTCTGGGGGATCTCCGGCGGCGCCTCCGCTTCCTCGGGCGCGGCCGCGACGCCCGCTCTCGCCTTCGTCCGGGGCTTCGCGACCCGCTTCGCCGCCGCGGGGGCGGGCACCGGCTTCTCCGGGGGCATCGCCCCGATCTTCTGGAGGACGCGGATCGCATCCTTCTCCTGGAT
>Ga0184623_10000210_pt1 | contig 24555 bp, 24 predicted proteins | sample PLM1_100_b1_FD_133138 | JGI IMG/M metagenome (GOLD analysis project Ga0184623, IMG submission 133138) | Groundwater sediment microbial communities from an aquifer in East River, Colorado, USA - PLM1_100_b1 | ecosystem: Environmental > Terrestrial > Soil > Riparian zone | place: USA: East River... | reverse complement strand
GGCACGACACGGCAGTGATGCGGCACCAGCATGCGTGCCGTAACAACATGAGCACGGGAATGTCAGGAAGCGAGAGCGTCATGAAACGAAACAGGAATCTGGCCTGGCACCGCGCGGACCCGGCCGGCCTGGACCTCAACGGGCTCCAGGTCGCGATCATCGGCGGGACCGGCGGCATCGGCCGCGCCATGAGCCGTTTCATGGCGTCACGTGGCGCGCAGGTTCTGGTCGTCGGCCAGACCTTCCGCGACGAAGGTGTTGATGGCATCAAGTTCCTGCATGCCGATCTGAGCCTCATGGCTTAAGCCCAGCGCGTCGCCGACCAGCTACCCGCCGAGACGCTCGACCTCGTGGTTTCACCACCGGCATCTTCGCCGCTCCTGCCCGGCAGGAGACCGCCGAAGGCATCGAGAAAGACATGGCCGTCAGCTACCTGAGCAGACTCGTCATCGTCCACGCCATCGCCTCGCGGCTCGGCCAGCGCCCGACAGCAACGAGGAAGCCCCGGGTGTTCGTCATGGGCGCCCCCGGCCACGGCCAAACGGGAAACCTCAACGACCTCAACGCCGAAAAGGCCTACCGCGTCATGACCGCGCACCTGAACACCGTGGCGGGCAACGAAATGCTCGTCCTGGACGCCGCCGAGCGCTACCCCGCACCTTGCCGTGTTCGGGCTCAACCCAGGTCTGGTCAAGAGCAGCATCCGCAGCAACCTCATGGGTGAACACCGTGCGTGGTATCGCTTCACCGAAGCACTCATCGGGCTGTTCATCCCGACCGCTGACACATACGCCGAACGGATCACACCACTTCTCGTCTCCCCGGACCTTGACGGACACAGCGCTGTGATGTTCGACCGCAAGGGGAACCCCGTCCTCCCATCGCCCAAGCTCACCAACGACTACATTGACGCGTTCATGATCGCCTCAGCAGCGTTGCTGGCCCGCACAAGCGTCCGCCTGGCCCGATAGCCTGGCAGATAACGGTCGCGCTCACGCGCGTACGAGGCTCACCGCAGTGGGCGGCTCGCGCTGAAGGTTCCGGCCGGGGCGGTCTCGGAACACGATGGTCGCGGTCGTGGCCGCCGGCACGTCGACCGTGATGCGGATGTCGCGGCCTTCCACCTGCCAGGTCACGCTGATCGTTCCCCGCGGCGTCTCGTGAATGCCCCGAGCCCAGGTGAGCGACGCGTGCGGAACGGGCGCGACGACGAACGACTCTCAGGCGACCGAGCCCGGCGACTGCCGCAGCCCGAGCGTATGGGTGTGCGGGAAGCGGATCACGGCTCCCTTGCTGTAGTGGTTCAGTGAGTTGTGGGCCGTGCCGTCCGCGTCGATGCCCTCCCAGTCCTCCCAGATCGTGGGCGCACCACGGTCGATCATGTACAGCCACGACGGTGCGGTGCGCTGGAGGAGCGTGGCGTGCTGCCAGATCCGGGCGAAGACGACCGTGAAGGCCAGCGAGCTGGCGAGGATTGCCTGCACTACGTATACGGGAAGGCTTCGCAGGGCCACCGGTGACAGAGCCCAGGCGGCCCCATCCAAGGCCAGGCCGGTGACGAAGCGCAGGGTGCGGGTCGTCGCCCGGGCTGCGGTGCGGTGGTTGACGGCCGCGCTTTGCAGGACGGAGCCGCCCGCGTATCCAAGACTGGTGGGCGGGCCGCCGCGGGGTCATGGCCCACGGTCGGGACCAGTGCTGTGGAAGCGCTCAGCGATTCTCAGCATCTTGACACGTGAGTCCCAGCCGGCAATCACCCGGGCGGGGCAGCGTGTTTCCGGGGGAACCGTTGACGAAGTCCGTTGTGCTGGGTGAGGGAGGCAGCGTTGCCGAAAGGTACCCCCAGACGCAGCACGCCCATCTGGCTGCGTTGGTGTATCGCGCTCGGTTCGATCTTGGTGATTGCCGCGGGCGGCTCGGTTGTCGCTGCCCGGGTTTTGCTCGATTCGGCCATCGGCGCGGTGAGCCAGCAGAACCTGCTTGGCGCCCTGCGCGCCGGCACTCATGCCTCGATCACCGGAGCGAAAAACATCCTGATGGTCGGTCTGGACACCCGGGCCGACAACCCGAACATGCTCAGTCGCTCGGACTCGATCATCCTGCTACACATCCCGGCCGATCACCGCGAGGGCTACATGGTCTCGCTGCCGCGCGACAGCTACGTGAACATCCCGGCTTACAACAACGGCAAGGTCGGCTATCCGGGCGGCAAGAACAAGATCAACGCCGCGTACGCGTTCGGAAGCCGGGGGCTGACCGGCAGTGCGGCCCAGTCGCATGGTTTCGAGCTGCTGGCGCTGACCGTCAAGGAGCTGACCGGCATCACCCCGGACGCCGGGGCGATCATCGACTTCGACGGCTTCGAACAGGTCGTCCAAGTCCTCGGGCAGGTGTGCATGTACGTCGACGAGGACACTACGTCCATTCACATCGGCCATACCGCGTCGGGCAAGACCGCGGCGCCGTACAAGACGCACCCCGACGGCACGATCGCGTACAAGGTGCCGGGAGTGACCCCGAACTTCTACGCCAAGGGCAACCACTGTTTCACGCCGACTGAGGCGCTCGACTTCGTCCGGCAGCGCGACCTGCTGGCGAACCGTGACTACGACTACGGCCGTGAGCGCCACCAGCAGCAATTCCTCAAGGCCATCCTGAAGCAGGCCGAGCACGAGGGGCTGGACTCGCCGACCAGGCTCCCGGGACTGCTCAAGGCCTTCGGCAAGGCGATGACCGTCGACGACGGTGGTGTCTCCCTGGCGGACTGGGCGTTCGCGATGAGGGGCGTCAACCTCAGCGGCCTGGTGACGATCAAGACGAACGACGGCAGGTTCAACAGCCGCTCCGTCTCGGGCGTCGGCAGCGTCGAGATCCTCAGCGACACCAGCATGCAACTGCTGCACGCGGTAAAGGACGACGACGTACCGGCCTTCCTGCACGCCCACCCGGACTGGATCACTTCCAGCTGACCTGCTGTACCGGGGCCGTCAGTGGTGGAGACCAGCGGCGCGCCAGAGATCGGCCAGGATGTTCACGCAGCGCCGCTCGAACTCGGCGGTCTGCGGGTTATTCGTACTTGTCGATCATGTTCTTGTCGGCGCACTCGGCCAACAGGAGCTCAGCCTGCGGCTCCATCTGTCTTGATTGGCCTTCGTGGCCCGCGGATCAACAAGGCATGACGCGCCGGGAATGGGCTTTGGCTCCGCCAATGTCCGGGCAAGAACGGCTGTGACGGCTACGACGACTACGACGGCGACTGTTGCTGCGGGTAGCCAGCCCGCCCGGACGGTGTCGCCAAGCAGCGGTATCGCGATGGCTGCTGGTACGACGACTTCCACTGCCCAGAGTTGTGCGGTGGCCGGGCCGACCGGTCCGCGTTCGAGTGCGGCCGCGTACGCGACGGTTCCGGCTATCCCGGTGGCGACGACGACCCAGACCAAGGGCTGTTGAAGGTTGTGCCACAGCGGAATCCTGATGTGGACGGCGCGGGCGGCGAGCGCGGTCGCGGAGAAGCTGAGGCCGGCCAGCAGCGCGGGGATCGATGCTCGGCGGTGCACGTTGCGGCGGCCGGCGGCCAATGCGGCGGCGACGGCGGCGACGGTGGTGAATCCGAAAATCGTCAGGTACGCCGTCGTGGCGTGGCCGATGCGCGGTGCGGTCTGTTCGCGGCCGGCGAGGGCGATGACGGCCAGCGCGGGAATCAGGGCGCTGATGGCGGCGATGTCTCGGGCATGCAGCGTGGTGTGCTGCCAGATCCGGGCGAAGACGACCGTGAAGGCCAGCGAGCTGGCGAGGATTGCCTGCACTACGTATACGGGAAGGCTTCGCAGGGCCACCAGTGACAGCGCCCAGGCGGCCCCGTCCAGGGCCAGGCCGGTGGCGAAGCGCAGGGTGCGGGCCGTCGCCCGGGCTGAGGTGCGGTGGTTGACGGCCGCGCTTTGCAGGGCGGAGCCGCCCGCGTACCCCAGAGCGGCGAGTAGGGCGATCAGCAGACTCATGGCGAATCTCCGCACGGTGCGCCGTTGTGGTCGGGGTGCTTCATCGGGCGAGTCCTGTCCGAGCTAGGTGTGGGGTGATCACCAGGTTGGGATCTCGGTCATCAACCGATGGGCGAGGTGACCGTCGGCGGGTGTCATGGGGTTGCGGTGGGTTGCGCCGCGTAGAGGGCGGCGGCGATGGCAGCGTGTCCGCGGGCGTTGGGGTGATCGCCGTCGTCGGCGAGTAGGCCGGTCGGGTTCCCCGTGCCGTTGGTGCCTTTGAAGGCGGCCAGGGTGGGCACGTAGGTGGCGAACCCGGCGGTGGCCGCCGCACGCAGAGCGTCGTTGGTGTATCCGGTGATGGTTGCCGCTTGGGCGGTTTCCGCGGCGCTGTAGTCGCCGCGCGCGACATCGCCGTCCTCGACGATGTTCCAGTATCCGAGGACGAGAATGGGGACGAACGCTGCGCGCACGGTCCGTATCCGGTGCAGAATCGCGGTGACCTTTGCTTCGACCGTGGCGGCTGCGCGGCGGTATGCCGCGGTGTCGCCGCCGGCGTCGAACACCGCGGCGACGTCGTTGGCCCCGACCATGATCACGATGATCGAGGCGGATCGGATGGCCGCCTTGTTCGTCGGGTCGTCGACCTGGGTCAGGACATCGTCGGAGGTGAAGCCGGAGCGTGCGAGGTCGGTGGCTTGTCCGTCTGCGGCGAGCTTGCGGGCATAGAGGACGGGGAACGGCGCGCAGTCGCAGGCGGCGCCCGCGGGGACGGAGTCGCCCAGGGCCAGGACGTCCGGGATCGCGTGGCGGTCGACCACGGCGAATGCCGATCCTGGCATCGGCAGCGGCCCCCACGAGGTGCAACCGATCAGGGCGGCAATGCAGAGCGCGAAAGTCCGGGCCAGTGCCCGCGACCGGCGACCACGTCGGCCGGTCACAACCCGACGTCGGCGTGAGCGGCTGAGGTGATGGCGTCGGACTGGCCGGGACGTGTGACCGCCACAGTGCGGGCTTTCGTCGCGGGTGCCCGGCCGGCGGGCAGGAACGCTTCGGCGGTCAATGCCGCGAACGCGATCCTCGGAAGATCCCGGGCGGTTGGGAAGCACAGGTAGCGCGGCTGCCAGGTCGGCCGGTACTTGGCGTTGGCGCGGTACAGCGACTCGATCTGCCAGAGTTTCGAAACGATCTGCAGCAGCCGGTGCCAGAGCCTCAGCACGGGGCCTGCTCCGAGTTCCTCTGCGCGGGCGAACACCGAGCGCAGGACGGCGAAGTTCAGCGACAGCCGGCGGATTCCGAGTGCCCGTGCGGCCTCGATGGCCGTCACGACCATCAGTTCGGTCAGGCCGTTGTCCGCGGTGCGGTCACCGCGCATCAGGTCCAGGGAGAAGCCGTCGGCACCCCAGGGCACGAACTGCAGCATGCCGCGCAGCTGTCCCTGGGCGTCGCGGGCGAGCACGAGCAGGCAGTCGCCGTCGCGGGGGTCGCCGAGCCGGGACAGCGCCATGGAGAAGCCGCGTTCCACGCTGCTGTTCCGGAACGCGTCAGCGGCGTGCAGCACTGCTGCGAGGTCGTCTGCCGCGACGTCGCGTTGCCGGATGACGGTGCAGGTGTAGCCGGCGCGCTGTACGCGGTTCACGGCCTGCCGGACGCCGCGCATGAGCCGTCCCTGCAGGGTGAAGGTAGCGGTGTCGACGACGGCTTCGTCACCGAGTTCGATCACGTCGAGGCCGCTGCGCCGGTAGGCGGTGCCGCCGGTGCGGCCGCAGCCCAGAACGGCGGGTGTCCAGCCGTGCATCTCGCAGTCGACGAGCCAGGCGGCGATGGCGTCCGGCCACGCCGCCTCGACGCCGATCGGGTCGCCGGCGGCGAGGCTGACGCCGTGCACGACCCGGTACGCGACCACGGCCTTTCCCGACGGGGCCCAGATCAGTGCCTTGTCGGCGCGGAGCGCGAAGTAGCCCAGCGAGTCGTTGCCGCCGTACTGGTCGAGCAGGCCTCGCAGCCGCTGGTCGTCGGCGTCGGTGCGCAGCGCCCGGCGGCCGCCGGTTTGCAGGAGCAGGACGGCGGCGGCTACCACGGCGAGGAGCCCGAATGTGCCGGTGGTGATGCTCACCGTCTCGGCGGCCAGCGGGTGGGCGAAGTGCAGCGGTCCGGTAATTCCCAGCAGGCCGAGCGCGGACTGCTGGACCCAGAGCGTGACGCCAGGCGCTCCGACGAGCCGGTCGGCCCGGATGGCGATCTCGATGAGGCCGAGCGTGAAGCCGGTGGCGGCGAAGCCGGTGAGGGCGGTCAGCGCGCGCCAGCGGCTGCGCGGGTCGGCGATGGCATGGAACCGTCCGCGGACGACGATCAGCATCGCCAGCAGTGCTCCGGACGCGGCTGCCGCGTCGAAGTCGAGCCCTTTGAGGATGTGCAGCACGACGCCTGCGCCGGCCAGGGCGGCGGCGAGCTGCCATGCTCGGTGTTTGCCGCGGCGCAGGCCGGCGCCGAGGTAGATGAGCAGGACGCCGACGGCCGCGGTAGCGGCGCGGGCCGACAGGATGCCGGCGGCGGGAACGAACTCGAGCAGGGCTGCCATCCTGCCGTGCCGGGCGGGAACCACGGCGCTGAGGACATTGAACGCCCCGGCGAGTTGCACCAGGCGGGCGATAGCCGCCCGGGACAGGGGCGGCCGGGATGTCCAGGTGCCGTTGCCGCGGTCGGATGTCGGTGCGGATGCGGTCATGACTGCCCCTTCAGCTCTGCGATCGGGGTCGCGGTCGGGAGAGGTGCCGACCAGCGCCGGCTCGGCCGTGTCCGGCGGCCCGGCGGGGGAGCGACGTCGGCGGTGCAATGTCAGATGGATCAACGCGTATCCGGCGAGGCCGACGGCGGCGGCTGCGAGGGCGTATGCCTGGTATCGGGTGGCGGCGGTCAGAATCGCGGAGACGTGATTGCCGGCGAGGAAGCCTGCTGTGGTCCAGACCCCGACCCAGCAGGCGGCCCCGACAGCGTTGAACGTCGCAAAGCGTCGCCAGGGAACTCCGGTGATCCCGGCGACTATGCCGTTGAGCTGCCGGAATCCCTCGACGAAGCGGGCCCCCGCGATGACGGCGCCACCGTGACGGGTCATGAACCGCTCGAGCCGTGCCAGGCGTGCCGGGGTCAGCAACAGCAGACGGCCGACTCGCAGCACTCGCGCGCGTCCCAGCGAGCGGCCGATCAGATAGCCGATGCTGTCGCCGACGACCGCGGCCGTGAAGGCGACCGCCGCGACCAGGGCGATGCTCAGATGGCCGCCGCCGGCGTACACGGCCCCGGCGATGATGGCGGGTTCACCAGGCGCGGGGATCCCGAAACCCTCGACGAACACCAGCCCGGCTACAGCCAGGTAGCCGTAGTGCCCGATCAGGCCGGACAGCGGCAGAGCTGCGGTGATGACGGTCAATGCGAACGCCTCCTCTGACCGGTCAACCTAGGGCGGCGTCGATGAGAGAACGATGAAAGCCCGGCGGGCGAGTCATTGCTTCCCCTTACCCGGTTCTGCCGGATACTCGCGGCCATGACTGCTGCCTGGCGCCGCCGGGCACCGGGCGACGGCCTGGTGATCGGCGTTGCCAGCGGCGCCGGGTTCGCCGCCTTGGAAACCATGGGTTGCCGCACCGCTACCAGAAGTTCCAGCCCGGGCGCATCGCGGAGCATCCGAGCGGCCTGACATCGCTGGCCTGACCCGGCCGCCCGAACGCGCGGTGACCCGGATCGCCGCGCACTCTCATCTGCGTGTCATGTTCGTCGGCGCACTGTGCAGGTATGACACACGACATGCCGGGCGATGCCCGAGCCCGGGAATCCGCGGCGACCGGTCTGTCCCGGCCAGCCGGCCGCGGCGAACAGCCCCCGCCCACCGGCACCGACCCCGCATCCGAACCCGGCCCACGGCCTCCGGCCCCGCCGTCCTGGCGACGGTGGCTGTTGCCGGCGGCCACGGTGCTCACCCTCGTTCTCCTGTTCGGAACGACCCGGCTCGCCGCCGCCCCCGAGGCCGACTACACCTACAGCCAGTTCGTCGCCGCGGTCGACGCAGGCCACGTCAAACAGATCGCCATCAACCCCGGCGGCGCGGTCACCGGCACGCTGACCAGCGGGTCCACCTTCACCTCGCAGCTGCCGACCGCGCTGGGCGACACCGGGATCACCAAGACCCTGCAGACCCACGACGTGGCGATCACCGCCACCGGCACCACCACGTCGTGGCTGTCCGTCCTGGTCAGCTGGCTGCCGTTCCTGCTGCTCGTCGGCTTCTTCGTGTGGAGCGGCCGCAAGGCTATGAAAGGCCTCGCCGGCGGCATCGGCGGGTTCGGCCGGGCTCGCACAAAAGTCATCGACGCCGAACGTCCCACGACCCGGTTCGCCGATGTCGCCGGCTACGCCGGCGCCAAACGCGAGATCCAGGAAGTCGTCGACTACCTGGCCGACCCCGGCCAGTACAAGGCAGTCGGCGCAACCGGCCCGCGCGGGGTGCTGCTGGTCGGCCCTCCCGGAACCGGCAAAACCCTTCTGGCCCGGGCCGTGGCGGGCGAGGCCAAGGTGCCGTTCCTGTCGGTGTCCGGGTCCGGCTTCGTCGAAATGTTCGTCGGTGTCGGCGCTTCCCGAGTCCGGGACCTGTTCGCCGAGGCCCGCCGCCGCTCCCCGGCGATCATCTTCATCGACGAGGTCGACGCCATCGGCGGTCGCCGCGGCGCCGTCACGGTCGGCGGCCACGACGAACAGGAGCAGACTCTCAATCAGTTGCTCGCCGAGATGGACGGTTTCGAGCAGGTCCCCGGCGTGGTCATCATCGCCGCAACCAACCGGCCCGAGACACTCGACGGAGCGCTGCTACGACCGGGCCGCTTTGATCGGCAGGTCGTCGTGCCGTTGCCCACCCTGGCCGACCGGACCGAGATCCTGCGGGTGCACACGACGGGCAAGCCGCTAGGCCCTACCGTCGACCTGAACCGGGTCGCCCGCTCGACCCCCGGATTCTCCGGCGCCGACCTGGCCAACCTAGTCAACGAGGCCGCCATCCACGCTGTCCGCGAACACCGCCAGATCGTGCTGCCCGAGGACATCTCCGCCGCCCGAGACCGGATCCTGATCGGCCGGCGTGAGGACTCCAACGCCCTGCTGCCCGAGGAGAAGCATGCCGTCGCGGTGCACGAGGCCGGCCACGCCTTGGTCGCGCTGCTGAGCCCGAACGCGGACCCGGTCGACAAGGTCACCATCCTGCCGGCCGGCGCCGCGCTCGGTGTCACCCAGCAACTGCCGGAGGTCGAACGGCACCTGTACAGCGAGTCCTACCTGCATGACTCGCTCGCCGTGCGCCTGGGCGGGCGAGCCGCGGAGCTGCTGGTGTTCGGTGAGGGCTCGACCGGGGCTGCCGACGACCTGGCCGGCGCCACCGAGCTGGCGACCCGCATGGTCACCGAGTTCGGTCTGTCGAAGGAGCTAGGGCCGGTCGGATACGGCGACCGCACCGCGCACTACCTGCCGGGACAGCCGGGTGCGGCGCGCCTGTATTCGGAGGCCACCCAGTGCGTCATCGACCTCGAGGTCGCCGACCTGATGCGCGGTGCCGAGAGCACCGCCCTGGAGCTGCTGACCACCCACCGTGATGCCCTCGACGAGCTCACCGCGCTGCTGCTCGAACAGGAAACCATCGATGGAGATCAAGTCCGCTCGGTACTGCACGCGCCGACGAGCGCCGATCCCCGCCTCGACGCCTGAAGGGCAAGGGGGCAGCGATGCAACGCTCAGCAGTGAAACGGCTCGCCCACAGCCGGTGGGCCGTAGCGGTCGCTGTCGCCGGCTGCGTGGCCGCCGGATACTTCCTACGCGGCAGCGTGCCGCGGCCGGGCGACATCGCCGCGGCCGCTGAACTCACGTCGATGCTGATGTTCGCATTGCAGCAGCGCCGGCTGCTGCGCGCCTTCGGCGGGTCGATGACCGTGCGCGACGGGCTGCTCGTGACCTTCGCCCGTACCGGGATCTCTGTCGCTCTGCCGGCCGGCGCGGCCGTGTCCGCGGCCTTCGCGCTGCGGCATTGCCGCCAGCGGGTGCGAGCGCGGCAGGTGCGGCGGCGTTGACCGTCCTCGGCGGGGTCCAGTCGATCGCGGCGCTGCTGCTGATCTACGTCGGCTGGTTCGCCGCCGTCGGACTCAGCTCCACGGGCACCACCAGCTGGGGAATGCTCGTGCTGGGTGCCGCCGGCGTCGCGGGCGTCATCGCGATTGTCGCGGCCCGGCACCCGCTCGGCGCGGCAGCGGCCCGCGCCTGGCGCCGGTTGCACATCGGCAATACCTTCTCACGGCGCTGGCGGTGGGTGCCCGCCGCGGCTGACGCTGTGGCCGCCGCGATCCGCGACGCGGCGTCGCTGTCGCCGCGCGACTGGGCACTCCGGGCGGCAGCCGCGCTCGGCAACTGGCTGCTCGATCTGGGCTGCCTGCTCGCGGTCGCCCGCGCATGCGGACTACCCACTGGCGTCGTGGCCATCATCGGCACCTACCTGCTCGTCCAGGTGGTCCGCCAAGTGCCGATCACTCCTGGCGGGATCGGCGTGGTCGAAGCCAGCCTGCTCGTCGGCCTCGTCGGCCTCGTCGGCCTCGTCGCCGCCGGCGCGACCAGCGGCACCGCCGCCGCCGTCGTCCTGATCTACCGGCTGTTCTCGTGCCGGCTGATGGCACCGATCGGGCTCCTCGCGGGACTCGCGTTACGCCCCAATAACACCGCCCGCACCGCTCACCGCGGGCTTGACCGTACGAGCCTGCCGCACGGGGCACACCCCGACACGATGAGAAAGGACGCCAGCCATGTACCAACGGACCGCGCAGGACCAGCGCATCATCGTCGGCATCGACGGGTCAGACTGCTCAAGGGCTGTACTCGTGTGGGCCGTCACCCAGGCGAATCGCACCGCTGGGATCGTCGAGGTCCTGACCGTGCTCGACGAACCGCTTCCCGCAGACCGGCCGCAGGTGTACCGCAGCGGCCTGCCCGATCCGACCGCCGCGGGCGAACGCTATCTGGCTGACCTGATCGCCGACGTCCGCGCCCAGCTCGGCGGGCCACCGATCGCCGTCGTGACCCGAGTGCTGCGCGGCGACCCCGCCGAACTGCTACTGGACGCCGCCCGGAACGCACAGATGCTGGTCGTCGGCCGTGGCGCACACGGCGACGGCCCTGGCACCGTCAGTCGGCGCTGCGCACAGGACGCCCGCTGCACCGTGGCCGTCATCGCCGCACCGTCCGAGCATTCCGTCCCGAACGCCGGTCGCGGCGCCTGAACTCTGCCGGCATCCCACTAAGCACCTGGCCAATGATCTTGTCCGTAATCCTGGGGTAGCCAGGGTGAGGTCCAGGGTGCGGTGGTGGTCAGGTTTTGGGTGTGGGTGCGGTGGCGGAAGAACGCGTGGGCTTGTCGGATCCGGTCTGCCATGGTGGCGGGTGCGGTGTTCGCGAGGTGGTGTTTCAGTGCGGCCCACATGCGTTCGACGGGGTTGTCCTGGGGGCTGTATTTCGCGCCGGCGATTAGTTGTAGGCGGGGGTTTCCGGCGAGCCATTTGCGGGTGATGCCACTGTGGTGGGTGGTGCCGTTGTCGCAGATCACGGCCACGATCGGGGCGTCTGGGTAGGCGGTGAGGAGCTGTTCGAGGAAGTAGCAGAAGACCACGGAGACGTTGTAGACGAGACGTGGTGGTGCCAGGCGCCGGTGATCAGGTTGACGGCGCCGTGCAGGGTGCGTCGTTTGTTGGTGCCGGGGGTCAGTACCCGGTGGCGTAGGCCGTGGGGCATCCAGCAGGACCGGATCCGGGCGATCAGGTCGAGGTGGGTTTCGTCTTCGGCCAGCACGACCGAGCCTGCGGGCAGAGCCGCGACCTGGTCGCGGATCTGCTGGCAGATGGCGTCGTGGTCGGGGTCGCCTTTGGCGATCAGGCGGGGTCGGCGCCAGACGGCCTGCTCGCGGATACGCCGGTAGCAGGTCCGCAGACTCATGGCGGGCCGGCCCAACCCCTGGTAGATCCGGGCGGTGGTCCATGCCTTCGGCGTGGCGAGCAGGGCACGGATCCGGGCGCCGATGCCCGGGCTGCCGATGCGGGGTCGTCCGGGGCGTGGCCGGTCCGGGAGCCCGTCCAAGCCCTCAAGGTCGTATCGGGTGATCCAGCGGCGCACCGTGGCCGGGTCGTAGTGCAGCAGGACGCTGATCTCGGCGGCGGACATACCGCTGGTGGAGAGCAGGATCATGACCGCGCGGGTCGCAACCCGCCATTGCCGGTGCAGGGCGGTGACGAGCTGCTGGTACTGCTCGTCGGACACGTTGGCGTACACGTGCGCAGGACGCATACTGGTCGTCGGCCTCGTCGTGGTCGGGAGCGTTGTGTGGTAACTCCGATCCAAACCCCGACGAGGCCCTCTACGTGTGCACGTTGATCAATACGGGCGAGTTACGGACATAAATTTCGGCCACCTGCTTAGCGAACGGCCCTGACCGCCACCGGCGTGCCGGGGCCGCCGCCTGTAACACGCACCACACCCCGCCTCGCGGTTCGGCGTGAACTCTCACTGGCCACTCATAGTCGCCAGAGCAATCTCAACACCGGAATCGACAGCGCGGGGTGCCTCAGGGAAGGTCTCAATTCACCTCCGCCACGGGCGATTAGCCCGAAGATTGACTGGAAGGGAGTGGTTGACGGTGGTCGCTGTGGCCTCGACCGCACTGCCACGGTCGGCGGAAATGGTCGTCGCCGTCGAACCGTCGATGACAGCCGGAATCGACGCAGGCGTCGCGCTGCCGGGAACGAGAGGGCTGACATGCAGATAGGTTGCGGCAGCAGTGAACTCGGGGTAATTACCGCTGGCAACCACGGTAGTGACGGCTGGACTGGAGATCGCTGCATCGCGGACGGAGACAGCCCCGCCGATAAGGAGGACCGCGGCCGCAACCGTGATCACGTCATGCACCCGCCGACGTCCGGCGCCTGGTACACGAGTCATCCGCCCCTGCTGCTCGGTGGCGATGATCTTCTGTCCCGGCCTCTGCGGCACGTGGATCTTCATCGTGCACACCCCATTTCGCGAGTCTGTGACCAGAGCGCTGGCCACCACAAGGCGGCCGGAGATGGTCCCAGCTCTGACTCTGCTCGCGTCAGATGAGACACAGATGAAAGCGCCGCACCGTGCAGCATGTATCTCGCCCGGATGGCCCGATGGCCGTCCACGCGCGGGCTCGGCGTTCGGGAAGCAGTTGCGGTGCAACCCGGGCAGCTCGATGTCGGCATTCTGCCAACCAGCGTCCGGCCTGATGAGCTGGGTGACTGCAGTGCGGCGTTGATGCGACGACAGTGAGATTGACGCGTACGTCCGCCAACCGCAAGCGTTCAGCGGATTCCACACCGGACGGACATGGTGGAGTCGCAGCCCCGCAATCGAACCGGCCGTTCGTGGCCGCGGCAGCGAGTCGACGGAGAGGCCGCGCGCTCCCACCCGAGAAGCGTTGCCTGCGTGTTGAGCCCTTTCTCCTGGCCGCGATCGTCACGCGAAACCTGTGGGTCAATCCCGCCGGGCTGGTGCTACGCAACCAGCAGATTCAGGTGGCGAGAAGGCGATCGTCTTGCTGCGCTCGCGGTGGTGCCGGGCGGACAGGGCGGCCGCCACGGCGGCTGAGGCGATGAGGACCAGCACGCCGGTGGCGTAGGCGCTGCCCTGTGCGTCGACGCTGGCGTGGAAGATGACGGTGATCAGGGCGGCAACGGCGGTGAAGACCAGCACCAGCGGGCGCACGGCGCGGGCCCAGTCGGGGCCATGCCGTACCGGGGCAGGTAGCGGGGGACGAGGTTCAGCAGCCCGGCCATGGCGGAGGCGCCCGCGAACCACAGGATCGCGATGGTGGACAGGTCGTACACGGTGCCGAAGACGCTGCCAAGGTTCTCGTGCGCCAGGTACGCCAGGGCACGGCCGTTTGCCGGCCCGCCTGTCTGAAAGGCGGCCGGGGGATGAGCACGGTGGTGATGACGCTGGTGGCGATCAGGAAGACGCTCATGATCGCCGCAGCGGTGGTGAGCAGCCGCTTGGTGTCTGATCCGGCCGGTGGGCTTCTGTTCGCTGTCGGTGGCGTCGCCGCGCACGTGCGGCATCACGGCCACGCCGGTCTGGAACCCGGACAGGCCCAGCGCCAGCTTGGGAAAGACGCCCAGGGCGATCGCGACCATCATCACGGGGTTGCCGTGTCGGTGGTCATCGTGGTGGTCCAGTCGGTGACGACGACAAGATGGTGATCACTTGCCAAAGACCGTCAGCCACGACGACTAGGTTGAGGCTCAGGTAGACCCCGACCAGGGCGATGGCGATACCCATGGCGCCGGTGAACCCGGCACACACCGCCGAGCAGGGCCAGCAACAGCAGCGTGATGGTGACCTCGTGGCTGTGCAGGCTGGCCGGCCAGTACGGGTTCTCGTCCAGGTGCGCGGTCGCGTCGGCGGCTGACAGGGTCATGGTGAGGATGAAGTCGGTGGCGGCGAAGCCGAGCAGGACCAGCACGAACAGCTTGGCCTGCCAGAAGGAGAACAGCCGGACCAGCATCGCGATCGAGCCCTCACCGTGCGGGCTCTCCGCGGCGACACGCCGGCAGACCGGCAGGGCGCCCAGCACGGTGACCAGGACGAGACCCACCGTGGCCAGCGGCGACAGGACCCCCGCCGCCAACGCGGCGATACCCGGCTGGTAGCCGAGGGTGGAGAAGTAGTCCACCCCGGTCAGGCACATCACCTTCCACCAGGAGTGCCGCCGTTCCTCGGCCGGCCGGGCGCCCGGCCCTTGATGCTGTGACGAGCGATCGGTGATACCGGACAGCATCCACGATCGCGCGCCGCGCAGCCCGGACGCCCACGTCCCCGACGGTGCTCTCGTGTGACCACGATCAACTCCCCGCCGGGTTGCCGAGCCGGTGAGATCGGCTCGCGACCTGAACACTGCCACATCCCGGCCGGCCGGCCTCGCAGCGGCGGCGACGGTAGCGGCCGGCGGCGCATTGAAGGCCTGAATGCAATGGTGTCGTCGATCTCATCGGCGGATGAACGTCTTTCTCACGCCGTTCTCATCATGACTGGATCACAGTGGTCTCAGTCGATTCGTTAACGGACGGCGCCTACCGCTGGAAGGGAAAGCGCCACTGCCGGTCGATATCGGTTCTATTTCCAGAGGCGGCGGTCGGGATTCGGCGCGCCCGAAAAGCACGATGAAAGGAAGCGCAATGATGCGCACTGGACCCCGAAGGTTGCTGGCTTCGACCGGAGTCGCGGCGATGGTGCTCGCTGGACTCGCCGCCTGCGGCAGTACCTCTTCCGGCACCACGACGTCGGCGGCGAAGAACACCAAAGTGGGTGTTCTGTTGCCGGACACGGCGTCGTCGCCGCGCTGGGTCTCCGCCGATCCGAACGAGATCAACAAGCAGTGCATCGCCTACAAGCTGACCTGCTATGTCGACAACGCCAACGGCAGCGCCACCACTCAGCAGGCGCAGGCCCAGGCGCTGATCAACGCCGGCGTCGGGGTGCTGTTGGTCACGAACCTCGATCCGGGCTCGGGGAAGGCCATCGAAGCCCTGGCTCAGCAGCACAATGTCGTCACCATCGACTACGACCGGCTCACCGCCGGCGGCACGGCGTCCTACTACGTCTCGTACGACAACGTCAAAGTTGGTGAGGACCAGGGCACCGCCCTGACGCAGGCCGCGCAGGTCAAGGGCAAGAGCAGCGTCAACTACGTGGAGATCGACGGCGCGGCGACCGACAACAACGCCACCTTGTTCGCGCAGGGCTACAACTCGGTGCTGTCGAAGCAGCCGAGCTGGCACAAGCTCGCCGATCAGAGCGGCAACTGGGATCCGGCCACCGCACAAACCGTCTTCACCACGATGCTCGGCCAGCACCCGAACATCAACGCGGTCATGGTCGCCAACGACACCATGGCCCAGTCGGTCATCAACGTGCTCAAGGCGCAGGGGCTGGCCGGCAAGGTCGCGGTCTCCGGCCAGGACGCCACCGTCGGTGGCCTGGACAACATCATGGCCGGCACGCAGGCCTTCACCATCTACAAGCCGGTCGCCGGTGAGGCTGATGTGGCAATCAAGTTGGCGAGCGAGATCCTGGCCGGGCAGAAGCCCGTGGCTCCGGCGATGACCAAGGACCCGACCACCGGGCGTGAGGTTCCGTCCTTCCTGGCCACGCCGGTGGTCATCACGAAGGCCAACGTTGCCTTGCCGGTGACCGACGGATACGTCACCGCCGCCGCCGTTTGCTCGACCCCGGCCCTGGTCAAGCTGTGCACCGCCAACGGCATCAACACCGCCGGCTGACCGCACGCGTTCTGTCGTTGGGCCGGCCTCGCTGGACGATGCCGGCCCCACCTGAAGGAAAGGTGGTCCATCATGAGCGACACTCCGACGCTCCAGCTGCGTGGCGTGGACAAGTCCTTCGGACCGGTCCATGTACTTTCCGCCGTCGACTTCACCGCCGCCGCCGGTGAGGTAACCGCGCTCGTCGGTGACAACGGCGCGGGCAAGACGACCCTGGTCAACTGCGTCGGCGGCATCTACCAGGTCGACGCCGGCGAGTTCCTGGTCGACGGCAAGCCGGTGACCGTGCACGACCCGCGGAACGCGGCCGCGCTCGGCATCGAGATCGTCTACCAGGATCTCGCGCTCTGCGAGAACCTCAACATCGTCCAGAACATGTTCCTCGGCCGCGAGCGCCGCACCCGGTTGGGAACTCTCGACGAGAACACCATGGAGAAGCTCGCCCGCCAGACGCTGGCCTCGCTGTCCGTACGCACCGTCAGGTCGGTGCGCCAAGGCGTCGCCAGTCTGTCCGGTGGACAGCGGCAGACGGTGGCCATCGCCAAATCGGTGCTTTGGAAGTCGAAGATCGTCATCCTCGACGAACCCACCGCGGCCCTCGGCGTCGCCCAGACCGAACAGGTCCTACAGTTGGTTCGCCGGCTCGCCGAACAAGGCGTCGCGGTCATTCTCGTCTCGCACAACATGAACGACGTGCTCCAGGTCGCCGACTCCATCGCGGTGCTGTACCTGGGCCGGCTGGCCGCCCAGGTCCGCCGCGCCGACGTCAATCAGACCCAGGTCGTCGAACTCATCACCGCCGGCCGCTCGGGTGAACTCGGCCTATCGCCGGCCGAATCGACCGGAGCGACGGTATGAGCGCCCAGGCCGACGAGATCGTCGAACAGAACGATCAGGACCCAGCCGCCGAGGTCGAAGGGCTGCCGGCGCTGACGGTCTATACCCGGTCCTACCTCGCCCGGGTCAAGGGCGGGCAGCTCGGCTCCATCCCGGCCATGACCGGACTGATCGTGATCTCGGCGGTGTTCGCGGTCGTGCATCCGGGCTTTCTCAGCGCGTACAACATCGAGGCGCTGGTGATCCAGGCCGCGCCGATCATCATCATGGCGATGGGCCTAATCTTCGTGCTCCTGCTCGGCGAGATTGACCTGTCCGCCGGCACCACCGGCGGTCTCTGCGCGGCCATCATGGCCGTGCTGCTGCTGCGCCGCGGGGCGCCGTGGTGGCTGGGGGTCATCGCCGCGCTGGCCTCCGGCGTCGCGATCGGACTGAGCATGGGATGGCTGCGTGCCCGGATCGGGATCCCGTCGTTCGTCATCACCCTGGCCACGTTCCTGGCCTTCCAGGGCGCCACCCTGATCCTGATCGGCGGCCAGGGCTCGGTCATCCTGCCGGGGAACTCGCCGCTAATCGGGTTGGAGAACAGCTTCAGCCCGCTGTGGGCCGGATGGGCGCTGCTCGCCGTGGCCGTTGCCGGCTACGCCGCCATCAAAATCAATGATGCGGCCGGGAGGCGCCGAGCCGCCCTGCCCCCGACCCCGATGGCAGTCATCGCCGTCAAGGTCGTCACGCTGGCTGTGCTCGGCGCACTGTTCACGTACGTGATGGGTATCAACCGCAACCTGACCAGTAACGCGTTCTTCGATAACAAGGCGCAGGGGATGCCCTGGGTGGTGCTGCTGCTGGTCCTGCTCTTCGCGGTGTGGCACTTCGTGCTGAGCCGCACCCGCTACGGCCGGCATCTCTACGCCGTCGGTGGCAACGAAGAGGCGTCCCGACGCGCCGGCATCGTGGTGTCCCGTATACGCATCTCCGTGTTCGCGATCTGCTCGGCCATGGCTGCCGTGTCGGGCATCGCCGCCGCCTCACTGCTGCAGTCGGTCCAGTCGAACGCCGGCGCGGGCAACACCCTGTTGCTGGCCGTCGGGGCCGCGGTCATCGGCGGCACCTCGTTGTTCGGCGGTCACGGCCGGATGATCGACGCGGTCCTCGGCGGCCTGGTCGTCGCCGTCATCATCAACGGCATGAGCGACCTCATCCAAGGCTCCAACTCCGCCGGCTACGAGTACGTCGTCACCGGTGCCGTTCTGCTGCTGGCCGCCGGATTCGACGCCGTCGTGCGCCGCGGGCGGGCCACATGAACCGGCGAGAGCCCGTGCGACGGATCGTCGTCGGGCGGGCGGTTGCCCCCACGAGTCGCGCGGATGGCCACGTACCCATCGGCACTGTCCTCGCTGTATCCGGCGTGTCGCCGCCGGTCGTGCCCGAGGCGGGAAATGCGGCGTACGGGAGTACGGGTCGAGGTGCGCTGAACACCGATCCGTTGCGTCACCATCGCGGGCACCGGGGCAAGGGACCCTTCGGTGAAGGCCTCGTCGCACGCCTGGCCGAAAAAGTCGCCGACATCATGGGCAGCGTCCAGTTCGTCGTCGCGTCCACCGTCGTCATCCTGGCCTGGATCCTGGTCAACCACGGCGTGCAGTTCCTGGTTACGTCCTGGCACGGCCTGCTGAACGGACACGGCTTCGACCCCGCACCGTTCATCCTGCTCAACCTCGTCTTCTCCGCCGTCGCCTACTACTCGGCGTCGATGGTGATGATCGCCCAGAAGACCCAGGCCCGCCGGGACCAGGCGCACGAGAAAGCCGACGCGGAGCACCGGGAGGAACTCGCCGGCATGCAGGCCGAGCTGATCCGGCAGAACACCCGCCTGACCGAGGACGTTCATCACCTCACCCAGCAGATCCACGCATTCATCTGCCAACCCGCCGATGCCGCCGCACCGGCGCCTAACGATCCGGACCACCCAGGACGGTAAGTCATGCGACTCTCACCAGGAATGCACGTCGACGCACCGGACGGTCCGTGCGGCAGTGTCAGCGGCATCATTCTCAACCCCAGCACCCGCCGGGTGACCCATCTGACCCTTAAATGCTTGCCATGGCGCGCAGGCCTGCGTCTGATCCCGATCACCGCAGTAGTCTTCGGCGAATCGCGGCTGCAGCTGTCCTGGGAGTGCGATCAGGTGCTGCACGCATTCGCCGCCGAGGAGAGCGACTTCGCCGACAGCCGATCGTGGCTGCATGCCGACCAGCCCGGCGACGTCGGTGTGATCAAAACCCTGTCCTGGCCCTTCTACACCTCCGCGGCCGGCATCGGGTACACCAGTTCGGCGGCTGAGGACTGGCCCCGGCGTGGTGATGACCTACGACCGGATTCCGCAGGGCGGCGCCGAACTGCGCCGGGAGAGCGACGTCGTCTGCCGCGACGGCCAGCTGCTCGGCCCGCTGGCCGCGCTCGTCGTCGATGGCGGCTTCGCCGTCACTAATGTCGTCCTCAATCGTGGCCGTCTCTGGAACCACCACGAGATCACCGTCGCGGTCGCGCTGGTCGCTTCGTTCACCTCCAATCGAGTTCAACTCAGCGGCACCCGCGCCGACGCTGTGCCCGCCCCGGTACGACACGGTCGTCCTTATCACGGTCGGTAGCCCATAAGCCCAGGCCGGCCGGTGGACGGGCTGCCGCACCAGTCGTCGCGAGCGAGAGGTGACCGTGGTCGTCCTGCTGGTGTTGAGCACCTTCGCGTCGACCCTGCTGGGCGGCCTGTTCGCCCTCCGTCACCGCGAACGGCTGCACCTCGTGCTCGGCTTCACCGCCGGCGTGCTGCTCGGCGTCGTCAGCTTCGATGTCCTTCCGGAGATCGTGGACCTGTCCCGCAGCGTCGGCACCGATTTCGCCACGCCGATGATCGCACTCGTGGCCGGGTCCTCGGCTTCCACGTGATCGAGAAGTCGATCGTGATCCACGAGGCGCACGAGGCGGAGTACGCCGCGCATGCCCACCATCCCCGAGTCCGCCTCGTCAGCGCGCTGGCGCTGTCCGGCCACAGCCTCGCCGACGGGATCGCGATAGGGCTGGCGTTCCAGGTCAGCGCCACCATCGTCGTCGCGTTGGCCGTCATCGGCCATGACTTCGCCGACGGCATCAACACGATGGCCCTCACGCTGGCCCACACGGGAACAGCCGCACCCCGGTCGTTGCTGCTACAACTGGTCGACGCCGTCGCCCTACCTCACCAAGCCGTTCGCCTTCGACGAGTTCCTGGCGCGGGTGCGGGCGCTGATCCGGCGCGAGCCGATGCAACGGCCGACGAAGCTGTGTGTCGGTGCCCTGGTACTGGACCCGGCCGGTCGGACGGTGCACCGTGGCGAGGCACGGATCGCGCAGTCGGCCAAGGAGTTCGCCCTGTTGCAGGAGTTGATGCGCCGGGCTGCGGAGACTCTGAACCGTGCGCTTTTGATCGAGCATGTCTGGGACTTCGCCTATGACGGCGGCTCGAATGTCGTGGACGTGTATGTGCGGTACCTGCGCGACAAAGTGGATCGTCCGTTCGGCCGTAACACCATTCTGACCATGCGAGGTGCCGGCTACCGACTCGATACCGACGCTTTACGGGGCTTGCGGCCGTCGTACCTTCTTGGCGCAGTTGCCGGGGTGTGACAACGCCGTGGGCCCGCCGTCCGCCGCTGCTGCTGCGCGGCATCCTTGAGAAGATCGCGCTGGCCTTGGGTGACCGTCCGGCGGCGCACAACAGTGGTGGTGGATTGCGGAATCCTCCCGATGGCGGGAGGAGAGCTACGACCGGCCGGCGCCGCTGGCGGCGCCGGTGATCAAGCTGCCGATCGCCAGCCCGATCACCAAGCGGATGGTCGCGTCGGCCAACGCCACCGTCAGTGAACCTCCGGCCAGGAATGGCGCGACCACCGTGGCGGCGGTGATCAAGCCGACGATCCACCCGAAATACGTCAGCGGCCGCGGGGTGGACACCCATAGCAGGTGAACCAGTCCGGTGGCGGCCAGTGCCGCTATCGCGGTAGCTACGCACAGCCGGACCGCATCGGCATCCGCGAACATCCGCGCGTCGTGGGGAGCGCGCAGAGCAACCCCGAAGACAGCCCGGGCGACCAGGACACCCACGAATCCGGCAAGGGCGGCGACGGCCGCAGTCGCCAGCCCGGCGGACCACAGCCGTACCGCGTTCAGCGAGGGAGGGCGATGGCGGCCATTGTCCGCGGACCCTTGATGCGCGGGGTGGGAGCCTCCCGGATACTCGATCGTGGTCATGCTGGCCTCCTAGGTGAATCACTTCCGGTTCCATCGTGTTTCCGGCGGAGGCCGAACAACAACGGCTCGACCGGCCACCGGTCCTTGTAGATTGGTTCGCGGTCGCGGCGCCTATCTCGTCAGGAAATTGGGTCGGGGGTGGCCCATGGGGATGTCGACCTGGACGGAGCCGCCGGTGCTGAAGGCGAATCGCACGGGCAACTCCCATTCGTATCCGAATGGGCGGCAAGGAGATCGGCGACGAGAAAGTCGCCGCTTGGCGGCACCAGAAGGAGATAGCCTTCGGGTGGAATGGTCATCGCCGATGTCGTGGTGCCGGTGGTGGCGGAGTCAGGTCTGTGCAGGGTCATGCGTTGCGCCACAACGGTCATCACCGTCGCGGGTGCCGCAGTAACCGAAGTGAGTCGCACCGTTTCCTCGGAGGTCGAGAACAGCCCCACCTCCAGCGGTACGTCGCTGCCGGCGGGATAGCCGCTTTCGCGGAAGGCGATGAGCAGGTCGCGTAGGGCGATCGGCCCGGCCTCGGCGTCCACGCCCGGAATGGCGGGTGCCTGCGAACTGGTCACGGTGTCCTGACCTGCGCTGCACCGACAACATTAGGGCGGCCGCGACGAGCACGCACACGAAGTTGAGGGCGGGACGCCGTCGCCCGGCTGGTTGGCTTCGTGTGCGGATGTGGATCGGCCGACGGATAATGTCAGTGGCTGTTGCTGCCATGACCAGTTCCTTTCGGTCAGCAGGAGAATGACGCGGGTCGCTGAATCGGCGGTGGTCACGCCGCGATCGGCGCCGATGACGCGGTCGTTGGGGCGGCCGGGTCGGTGGGCGGCGCGGGTGCGGCGACAGCAAGCCGAGGGATGTGGCGGATCCGCCACAGGCGCAGGTGCAGCAAGCCGAGGCTGACAGCGGCCAGGGCCAGGTACCAGGGCCACGCGGTGATGCTGTCCCAGGTAGTGTGCAGGGCCACGACCAGCGCGAACGTGGCGAGGAACCCGAACACGGTGCGCACGGTGCGGCGGATGACGACACGCCAGAGGGCCGCGGCGGCCAGGCCCGTCCAGGCGGCGTGTCCGGCCGGTGCGAGCAGGCCACGCACGAGCAGCAGTTGGTCCATGGCGTGCAGATTTCCTTGGGTCTGGATCAGGGCGACGAAGGCGTAGCCCATGGTTTCCAGCACCGCGAACGTCACACCGACGGCGACGCCGACGAGGAGCCCGTCGGCTTCGCTGCGGCGCAGACGCTTGACGAACAGCAGCAGTGCGAGGGGAACGATCAGCTTCGCTGACTCTTCGATCAGGCCGATGAACGGTGCCGGCAGCCCACCCAGGACACGGACGGTGTCGGACTCAAGGACGCCGGCGATGACCGCGCCGAGTACCCCGCCCCAGAGTGCGGACAGTGCCAGCATCCGGGAGGAGATGCTGGTCGCGCCGGCCAGGCGGGACACGTACACGGCGAACGCGGCTGGGACGGTGCAGGCGCCGACCAGGATGAGCGCCGGGATGAACAGAGGGTCACCGGTGTAGGTCAGCGCGGCGTAGACGACCAGATAAAGCAGCAGCCCGGTCGTCAGCACCGCCACCGAGATCGGCAGCGTTCGGCGGTACCAGGCACGGCCTGGCAGAAGGGCGACGGCGCTTGATGCCGTCGATACCGCGACCGGCACAGACTGGACTGGTGCGGCGTGCGGAGCCGTGTCGGCATGGGTGTTCGGACGAGTGAACGTGGTAACGGTCATGGTGATGCCTCCGATGTGGTTGCGGCCCTGGTGGCGGTCACTGCGGACACGAACCCGGCAGACCGGCGGCTTGTCGGCGCGTGTACCGCGAATGAACGTCCATGCCTGCACGGTGCTCCGTGGAACATGGGACATCGATGAGAAACGACGGGGGCGTGGGTCACAGCGCCACCCTGCGCTGCGTGATGAAGGTGGGGCGAGTGGCCGTCTGCCGCGGCCAGACCGAACTCCGGGCGGCCCGAGGACTTGCGTAGCCGGCTCTGCGTCGATCACGTCGCGGGGCCGCTCTAGGCCACTACCGCTGCGGGCCGGGCCGCGGCGGATCCTCATGACTTTCTCATCCGGCGCGAGCAACTCTGAAGGGATGAGCGTCTCAGTAACGTTGTCGACAACCGCCCCCGCATCCATGGACTCGGCTACGTCAAGCCCGGATAAGGCGGCCACGGCTGACCCTGCCACAACGTCCGCCATCACCGCGCGGGGACCGATCGTCGTTCCCACCCGCATTCTGCGGCCGGCATGGCCGGGCCGCCGCTCTGCTGGGCGGCCCAGCGACCGTCGGGTGGTTTCAGGTCTCCTTCCTGCGCCGATCGTGGCCTGGAGGCAATCCGGGGCATCGTGACCGACGCCAAACCACCATTGCGGCTGGCGGGTGTCGCAGGATCGCTGTTGACCGGCAGCCACAACGGGTGCTGGCGGTGACGACACCGGGCCGCCGCGGCGCCATCCTCGGCGCATGCGACGACAACGGGCGACCCCGAGGCGGCCTACGGATTGTCTGACGGCCGCTTCGATCCTGCCCTACCGACCCGACTGCGACGGACCAACGAACTCATAGGTATCCCCCCTCGAAAGCTGGTGATTGCCATGGCTGCTCGTACGTCACGCAGGTGGTGGGCGCTCGGCGCGCTCACCCTGGCGGTGCTGGCGGTCGGCCTGGACGCCACGGTCCTCAGCGTGGCCCTGCCCACCCTGGCCACCGACCTGCACGCCACCACCGCCGACCTGCAATGGTTCGTGTCCGCCTACACCCTGGTGCTGGCAGCGGCGCTGCTGCCCGGCGGCCTGCTCGGCGACCGCTACGGCCGCAAGAAGGTCCTGCTCGGCGCGCTGGCGCTGTTCGGCGCCGGTTCGCTGGCCTGCGCCTACGCCCCCTCCGCAGGCGCGTTCATCGTCGCGCGGGTGCTGCTGGGGCTGGGCGCAGCCGCCATCATCCCCCTGGCCCTGTCGGTGCTGACGGTGCTGTTCACCGACCAGGAGCGCCCCAGAGCGGTCGGGGTCTGGGCGACCGCCAACTTTCTGGCCCTGCCGATCGGGCCGATCCTGGGCGGCTGGCTGCTCACCAACT
>Ga0184623_10000209_pt1 | contig 24617 bp, 22 predicted proteins | sample PLM1_100_b1_FD_133138 | JGI IMG/M metagenome (GOLD analysis project Ga0184623, IMG submission 133138) | Groundwater sediment microbial communities from an aquifer in East River, Colorado, USA - PLM1_100_b1 | ecosystem: Environmental > Terrestrial > Soil > Riparian zone | place: USA: East River... | reverse complement strand
TCCGTGTTCCCCGCGTTGTCCGTCGCCTTGGAGCGGAACTGATAGAGCCCGTCCGTGGGCGCGGTGAACGTCCCGGAGGTCTGCGTCGTCGAGGGGAGCCATGTGACCCAGCCTCCGCCGTTGTTGTACTGGATCTCGTAGCGGAGGATGTCCGTGACGCCGGGGTCCGGCGCCCAGGTGACCATGAAGCTGAGGCTCGTCCGGTACGTCGGTAGGGCGTTCACGTTGGAGCCCGGCCGGACCGTGTCCACGATCGTCCAGGTGTCGTTCGCCCCGGAGTTCCCGGGCCCCGCCTCGCGGTTCCCCGCGAGGTCGTCCGCCACGGTCTCGAACTCGTAGACGCCGTCCCCGACGCCCGTGAAGGCGAAGAATCCGAAGGGGAACGCGGGCTGCGTCGCGAACGGAATCCACCCGCCCCCGTTGCGCTTGTAGTACAGGGTGATGTTCCCGAGGCCCACCCCACCGCCGTCCGAGGCGGTGTACGTGACCGTGAAGTTCCACGTGTTCTCGTACGGGGGCAGTGCGTTCGCCGCGGACGTCGGCGCGGTGTTGTCGACCATCACGAACGTCTCGGAGTGGCTCGAGGCCATGTCCACGGTCCGCGGGTCGTTCAGGAAGGTCTCGGACCCGTACGTGATCGTGACGTCCGTGCGGTTGTCCGTCGCGACGCTCGACTGCCGGTACACGCGGTCCGTGACGAGGAGCCACTGCTCGAAGCCCGCCGGGGAAATGAAGTTCCAGACCGGGGTCCCTTCGTCCTCGACGAGGACGCCCGCCCCGGGGACCGGCGTGAAGCCGTCCGGCTGGTAGATCTCGAGCCCGAGGAAGTTCTTCACCGTGAGGTTCCCCGCGCCCTCGACCCGGACCTTCGCGCCGTTGAACGGCGTGTTGATCGTCGTGCCGTCCGCGTCGTTGTCGACCCAGATGTCGCGGTCGCTCGTCCCTTGGAGGGTCCCGTTCTCGAACGTGAACCGACCCGAGACGGTCTGGTTCCCCGCGACGTACACGCCGGTGCCGTGGGAGGCCTGGACCGGCGGTCCCGCGCCCGGGGCCCCGCCCGCCACCGCGCTCACAGTGTCCCCGCTCGACCAGCCCGAGGGCACGAGGACCGCGGCGATCCCCGCGCCGTCCCCGCCGCGTCCCCCGTTCGAGCCCGCGAGGGCGTCGCCCCCCGCGCCCGCCTGGAAGGAGGAGAGGTAGTTGTTCCACGAGGTCCAGGTCGAGAGGATCGTCACGATTCCGCCCGCGGCCCCGCCGTTGCCGCCTCGGCGCGTCCCGAGGCCCCCGGCGCCTCCCGTGACGCTCTGGATCTGGTTCCACGACGCGGTCGTCCCGTTGAAGAGTCCGTCCGGGTTCGCGAACACGAGAATCCCCGTTGCATTCCCGCCGCTGCCGCCAGTCGTCTGCCCGCGGCCGCCGTTCCCCGCCCGCAGGCCGGAGAAGATGTTCGAATGGAAGATCGTCCCGGAGCCCCCAATCGAGTACGCGGACACCCCGAGGGCATCGCCCCCGCCCTCGCCGGACCCGCGGCCCGTCCCCGTCGCGGAGCTGTTCCCGCCGGGCCCGCCCCGGACGTTCACCGCCGTGTTCCCGCTGACGTCCGCGTCGAGGTCGCTCCACATCGAGATCCCGATCGCGTCCCCGCCCGTGCCGCCGTTGCCGTCCGCGGTTCCCGCGGTCGCGCCGTTCCCGCCGACGCCCCCCGTGACCCCGTTCGCGAAGTTCGACCGGATCGCGCTCGAGGTCGTGGCCCCGATGACGTAGAGTCCGATCGCCGGTCCCGCGTTCCCGCCGGAGCCCGCGACGTTCGTCAACGCCGTCCCGCCGCCGTTCCCGCCCCGCCCGCCGTAGACGTTGAAGACCTGGTTGTTCCTGAGGTCGACGACGGGGCTCGCGGAGATGACGATCCCGGCGCCGATGCCCCCGTCCCCGCCCCGGCCCCCGGTGCCGCCCGGGTTCTCGACGCCGTTCCCGCCGCGCCCCGGGATCACGGTGTCCACGACGTTCCCGATCACGGTCGCGGCCGGTGCGTTCGTGACGAGAATCCCGATCCCGGAGCCGCCGAGCCCTCCGTTCGCGCCCGGTCCCGCACCGTTCGCTCCCGCGGACCCGCGGACGCCGATCACCTGGTTGTACCCGAGATTCGCGGTCGTCCCGGTCTGCGTCCAGATCCCGACGGTGAACGCACCCGAGAGGTTCGTGATCACGTTGTTCGCGATGTACGGGGCGCTGAAGAACTCCGCAATGATCCCCGTGAACGTGTTGTTAATCGAGTTCCGCTCGATGTCCGCATTGGACTGGTTCATGTAGATCCCGAAAGCGGTCGCCCGGAGGATCACGTTGTCCGTCACCGTGGCCGAGGATCGGACGAGGGCGAATCCGGCGGTCGCGGTGCGCACGAGGTTGTTCGCGATTAAGGGGGAGCTGTCGATCGCCGTGACCGCGCGGTCCGGGCGCTCGAACGTCGAGAACGTAACGGACCCGAAGGAGCTGCTGTTGAACTGGATCCCCATCCAGGGCCACGGGAGCACGCTCGAGTTCGACATGAACGTGATCTCGGAGCCGAGCCGTCCGTCCGCGAACAGGCCCCCCTCGACGAAGAGCCCCATGAACGGATCGAACCGGACCGTGGTCTTCGGCTGGATCGTCAGGATGACGCCCGGGGCCACGGTGACGTGGTTCGTCACGATGTACACGGTGTCCGCCGTGCCCCACGTCGTGTCGACGGTGATCAGGCCGGAGACGTACGTCGTGGCGGACGCCCGCGGGCTCACCGCGACGAGTCCCGCGAACGAGATCAGCAGGATCGCGAGGACGGTCAGAGCGCTGTGCGTGCGGGGGTTCCACCGGACGGGGGACATGGCTACCGACACTCCTTGTCGTCGGAGGGAAGTCAGTAGCGTCCCCCTGGCGCCTGAGTCTATATGAATCGAAGGGTGCCGTTATCCGGGCTGATAAGGAGGGCCCGTTTCATGACCGTCCAAGGATCGCGGTGGCCGCCTCCCGCAGGTCCTTCGCGAGGACGTCTGGGGCCGACGCCCGTAGCTCCTTCGCGAACCGCTTCCGCCGCTTCGCGTCGCCGACGAAGACTGTCCGTGCGCCGATCGCCTTCCCCGCCTCCACGTCGCTGACCTTGTCCCCGACCATCCAGGACGCCGCGGGGTCCGCGTTCAGGTCCCGGGCCCCCGCGAGGAGGAGCCCGGGGCGCGGCTTCCGGCACGGGCAGTCCGCGAGGACGTGGTGCGGGCACACGTAGATCTCCAGTACCCGGACGCCTCCCGCGGCGAGGCCCGCAAGCATCTTCTCGTGGATCCTGCGCAGCTGCCGCTCCGGGATCAGCTTCCAGCCGACGGCGTCTTGGTTCGACACGATCGCGAGCCGGTACCCCGCACGTCCCAGGCGCGCCATCGCGTCCACGGCCCCGTCGAGGAACTCGAAGTGCTCGGGGGTCCGCACGTATCCGGGCCGCCCGCGGTTGATCACGCCGTCCCGGTCGAGGAACACGACGGGTCCGCGGGGTCGGGGTTGCGCCCCGTCGAGGAGCCCGTGGCGGGTGACCTCGAAGGGGGGCGGGTCGAACTGCCGGAACAGGTCTACGAGTCCCCACCGCACAAAGGGATTGCGGGTGAGCATGAGGCCCTTGTGCACGGGGAACCACCCCGCGGCCTCGATCTCGTCTTCCTTCAGGTGGAACTCCGTGTCCTCCGTCCGAGCCCGGTAAACGAACCCCATCGTGTACGTGGGCTTCCCCGGGAAGCCGCTGTGGTACACCCCGAGGAGGCCCTCGAGGGCGATGTCCGCCCCGATCTCCTCCTCGACCTCCCGCTCCACGGCGACCTCCGGCGGTTCCCCGAAGTCCAGGAACCCGCCCGGGAGGTTCCAGTACCCGCGGGAGAACCCCCGCTTAGCCTTCACCATCAGCACGTCGTGGCCCCGGACAATCGCGGCCTCCGCGACGAGGCGGGGCATCGTCATGTACACCGCCTTCTTCACGAGGTCGTCGATGTCGGAGCGGGAGAACAGGTCGTCCCGATTGAACCACTCCTCGGGATGGTACGCGAGCCTCGGCTTCACCCGGAGGACGAGGTCGTTCCCGAAGTCCATCCGGCCCAGCTCCTCGATCTCGAACGGGACCTTCTCGGACGCCCTCGGGAACCGCCACACCCCACGGTCCTGGACGAGGTACACCTGGCCGTCCGTCTCCACGAACAGGTGCTCCCGCCGCGGTTTCTTCATGAATCTCCCGGGACAACGGCGGGTCCGGCATATACGCTTTCGCGGAGAGAGGGAAAGAAAAGAGGGGAGCCCGTGAACCCGGTGGGGGCGGGCTCCACCGACGGAGGGAATGCGTTCAGAGGCACTCGTGGACCGGATCCACGCTGTACGGCGGGATCGGGACCGGCGTCACCTTCCCCATATCGGGGGGAATCGGGACCGGGGTCGTGCCGGGCTGGATCATCCCATTGCCAGGCAGGACCGGAGCGGTCGAGCCGGGGGACGGCGGGTAGATGCCCGGGCCCGTCGGGATGTCCTGACCTGCCGGACGCTCGCGGTCGGGGGTTCGATCCCCGGACCGGGCGACCGTCGGATCCTGGATCGGGTTCGTCGCCGGCTGCATCGCGACGTTACGGCTCGAGCCGATGAGAGTGGGGTTCAGGGTCGGCGGGGGGACCGGGACGGCGACGACGCCTCCCGTGGGCGCGACGGTCCCGGAGGCGGAAGCCTCCGGCAGCGTTGACGTGGCGACCGCGATCGCAGTCGTCTTCTCGTCTTGGATTCCGTCGCCCGGCCGCGCCGACACGGCGAGGGCGTTCAACGACAGGAACACGGCCCCGATGAGGAGCAGCGTTCCCATGGCGGTGATTCTGTTGACCATGTGATTCCCTCTGTCGCCCGTCCCATCCGGACGCCGGCCTAGTTAAGGAGCGGCTCGCGAAAATCGGCCCTGGTTCCTACAGCGGTCAACGTCCTAGTTTAGTCCTTTACCTTGAGGGCGATCGACACGCCGTCGCGGAGGGGGACGATCACCGCGACGAACCGCGGGTCCGCCGCGAGCCTCTTGTTGTACTCGTGGATCACCTCGGTCTCCTTCGTCCGTCGCGCCTTCGCGACCCGCCCGGACCACAGAACGTTGTCCGTGACGAGGAGGCCCCCCGCCCGCAGCTTCGAGACGCAGTGCGGGAGGACGTCGACGTAGTGCGCCTTGTCGATGTCGTTGAAGACCAGGTCGAACGGGCCGTCGAGTCGGGGGACGATGTCGAGCGCGGAGCCCACCTCGATCCGCACCCGCTTCGCGACGCCCGTGCTCTCGAAGTTCTTGCGGGCGATCGCCGCGGTCTCCGGGTTCCACTCCACGGTGACGAGCTCGCCGTCCGGCGGGAGGGCCCGCGCGAGCCATGTGCCGGAGTATCCGATCGCGGTGCCGAGCTCGAGGATCCGGCGCGCGCGGATCGACTTCGCGAAGATGTGGAGGAGGGACCCTTCCGCGGGCCCCACGATCGGCCAGTCCTCCGTGCGCCCCTGCGCCTCGACGGCCTGGAGCGCCGCGTCCCCGCGGTTCGCGAGTCCGTCGATGTACGCCTCGATCTCCTCGAGCACGATCCCGGGCATCCGCCACCTACCGCGGGTTCCCACGGTCGAGCCCCGCGGCCTGGTCGTCGAGGGACTCCGCCCGCCGTTTCAGACGGGCCGCCTTCTGCTCGAGCTGGGATGCCTTCAGGCGCATGCTCGCCGCCTTTGCCCGGAACTTCGCGGCTCTCGCGCGGTCCTTCAGCTCCCGCTGGAGGTCCCGGGTCGTCGGGGATTCCACCATGACGGCGGGAACGGCGCCGCTCGGAAAGGCTTTTCGCCGGAGCCCGGCAAGGCGGGGACCACCCTCGCCCGCACGGACGCGTACCGTCCGGTCGTCCTGCCGCCCGAAGAGCCGATCGGCGAGTTCGGGGTCGCGCGGATCCTCGCGGGCCTGGAGGCGGACTTTATCGGAGAGTTGATTAGCGGCCCCCGCTACCCGCGTCCCGAGGGGATGGACGCGTGAAGTGCCCGAACTGCCTGAGCCCGATCGGACCGGACGACCGTTCCTGCCCGTCGTGCGGGGCGGTCCTCGTCTTCGAGAGGAGGCCCATACGACCCGAGGAGGAGAGGGGATGGACCCTCCGCCACCTCGCGAGCATCATGGGCCGCATCGGGTGCGCGATCATGATCGCCCAGAACGCCCTCGTGCTCGTCGGCGCGGCCGCCCTCGTCCCACAGGCGATCGCGTTCCTCAGCGGCCCGGTCCGGACCGTCGACCTCAGCGGGGTCGCGCCCCTCCTCCTCGTCGCGAGCTCGATCGACCTCGTGGGTCTCGGACTGATCTCCGTCGCCCTGATTGTCCTCGGGGCGGGTGCGATCTTCCTCCGCCGCAGGGATCCGTTCACGGAGGCGGAGGTGATGGTCCCGCCGACGACCGCCGCGTTCCCGATGGCGGCGGGGCTCCTCGTGTTCCTCTGGGTCCTCCTCACCGCGGTGTGGAGGATTGGCGACCCGGCCCAGGTGGGGACCTCCGCCTCGGAGATCCTCGCGAGGTTCGCGGAGGCCGGACTCTCCGGCGTGCCCCCGGTCGTGGGCTCGATGATGACCCTCTGGGTCGTCGCCGCGATCGCCCTCGTGGCGGGGGCCGCCTGCCTCCGGCTGTTCGTGCACCGACTCCCCGCGAAGATCGTCTCGGGCCGGCCGACGAAGCCCTCCTCGTGGCTCTACTTCGCCGTCGTGAACCTAATCGTCACGATCGGCGTCGCCCTCTTCCCCTTGGGCGCGGTCCCGTACGACACGAACGGGAGCCTCGCGCAGATGACGTTCCTCGCCTTCCTCGCGACGAAGCTCACGTTCGTCCCGCTCCTGGGCGCGTTCGCGTACTGGTCCCTCCTCACGAGGTTCGACGCGTTCGGGAAGCTCTCCCTCCTCGTGCCCGTTTTGAAGGCGATCCCGCAGCGGGCCGCCCCGACCCAGGACGGGGTCGGGTCCAAGGGAGCGCGGGGGTCGCCCGGGATGCCGACCGCGTGGGCCCCGCCCCCCTCCGATGACGACATGGTGGGGATCGACCGCGTGAAGTGAGATCGCCCGACCTCGAATTCTTTAAGCGTCCCGTTCCCTTGGGCGGCTCCAGCCCCGTGGGGTAGCGGTCAAGCCTGCGAGCCTTTGGAGCTTGCGACGCCAGTTCGAATCTGGCCGGGGCTATCCGTCCTTCCCGTGGCGGGGCTCCCGCCCCTTCAGTCGCGCGGCAATCCACACGAACACAAGGAGCCAGAGGAGGAGGGATAGCGGGGCGAGGGCGAGGATCTCATAGGAGCCCGTGAGCAGGGCCGCGAACGCCGCCATCCCGAGGATCGCGACGAGCCCGAAGAGGAGGACGAGGAGGACCGCGCGCCGGCTGACCCGCAGGTTCATCCCGCCGCAATGGGACGTGAACCTCTTAACCCGAGCGCCGATGGCGGGTCCGTGCGGATCCGCTGCCGCCTCGAGTTCGGCTATGCGTCCAAGGCGCAGGCGGAGAAGATCGCCAGGTCCCTGAAGGTGGACGACGAGGCGTACATCACGACGACGATCGAGGGCCGGACCCTCGTCGCGGAGGCCGAGGCGGACGCGTTCCTGTCCCTGCTCCACACCCTCGACGATTACCTCGCCTGCGTCGCGGTCGCGGAGAAGGTCCTACGAGGCGCGTAGGCCTTCCCGGACTTTCACTGCGAGGCCGCGGTCGAACGCGACCATCTCCTCGGGATTCAGCAGGGCCTGCCCCACCGCCGCAAGCCGGTCCTCCTGGTCGACGACGAGGACCTCGTCCATGGGGCGGAGCTCGGGGTCCGCCGCGACGACGAACTTCGCGAACACGTTCTTGCCCAGGCGGTTGAACTCTGCCGTCTCCGTCTCCACGACGACCCGCAACGCGGGCTTCCCGAATGCGCGATGGAGGACTTTCCCGCCCTCCGCGCGGAGCGTGAAGAGCCCGTCGTGGGCCCGCATCGAGAGGACGTGCCTCCCGTCGACGAGGACGTTCCGCACCCGTCCCGTGTTCTTCGACCGCACGAGTTCGACGCGGCCCGCGAGGAGCGCCTCCGCGGCCCCCCGTCCGAACTGCATGTCCGCGGTCGCCCGCACCCGCTGCATCACCCAGTCCAGCGGCTTCGGGTCCTCCCTCCGGTTCTCGAGGTCCGCGAGGGTCGCGTCCCCCTCCCAGAGCACCCCGAACTCGTACCCCGCCCCCGCAAGGAAGTGGCGGGCGAACACCTCGGAGGCCTCGAGCACCTCGAGGTCGATCTGCTCCGGGACGAGGGACTGGGAGTTCGGGTACATCTCGTCGAGCTCGATCGGGACGGGCCCGAACGCGGACTTCACCACGAAGTGCGCGTTGCACACGGCCTCGACCCGCTCCATCGCGGGTCGGTAGTGGACCATGTACGGCTTCCCGTCCTCGGGGAACATCACGAGGGTCCGCCGCCGCGGCGGGGAGTACCGCCCTTGGAGCCGCTGACGGAAGCGATACAGGATCGGCCGGTACACGGTCTCCGGGCCCGTGTAGAAGAGGGCCGTGTGGCGGCTGACGGGCTCGAACCGCTCGAGCCACTCCGCGTGCCTCCGGAGCTCCTTCAGGCCGTCGAGGAGGGCGGGGTGCGCGCGGCATCGCCGCTCCGCGAGCTCCCACAGCTCGCCCGCCTTGATCGCCTGTCGGACCCGCCGCACCTCCGCGAACGAGACGTAGAGGTTGTGCTCGGCACGGAGGCGCTCGTTTCCCTTGAGTTCCTGCGGGGTGTGCTGGGTGCACACCGGGCACTCGCAGTTCGTGAACTCGAGCTCCGATGCGTGGCGGGTGCCGTCCACGAACATCATCCGGCCCGCCCGCGCGTACTTCGCGTACGACGCGGAGTCGAAGAGGTCGCACCCGAGGAGAGCGGCGAGGGCGAAGACCATCGGATGGCCCGCGCCAAAGAGGTGGACCGGGAGGCGGGGGCTGAGCCCCCGCTTCGACGCTGCGATCACCTTCACGAGGTCCCGGAACCGGTACGATTCCATCAAGGGGACGACGCCGCCGATCGCGGCGACGTCCACGTCCAGCTTCGAGAGCTCCTGGGCGCACCGCGTCCGCTCCTCGGGATGGACGCCGCCCTGGACCGCGCCGACGAGCGCGAACCGCCCTCCGGGCCACGCCGCCTTGACCGCGGCGGCTTCTGCGGCCCGGGTCAGGGTCTCGTCGACGTCCGCGCTCGCCCGAGACCGCGTGTGCTCGGGTTCCGAGAACACGTCCAGCATCGTGACGAGGTCGGAGCCAATCCTCGCCTGGTACTCGACGATCTCCCGATTCGAGACGTCGACGTCCCCGTAGACGTGCTGCTGGAACGCCCCGGAGTCCGTCATGATCGGCCCCGGGAACCCTAGGCGGGCGTGGAGGTCCGCGTCCCCCTTGTCCTCCGACTTGTACAGGATGTACGCATTCGTGATCACGATCTCCGCGCCGAACCGATCCGCCATCTCCGCGGGGGGGATCAGGACCTTGTTCGGGTTCACGACGGGCATCAGCGCGGGGGTCCGGACGGGGCCGTGGCGGGTCTCGAGTAGCCCGAGTCGGCCGAGCCCGTCCCGGTCAAGGACCTCGAACACGGTCGGCCATCCGGACCTCCGGATAATAGGATTTGCGTGACCGCCTTCGGATTCGGCCACCCCGCCGCAACCGTTATTCCGGCGGCCCGTACTCCGACGTCAAGAATGCTGCAGAGCACGTTCGTTCACGCGCCCTGGGTCGGCTATCCGACGGAGGCCCGGCTGTGGCGGGACGGGGTCCGGACGTGGGACGACTTCCTGAGTCAGGAGCCCCGCCTTCGCGTCGGGCACGAGAGACGAAAGGCGATCCAGCAGGAAATCGAGCGATCGCATTCTCGTTTGAAAGCGGGCGACTACCGCTACTTCGCGCGGCGGCTGAGGCCGAAGGATCAGTGGCGCGCGATCGGGGAATGGGGCGACCGCGCGATGTTCCTCGACATCGAGACGACGGGTCTCCGGAGGAACCGCCACCACGTCACCGTCGTGGGGCTGAACGACGGCAAGCGAACGCGCCAGTTCATCGAGGGCGTGGACCTCGACGAGTTCCCCGCCGCGATCGCGAAGGCCCCGATGGTCGTCACGTTCAATGGCTCCCGCTTCGACCTCCCCTTCCTCCAGTCGTGGTGGCCCCAGCTCCGCTTCGAACAGGTCCACGCGGACCTCCTGTACCCGCTCCACGCCCTCGGGTTGTCCGGTGGTCTCAAGGCAATCGAGTCCGAACTCGGGCTCGAGCGCACGGAGGAGACGCGGAACCTGCGGGGACACGATGCGGTCCGGCTGTGGCGCCGGTTCGAGCGGGGGGACGAGGACGCCCTCGACGTCCTCCTGGAGTACAACCGCCAGGACGTCGAGAATCTGCGGCCCCTGATGACGTACGCGTACGGGGCGCTCCGCGCGAAGTGCCTCGGCGGCCGTCCCCCTCGGGTCCCCTGAACCACCCAAGCTTATGTGCGCGGTCTGTCTGCCCCGCCCCCATGTTGAAGCTGAACACGATCGCCGTCGTCGTCCGGAACGAGAGGAAGGCCGCGAAATGGTATCACGACAAGCTCGGGCTCCGCATCGTGGACCGGTTCCCCCACTGGCACACGGTCTCGGCGCCGGGATCGAAGGTCCTGATCCATCTCTGTCCGGACTCGAAGCCGGAAAAGGGGAACACGGGGATCTCGTTCGTGACGAAGGACGCCGCGAACACGGAGGAGGAGTACCGCAGGAAGAAGGTGAAGATCACGTCCCCGACGAAGAAGGAGGAGTGCGGGCACGTACTTCATGTTCGCGGACCCGGACGGGAACGAGTTCTGGGCCTTCGAGAGCTGACCGACCTCCCCTCCGTCACGGGATCGCGGGCCCGCCCCCGCCATGCGTTCGCGGGGTACCGCCCCTCGTTCCTCCGGAGCTTCCCGAGGACCGCATCGGAGAGGTCGAGGTCCATCGCGTTCGCCATCGACAGGCAATAGATCACGACGTCCGCGAGCTCCTCCTCGACGCGGGAGCGCATCGCGGGTCCGAGGTCGTCGTCCTCCGCCCGCCACTGGAACAGCTCGAGGAGCTCCGCGGCCTCCACGCTGATCGCCTTCGCGAGGTTCGCGGGCCGATGGAACTTCTCCCAGTCCCGGGCGTGGACGAACTCCGCGACCCGGGCCCTCAGCGCCTTGACCGTCGACGTCCCGTCCGTCATGCCCCGCCATGCGCGGGGGCGGATTTCCCCCTTTCGAGCGAGCGCAGCGCTACCGGATCTCGGGGCCGCCCGTGTACCCGCGGCCCGGGGGCGTCGTGGCCCCCGTCGGGGGCCCGCGGAGCTCCTTCGGTGCGTTCACGACCCGGATCACGATCTGCGTGGAGACGTTGTACAGCGGGTTGCCGACGCCGTCGTGCTCCCCCTCCATCCGCATGACCCCCGTGACGAGGGTCCGGATCTTCAGGGTCGTGCCGTCGGAGAGCTCGACCGTGACCCAGGGCTCCGCCTTCGCCTCGAAGTCGATGTTCACCGCCTCGACCTCCCGGTGGGAGATCGGGGAGACGACTTTCACCATGGCGGACCGCACGCCCACCCCCGCTAAAAGGATTCGCAGGACCGGGGGACGTCAGCCCCCGCTGACCGCCCGCGTGACCTCGAACTTCCCCTCGTCGAACACGAGGGCATAGTACCCGGTCTCGTGCTTCGTGCTCCGCATCTTCACGCACCGGACGCGCCGCTGCACGTAGAGGTCGCTCGTCGGGTGGAGCCCGAGCTGGACGATCCCGTCGGCGAGGTACGCCTCCTCCGGGTAGTGCCCGGTCACGGGCGCGTCCGCGGGGCTCTCCGAGACGACGAGGGATGTCGTCCCGAGGTCCCGGAGCCACTCGAAGAGGTAGTACAGGTCCGTCCTCCGGTCCGTGAACTTCGCCATCGTCTCCATCACGTCCATCGAGTCCAGGACGAGGAGGCTGATGTTCTCCGCCTTCATGAAGTTCGACGCGTACATCTTGAAGAGTTCGATCCAGGTCCCGCGGGCCTGGAGGAAGTTCAGGTTCTTCCGGACCGTCCCCATGTCCAGGATCATCATGTGCTTGAACGCCTTCTCGTCCGTGAACCCGAGCTCCGCCATGTGCTCGAGGAGGATGTTCTTGCTCTGTTCTAGGGTGAAGTACGCGGACTTCCGGCCCTCGTGGAGCGCGTTCTGGTACAGGATGCTGAACGCGAACGAGGACTTCATCGTCCCGGGCGCGCCGGACACGAGGGTCACGTAGCCCTCCGGGAGCCCGCCGCTCAGGGCCTCGTCGAAACCGCGGACGTACGTCTTGATCCGGTTCACAGCCATGGGGGACGCTCCCGTCGCGCGGGTCGTATTCATCCCATCTATTATTGCTTTATTGGCGGGGCGGCCCCGCGACGTTCCCCGCGGGAGAAGGTTTAAGCCGCGCCCGCCACTCGAAGTCCGCGGTGGCGCTCGAGCTCCTACAGCTCATCCTCGCCCTCGTCCTCCTGTTCTTCTTGCCGGGATGGACGCTGATCAACGCGCTGTTCCCCCGCAAGGGGGAGCTCGACCGGGAGTACGACGCCCTGTACCGGATCACCCTCGGGATCGTGATGAGCATCGTCGTCGTGATCCTGTACGGCTTCGGGCTGAACAGCCTCGGCGTGCAGGCCTCGGGGCTCGGGTACTTCAACGCGGGGAACCTGTGGTCCGGGCTCACCGTGATCACGGTCGCGTTCTTCCTCGTGGGCTGGTGGCGGGGCGCGTACCCGTTCCTGGGGAGGCTCCACCCGAAACTCGCCCGGATGCCGCCGCCGGACAAGCACAGCATGGCCGCGGAGCTCGAGCACGACAAGTCGACCCTCGCGAAGCTTCGGGAGCTCGCCGTGGAGCGGGAGAAGCTCCGCCGGCGGATCAAGGACTACGAACGCCGGATCGAGCTCCACAGCGGGGACGCGAAGGACCATTACAACCGCCAGCGGGACGAGGCGAGGTCCCGCCTCCGGGAGGTCGACGCGGCCCTGAAGGCCCTCGAGAAGGCGCGGGCCGAGGAGCTGTACGGGGCATGACGACCGTGCGGGCGCGGCCCGGCCCCATGGAGTACAAGCTCGTGATCGCGGTGCGGGAGGACCTGAACCTGTCGAAGGGAAAGATGGCGGTCCAGGTCGCCCACGCCGCGGTCACGGCGGCGCTCGAGGCGAAGGCGAACCACCCGAAGTGGTTCCGCGCCTGGATGGACGAGGGCCAGAAGAAGGTCGTCGTGGGGGTCGCGGACCTTGAGGAGCTCCTCCGGCTCAAGCGGAAGGCGATCGAGCTCCCGACGGCCCTGATCGAGGACGCGGGCCTCACGGAGCTCCCGCCGGGGACGACGACATGCCTCGGCGTGGGCCCGGGACCGAACCATCTCGTGGACGCGGTCACGGGACACCTGAAGCTGGTCTGAGATGGTTCTGTCCCACTAGCGGGTGATGACAGTCGCTTGTAGGGACTCCGCTCCGCTCGGCTCCTCCCGTGCGCCCCCTTCTCGTCGAAGGGGGTCGTAGAGGGGACTCACCACATCATGGCGGAGGGCACCGGGCTGGAACCGTACAGCCCTTGCCAAGGCCTCGTTCGAGGCCAAGGCGGTCTTCAAGATGTTCAGCGCCGCGTTGTGCTGCCGGTCCATCTCCCAGTCGCACACGAGGCACACGAAATCCTTGCCCACCCTATCTCGGCGCCGGGCGCCACACGCTGGGCAGGTCTTCGACGTCCACGCGGGGTTGATCTTGATCACGGGCACGCCGGCGAGGGCGGCCTTGTACTCGATCTGACGATGAATCTCTCGTCGTGGCCACGAGGACAAGCGACGATTCATTCGGCGCGAACGACCGCCGGCGCCCTGGAGGGTGAGGTTTTCCAGGACGATGGCGGCCCCCTGCCCCTTCGCTGCGACCACCACGGACTTCGAGACCCGGTGGAGCCGCTGACGGACCCGATTCCGCTCCCGCCGGCCTTCCCTCGCTAGGAGCCGACGCCTGACGCGCCAATCGTGGGCCTTCTTCTCCGCGAGACGCCGTCGACGTCGGAAGTGGGTCGCCTGAACCCGGCGGACCCCTCCGAGGGGCAGGGTGACGATGTGCGCGTCTACCGAGGCAGCCACCACGCCGTCGAGGGAATCCTCGTTCGTGTCAAGGGCGATAGCGGACGTGGGTTCGTAGGCCTTCGGCGCCGCCTTCCGGACGGCGAGGCTGATCAGCGCCGGCGTGACGGTGAGGGAGCCGAGCCCCCACGAGGGGTCCGACAGGATGGAGCGGTGCCACTCCGAGATCGGCAGGTCGACATCCACGTGCTCCCCGCGCCGGATCGGGACGCGAAGCCTCCCCGTCGACCGGTCGAATCGGTAGGACTGACTCTCCGCCTTCACAAGGAGGCGTCGCAGGTACGGAATGTTAGTCTTCTTCCCCTGTCGAATCCGTCGGCGGTAGTTCTTCAGACTGGCCAATGCGACTTCGAACGCACTCGGGATGAGCTGCTTGTACACGTCATGTTCTGCCGATAGACCGGCGTACGCCGCCCTCGAGAGCCGGAAGCGGGAGCGGATGTCCTCGCGAAGCGCGATGCGAATGGACTTGTTGACGATGAGCCGGAACTCGCCGAGCAAGCCCAGGAGCGGAGTGGGCAGTCCCTCAACCGGGAACGCGAGGCTACGGACGACGTGTATCGTGCCCATCGAGGCTGCTTTGAGCGGCAACCAGGGTAAAGGTTCCCCCTAGGGTACAGTGAAAGTGCTAATCCCCCAATCTGTTACGGTACTGTCTGAGATGAAGGCGCAGTCCCGAATCCTCGGGGTCGACGACGCGCCCTTCACGTTCGCAGACGCGGTCGTCCCCGTCGTCGGCGTCGTCGTGCGGGCGCCGGACTACGTGGAGGGGGTCCTAACGACCCGCGTGCACGTCGACGGGACGGACGCCACGGACGTCCTCGCGGCCGCGATCCAGGGCTCCCGGTACCGAGCGGGGCTCGCCCTCGTCCTCCTCGACGGAGCCGCCTTGGGAGGGTTCAACGTCGTGGACATCGACGCCCTCCACGAATCCATTAGAGTTCCGGTGGCGACGGTGACCCGGAACCGCCCGGACCTCGATTCGATGGAGCGCGTGCTCCGCAGGAAGTTCCCGGATTGGGAGCGCCGCCTCGAGATCCTCCGGCGGAACGAGCTGTTCCGCGTGGAGACCCCGCACAAACCCCTGTACGCGACGGCGGCGGGTCTCCCGCCCCGCGACCTGACGGACGCGATCCACCGGTGCACGATCCGGGGCGCCCTCCCGGAGCCCGTGCGGATCGCCCACCTGATCGCGACCGCAATCGTGAAGGGGGAGTCGAAGGGGAAGGCCTAGCGGATCGGGAACCGCAGCAGTCCGCCGAGGCCCCCGAGCCCCTCGAGCTTCTTCCCCGCCTCGTGGCGGGAGCTCACGATCACGACGCGTCCGCGGGCGGCCTCGACCTTGTGCATGAGGTCCTCGACGGCGAGGTCCTTCACCTTTCTGTCCGTCACGAGGAGGGTCTCCACGGCCCCGGCGTCCACGGCGGTCCGGACCTCGTCCGGCCCGTATGCGTGCAGCCCGCCCTTCGCGATCTCCTCCAGGAGCTTCTCCACGAGGCGGGTCTCCTGGGCCACCCGGGTCTCCTCGAGGACCTTCGCGCCGAGCCCCGCCTTCATCGCCTCCTGGATCCCCGCCATCCCCGCCTGGCTCGTCCCGTGGGAGCGGATCTTCTCCGCGAGCTCCGGGTCCTTCTCCCGCACGAACTTCGCGAACTCCTCCCGCTCGAACCCGGGGCCGACAACGAGCAGGGCGGAGCCGATCTCCATCGAGGAGAGCTTCGACAGGATCTCCGTGAAGTACGCGATCCGGGAATCAGCCCCGGGGAACATCTTCCCGTGGGGGTCCGCCCGGATCACGGCGACCTCCCGCACCCCCATCTGCCGGACCTCCGCGATCAGGGCCTCCTCGTCGTCGATCGAGAGGACCGTGACCTGGGGCCGCTCCGTGGCCTCCACGGCCTCCTTGATCCGCCGGAGGTGGTGCTCCCGCCAGGTCTCCTTTACGAGCGCGATGTCGTCCCCGACCCCGAGGTTCAGGGTGTGGTGTCGCCCGAGGTCCTGCGGGCCCTCCACGATCACCCCCGTGATCCGGAGGCGGTCGGAGAAGTCCTGGTACTCCGTCTGCTCCACCCGGATCCCGAGCTTCACGCGGACCTTCGCGCCCCGCTCCGGCCGGAGCTTGTCCGTCGCGGCCTCCTCGCGCCGGTACGTGAACGCCCGCACGAGGTCCCCGGGCTCGATCAGGTTGTGGAGGTGCCAGAGGTCGTCCGCGGTCTGGACCTTCAGGCGGATCTCCCCCTCCTTCGGGTCCTGATGGAGGACGCGCATCGGCCTCGGAACGGGGGGTCGTTATTTCTCGGTATCGAGGTTTGTTCCCGTTTGTGTTCGGGGTGAAACGCGTCCCGTTATCCCCTCGGGTGGTTCCTGTCGGCCGATCGGCATGACCACCCCGATGGAGCCGTACCGTGCGGCGCTGCGGCTGACGACGGATTGGGTGAGCCGGGAGGAGCTCTCCCGTCAAGTGCGATCGGACCCGCGGCTGACGGAGGCGGAGCGGCAGGAACTCCTCTCGTTCTCCGAGTCCCGGCGGCTCCCCGTCTTCGCGTGAACCGGACCGGCAAGATTGATGAAAAGCGGACAGGCAATCCCCGCCGTGGCGGGGCACGTCCTGGCGAGCGCCGTCCCAGTGTTCCGATTTCGGAGCGACCCGGTGGGTCCGCAAGGGATCGGTCTTACCTCTACCCGCTTTCCGACCGCCCGATGCCCCCTCCCGCTGATAAAGCGTGTGTCCACAATATCACACGTGGCAATCGGGTAGGGAACTGAACGAACCTACCGCAACACACCGTACCCGATCAGGCGCCACTTCCCGCCAATCTTGCGGCTCACCGCGAGCCGCTGCCCGGGCTCCGCCGCCACGGGGATCTTGAGGTTCATGTCCGCGTGGTCCTCCCGCGCGCTCGTGACGACGCCGACCGTCGTCGCGGTCCCCACGGAGATCATCAGGGGCTCGCCCGTCTTGATATCCTCCACCTTGAGGTCCTCGGCGGTCCCGACGACGCGGTCTAGGAGGTGGAACTCCGCGGAGATCCGGGAGAGGACGGGGGGCAGGGTCCCCGGCGGGCCCAGGACGCGGCCCACAAGGGAGTCTGACTTCGTGAGGAACGGGTCCAGGTTCGTCCCCACGGCGATGAGCCCGCCGGGCCGCACCTCCTTCCGGGAGTGCCCGCCCGTGTGGAGGGACCGGACCGTCGTCTGGAGGTCCACCCACTCCGTCTTCGTCCCCGTCCCGGCCTGCCGCCCCGGCACGATCGCGATCTCGTCCCCGACCTTCAGTTTCCCCTGGATGAGGGTCCCCCCGACGACGCCGCCGGCGAGCTTCTCCGGGGGAGCCCCGGGCTGGTTCACGTCGAAGGACCGCGCGATGAACATCCGCGCCGGCTTCGCCTCGTCGAACTTGCGGCTGGGGATCACCTGCTCGATCGTCATCATCAGCATGTCCACGTTCACCTCGTGGTGCGCGGACATCGGGATGATCGTGGCCTTCTCCGCGATCGACCCCTTCACGAACTCCCGGATCTGGCGGAGGTTCTCTTTCGCTTGCTCCTCCGTCACGATGTCGATCTTGTTCTGGACGATCACGACCTTGTCCACGCCGATGATCGACAGCGCCATCAGGTGCTCCTTCGTCTGGGGCTGCGGGACGTCCTCGTTCGCGCCGATCACGAGGAGGGCGCCGTCCATGATCGCGGCCCCGCTCAGCATCGTCGCCATCAGGGTCTCGTGGCCGGGCGAGTCCACGAAGCTCACCGCCCGCAGGAGCTCCGTCTTCGAGCCGCAGTGCTTGCACACCTCGTTCGTCGAGTAGCACGTCGGGGCCTCGTCCTTCGGGCACTTGTAGAACGCGGCGTCCGCGTACCCGAGGCGGATCGAGATCCCCCGCTTGATCTCCTCGGAGTGGCGGTCCGTGGACTCCCCGGTAAGGAGCTTCACGATCGCGGTCTTCCCGTGGTCGACCTGCCCGACGGTTCCGATGTTCACGGACGGCTGGGCAGGGACCTTCACGGGGGACTCTCCAGATGCGGGGTCGCTCTAACGGGAGGTTCGATAAAAGGATTTGCGGCGGTGGAAGGCGAACTCACTTCTTCTCCGTGAACGCGTCCTCGATGGACTTCGGTCCCCGCACGATGATCTTGAGGTTCAGCTGGAGCGTGTCGGGGGAGATCGTGTTCCCGCGGACCGTCTTCTTCTTCCGCATCCCGTTGCGGGGCGGGTGGAACCCGACGCCCCCGGACAGGAGGATGCGCCGCCGCCTCGGGCCTGGGAGGTCCCGTCGCATCGGGAAGCCGTCCTTGTCGCTCCCGCCGGTGATCGCGAGCTTGTACCCCGGAAGGCCCACGTACAGGCCGTCGATCTCCTCGCCGAGCTTCCGGCCCACGAGGGCGTTCGCGAATTGACCCGAGATGTCCTTCTTGTACGTCCTTCCGCTCTTGGGGTCCGCGATGACGGCTTTGAACTCGGCCATGGAGCGCCCGCTCCGATGCGTGACCTCCATAAAAGGGTTGCGGGGGACTGGGGGCGACGAGCTACCCGGCTCCCGCGAGGGCGTCCTCGAACACTCCTAGAATGCGGGAGGCGTCGCCGTACACCTGGAGGACCTCGGGGCCCTCGTCCCGCGACATCGAGTCGAGATCGCGGAGGCCTTCTGTGAACTCGATCAGGGCGAACACCGCCTCGCGGGTGTTGAAGTCGTCGTCCATCGCCCCGAAGAAGCGCTCTCGCACACGCTTCACCGCGCCCCCGATCCTCCCGGTTCCGTGCCCCGACGCGGCCCTTGCCTTCGCAATCACCGCGTGGATTCCGGCGAGTTCGTCCTTCGTGATCTTGAAGCAGTCCGCATCGTACTCGCAATCCTTGCGGTAGTGCTCCTTGAGGAGGCACAGCCGCACGACCTCGCCGTCCCAGTCCTTCAGGATCTCCCGGATCGTGACGAAGTTCCCGAGGGACTTCGACATCTTCTCGGAGGCGAGGGTGAGGAACCCGTTGTGGAGCCAATAGCGGGTCCACTCCGTCCCGTACACGGCCTCGCAGATCATCGCCTCGCTCTCGTGGTGCGGGAACTTCAGGTCCGTCCCCCCGCCGTGGAGGTCGATCTGGGGCCCGAGGTACTTCGACGCCATCGCGAAGCACTCCACGTGCCATCCGGGCCGCCCCCGCCCCCACGGGCCGTCCCACCCCGGCTCGTCGGGGCGGGACCGCTTCCACACCGCGAAGTCGAGAGGGTCCTCCTTCTTGCTCTCCGGGGGGAGCGGGTCCGCCACGATGTCGTCGAACTTCTGGTGCGTCAGAATCCCGAAGGAGTGCTTCGCCTTGCGGGTCCGGAAGAACACGTCCCCATCGACCGCGTACCCGAAGCCGTTCGCGATCACCGCCTTCACCGCCTCCAGGATGTCGGGGATGTGCTCGCTGACCCGGGCGTACACCCGCGCCCGCTTCACGTTCAGGGCGTCCATGTCCTCGAGGTACGCCCGGATGTACTTCTCCGCGTATGCGAGGGGCTCCATCCCCGCTGCCTGGGCCCGCTTCGTGATCACGTCCTCGACGTCCGTGAAGTTCTGGACATGGTGCACTCTGCACCCGGAGAACTCCAGGTACCGACGGACGACGTCGAACGCGATGTACGATCGCGCGTGACCCAGGTGGCTGTGGTCGTACACCGTGGGCCCGCACACATACATCCGGATCTCGCGGCCCGCGGGCGCCTCAATCGGCTCCTTCCGGCGGGTCTTCGTGTTGTACACGCGGATCGTCACGGGGCTCGTCCGGTCCTAAGCGGGGGCTCGGTTAAACGCTTCCCCATCGCTCGAGCGCCCATACCACAATACTTATTACAATAGGGCCCGTTCGTCGCGATTGGCCTGGCGGACGGGGAGGAGCGGGCTGGAATTGGTGTCGGGCAGGGCTCTCTTCGTTTTCGCCCTCGCCGTTGTCCTGGTGGCCACGGGGCCGATGACGGTGGCGCAGGGTTCGACGACCCCGGGGGATCCGACGCCCGCCGGTTCCGTGGCCCCGCCGAGCGTTCCGGTCGACATCAACCCCAAGCCTTCGCGTTCGCCCGGAGAGAAGGAGCTCGCAACGGTGGTCGTCGCCACGACGAACGTCGCGGACCTCGCGGAGGCGGTCTCCCGCCTCACCGGTACGTCTCCGGGGTCGCCGAGGTCGCAGGGGTTCGGCACTCCGATGCTCACCCTCCCGCGCTGGATGATCGAGGAGATCCGCCGGCTGCCGACGACCGTCTCTGTCCTCGACTACGTCCCGCCCACGAGGCAGATACCGGAGGATCCCGACACCCGGTCCCTGCCGGCGGCGGGGATCCTGAACTGGAACGCGACGATCAACCACAAGGCGCCCCTCGCCTGGGCCCGGAACATCACCGGCGACGGGGTGAACGTCGCGATCGTGGACGACGGCGTGGACTTCGGGCACCCCGACCTCCAGGGGACGATGGCCCGCGTCACGGACCCTGCCTCCCCGTACTACGGATGGCCGATCGCGTTCGACCCGTTCTCGATGGGCGCGTACCTCCGGGCGGGCGGGGACCCGAGGGGTACGTGGTACGCGGACACCTCCTCCACGGACTCCAACGTCACGCACACGTTGCGAGTGGATGGGAAGAACGACTTCTGGACGGACGGCTCCGAGCTCATCGCGACGGACCCGAGCAGCGACATCGGCGTCGCGGACTTCGACCTCGTCACACTATACGTGACCCAGGACGCGGCGAACTGGTACATCGGGTACGCGAGCCGCGCGAACCACACGACGATGGCCTTCGAGCTGTATATCAACACGACGTCCGCCGGCGGCGCCCCCGGGGATCCTCTCGGGAACTACGTAGTCCCGATGACGGGCCATCTCCCGGAGTTCGCCGTGTACATGGTCCACAACGGACTCCAGCCGCCGGGCCGGTACGACCTGAACGACACGATCCCGAGCGCCCTGGTGTACCGGTGGAACGCGGGGGGCGGCTCGTGGAACGCCCCCGTGGACGTCACGGACCCCGCCATCGGCGGGCAGTTCTCCTATGGCGGGTACAAGTTCAACGTCGGCGAGGGGTTCGCGGAGATGGCGCTCCCGAAGGCGTACCTCGGGGACCCGCAGTCGATCTCCCTCCAGCTCTTCACGGTCGGGGACAACCGGAGCCACGCCCAGGACTCCGTGTACTCCGACCTGAACGTCCCGTTCCCGAACCCGGACTGGACCTCCACACCGACGACGCTCTCCGCGATGACGATCGTGGGCCCCGGGTACTGGCGCCACACGTACACCCGGACCGACGACACGGTCGGCGGGCAGCCGAACGTCCAGTTCACTTGGCCCGTCCAGTACATCCCGACGGGGACGAGCCGGAGCGGCCAGTACCTCTTCGGGGACCTCCCGGACAAGAACTACCCGCTCACGCGCATCCTCGTCGCGGACGAGGCGATGCCCGGGGTCTACGACACCGTGTACGCGGACCTCGACCACAACAAGGACTTCCACAACGACAAAGCGATCAAGCGGTACGGGAAGTACGACGCCTCCGGGTTCTGGCACCCTCCGACGTGGCCGGGTCCCGGTACGGTCTTCGACGAGACCGTGTGGACGGACACGTTCGACCCTGCGGGCGGCGTGGCGGCCCTCGCCTGGTCCCCGGATGGACGGTGGCTCGCATCGGGAGGGCGGGACCACGTCGTGATCGTATGGGACACGACGACGTGGACCCCCGCCACGACCCTGAACGGGCGCCACGGCCGCGTGGGCGGGGTCGCATGGAACCCGTCGAGCACCCGCCTCGCGGTCGCCCATGATGATGTGGGGGGGCGCACCCAGTATGCGGTGGACGTGTGGCAGGCCGCTGGGTGGACCCTGGACCGCTCGTACACCATCCAGACGGGCGCCGTAAATGACCTGACGTTCAACCCGGCGGGAACGCAGATCGCGACCGCCTCCTCCGACGGCACCCTACGGATCTACGACCTGGGGACGCAGGCGGTCACCGTCCGCCCGCACCCCTCCGAGGTACGAGGAATCGCGTGGTCCGCGACGAACACGATCGCGACAGTCACGGCGGGGGGCGAGCTGCGGCTCTGGTCCGCGGGGGGCGCCCTGCTACGGACGTACGCGTACCCGGCCCCCCTGAACGATGTCGCGTGGCACCCCTCGGGCTCCTTCCTGGCGGCCGGGTCCGACGACGGGAACGTGGTGATGTTCGAGGCGTCGACGGGGACCCCGAACGCCGTCTCGGGGCACTTCGGGAACGGGGTCCTCCACGTCGGCTTCAACGGAACCGGGGACCGGCTCGTCTCCTCCTCCCGGGCGAACCAGAGGTCCGACCCGACTCTCGTGACGTGGAACGTCACTGACTGGAACAGCTTCGCGACCCTGGACCAGCGGTTCGGGGCCCACGCGGACGCGACGACGGGCTTCGCGGTCCCCGCAGCGGAGTACGCCCCCGGCGGCGCGAGGATCGCGAGCGGGGCGATGGACGCGACCGTGAAGACCTGGAGCCCGACCCTCCTCCAGGACCGCCTCCTCCTCGGCCACCGGATCGGATCGAGCGACACGACGCGGTACAACGGCGGGGACGGGGTCGCGGACGCCTCGGGAGGGATGGTGTACTACATCGCGCAGAACGGGACGGATCTCCCGTACTCGACCCGGTTCGTCGCGAACCAGGCGGATAACGTCGCGAACTTCGTCCCCGCGAACGGCACGCTCGTCGCGTTCATGGGCGCGTTCGACGCCGCCGCGAAGCACGGGACCCTGATGGCCTCGAGCATCGTCGGCCGGGCGGTGACCCGGTTCTTCGACCCGACGACGATGAAGGCGCCCTCCCCGCCTCAGGTGTACGGGGTCGCACCGAACGCGAAGCTCATCGCGGTCGCGGACATCTACACGACGACGATCTTCGACGGCTGGCGGTTCGCGGTCGAGGGGTACGACGGCGTCCCCGGGACCGGGGACGAGGCCCAGATCGTCGCGAACTCCTTCGGCTTCAGCTCCACGTTCGAGGACGGCTGGGACTTCTACTCCCGGTTCGCGGACTGGATCTCCACGCAGTACGCGGCGGGGAAGAGCCTCTTCACCGTGAGCGCGGGGAACGACGGCAACGGGTACGGGACCGTCACGACCCCCGCTTCGTCCCCGGGCGTCGTCACCGCGGGGGCCTCGACGGACTTCTTCTACCGGTTCTGGGCGGGCCTCGAGAAGGGGCCGAGCCAGTCGTACGGGGACGTCGTCCCGTTCTCGAGCCGCGGCCCGACCGCCCTCGGCCGCCCGGACCCCGACGTCCTCGCGACGGGGCGGATGTCCGTGGGCGCGACCCCGCTGAACATGGTCGTCCCGTCGAACGGCGCGGTCGCGAGCGAGCTGTGGTCCGGCACGTCCCTCTCCTCCCCGTTGACCGCAGGGATCCTCGCCCTCATCTACGAGGCGTACCGGAAGGCCCACGGCGCCTACCCCGACGGGGAAACCGCGAAGTCGATCCTGATGGGCGGCGCGGACGACGTGAACTACGACGTGTTCTCCCAGGGGGCGGGCTTCGCGAACGCGGACCGCGCGACCCGGATCGCCCAGCGGCTCGACGGCGTCTCCGTGACTCCGACCGTGTGGACCCCGGGCGAATACCGGGGGCGGGCGTACGAGGCGTTCGTCTCTCTGATGTCCCCCGGACAGTCCCGCCAGGGAACGTTCACGGTCCGGAACGCGAACCGGACCGCGCCCACGACGTGGACCCTGTCCGATTCCGTGATCCGCCGCACCGCGACGATCGAGTACGGGTTCCTGACGCCCGTGGACGGCTCCGCGAACCCGATCGACGCGTGGCATGCGATCCTCGCGGCGAGCCCGGCGGGGGACCTCTACGGACCCGGCGTGTACCGCGTAACCCCGGTGGGGCTCTCCCCCCTCGCGCCCCTCACCCAGTCGGACTGGATCAACGCGGACCTCGTCCGGATCACGATCTCCGCGCCGCAGAGCGCGTTCGACCCCGGCGGCGACGGCACGAACGACTACCGGTACATGGTCGATGTGTACGACTGGACGGAGACGGACTGGTCGACCCCGATCCCGGACACGACGGGGTTCACGGACCTGAACCGGATCACGATCAACCACCCGGAGGCGAACGTGTTCGCCGCCACGGTCCACAACGGCCCGATCCGGACCCACGACGGGCTCGTCTTCGGGATCCGCCTCTTCGGCACGGGCCTCGGCGGGCTCCCGATGCGGGCGAGGATCGAGTTCTTCCAGAAGGCGGACTGGAACTGGCTCTCCCTCTCTGCCCCCCAGGTCACCGTCCCCGCGGACGGGACCACGACCTTCACGGCAACGATGGCGGCCCCCGCGAACGCGCCGATGGGCACGTTCCAGGGACAGATCACGCTCCGCGGGCGCCAGACGACGTGGGACCGGTACACCGTGGGCGCGAGCGGCGGGCAGTGGATCCGCCTCTCCCACTTGGACACGAACCC
>Ga0184623_10000208_pt1 | contig 24627 bp, 24 predicted proteins | sample PLM1_100_b1_FD_133138 | JGI IMG/M metagenome (GOLD analysis project Ga0184623, IMG submission 133138) | Groundwater sediment microbial communities from an aquifer in East River, Colorado, USA - PLM1_100_b1 | ecosystem: Environmental > Terrestrial > Soil > Riparian zone | place: USA: East River... | reverse complement strand
TCTGAATCAGCAAGTCGAACGCGACTGCCCGACGAACACTCTTGCGTGCCTGAATAAGGCCTTGCTTGCGATCACCGAGAAGTCCGGCCCCAAGGCCTCGCTGCTGGTGTTGCGTGGTCTCCAAGAACGGGGGCGGATTGGCGCGTTAACCGACGATCACCATCTGGCCCATGACATCGGACGGACAACCGCCGAACGGTTCGGTGTGAATGGTCGCGCTTTTCTGCTCTGCCCGACAACATTCAATTACGGTTGCCAGCATGGGTTTTTCCAATATGCGCTGGCTCAGGCGCATGCGACGGACAGCGCCGCACGCCTGATTTGTGGGTCGCTCGGTGAGTCCTATTCCTCAAAGTTCCGATTTTATTGCTACCATGGGGTGGGGCACGGCGTCATGATGGCGCAGAATTACAACCTCACCAAGGCCCTGGCTGCCTGCGACACGCTGGAGACTACGGTCGGACAGAACGGTTGCTGGCAGGGGGTGTTTATGGAAAATGTGAACGCGAGCCGGAAGGCGAACAGGCCTCCAGACGGTTTTTCACGAAGCAATCCGCTGGCGCCGTGCAATGTCGTGCCCGACAAGTACCAGTCTGAATGTTTTATCAATCATGCCGGCTGGCTGATGAAAATTTTCAACAACGATGTCACGAAGGCCACGAAGGCGTGCTTGCGGGCTCCTGAGGCGTACGTGTCGTTGTGTCTGCAAAGCATCGGCCTCATGGTGACCAACCCAGCGTGGCAACCCTATCTCGCCCAGAGCAACGGAGAAAAAGCAGGAAAGCCACCTGAAGTCATGGCCTGGGACTTGTGCCGCAGATTTCCGAAAGATCATCGGGCGCCGTGTGTCATCGGCGCCATCGACAATATTTTGAATTTTGATGAATTTGAAGTCTCGAGGGCGAGGACTTTTTGCAACACGGTGGATGCCGCTTATCGGGGCATCTGTTATCACCAAATCGGGATAGGCTTAATGCATCAGGCCACCAATCCCGATGTGGTCCGGCACAAATGCGCCACATTTGAAGGGTACGACAAAGACGAGTGTCTTCAGGGTGCGGGCATATGACCATGGGCAGGAAACTCATCGTGGGCGGTGTGATTCTTATGACTGCCATGCTGACATATTGTATGCTGGATCAATGGACGCCGCGGCCGCCGAAGCCGTCTGCCCATGCCCCGGAAGCGACAATCGATGAAGCGGCACGCGGGCCTATCGGGAGTGCCGTGCCGATCGGTACGCAGGATATTTTTCACAATGACGGTGCGCTCTATTCCTACGTCAAACAACAGGGCCTTCCGCAAACGATCACGCGCCTGCACGAGCTGTCATCCCAGTATGGCGATTGCCATATGCCGGCGCATCAAGCCGGACGATTCGCCTACAGTATCTATTCCACGGAAGCGTTCCGCTCGATCGCCAGCGAATGTCACGCCGGGGGCTTTCATGGTGCGGTGGAGGCCTATTTCAAAGAACATGGAACGGCGCAGCTGGCCGCCGATGTGAAGGTGATCTGCCGCTCCGAACTCAACCAATTTTTCAGCCACCAGTGCATGCACGGCATCGGACATGGTCTCATGGCTGCGTCCAATTACGACCTGCCGCGTGCCTTGGAACATTGCAATCCGCTCAAGGAGTGGCAAGCCTCCTGCTGGACGGGCGTGTTTATGGAGAATATCGTGGGAGGACTCGGCGGTCATGAAGGACACCAGGAGGGACATGGCATGAGCGCGAAGCACTATGTGAATGAGGACCCGCACTATCCCTGTACGATAGTTGGTGAACAATACAAGTCGGCGTGTTATTTCCTCCAACCGACCCGCATGATGCAGTTGTTTGGGCCCGATTTTGCGCGAATCGCCTCGGCCTGCGCGGACGCACCGATGCCGTATCGGCGGACCTGCTTCGAGAGCATGGGGCGAGAAGTGGGCGGGATGTCCCGCGGCCGGCCAACTGACGCGATTCAGTCTTGCGCCAATGCCCCGCTAGGCGAGCTTCGAATCGGCTGCTTGGTCGGCGCCGTTCAAGACACCTTTTGGGATCCGAGCGGCCAGGACCAGGCGCTGAGTTTTTGCAAATCGCTTGGAGCGAAGGCCGAGAAAGATGCGTGTTACGAGATTATTTTTATGCGCGCCCCGCAGATTCTCCCTTCACGACAGGATCTTCAAAACTTTTGCGCAAAGACCGAAACCGGATACCGGGAATCCTGTCTCAAGAAACGGACCGTCTTCAGCTAATCTCCTGCGGAACGTATCCTTATAGATTTAAGTTGTACAATCGTTGGAGCGTGGCCATTTGTTCCTCGTTGAAATTAACGAGGAAGAGTTCGCCATCTTTGATGAGGCGAGGCCGTTGGAGCCGCCCGCAGGCCGGGCAGATGAAGAAAATGGCCTGTCCTTCGTCGAGTTGGACGGTGTGGATCTTGGAATCCACTTGCACCGGAATTGAACTTTGGCAGAACTCGCAGGGGATGGGCGCGGAATAGGCATTCATGAGAAAAAAGACTATGCCGCTCGGTGGTTCCTGTCAATGTTGACCTGCTCTAATGGTTGTGATACTTTTCCCACGCGAGCGGAGGGTGCTGCGCGCCTAACTGAACTGAGGGCGGGAGTGCTGTGCAATGGCTAAAATTGACGCGTTTTTTAAGCTCATGTTCGATCAGACCGCGTCGGACCTTCACCTGCTGGCCGGCCAGCAGCCGATTCTGCGTATCCACGGAGAGCTGGAGCGGGTCAAGTACAAGGTTCTGGAGAACGACGAGCTCAAGGGGATGCTCTATGAGATTGCCCCCGACACCAAGATCAAGCTGTTCGAAGAAACCGGCGATGTGGATTTCGGGTACGAAATTCCCGGCGTGGCGCGCTTTCGGGCCAATTTTTTTCAACAGAAGTACGGGTGCGGGGCGGTCTTCCGACAAATTCCCACCAAAGTGCTCACCGTCCAGGATTTGGGGCTTCCGCCCATCCTGAGCCGCGCCGCCATGCTGCACAAAGGCCTCATCCTGGTGACGGGCCCGACCGGCAGCGGCAAGTCCACCACGCTGGCCGCGTTGATCGATCACGCCAACAAAAATCGGAAAGACCATATTATCACCGTCGAGGACCCGATCGAGTTCGTCCACCAGAGCCAGGGTTGCGTCGTCAACCATCGCGAAGTCGGGCTCCATACCAAGTCGTTCGCGGCGGCCCTGAGGGGGGCGCTGCGCGAAGACCCCGATATCATCCTCGTCGGCGAGATGCGCGATCTCGAAACGATTCGCCTGGCGGTCGAGGCGGCCGAGACCGGGCACTTAGTCTTTGCGACCCTGCACACGACCAACGCCGCCAAGACCGTGGACCGGATCATCGAGGTGTTTCCCCACGAAGAACAGGGGCAGATCCGCAGCTCCTTGTCCACCAGCCTCAAGGTGGTGGTTGCCCAGAATCTCTTCAGGCGCGTCGACAGGAAAGGCCGGTGCGCGGTGCTGGAGGTCATGATCGGCACGGCCGCCATCGCCAACCTGATCCGCGAGAACAAGACCTTCCAGATTCCCTCCGCCATGCAGGTGGGAAAGAAATACGGGATGCAGACGCTGGACGATGGGATCATGGAGGTCCTCAGCAAGAAGTGGATCAGCCCTGAAGAGGCGTACGACAAGTCTATTGACAAGGCCAAATTCCTGCCGTTCCTGAAGGCTCCGCCGGATGACCTGGCCAGTTAGGGTGGCGATGGTTCTTCTCGCAAAGCGGCGGCACGAGCAAGCTTGGTTTGGAGGCTCATCATGAGAAGACCCGAAATCGACTACATGCTCACCACGATGCTGGATTCCACGGACCTCGTGTCGGACATCAACCTCTCGGTAGACCGCCCGCTGCAGGTGGAATCGTCGGGACAATTGATGAAGGTCGACATCACGCCCGACATCGACAATCTCACACCGTTCCAGACCGAAATCTTCGCCCTGAATCTCATCCACAACGACCGCCGGCTGTCCCAGATGCTCCTACAGCAGGGCTCCTGCGACAGCTCGTACTTCCTGATAGGGAAAGCCCGGTTCCGCGTCAACATCTTTTCCCAGCGGGGCAACTATTCGATCGTCATGCGGAAGTTGGAGACCATGGTCCCCTCGATCGACGACCTCAAACTCCCCGTCGCCTTCCGCAAGATAACTAAGGAGAAGAACGGCCTGATCCTGGTGACCGGCGCCACGGGCGTCGGGAAGACCACCTCGCTGGCCGCGGTATTACGCGAGTTCAACGAGACCAGAGCCATCCACGTCATCACGCTCGAAGACCCGGTCGAGTTCGTGCATCCCAACATCAAGGCGACGTTCAACCAGCGAGAGCTGGGCATGGACTTTGACACGTTCGCCAATGGTCTGCGCGCCGCGCTCCGCGAGGCGCCGAAGGTCATCCTCGTCGGCGAGATGCGCGATCGTGAGACCGCCGAGCTGGCCCTGACGGCCTCTGAGACCGGCCATCTCGTGCTGAGCACCCTGCACACGATAGACGCCGGCCAGGCCATTAGTCGCATCGTCGGCATGTTCGAGCAGGAAGAGGAAAAGCAGATCCGCCAGCGTCTGGCGGAATCGCTCCGGTGGATCGTCGCGCAGCGGCTGTTGCCCAAGGTCGGAGGAGACCGCGTCGCCATCCACGACATTCTGGGCAACAACATCCGGACCCACGAAGTCATCCTCCTGGGTGAACAGGAAGGAAAGACCTTCTATGAGATTCAGGAGGCGAGCGAACCCTTCGGCATGCAGACCTTCGATCAAGCGATCATCCACATCTATGAGGCTGGGTTGATCACGGCGGAGACCTCCGAGCTGTATGCGACCCGCAAACCCGTCGTCCAACGCGGCATCGACAAGCTCAAGCAGGCGCGTGGCGAGAAGACCACCGATATCGAAGGGTTGACGATTGACTCCGGCTACGCCAAGACGATGAAGAAGAAGAAATAGATCAATGGACATCATCTGCCCCTCCTGTTCAACGAAGCTCATGATCTCGGACGAGAAGGTGCCGAAGGACGCCGTCTTCAAGGTCACCTGTCCCAAGTGTCAGACGAAGGTCACGGCCAGCACCAAGAGCGAGACCGGTGCGCCGCCGCCTTCCCTCGAAGAGGTTCCGGAGGATCTGATTCCCTCTCCGACGACGGAGGACGACTTCGTCGAGGACCAGCGGCTGGCGATCATCTGCTTCGAGCAACCAAAATTCCAAGTGGCAGTCAGGGCCGCCCTCGAAGGGTTGGGATACACGGTCCACGTGCCCGCCAAGGCGGACGACGTCGTCCAGCGGCTTCGGCAGAACCAGTATGACGTGCTGCTCCTCCATGAGGACTACGGTGGGTCGCCTGAGAACAACCTGGTGCTCCTGACCATCCAGCCGATGATGATGGCGCACCGGCGGCATATGTGCGTGGGCTTGGTCGGCAAAGAGTTCCGTACCTTCGATCACATGCTGGCTTTTACCAAGAGCGTCAACTTTGTGGTTGCGGAGCGCGAACTGAACAAAATCAAGGCGATTATTCACCAGGCCGTGGCGGATAACGACCGGTTTTACCGCGTCTTCCGGGAAACGTTGCGGGACGCGGGCAAGTCGTAACCATCACATCCAACGAAGGAGAATCGAGCGTGAAGCGGGCGCTTGTCAGCGTATCGGATAAGACCGGCATCATCGAATTGGCGAGGGGGCTGAGCGGGCTTGGATACGAAATTCTTTCGACCGGCGGGACCGCGAAGGGCCTGCGGGAGGCCGGCCTGACGGTCACCGAGGTGGCGGCCTACACCGGCTTTCCAGAGATCTTGGACGGACGGGTCAAGACGCTCCATCCCAAGATCCATGGCGGTCTGCTGGGCCGGCGAAAAGACCCGAAGCATGTGGCCGAGATGGCGCAGCACGGGATCGGCCCCATTGATGTGGTGGTCGTGAACCTCTATCCCTTCGAAGCGACGATCAGCAAGCCGGGGTGTACCTTCGACGAAGCCGTTGAGAATATCGACATCGGCGGTCCGTCGATGTTGCGGTCAGCGGCCAAGAACCATGCTGACGTGGTGGTCGTGGTGGATCCGGCCGATTACGGCGCCGTGCTGGAGGCGTTGCGTGGGGGTGAGGTACCGCTAGCGGTGCGGCGCGACTTGGCGCGTAAGGTCTTTCACCATACCTCACGATACGATGGGATGATCGCTGGCTACCTCGAACGGCAGAGCACGGCCGGTCCGATCCGGTTCCCCTCCATCCTCACGCTGCAGTTCGAAAAAGTGCAAACCCTGCGTTATGGGGAGAATCCGCATCAGCAGGGGGCCTTCTATCGCGACGTCGGTGGCAGCGAGCCGGGGGTGGCGCGAGGTCGGCAGCTGCACGGCAAGGAGATGTCCTACAACAACTTTCTGGACGCCAATGCCGCGCTGGAATTGGTCAAGGAATACGCGTGCCAAGACGCGCCTCTTTCCGTGGCCGTGATCGTCAAGCACAACAACCCGTGCGGGGTGGCCGTCGGGTCCACGCTGCGCGAGGCCTACGTGGGGGCGCGCGAGACTGATCCGCTCTCTGCCTTTGGCGGCGTGATCGCATTCAACGCGCGCGTGGATCTCGCTGTGGCCAAGGAGATCACGGCCACGTTCGTGGAAGTGGTCGTGGCGCCCGGGTTCGAGGACGATGCGCTGGCCGAACTGAAACGGAAGAAGGACCTGCGCTTGTTGGCAGTGGGTGATCTCCATGCCGACGCGCGGACGGGGCCGGACTTGATGGACCTGCGGAAGATCGTCGGCGGGCTGCTCCTGCAGGACCGTGACCTCGGCGCGCTCGCGGACGTCCGAGCGCTCAAGGTGGCGTCGAGGCGACCTCCGACCGAGGAGGAGTATGCCGCGTTCGCCTTCGCCTGGAAAGTCTGCAAGCACGTCAAATCCAATGCCATTGTCTTCGCTCGGTCCGACCGGACGGTCGGGATCGGCGCGGGCCAGATGAGCCGCGTGGACTCGGTGAAGCTGGCGACGATGAAGGCGGCCTCGTCGCTGAAAGGTTGCGTCATGGCCTCAGACGCCTTCTTTCCCTTCCGCGACGGGATCGACGCGGCGGCTCAGGCGGGCATCACGGCCGTCATCCAGCCGGGCGGGTCGATTCGCGATGAGGAAGTGGTCAAGGCCGTTGATGAGCACAACATGGCCATGGTTTTGACGGGCATGCGGCATTTCAGACATTAGGTTTCTTCTTCCATGAAAGTTTTAGTCGTCGGCGGCGGCGGGCGGGAGCATGCGCTCGCCTGGAAGATCGCCCAAAGTCCTCGGGTGACGAAGCTCTACTGCGCGCCCGGGAATCCGGGCATCGCGCAGGTCGCTGAGTGCCTCCCTCTTGCGGCCGACGACCTGACCGGCTTACGGGACTTCGCCCGCAGCCATGGCGTGGATCTGACGGTCGTCGGCCCCGAAGCTCCCCTGGCCGCCGGCCTCGTCGATGAATTTCGCAAGGACAAGCGGCTCATCGTCGGCCCGCACAGAGCGGCTGCCCAGATCGAGTCCAGCAAAGCGTTCGCCAAGGAACTCATGGTCCGGCTGCGGATTCCCACTGCGGAAGCGCAGACGTTCACCGCGATTGCGCCGGCGCTTGCGTATCTCGATCGCCATGACACTCCGATCGTGGTCAAGGCGGATGGACTGGCGCAGGGGAAAGGCGTCGTCGTGGCCGCCACCCGTACCGAAGCACGCGAGGCCGTCCGTGCCATGCTGGAGCGCCAGGCCTTTGGCGATGCCGGGTCGCGCGTGGTCGTCGAAGAGTTTCTCGATGGCGAGGAGCTGACACTCATGGCCTTTACGGACGGGAAGACTGTCCTCCCCATGGTGCCCGCACAAGACCACAAACGGGTCGGAGATGGCGATACGGGCCCCAACACAGGGGGGATGGGGGCGTATGCGCCTGCGCCGATCGGGACACGCGAGCTCGTCGACCGAATCCGGCGGACGATTCTCGAGCCGACCGTCGAGGGCCTCTCCCGTGTGGGCAGCCCCTTTCAAGGAGTGCTCTATGCCGGCTTGATGATTGTCCGTGGAGAACCCAAGGTGCTCGAATTCAACGCGCGCCTGGGCGATCCGGAGACCCAAGTCGTGCTGCCGCTCTTGAAGAGCGATCTGGTGGAGATCCTTGCGGCGGTGGCTGAACATCGTCTCGACCGCGTGGCCGTTGAATGGCACGAGCGCGCGGCTGTCTGTGTGGTGCTGGCCGCTTCCGGCTATCCGGGGCCGCCGAAAAAAGGGATGCCTATTCTTGGCCTCGCGGAGGCAGAAGGACAGAACGATCTGGTCGTCTTCCATGGCGGGACGGCGACCGGCCCTGGTGGGGTCGTGACGGCCGGCGGACGCGTGCTGGGAGTTACGGGGATCGGGGACACGTTCGCGGCGGCGCACGACCGAGCCTACGCCGGAGTGCGCCGGATTCGTTTCGACGGCATGCATTACCGTTCCGATATCGGCGCGCGGGCCATGGTATAATGCCTTCCCTATGATTATGAACAAGTTGCGTGACTTCTCCGAGCCTTCACTTCGCGAGGCCGTCCGAGTGGTACGGGCAGGCGGCGTCATCGCGTTTCCGACGGAAACCTTCTATGGGCTCGGAGTCTGTCCTTTCAATGCCCACGCCGTCCAGCGGATTTTCGACCTGAAGGGTCGGGCGCTCAGGGGTGCCCCGATCCTTGTGTTGATCCGCTCTCGGACCGAGCTGGAGAAGCTGACCGCAGAAATCACCCCGACCGCCGAACGGCTGATGGAGACGTACTGGCCGGGTCCACTGACGCTTGTTTTTCGCGCGTCAGACTCCGTGCCCTCCGTCCTGACCGCAGGGACGGGGACGATCGGGATTCGACTCTCGGCGCACGCCGACGTGCAGCGTTTGCTTGCGGCGGTCGGAGGACCGCTGACCGGGACCAGCGCCAATCGCTCCGGTCATCCGCCAGCGATGACGGCGGCGGAGGTGGACTGTGCCTTGGGGACGGACGTGGATGTGATTCTGAACGGTGGTGAAACCCCCGGCGGGCTGCCGAGCACGGTCGTGGATACGACGGTGACTCCACCCCGTTTGGTCCGTGAAGGGCGCATTCCGAAAGCCTCGCTGCTCTCGATCATCGATTCCTTGGCGGCCTGATGGTGGTGAGGACGATGCGATCGCTCAACAACCAGCTCTTCCACCGTCTCCGGCTGACGACCAAGCTGGTCATCATGATGCTGGCTTTGCTGGTACTGTCGCTGACAGCCTCCATCATCTTTTCGTACCTCTCGCAGCAGGCGTTGGTCAATGAGATGGAAGACAGCATCAATGAACTCTCGAACGCGACGGCCGTCAGCGTGGAGCAATTGTCCGGCGAGCCGGACCCTGCTGCTTTGCAGAAACTGATGGCCCGCTTGGGCAAAAAGGGCGTGAAAGAGATCAAGCTGCTCGATGTGGAAAAGAAGGAAGTCCTCGTCAGTGCCCTGCCGCAAGCGTCCGGTCGCAAGATGGAAAGCACGGTCACCAAGGGAGGGCAGCGCGAGTACAACGTGACGGCGCCGTTGGTGGACGGCAACGAGGTGCTTGGGTACATCCACGTGACGTTCACCCTGGACGACGTGGCGAAGACGACCAAGGTAAACTTGTACAAACGGGTGGCCGTCACGCTGCTCATCTTCTCACTCGGCATCCTCGTCTCGCTCTACCTGGCCCGGAAATACACGCAGCCGCTCCATGACGTGGTCGACGCGGCCAAGCATGTTGCGGCCGGCGACCTGACGAAGACCATCGAAGTGGAAGGCGAGGATGAAATTGCCGAATTGACCCGCAGCTTCAACGAGATGGTGGAGAAGCTCCGCCAGCATCGTGAGCTGGAAGAACGTCTCCGGGACGCCGAACGGTTGTCCGCCGTCGGCAAGCTGGCGTCCGGCATCGCCCATGAGATCAGAAATCCGCTGAACTTCATGAACCTCAGTATTGATCATATTCGGAGCAGGCTGCGGAGCGGGCAGCCGGACGGGATCGCCGAGGCGCTGGCGCTCATGTCCAACATCAAGGCCGAGATCCATCGGCTGAACAGCATGATCGAGAACTTTCTCACGGTCGGAAAACCGCTTGCCTTGAACAAGAGTGAGGTTGATCTGGGCGTGCTTATTCAGGATGTGGTCGGACTCGCCCACCAGAAGGCGGTCGAGCAAGGTGTTGCAATCACGGTCGCCGACGACGTTCCCATCCCGCGCCTCCAGGCCGATCCAGTGCAGATCAAAACCTGCCTCATGAACGTCGTGCTCAATGCCATCCAAGCCATGCCAGGCGGCGGGCGGTTGCGGATCGTCACCGCCTCACGTCCCGGGTTCGTCGATATTACCGTCTCGGATACCGGCCCAGGCATCAGCGAGGAGGACCTCAACAGGATTTTCAATCCGTATTTCACGACCAAGAAGCTGGGAATTGGGCTTGGGCTTGCCATCACGAAGAAGATCGTGGAGGAGCATCGGGGCGGGATCAACGTCCTCAGCCGGCCGCATGAAGGGACCGACATGGTCATCAGTCTTCCGGTCGCACGCGTGGAGGTGCCGGTATGAAGGCCGGCCACGTGCTCGTCATCGATGATGAGAAATCCCAGCGGGATATTCTGACAGTGATTCTGGAAGGGGAAGGCTACTCGGTCGAGACCGCGTCCAACGTGTCGCAAGCGCTCACGTGCTACCAGGGGCATCCCGCTGACGTCGTTCTGACTGATCTCTCAATGCCCGAGCGCGACGGGCTCTCGTTGCTGGCGGAGCTGATCGAGGTCGATCCGGAAGCGCTCGTCATTCTCATCACGGCCTACGGCACGATCGGCTCGGCAATCCAGGCAATGAAGCAGGGGGCGTTTGACTATCTGACGAAGCCTGTGGATCGGGAAGAGCTCCTGATCACGATCGCACGGGCTTTCGAAAAGCTCCACCTGGTGAAGGAAAACCGGCAGCTGCATCAGCAGCTGCAGGAAAAATTCAAAGTCGAGAACATCGTGGGTCATCATCCGCTGATGCAGGAGGTCCTTCGCCTGCTCCAGAAAGTGTCGGCCAGCCAGGCGACCGTGCTGATCACCGGCGAGAGTGGAACAGGCAAGGAGCTAGTCGCACGGGCCCTGCATGCGCATAGTCCGCGCGCGCAGCACCCGTTTCTGGCCCTTAATTGCGCGGCCGTGCCGGAAACCTTGATCGAGAGCGAGCTCTTCGGCCACGAGAAAGGCGCGTTCACGGGAGCCCAGGCGCGGCAGGTTGGCCTGTTCGAGGCTGTGGACCAGGGAACCTTGTTTCTGGATGAGATCGGGGATCTCAGTCTGCCGCTCCAAGCCAAGCTCCTGCGGGTCCTTCAGGAAAAGGAAATCCGCCGCATCGGAGGGCGGGAAGACATCAAGGTGGATGTCCGTGTGGTGGCGGCGACCAATCGCAAGCTGGCGCTGGCGATCAAACAGGGGACGTTTCGCGAAGACCTCTTCTATCGTCTCAACGTGGTGTCGATCCACGTGCCTGCGCTGCGGGACCGGACCACGGACATTCCGGAACTGATCGAGCATTTCTTGAAGAAATACGCCGCCTCCTCCGGCAAGGTCGTGAAGGAGGTGACGGATGGCGCCCTGCGGGCGTTACTGGAGTATCACTGGCCCGGCAACGTCCGGGAGCTCGAATCGGTCATTGAGCGCGCGGGGCTGTTGTGCGACGGTGGCCGGGTGGACGTCGAAGACCTCCCCGCAGAGGTGCGGACCCGTGCGACCCTGCTCGACAAGATGGATTTCGATCTGCCGGCTGACGGCTTCTCGTTGGAGGAGTTTGAGCGAAGGCTGCTGGAGACAGCGATGGTGCGGAGCAACGGCGTGATCGCCAAGGCGGCGAAGATGCTGGGTCTGACCTACAAAACAATGCAGTACCGATTGGAGAAATTTCAGATCGGACGGGGGCCGTCTGGCGGAAAGGACATCCCGCCTGAGGTATCCGAGGAGCAGGAGTCACGGGCCTGAATGGGAGTGGACAATCTCAATGTGGAGGAGGGACGAATGAGCGACAAGACGAGGCGGGCTGTTGGGGTGATGGCAGTGATCGGGTGCGTCGTGATGTTGAGCGGGTGCGACTGGTGGCCCCCGGCTCTCCAGCAACGGATTGGAACGCAGGAGGCGCAGATCAAGGCCCTGGGAGCGGAGAAAACCGCGCTCCAGGCCACGGTGGTGGACGCGACCAAAGCGGCTGACGATTGCAAGGCGCAATCCGCTCAGGCAGCGAAGGCCCAGGCGGATTTGCAAGCGCAGGTCACTCAGTTGAAGGCGGACCTGGAAGCGGCCCTCGCGAAGAAGGGAAAGCCGGGCAAGAAATAAACCGGCTCCGTTTCCGCGTTATTTTTGAGAGCTCGGTGTGCTCGACGGGGCCGGCGTCGGTCCGGTCCCGGATGAGCCGGTGGCAGGTGGCGAGGGGGAGCCGGCGGGCGCGGGTGATGCGGGCGCGGCAGGTTTCTCTGCGTCGTCCTTCTTGGGTTCGGAGGGCGTGCCGGCTTTTTCCCCCTCGGTCGGTGGCTTCATCTTGTCCGAATAGTCGGTGACGTACCAGCCGGCCCCCTTGAACATGATCGCCGACGCCGAGATCAGCTTGGACACCGGCAGCCCGCAGACCTGGCATGTGGTCACGGGAGGGTCGCTCATCTTCTGCGTGACTTCAAAGCGGTGGCCCGCCTGGCATCCGTACTCATAAATCGGCATTGTACAGTCCCTTATAAGTTTCATTCCCTCGGCCATCAAGTCCCGGCGGACGAAGGAGTCAGGTCAGCTTGCGAATGGCGTTGTCAATGCGCTCCAGGCCTTCAGCGATTTTCGGCATGCTCGTGGCATAGGAGAATCTGAGATAGTCGGGAGCGCCAAAGGCTTCTCCGGGTACGAGGGCGGTGCGTGCTTCCTTTAAGAGATAGGCGGCGAGCGTGGTGACCGACGCGATAGGACCGTCGGGGGATCGGCGCCCGACCAGACGTCCGACGTGCGGAAAAGCGTAGAAGGCTCCTTTCGGCATCGCGCAATGGACGCCCGGGATTTTGTTCAGCCGTTCCACCATGAACCGGCGCCGCTTGTCGAATTCCACGACCATCTCCTTGATGAAGGGTTCCCCCTCCTTCAGGGCCGCGACCGCCGCCTTCTGCGCGATGGAGGTGGGGTTGGAGGTGCTCTGGCTCTGCACCGTCGTCATGGCCGCGATCAGGTCTTTCGGCCCTGCGGCGTAGCCGATCCGCCATCCGGTCATGGCGTAGGCCTTGGAGACGCCGTTCACCACGACCGTCCGTGCCTGGACCTCAGGGCCCAGCGATGCGATGCTGACGTGTGTGAGCCCGTCGTACAGCAGCTTCTCATAGATCTCATCCGAAATGATGAGCAGCCCGTGGCGGAGCGCGACCTCGGCGATGGCTTCGAGCGTCTTGCGCTCGTAGGCTGACCCGGTGGGGTTCCCCGGGCTGTTCACGATGACGGCCTTCGTCCGGACCGTCACCTGGCGCTCCAGCAGCGCTCCCGTCAATTGAAAGCCCGTGGCCTCATCCGTCCGGACCAGCACCGGCGTGCCGTCGTTGAGAAGGACCTGCTCCGGATAGGAGACCCAGTAGGGGACCGGGATGATCACTTCATCGCCGGTCTCGATACAAGCCTGGGCGAGGTTGTAGAGTGAGTGCTTGGCGCCGCTGGAGATGAGGATCTGGGACGTGTCGTAAGTGAGGCCCTGATCGCGACGCAGTTTCTCGATGACCGCGAGCTTGAGCTCGTCGATGCCACCCGCCGCGGTGTATTTCGTGAAGCCGTTGCGGATGGCGGCGATTCCCGCTTCTTTGACAGGCAGGGGTGTGTCGAGATCCGGCTCGCCGGAGGCGAAATCAATCACATCCACGCCGCGGGCAGCCATGGCCTTCGCTTCGGCGGCGATACGGAGCGTCGGGGAAGGAGAGATGCGGCCGACCCGCTGAGCGAGCTTCATCGAGGCATGGTCCTCAGGCGCGCTGCCAACTGGCGGGCGATTTCCGGATGCACCAGACCGGCCAGATCGCCTCCGAGGCGGGCGACTTCTTTGATGATCGTCGAGGTCAGATAGATGTATTCCTGGCTCGGCATGAGGAACACGGTCTCTACGCTCTGGTCCAGGTTGCGGTTCATGAGCGCCATCTGTAACTCGAATTCGAAGTCCGAGACGGCCCGCAGCCCTCGGATCACTGCGTGGGCGCCCCGCTCGCGGACGAAATCGACCAGCAGTCCGTGGAACGGCGCGACTTCGACGTGCGGCAGCTCCTTGGTGACCACGCGCACCATCTCCACCCGCTCCTCAAGGACCAGGACGGGATGTTTCTGGGGATTCGCCGCGACCGCCACATAGACCTTATCGAAGAGGCGCAGGCTTCGGGAGATGAGGTCCACGTGGCCGTTGGTGATCGGATCGAACGTGCCGGGATAGACGCCGATTTTCACGTCAAAGCCTCCTTCTGGATTGACCGGTACACCGACAGACAGGTATCCCCATACCGGTACGTTTTCACGAGGGCCCAATGGCCGATCCGATCGACCGGGGGGGATTTATGGAAGTGCTCGACAATCACCACGCCGTTGGCGCGGATGATAGCATCGTGCCCCAACGAGGGCAACACCTTTCCCGCTTCCTCTGTCCGGTACGGCGGGTCGAGGAAGACGATGTCGTAGGGCGACTCGTGATGTTGTTTCAGGAAGCGCGACACGGGAATCAGCCGGATCTGGGCCAGGCGCTCAAACCCGCACCGCTGGAGATTGGCTCGCAGCAGCCGGCCCATAGCCGGACTGGACTCCACGAACGTTGCCTGCTGGGCCCCTCGACTCAGTGCCTCGATCCCGATGTTGCCGGTTCCTGCGTAGAGGTCGAGGAAACGCGCGCCGGCAATCCGGTCGGCGAGAATGTTGAAGAGGGCCTCTTTGACCTGGTCCGCTGTGGGCCGGACGGCCAAGCCTCGAGGCCCGGTCAGCCTGCGTCCGCGCGATGCGCCGCCGATGATTCGCATGGTCAGACGAGTCTAACATGGCCATCATCGTTTGAGACACCTGAAAATCAGCTTGACAAGGTTGTGAAGATCGCGCTACGGGGACGCGAAGGGGGCGAACACGCGCCTCAATCGTGTGATCGAACGGGGACGGAGCCGGAGACCGGAAATTACCGAGAGAGAGTCTCGGCGGTGTTGACCGCGGGGTGTTTTTTCTGGTTATGGGTGATGGTGGAATCGACGATCGCTCCGCAATTGATGCACTTCCAGGCGTAGACGATGAGGAAGTAATCGGAGAAACGCTCCCTCACCATGAGGCCTTTGCATTTCTCACATTGCATGTTCTTTTTCCTCCCTGCCGGTGGACGCGTGAATATTTGGACGGGCACTCAAGCAAGGTCAGTGCCCAAAATTTTACTGTATGGAATATCAGCAGGTTATGAGCACGACGGCCTTCCCGGTTTACCCTCCAGTGCGTTCTCTGTGTCAAAAAGTCCATCTAGTATGTAAGCGGTTACACAGCTTCAGAAGAAGCAGACACGGAGGAGGGCGATGGGAATCGACACATGGCCGCCGGACGAGCGTCCGCGCGAGCGGCTCGTTCGCTATGGGCCGGAGGTCTTGACGGATGGGCAGCTTCTTGCCATCCTGCTGGGAACCGGCTTTGAAGGCTGGACGGCGCTGGATGTTGGCGTCGCCTTGCTTGACCGGCACGACGGCCTCACCGGCTTGAGTCGGCTGGGGATGCGGGAGTTCTGCGAGGTTCCCGGCGTCGGGCCGGCGAAGGCCGCCCTCATCAAGGCGGCGCTGGAAATCGGGAAGAGGGCCGCGGCCGCTCCCCTCTCCACAGGGCAGCGGGTGACATCGAGCGAGGATGTCTTCCGACATTACCGTCCCCTCATGCGGGATCTTCGCCGGGAAGTCTTCAAAGTGGTCCTCCTGGACGGGAAGAACGCCATCATTCGGGACGTGACGGTGTCGGAGGGAAGCTTGACGCTCAGTATCGTGCATCCGCGTGAGGCCTTTGTTCCCGCCGTTCGGGAGTCGGCCGCCGCCGTCATCTTTGTGCACAATCACCCATCCGGTGATCCGGAGGCTAGCCCCGAAGACCGCGCCTTGACCCGCCGGCTCGTCTCGGCGGGTGAGATTATTGGCATTCGGGTCCTTGACCACGTTATTATCGGAGATCGCCGGTACGTCAGTTTTGCCGACCAGGGATGGCTGACCACATAGCTTTGCGTCGACCTACGCGGGGGAGGAAAGGAGGAGGAAAAGCGATGCCTGCCAAGGGGAAGCAGAAGATGAAGAAGGCGGCCCGGAGGGCCAAGACGGTGAAGGCTCCGGGAACCCAGCAGAGCAAAGGCCAAAACAGAGGGACCATGCAGGTGGTGAAGGCCGCACCGGGTGGCGCGGGCGGCGATCTTGCTGCGGAAGTCAAGCGCTTGGCCCGTGACATGGATGCGATGAAGGTGGAGTTCAGCAAACGACCCGCGATGGGCGGGGACGGCGGTAGCTCGCGGCGTGACCAGGATAAGGTGGTGGCCGATCGACTGGCCCGTCTGGATGAGAAAGTGGAAGCGGTGTGGAACCGTTTGGCCGACCTCGAAGAGCGCGTGGAGGGCGAGGGGGCCGGGCATGGGCATGATGCCGACGAGCTCGAGGAAGCCCCGGAGAAGGATTTCTACGACCGCTGAACCCCGCACACAAATCCCTGCCGACTGTTCAGCCTGTTGTTCAGCCATAGGTGAAATCATTTAATCCTGTCTCGTTGACTCGCCCGGGAATCCTGTGGTACGGTGGCCGCATGAATACGGGTGGATACACTCCTGATTTCAAAGAGTTTTGCGCGCTGGCCAAGCAGGGAAACCTGATTCCGGTTTCCCGCGAAGTCTTGGCCGACTTTGAGACACCGGTCTCGGCTCTGGCCAAGATCGATCGGGGGCCGTGCGCCTACCTTCTGGAGAGCGTGGAGGGTGGCGAAAAGTGGGCGCGCTACTCGTTTCTGGGAAGCGGCTCGCCGACCCTGATCCAAGGCAACGACCGGGAAGTGATTGTGTCGAACGGCCGGCGCCGTCGGCGGATCCCGGTAAAAACAGATGTCCTCGCATGCCTTCGAGATGTCATGGCGGAGTACCGGCCGGTCAAAGTCCCGGGGTTGCCACGGTTCTGCGGGGGCGCGGTGGGGTATCTCAGCTACGATATGGTCCGCCAGTTTGAACGGCTTCCTGCGCTGCGCAAAGATGTCCTCGGATTGCCCCTGATGTGCTTTCTGCTCACGGATACGCTGCTCGTCTTCGACAATGTCACGCAGACGATCAGAGTGGTGGCCAACGCCCGGGTCGGTACACGCAGTGACAAGGAGGCCTATGGTGACGCGGTCCGGCGGATCGAGGGAATGATCACGCGTCTCCGCGCGGGGCGCCGTCCTCCTTCCCGGCGGCCCGCGAGCCGACGCCCCCTTGCCTTCACCTCCAACATGAGCAAGGCCGACTTCGAGAAGATGGTGGTGCAGACGAAGGACTACATCAAAGCCGGCGATATCTTCCAGGGCGTGCTCTCGCAGCGGTGGCAGGCGTCCATGCGGGCCCGCCCCTTCGATCTGTATCGCGCCTTGCGGGTTATCAACCCCTCGCCGTACATGTACTATCTCCGGTTTCCTGGCGTCGAATTGGTCGGTGCCTCGCCGGAGGTACTGGTGCGGTGCGAGAATGATCTCGTGCAGCTGCGGCCGATCGCCGGGACCCGGCGGCGGGGCGTGACCGAAGAGGAGGACCGCGCCTTGAAGGAGGAGCTGCTGACAAACGCCAAAGAGCGCGCCGAACACATCATGCTGGTGGACCTGGGCCGCAATGACGTGGGGCGCGTGGCTCGCCCAGGGACCGTCCGCGTCAAGGATTTTATGGTGGTGGAGCAGTACTCGCATGTCATGCATCTGGTCTCTCAGGTGGAAGGCCGTGTGCAAACGGGGAAGGATGCCTATGACGTGCTGCGGGCGTGCTTTCCGGCGGGGACGGTCTCCGGCGCACCCAAGATCCGCGCCATGGAGATCATCGAAGAACTGGAGCCGTCACGGCGGGGGCCCTACGCGGGCGCGGTCGGCTATTTCGGATTCTCGGGCAATATGGATACGTGCATCAATATCCGGACCGTCGTGATCAAGGGCCGCCAAGCCTTCATCCAGGCGGGCGCCGGGATCGTGGCGGACTCGGACCCCGAGGCGGAGTACGTTGAGACCTGCAACAAAGCTCAGGCCATGATGCGGGCCGTTGAGATGGCGGAACGAGGTCTGGACTGAGCCATGTTGCTGGTGATCGACAACTACGACTCCTTCACCTACAACCTCGTACAATATCTCGGCGAACTCGGCGAGGACGTGCGGGTAATCCGTAATGATGCGATGACGGTCGACGAGATCGCGGCCTTGAAGCCGTCCCGGATCGTGATCTCGCCGGGGCCGTGCACGCCGAAGGAAGCGGGGGTGTCGGTGGAGGCCGTCAAGCGGCTGGCCGGGAAAATCCCGCTCTTGGGCGTGTGCTTGGGCCATCAGAGCATCGGCGAGGCTTTCGGGGGGGAGGTCGTCCGGGCCGAACGCTTGATGCATGGGAAGACCTCCTGGATCAAGCATGATGGGAAGACGGTTTTCCGCGGCCTGCCGAATCCGTTCGAGGCGACGCGCTATCATTCCTTGATCGTGCGGCGGGAAACGCTCCCGTCCTGCCTGGAAATCTCGGCCGAAACCGCCGAGGGAGAGATCATGGGACTTCGTCACCGGACCCTTCCGGTCGAAGGCGTGCAATTCCATCCGGAGTCCATCCTGACGCGGCCGGGCAAGGATCTGCTGCGCAATTTTCTGGCCCGGTAGCACGAGCCCATTCCGACCATGATTCAAGACGCCATCGCCAAGCTCATTGACCGGCAACATTTGACGGAGATCGAGGCCGAGGCCGTCATGTCGGATATCATGGAGGAGCGGACGACGCCGGCGCAGATCGCGGCCTATCTTACGGCTCTTCGCATGAAGGGCGAGACAGCGGACGAGATCACGGGCTCCGCACGGGCGATGCGGGCGAAAGCCACGCGCATCCGACCCAACGATCCGGTCGTCGTGGATACGTGCGGGACGGGCGGCGACGGGGGGACGACCTTTAACGTCTCCACGACGGTCGCCTTTGTGGTGGCGGGAGCCGGGGTCACCGTGGCCAAGCACGGCAATCGCGCGGTGTCGTCGCGCGCCGGCAGTGCGGATGTGCTGACCTGTCTGGGTGTGCGCATCGAGCTCGCGCCTGAGCGAGTGGAAGAGTGCGTGAACGAAATCGGCATCGGGTTTCTCTTTGCACCGCTGTTCCATGGCGCCATGAAATATGCCGTGGGTCCCCGCCAGGAGATCGGCGTGCGCACGATCTTCAATCTCCTGGGGCCGCTGACGAATCCGGCGGGGGCCTCCATCCAGGTCGTCGGCGTGTACAGCGAGGCGCTGACGGATCTGATCGCGAACGTCCTGATGAGGCTCGGGGGACGCCACTGTTACGTGGTGCACGGCATGGACGGACTGGACGAGATCACGCTGACAGACCGGACCCGCGTCTGTGAGGGGAAAGCCGGACGCCTGACCAGCTATGTCGTCGAACCCCGCGATTTCGGGTTCCAGCGGGCGCGGCCCAAGGACCTGGCTGGCGGAGATGCCGAGGAGAACGCGCGCATCATTCGGGACATCCTGTCTGGAAGAGAAGGGCCCCGACAGCAGCTCGTCCTGATCAATGCGGCACCGGTCTTGGTTGCGTGCGGGAAGGCGGCGACGCTGCAGGAGGGGGTCGCGCTGGCGCACCAGGTCATCCGGTCGGGAGCGGCCATGGACAAGCTGGAACGGCTGATCAAGTGGACGACGAGGTAGCGTCCTGCGCGCATGATTCTCGATCGGATCCTCGAACAGAAGCGACGTGAGGTCAAGGAGAAGAAGAACGCCGGCTACCTGGCTGCTCTAAGGACGAAGATCCATGACCTGCCTGCGCCGCTCGGTTTCTACCAGGCGCTTGCCGGCTCTTCAGCCCAACCGGCTATCGGGCCGACCCGTGCCGTTCCCGTCCTGAAGAGCGGAGCCCCGAAACTGATTGCGGAAGTCAAAAAGGCGTCGCCGAGCAAGGGGATGATCCGCGAAGACTTTGATCCCCTCGCGATCGCCAAGACCTGTCACCAGCACGGCGCGTCGGCCCTTTCCGTCCTCACCGACAAAGAATTCTTCCAAGGCAGTCTCGACGATCTCCGAGCCATTCGCGAGCAGGTGCCTCTCCCCGCACTCAACAAGGAGTTCATGGTGGACGAGCTCCAGTTCTACGAAGCGCGGGCGCATTTGGCCGACGCCGTACTCCTGATCGTGGCGGTACTCGACCGTCAGCAACTGATCGACTATTACCATTTGGCCCGGCAAGAGTTCGGTCTGGATGTGCTGATCGAGGTGCATCACGAGCGTGAGCTGGACCTCGTCCTCGAGCGGCTCCCGGAGGCCCGGATCATCGGCATCAATAACCGCGATCTCACGACGTTCGCGACGTCGCTCGATGTGACCCTGCGGCTGGCCAAGCGCATTCCCGACGACAAGCTGATCGTGAGCGAGAGCGGGATCTCGACGCGAGACGACGTGAAACGTGTTGCCGAAGCCGGCGTGCGAGCCATTCTCGTCGGCGAGTCCCTCATGGCCGCTCAGGACATCGGTGCCAAGATCAAAGAACTGATCGGATCCGACGAAGGGGCCGGCGGTTCGTCCTAAGCTTCTTATGGAGAAAAACATGGCCCATGGCGCGCTGCCCCTGAGATGAAACTGCCCTTACCCTCTCGCGCCGAAGCTCTTGCCTTCCTCACGGCCTTCGTCACACTGCTAGTCCAGATTTTGGTCTATCGGATGGTATCAGCGAAGCTGCTGAATAATTACGCCTTTCTGGTGATCTCTCTCACCATGCTCGGCTTTGCATTCTCAGGGGGCGTTCTCAGCCGGCTCCTGCCTTGGTTCCTCGAGCATTGGAATGACGCCGTCACCGCTTCAGCTTCGTTCTTCGCCCTTACCACCGTGGGCGTATCGGTTCTTTTCTATCATGCCGATGTTGACATTTACCAAGTGGTTGACCGCCGTGGCTTTGTCCTTTCCCTCCTGCGAACGATCCCGCTTGCTCTGCTGTTCGCGATTCCATTCACCTTTTGCGGGCTCATTCTCGGAGCGCTTCTATCATCCCCTGCGCTTTCCGCCCGGCGTATCTACGGTTTCGATCTTGCAGGCTCAGCGCTCGGCGCGTTCGCTGCTATTCCTGCTATCACGTACATGGGTGTTGAAGGGAGCATCGTGCTTGCAAGTGCTGTCTTGCTCTCAGGCGCGCTTTTGTTCGCACCCCCCATACGGGTTCTTTCGCGTGCGCTGGCCGTATCTGTCGTTCTCATGCTTGTACTTTCCTTCGCCTTTTCAGAAAGACTTTTCGTGATGACCTACCCCAAGGGTTCCATGCTGGAGTTGGCGCAGCGTCCCGACAGCGGGGGTGCGATTGAGCATGTCGCGTGGGACCCTGTGGCGCGCATTGAAGTCACGCGTATCCCAACTCCCTCCCCTGACAGCACGCTCTTCCCTTCACTGGTCGGGGAGAATAGGGCCTTCTTGGCAAGATTCAAACGCATGCTTACCCAGAATAACCATGCCTTTACCTATGCCGTGGACTACGATGGAACCAAAGAATCTCTGCAGGGAATTGAGGAAACCATTTACTCGGCCGCGTACCATGCAACATCTATATCCCATCCTCAGACTTTGGTGATTGGGGTTGGTGGTGGCTTCGACGTTCTTACCGCGCTTGCGTTCGACGCTTCAGACGTTACTGCTGTTGAAATAAACGGCGCTACCATACGGATTCTGACCCGCACGTACCGCGACTATTTCCATAAGTGGGTGGAAGATGCAAGGGTACACCTCGTTCAGGCTGAGGGGCGTCATTTTCTCGAAACCTCGCATCGCCGCTTCGACATCATCCAGATCTCTGGGGCAGATTCGTACAGCGGCACTCCTGGTGCTGCCCATGTCTTCTCAGAAAACTATCTCTACACTGCAGAAGCTTTTGACGTTTACCTGTCTCATCTGACGGAGCATGGCATGCTCAATATGATGCGCCTTGAATTCCCCCGTCCGCGTGAGATGCTACGAGCCCTCACGACGGCTGTTGATACCCTCCGTCGCGCGGGCGTCGAGCGGCCTGCGGATCACATCATGATGCTCACACAACCCAACGGCCGCTTTACTGCTCTTCTTGTGAAGAAGACGCCCTTTACGACATTTGAGATGCGTCGGCTCGAAGAGTGGTCCCGGGCGAGCCGGCTCTTCAAGGTATCCGCCGGCCCGCACGTGAACATTCAAGTTGCAAACATGTACCAGGGCTTTCTCTCTCTCGGAGACCCGCGGAAGGAAGCTCTCTTTATCGCCCGTTATCCGTTCGATATCTCGCCGGTTGATGACAATCGGCCTTTCTTTTTCAGATTTTCCTTCTGGTGGCACCTGTTCGCAAGCGATCCCATGGTCTGGCAACACATTATCCCGGTTATGGAATATAGCGTTATCCTGTTGGTGGTCGCCATCGGCCTTGCGATTGTTCTGTGCATTTATCTCCCGCTTCGCTATTTCGATTCCCAAGGGATTCGCACGCGGCATGCCCCGCGCTATGCTCTTTATTTCGCTGGTGCCGGGCTTGCTTACCTGGCCATTGAAATCGCGCTTCTCCAGAAGTTCGGCCTGTTTCTTGGGCATCCGAACTATGCGTTGTCGGTGGTACTGGCGGCGCTTCTATTGGCGACGGGCTGGGGATCGCTTTATTCAGGGGCTATCGTCAACGCGCTTGGCAAGGTGCGCTTCGTGAGTTATGTTTTGGCAGCGGTGATTCTGATCGAGTACGCCTTGCTCCTCCCATTCCTGCTTGGCCTTATCGGCCTTCCTTTCTGGGTAAAAGTCGCGATCGTCTTCGTGCTTGTATTTCCCATCGGCGTCTGTTTAGGCACGTTCGTGCCTTTCGCTCTTGAACAACTGAAACTTGGTGCCGACCGCTTCGTTCCCTGGGCGTGGGGTATCAATGGGATCTTTTCCGTCCTTGCTCCGACCCTCAGCGTCGCGTTTTCCATCACATGGGGAAGCAATGCCCTCTTGCTATCCGCTATTCCCATCTATCTCGTTGTGGGCTTCTCCTTGCCTACAGCGCCTGATACATCCGGTCTTCCCAGTTTGTCGATTACCGAAGGGCCGGAAAAGCCCACGGCGATTCTTCAAAAGAGCGGCACAAGCTGAGGATGAGCTAAGCCAGTCCCCTCAAGCCCAGCGCTTCTAGCAAGCCCTGCACGTCCAGTCGCGCGATGAGGGTATCCCGGTGTTTGTTCCAGGCAGAGGGGAGGCCCTCGCAATAAGGCAGTTCGCCGAGCGAGCGGAGCCCCGACAACCGCCGGATGGTCGGGACTGTCTCGCTCAGGTCCACGCCAGTTGCCGGGCGGGTCGGGTTGTTGAAGACCAGACCAAGGATCGGCACCCCTCGATTGCGCAAGCATTCCAGAGTCAGGAGGGTGTGATTAATGCTGCCCAAGCCTGCGCGGGCGACGACGAGGGCCGGTAGATTCATCCGTGTGATCAGGTCTACAACGAACAGGCCTGGTGCGATGGGAACCATGACACCGCCGATGCCTTCCACGACCACACAATCGTGCTTGGTTAAAAGGACCTGAAACGCGTCGAGGATGCGCGTCAGGTCGATCGGTCGACCTGCCTGGGTTGCGGCCACGAGAGGGGCCGCAGGGATCGGGAAACGATACGGCGCAATGAGGTCGGACGGATCCTGTACGCCCGTTGCGGCCATGAGCCAGTCGGGATCGGACAATCCTACGTCGGTTCCCTTTCCCCCTGTCGCGATGGGTTTCATGATCCCGGCGTTGATGCCACAGACCTTGAACGCCGTCGCGATAGCCGCCGTGACGATCGTCTTGCCGACGCCGGTATCGGTGCCGGTGATGAAGAGACCTGGCGGTTTCCGGTCGGTGGAGGTCAAGCGGGCGTGATCCGGCTGTCGAGCGTGAAAACCTGGCCGGAGATGTCCGGCATCGCCGCAAGGGAGACCACGAAGGCGGCGACGGCATCCATTGTCGTACCGTGGCTGAGGACTGGTTCGAACGGCACGGGCGCCGGATCCTTGCGAAATCCCGTCAGCGCCGTGGCATGCCATCCGGGCAGAATCAGATTCACGCGTACGCCGATGTTTCCCCACTCGCGCGCGGCGCTCCTCATCAATCCCACCAAGCCAGCCTTCGCCGCCGCGTAGGGCGCCTGCCCGGCTCGTCCCTGGAAACCTGCGAGCGATCCGATGAGGATGATAGCTCCGGCCCCCTGGGTCTGCATGACGGGCCCGGCGCTTTTCAGACAGTGAAAGGTGCCGGTCAAGGTGGTTGCAATAACCTTCTCCCAGGCTTCATCCGACAGGCGGACCACCAGGCTGTCCTCGGTCACGGCGGCGTTGCAGACCAGGGTGTCCAGCCGCCCCCACCGGTTCACCGCGACCGCGACCATCGCGGCCACGTCCTTGGCGTCCCGGACGTCCGCCTGATGGGCAAACGCCGTTCCTCCCGCCGCTTCGACGGCCCGGACGCTCTGGCCGGCTGCAG
>Ga0184623_10000206_pt1 | contig 24668 bp, 22 predicted proteins | sample PLM1_100_b1_FD_133138 | JGI IMG/M metagenome (GOLD analysis project Ga0184623, IMG submission 133138) | Groundwater sediment microbial communities from an aquifer in East River, Colorado, USA - PLM1_100_b1 | ecosystem: Environmental > Terrestrial > Soil > Riparian zone | place: USA: East River... | reverse complement strand
GCCTCAGGCCCGCCGCGTCAGGTCAGGCAGTCAGGTGCGGCCCCTCAGGTCGGGTGCCTCAGGCCCGCCGCGTCAGGTCGGGCGCCTCGGGTCGGGCGCGTCAGGTCCGGGCGGGTGCGGCGCGTCAGATCGGGCGCCTCAGGTCCGGCGGCCAGGCGCGGCGGGTCAGGTGCGGCGGCGGTCGGAGTCGGCCTGCGGTATCGCGACCTGCCTCAGCCGCATAAAGGCGCCAGCCTCGGGTGACTGGCGCGCGGGACGGCCGGCCGCGCATTAGGCTCGGTGGTCATGAGGATTGCGGCGTGCCAACTCAACTCCCGTGACGATCGTGCGGCGAACCTCAAGACGGCGCGGGCACTGCTGGAGCAAGCGGCCGCGCAGGGCGCCGACCTGGCTGTCCTCCCCGAGTACGTCGACTATCTCGGCCCCGGCCGCGGCATGCCGGCCCCGGAACCGCCAGACGGCGAGTTCGGCCAGTTCTTCGCTGCCGCCGCGCGTGAGTTCGAGATGTGGGTGGTCGCCGGCTCGTACCACGAGTCGGGACCGGGCGACGGGCGCACGTACAACACCTCGCTGCTCTTCGACCGTGAGGGCCAGCTCGTCACGTCGTACCGCAAGATCCACCTCTACGACGTGGAGATCCCCAGCCGGGTGTCCTACCACGAGTCGGCGCAGGTCGCGTCCGGTGACCGGTCAGTGGTCGTCGACATCGAGGGCGTCGGCGTCGGCCTGAGTATCTGCTACGACCTGCGCTTCCCCGAGCTGTACCGGGCGCTCGCGATCGACGGCGCCACGGTGCTGATCGTGCCGGCGGCGTTCATGGCGCATACCGGCCGGGACCACTGGGAGGTGCTGCTGCGGGCGCGCGCTATCGAGGACCAGTGCTTCGTGGTGGCCGCCGCCCAGATCGGCGATCACGAGCCGAACCGCACCTGCTACGGCCGCAGCATGATCGTCGACCCGTGGGGCACTGTGATCGCGCAGGCCCCGGATATCACGTGCGTCGTCGCGGCCGAACTCGACCTGGCGCGGCTGGAGACGATCCGCGCTGAGGTGCCGAGCCTGCGCAACCGCCGCCTGTAGTAGCCCTCGCCGAGGTGCGCCACGACGGTCGAGGCGATCTCATCCAGCGCGCGGAGCTGCGTTGTTACGCCGAACCGGGTGTCCGCAGCACGTTGACGACGACGGCGATCAGCCACAACACGAGCACCAGCGCCCCGATCGTGTAGAGCGAGCGGCGCATCCGGGACGGCCCCCGTACGGACAGGCGCCAGAACAGCACGCCGATCGCCACCACGAGCAGCAGCGCTATTGCACCGTTCTCCATCGGGTACACGCGAGCAGTCTCACAGGCCCGTGTCCGCGCCGCGCGGCGGCACCCCGGTAGGCGGTCAACACGATCGCGCGCGGCTCACTACGATCATGGCGTGACGACCGAGCCTGACACCCGTGCCCACGCCGACCTGCCCACCCAGTACGCCCCGGCGGAGGTAGAGGGCCCGCTCTACGAGCGGTGGGTCAAGGCCGGCTACTTCGAGGCGGACGCCGAGAGCGAGAAGCCGCCGTTCTGCATCGTGATCCCGCCGCCCAACGTGACCGGGTCGCTTCACCTCGGCCACGCGCTTGACCACACCCTGATCGACGCGGCCACCCGACGCCGGCGCATGCAGGGCTACGAGGCGCTCTGGCTTCCCGGCATGGACCACGCCGGCATCGCCACCCAGAACGTCGTCGAGCGCGAGCTGGCGAAGGAAGGCCTGAGCCGGCACGACCTCGGCCGCGAGGCGTTCGTCGAGCGGGTGTGGCGGTGGAAGGCCGAGTCCGGCGGACGGATCCTGAACCAGATGCGGCGCCTCGGCGACGGCGTCGACTGGAACCGCGAGCGCTTCACCATGGATGAAGGCCTGTCGAGGGCTGTCTTGACGATCTTCAAGCGGCTCTACGACGACGGCCTGATCTACCGCGCCGAGCGGATCATCAACTGGTGCCCGCGCTGCCTCACCGCGCTGAGCGACATCGAGGTGGAGCACTCCGAGGATGACGGCGAGCTGGTCTCGATCCGCTACGGCTCCGGTTCTGGCTCCATCGTGGTGGCCACTACCCGTGCGGAGACGATGCTGGGCGACACGGCCGTGGCCGTCCACCCGGACGATCCCCGCTACGCCCACCTGATCGGCACCGAGGTCGAGCTGCCGCTCACCGGCCGGCGCATCCCGATCGTCGCCGATGCGCACGTCGACCCCGAGTTCGGTACCGGCGCGGTGAAGGTCACGCCAGCGCACGACCCGAACGACTTCGAGATCGGGCAGCGCCACAACCTGCCGTCGATCACCATCCTCGACGAGCGCGGCATCGTCACCGCGCACGGCCCGTTCCAGGGGCTCGACCGGTTCGAGGCGCGCCCGACCGTGGTCGCCGCACTCCGCGCCGAAGGGCGGATCGTCGCCGAGAAGCGCCCGTACGTGCACGCGGTCGGGCACTGCCAGCGCTGCGACACGGTCGTCGAGCCGCGGCTGTCGCTGCAGTGGTTCGTCAAGGTCGAGACCCTGGCCAGGGCGGCCGGTGACGCGGTGCGCGACGGCCGCGTCCGGATCCACCCGCCGGAGCTGGCCGGCCGCTACTTCGACTGGGTCGACAACCTGCACGACTGGTGCATCAGCCGCCAGTTGTGGTGGGGCCACCGGATCCCGGTCTGGTACGGCCCCGACGGCGAGGTGCGCTGCGTCGGCCCCGACGACGAAAAGCCTGACGAGACCCAGGGCTGGGTTCAAGACAAAGACGTGCTCGACACGTGGTTCTCCTCTGGGCTGTGGCCGTTCTCCACGCTGGGCTGGCCGGATGACACCCCGTCGCTGCGGAAGTTCTACCCGACCAGCGTGCTGGTCACGGGCTACGACATCCTCTTCTTCTGGGTCGCCCGGATGATGCTGTTCGGCCTCTACGCGATGGACGGCAAGCAGCCGTTCGACGTCGTGGCGCTGCACGGGCTCGTCCGCGACAAGTTCGGCAAGAAGATGTCGAAGTCGCGCGGGAACACGGTTGACCCGATCGAGTGGATGGACGCCTACGGCTCTGACGCGCTCCGGTTCATGCTCGCCCGGGGCGCCAACCCGGGCGCCGACCAGGCCAGCAGCGAGGAGTGGGTGGCCGGCGCCCGTAACTTCTGCAACAAGCTCTGGAACGCCACGAGGTTCGCGCTCCTCAACGGGGCTACGACCGCCGCCGAGGTGCCAGCGTCGGCGAGCCTGTCCACTGTGGACCGATGGATCCTGTCCCGACTGCACCGCACGATCGCTGAGGTGGACGCTCTCTACGAGGACTTCCAGTTCGCCAAGGCCTCCGACGCGCTGTACCACTTCGCGTGGGACGAGGTCTGCGACTGGTACCTGGAGCTGAGCAAGCCGGTGTTGCTCGCCGGCGGACCCGAGGCGGCGGCCACCCAGGCGGTGCTCGGTCACGTCCTCGACAACGTGCTGCGGCTGCTCCACCCGATCACCCCGTTCGTCACTGAGGAGCTGTGGACCGCGCTCACCGGCGAGGAGTCGGTGGTGGTCGCGTCCTGGCCGACTCCCGACGCCAGCCGCGAGGACCCCGCCGCCGAGGCCGAGATCGCCGCGCTGCAGGCCGTCGTCACCGAGGTTCGCCGGTTCCGCTCCGACCAGGGGCTCAAGCCGGCGCAGCGGGTGCCGGCGCGCCTGACGGGGCTTTCCGGGGCGGGCCTTGCCGCACAGGAAGACCGGATCCGGGCAATGACCAGGCTCGACGTGCCGGGCGGGGCGTTCGAGTCCGCCGCCTCGCTCGCCGTGGCCGGCATCACCGCCGAGCTGGACCTCTCGGGTGCGATCGACGTCGTCGCCGAGCGGAAGCGCCTCGACAAGGATCTCGCCGCCGCCGAGAAGGAGCGGGCGCAGGCCACCGCCAAGCTCGGCAACGAGGCGTTCAAGGCGAAGGCGCCGGAGCCGGTGGTCGCGAAGGTGCGCGAGCGCCTAGCCGCCGCCGAGGCCGATATCGCCCGGATCACCGCGCAGCTCGCCGCGCTGCCGTCCCGATGAGCGCCCGGCTTTGCGGAAGCGGTCGGGGTTTTCCGGGCTATAGCCCGGAAAACCGCCGCCACCTCGGGGCGGCACGGTGAGTGCCGCCGACGCCGCTGCCGAGCTGGCCCGGGTCGAGGCGGCGCTGGACCAGCGCGGTCCCGGGCGGATGGTCCCCGACCGCGAGCGGATCGAGGCGCTACTCGACCTGCTCGGCAACCCGCAGCGGGCGTACCCGTCGATCCACCTGACCGGGACCAACGGCAAGACGTCGACCGCACGGATGGTCGACGCGCTGCTCCGCGCCTTCGGCCTCCGGGTCGGGCGCTACACCAGCCCGCACCTGGACAGCGTCACCGAGCGGATCAGCATCGACGGCGTTCCGATCGAGACGGACAAGTTCGTTGCCGCGTACGACGATGTGGCGCCGTTCGCGGACCTTCTCGACGCCAAGAACCAGGATCCGATCACCTACTTCGAGCTGACCACGGCCACCGCGTTCGCGGCGTTCGCCGATACCCCGGTGGACGTGGCCGTCATCGAGGTCGGACTCGGCGGCGAGTGGGACGCCACCAACGTCATCGAGGCCGGCGTCGCGGTGATCACGCCGATCGGGCTCGACCACGCGGAGCTGCTCGGCGGGTCGCTCGCCGCGATCGCGACGGAGAAGGCCGGCATCATTCACGACGGCGCCACGGTCGTGACGGCCGTGCAGCCGGCCGAGGCGGCCGAACCGCTGCTGCGACGGGCCGTCGAGGAGGATGCCACCGTCGCCCGCGAGGGGATGGAGTTCGGGGTCGTCGGCCGGACCGTCGCCGTCGGCGGCCAGATGCTGACCCTCCAGGGCCTCGGCGGCGTGTACGACGAGATCTTCATCCCGCTGCACGGCGCGTACCAGGCGCAGAACGCGGCTGTGGCGCTCGCGGCCGTCGAGGCGTTCCTCGGGGCGGGTGCCGACCGGCGGCTCGACATCGACGCCGTCCGGGAAGGGTTCGCCCAGGCGACTGCGCCCGCCCGGCTGGAGCGCGTCCGTACGTCACCGACCGTGCTGGTCGACGCCTCGCACAACCCGGCCGGCATGGCCGCCACCGTCGAGGCGCTGGGGGAGGCGTTCAGTTTCAGCCGGCTCGTCGCGGTGGTCGCCGTGCTGGCCGACAAGGACGCGCGCGGCATCCTCGAACTCCTCGAACCGGTCGTGGACGCTGTCGTGGTCACCCAGAACTCGTCGCCGCGCGCGTTGCCGGCCGACGATCTTGCCGCATTGGCCGTGGACGTCTTCGGCACCGACCGAGTGGACGTGTCGCCCCGCCTCGACGACGCGATCGAGTCCGCCGTGACGATCGCCGAGGAGGAGGGCGCCGAGCTGATCAGCGCCGTCGGGATCCTCGTCACCGGTTCGGTCGTGACCGCAGCCGACGCGCGAAGGCTGCTCCGCAAATGAGCGAGCCCGGCGAGGAGCCGACGTCCGGGTTGAAGAACCCGCTCGCGGCGGCGCGTGGCGTCGGCATAGGCACGCTCATCCTGGAAGCGATCGCGCTGCTGCTGGCGATCCAGCCGATCCGGGTCATTGCGCCGGACACTCCTGGGTGGGCGCTCGGCGTGGTCGCGGCGCTCGCGCTCAGCTGCATCGTCGTGGCCGGGTTGCTGCGGCGGCCGTGGGGCTGGCACGCCGGTACGGCGCTGCAGGTGGCGGTGATCCTGACCGGGGTGTTCCAGTACGCGCTGTTCATCTTCGGCGCCGTGTTCCTGGCGACCTGGCTGTACGTGCTCAAGGTCCGTGCCGACGTTGGCAAACCCGCGAAGTTCGACCATTAAATCGGGCGGCGCGCCGCTACGCTGACGCCCGTGACTCGCCACGACCTTCCCGCCCTGACCCCGCGCGACGCGCAGTTGCGCGCCGTACGCAGCGCCGCACTCGCCATGTTCCCGCCGGCGGCCGTCGTGTTCCTGCTCGAGTTGCCCGCGCGTCCGGCCACGTACGCGGCGATCGGCGCCATCGCCTTCATCTGCCTACAGGGCGCGGCGTACTGGGGGCTCAAGTACCGGCAGGTCACCAGCCGCGCGCCCCGGCCCGTCGGGTTGGCGATGTTCCGCTGGCTGCGGCTGATCGACGTCGCGGTGTTGGTCGGCGCGCTGGCGGTGATCGTCACGGACCCCGAGGTCGGCACCGTCCTGCTGTGGGTGCTGGCCCTGGGGGAGTACGTCAGCCTTTACGTCGTCCACCTCTACTACGTGACACCGCCGCCGTCGAAGCGGGCGGCCGAGCCTGAGTGGCTCCACGCACCCCGGCTCGCCCGCGACCTGCGGGCCGGGCCGGTGCAGGCCCACGCTCCTGGGCGCGGCAAGCCGGCGCGCCGCCGCCGGTAGGCTGGGCGCGTTGGCCCTACCGAGTCCCGGGAGCACCGCAGTGTCTGAGCGCACGCTCGTGTTGATCAAGCCCGACGGCGTCCGCCGTGGCCTGGTGGGGGAGATCCTCTCCCGGTTCGAGCGCAAGGGGCTGACCATCGACGCCCTCGAACTGCGCACGCTGGACGTCGCCACCGCCGACGAGCACTACGCCGAGCACGTCGCCAAGGCGTGGTACCCGCCGCTGCGCGACTTCATCACGTCCGGTCCGCTGGTCGCGCTGGTGCTCTCCGGCGACCAGGCCATCGAGGTCGTGCGCGGGCTCAACGGCGCCACCGACGGCCGCGCGGCGGCGCCCGGCACGATCCGCGGTGACCTCTCCCTGTCCAACCGGGAGAACTTGGTGCACGCGTCGGACTCGCCCGAGTCGGCGTCCCGCGAGCTCAAGCTCTTCTTCCCGGAGGTCTAGCGAGTGTGGGCGCCGACCAGGAAGGTCGGCGCCCACGTCACTACACCGACCACTGGTAGCTGCGGAACGCCAGCGTGGACAGCCACGCGACGGTGACCGCGAACAGCAGCAGGAACCCGCCACGCCACGCCACGACGCCCCAGTCCGGGCTGGCCGAGAGCGCCTCGCGGCTGGCGACGACGGCCCAGTCGACCGGGTTGTACCGGGCCGCCGTGGCAACCCAGTCCGGTGACAGCTTCGGATCCATCATCACCGACGACAGGAAGGTCAGCGGTAGCGAGACGAACTGGAAGATCCCGATCAGCGCGTTGTGCTGACGGGTGAGCAGCGCGACCGCGTTGGAGAGCGAGCAGAACGCCACCGCGAGCAGCACCGCTGCGCCGAGCGTCACCACGAAGCCGAGTGGTACGCCGTCATACCTGGCTCCGGCGGCCATCCCGATCAGGAGCACGATCACGCCCTGGATCAGGATGGAGGTGGCCTGCGATGCGAGCTGTCCGGCCATCAACGCGCCGCGCTTGACCGGCGAGGTGAGCATCCGGTCCATGACGCCGCGTTCTATGTCCATCAGGAAGTTGGTGCCGCTCCAACCGCTCGACAGCAGCGCCGTCATGATCACGATGCCCGGCGTCAGGTAGGCGATGTAGGACGTGTCGCTGAAGCCCGGCAGGTTGACGATGCCCTTGAAGAGCTGGCCGAAGAGCAGCAGCCAGATCGCCGGTTGCAGCAGGCTGAAGACCAGGAAGAACGGCTGCCGGGCCTGGCCCCGGAGCCAGCGGGCGGTGATGTATCCGGTGTGGGTGAGGAGCCCGCCAGGCGCCGGGGGGACGGCGGCGGTGGCTGGGGCGGTGAGCGTGGCGGTGGTCATCAGGCTGCCCTCTCTGCGTCGGCGCGGTCGGCGGTGTCGAACGAGCGGCCGGCGTGCCGCAGGTAGACGTCGTCGAGCGAGGGCCTCGACATCGTCACCGACGACACCGCGATACCGGCGTCGTCCAGTACGGCCAGCACGGCGGGGACGGCCGCCGACCCGTCCTCGACCCGGGCGCGCAGCATCGCGCCCTGCACGTGGATCTCGCCGACGCCGGGCACCCGCTCGATCAGCAGGCGGGCGTGGCCGTCCAGGTCGGGCTCCTTCAGGTCGATCTGGACGGCGTCGCCGCGCAGCTGAGCCTTGAGCGACGCGGGCGTGCCCTCCGCGACCACCCGTCCCCGGTCGACGATCGCCAGCTGGCTGGCCAGCCGGTCAGCCTCCTCCAGGTAGTGCGTCGTCAGCAGGACGGTGATGCCGTCCTGGGTGGACAGCCGCTCGATCTCTGCCCACATGTCGGCGCGCGCCTCGGGATCGAGCCCGGTGGTGGGCTCGTCGAGGAAGAGGACCTGCGGGCGGTGGATCAGCCCGAGCGCCACGTCGAGCTTGCGCTGCATGCCGCCGGAGTACGTGCGCACGAGCCGTCCTGCGGACTCGGTGAGCCCGAAGCGGTTGAGCAGCTCGTCCGCGCGGTGCTGGGCCTGTCCGCGGGACAGCCCGTAGATGCGGCCGGCCAGCACGAGGTTCTCCCGTCCGGTCGCTTCCGGATCGGTGCCCGACTTCTGGGAGACGTAGCCGATCGCCAGCCGTACGCGCTGCTGGTCCTTGGCGACGTCGAGGCCCATGACCCGGGCGGTGCCCGTGTCGGCCCGCGACAGGGTGGTGAGGATCTTGACGGTGGTGGACTTGCCGGCGCCGTTCGGCCCGAGCAGCCCGAAGACGATGCCCGGCGGGACGGTGAAGCTCACCCCGTCGAGCGCCCGGACCTCCTTCTTGCGCCCGTACGTCTTGACCAGGTCGACGACTTCGAGCGCCGAGGTGGTTGAGGTCTGCTGCGCCCGCGTTGGGGCGGGTGTGGGGACGGTCATGTCCGTGACTCCTCCTGGAACACAGGATCGATAGAACACAGGATCGATAGGGGAGTCAGCCCGGACAGCGCGGCTATTGTGGTGCGTGCGCCTCGGGTGCCAGGCCGTCAGGGCCGACTCGGGGAACTGCGGCCCTTGGCCTGGGTGTTGCCGCACTCAGGTCGGGGGCCGTCCTCGGTGAAGAGCGCTCAGCGGCTCTCCTTGGGTAGCTTCGCCAGCCAGCTCCCTTCTTCGCCGAAGTACTTGACGGGGTCGGCCATCAGGTCGCCGTAGCTCAGGCCGGTCTCCTCGACCAGCTCGTAGCCGCGCCGCCAGAAGTGGGTGCCCTCGAGCGTGCCATCGCGGATCTCCCCGATCAGCGTGCGCACGTAGGTGAGCTCGGCCTGGACGAGTGCCACCCGGAACTCCAACTCAACCCAGAAGATTCGTGGCAGGACCTGGGCCTCGGGCGTCTGGTAGAAGGCCTCCAGCTCGGCGAGGTTCGCCGCCAGGGCGGCGGCCCGCTGTTCGAGCAGGCTCACGACCCGGTCGGGCGCGAAGGCCGGCATGTAGGCCAACCCGGCCTCGAGTTGGCTGTACTCCCTGACCGGGGTGCCGAGCAGTTCGGCGAGCCAGTCCTCGAACTCGGACCGGCCCGCATCGGTGATCGCATAGATCGTGCGCTCGGGACGGTTGCCGTCGCGGATGGTCTCCCGCGCCTCGATCAGGCCGTGCTTCTCCAGCGCGGCGACCACGGAGTAGAGCGAACCGTAGTTGAGCTTGATGCTCTGGTCCTTGCCGCGCGTACGCAGCATCGTGGAGATCTCGTACGGATGCATCGGCCGCTCGCTGAGGGAGCCGAGCACGGCGAATGCCAGCGGGTTGGACACTCTCCGCTTCGCCATGGCCACCTCCTCGGGCTCGAATACTCGAAACAAAGTATTCGATCTCAGCTACTCCATGTCAAGTGATCGCGCGTGCCTCTTGACACCGGACCGCAGCGTTCTAGCGTGGAAGTGCGAGAGAACTTCACTTCGCAACTAAAGCGTTCGCCGGCGCTGTGGAGACGGACGCGCCAATCGCCCGCTCGACGAGAGGTGGGCGCATGGAGAGCTTCACTCGCGATGTGCAGCCGCAGCGTGTCGTCTTCGGCGTCGGGGCGTTCGCGTGTCTGCCCGACGAGGTGGCCCGGCTGGGGGTCCGGCGGATCCTGCTGATCGCGGGCCGCTCGGCGAAGCCGCTGGGGGACGCCGCCGCAGAACGGCTGGGCGACCGGATCGTCGCCCGGTGCGAGGAGGTCCGCCAGCACGTGCCGGAGCTGCTCGCCGGCGCCGCCGGAGCCGCCGCGCGTACCCATCGGGCCGACGCGATCGTCACGATCGGAGGCGGTTCGGCAACGGGGCTCGGTAAGGCCGTCGCGCTCACCACCGGGCTGCCGATCATCGCGGTGCCGACCACCTATGCGGGGTCGGAGCTGACCGAGATCTACGGGATCACCGGCGAACAGAAGCGGACCGGCCGCGACTCCCGGGTACTGCCGAAGGTGGTCCTGTACGACCCGGCACTGACCGTGGGGCTCTCGCCGCACGCCACCGGCAGCAGCGGATTCAACGCGCTCGCCCACTGCGTCGAGGCGCTCTACTCGCCGCGCGTGGACCCGGTGGTGACGCTGCACGCGGAAGAGGGGATCCGGGTGCTCGCCGACGCGCTGCCCGCTGCGGTCGGCGACCCGTCCGACCTGGCCGCCCGATCCCGGGCGCTCTATGGCGCCTACCTGGCGGGCACCGCTCTGGCGGGTGGCGTCACCGCACTCCACCACAAGCTCTGCCACGTACTCGGCGGCAGTTTCGGCCTCGTCCACGGCGAGGTCAACGCCGTGCTGCTGCCCTATGTCGTGGCCTACAACCAGCCGGCGGCGGCTGCAGCGATGGACTGCGTCAGCCGGGCGCTGGGTCAGCCCGATGCGGCTCAGGGCCTGCGCGCGCTCGCCGTCGCGCTCGCCCTGCCGACCAGCCTGGCCGAGATCGGCATGCCCGCCGACGGGCTCGACAACGCCGCCGAGCAGGCCCTGGCCGCGGTCGGCGCCAACAACCCTCGCGCCGTCGACGTGCAGAGCATCCGGTTGCTGCTCGGGGACGCCTATGCCGGGCGGCAACCGCACCACCACGACCAGCCGACACATCCGGAAGGGGAGCGTCATGAGTACCTGGAACCCTATGAGCTACGAGGGCAAGGAAACCATCCTCCGGGTGGTGCAGCAGGAGGCTGAGGGCTTCCGCGAGCTCGCCAACGACCCGACGAGGTGGGCGGCGACGACGCCGTGCACCGAGTGGCAGGTACGGGACATCGTCGGCCACCTCGTCGACACCACGGAGGCGTACTTCGTCGCGTTCGACGCCGCCCGCAGCAAGACGGAGGTCGGGCCGCCGTACGGCATCACCGGCATGGCCGCTCGGGTCAACACGCAGGCGCAGGCTCTCCGGAATGAGCCGCAGGCGGCGCTCCTGGAGCGGCTCGACGCCGATTTCCACAAGATGATGGAGATCTTCGAGGCGCTAGGCCCGGACGAGTGGGGTGGGCTCCTGGTCCCGCACTTTTACATGGGCCCGCTGCCGGCGTTCTTCTTCCCCGCGTTCCAGCTGATGGACTATGGGGTGCATTCCTGGGATCTCCGCTCGGCCACCGGCCGGTCCCACGGACTATCCGGCGAGGCCGCCGACCTGCTGGCGCCGTTCATGTTCATCCTCTGGCAGTCGACCACTAACCCGGTGAGCGAGGGTGCCGAGCCGTACCGGGTGGGCATCAGGATCCTCAGCGGCGAGAATGCCGGTGACTACCTGGTTACCGTCGGCCCGGAGGGTATGAGCTATGAAGCGGGTCCGGTTGACGAGGCGCCGTGCGTGCTCGAGTTCGATCCGGGCAGCCTGGTCCTGACCGCGTTCGGCCGGTGCAACGCCGGCACCATCCGCGGTGACCGGCGCGTTGCCGACACGTTCCTCAACCAGTTCTTCCGGCTCTGAAGGGGGCAGCGCATGACGGATATCGACCTTCCTGCCATCGAGGCGGAGCGCGAGCGGATCCGGGCCACGTATCTCGTGGAGCACGAGGAGCGAGCGCCGTCCTCGGCGCGGGGCGTTCACCACGTCGCGCTGCTCAGCTCGGACGTGGAGCGGACCGTCCGCTTCTACCAGGGCGTGCTGGAGTTCCCGCTCACCGACATCTTCGAGAACCGTGACTACAAGGGGTCGAACCACTTCTTCTTCGACATCGGCAACGGCAACCTGCTGGCGTTCTTCGACTTCCCCGGGCTGGACCTCGGCCCGTACGCGGAGGTGCTCGGCGGGCTGCACCACATCGCGATCTCGGTGGTGCCGGAGACCTGGGAACGGCTCCAGGGAAAGCTGGCGGAGGCTGGCGTGGAGTACCAGTCGGAGAGCGGCACCTCGATCTACTTCCGTGATCCGGACGGCGCCCGCGTGGAGCTGATCGCCGACCCGCTGGGCGAGATGTACGGCCACCGCGTGCTCTGACGGTCGGTGGCTGGCAAGCCGTGCGCGTCACAACCGCAGCTGGTGGGTGATCGACGGGTCGGTGATCTCGTCGTCGGCGGCGAGCAGGAACGCCTTCGACAGGATCACCGCGAGCCGCTGGTCGTCGTCGAACGGCAGGTACACGTGGTCGCCGCCGCCGCGAGCGGTGACGATGCACAGGTACTGGTCGTTGGGCTCCATCAGGATGTTGGCCGATCCCAGGTGGATCTTGTAGGTGCGCAGCTGGCCGCGCACCCGGAGGAACCGGTCGGTGAGCTCCACCCGGTCGGCGATGCGGGTGCGGGGGAGCAGCCGCGCGAGAGCGTCGCGCCGCACCTCGGCGGAGCCGGTCAGCTCGCCGAACGTGGCGCGCTCCCAGTACTCGCGGAAACGGTCGCCGCCGCGGTCCGTCCACTCCGGATCGGCGGCGATCGACGTGACGGCCGTGACCAGGTCGAGGTCGCGCATGGCCTCGGAGAACACCAGGGCCGGCACGTCGGCGAGCCGCGCGTGCTGCCAGCCGTCCGGAATGCGGCGCTCGAACCGGGCCTGCTCGGACGAGCAGTAGTTCGCCTCGTAGTCGTTGTCGGCGCCCTCCACGAGGTCGTAGAAGTATCCGGCGCGCCAGGTGCCGTCGGCGTACTCCTTCCACGCCTCGCCCTCGTACCCGCCGTCCCAGTAGCCGAGGTGGTTGGCGCGCCAGCCCCGGGTGCGGAGCAGCGCGCCGGCCTGCCGGTAGCGGAGGATGTGGCCGGCGAACCGGTTCGAGTACGTGTCGGTGCGCTCCTCCGCCGGCGTGAGCACGTAGGCCTCACGGAACGCCTGCTTGATCGGCTGCCGTTCGCCGCTCGCCACGAGCAGGTCGCGCCAGGCGGTGACCTCGGCGAGCGGAACGCGCAGCGGATGCCACAGCCGGACCCGTGACTCGGGCGCCACCTTGTGCTGCTCGGTGAGGCCGGAGAGTACCCAGCCGGTTTCAGGACGGCCGCTCTCCCACGTGGACCCGTCTTCGCTGACCTGCCAGAGCAGGCGCCGGCCGAGGACGCCGCTGATCGGGTGGTCGAGGAGCGCCTGCCAGGCGTCGCCGGACCAGGTGCGGTCGGCGCTGAGCAGGTCGTCGAAACGGGTGCGCTCGGCGGTGAACAGCGCGCCGGCCTCCTTGGCCAGCCGGCGGAGTTCGGTCAGCGCGTCGCCGTGGTCGCGCCGGAGCGCCGCCGGAGCCGACGCCAGCGCGCGCTCGCCGCGGTGGAAGGTGAGCGCGACACCGGACTCGGTGACCGCCAGCTCCACACGGTACGGACCGAGATGCCGGCTGAGCCGCCCGTCGCTGCCGAGCTGGCAGGTCGGTACGGCGCTCTCGCGGAGTTCGCTCAGGCTGGTGCCGCGACGGGCGGCGGCATCCCGGAGGGCCGCCTCGACACGGGTGCGCAGCGCGCGGTCGCGGAGCGAGCGGTCGACGAGGAGCAGCCCGGCGAGTGCGTCGGCGTCGTCCCGGGTCGCGAGCGCCGCGACGGCCGAGCTGGCGACACGGGCACACCGCGGCTGGCCCTGCGGGGTGAGCCCTCGTCCGGCGGCGACCCCCACCCTGGAGAGCAGGGCGCTCGTGTCCTCGCCGGGAAGCAGCGCCGCCGCCCACACGAGCCCCCGCACGAGCGTCGCCGTGTCGTCATGGACGAACGCTTGCTGGTCGTACTCGGTGCCGTAGTACGTCACGGTGACCGACCGCACCCCCTGGGCGCAGAACAGGTCGAGCAGCGACCGCAGGGCGTCCGCTCCGGCCGGTGCCGCGCCGAGCAGCGCACGAGCCCGCGCGGACCAGCGGACGCCGGCGCTGACCTGCTCGCCGGCGCTCGCGCAGTGCAGCACGAGCGGGATCACGCCGGAGCCGGGGTCGGCGAGCAGCGCGCGGGCGGCGGGGCCGAACTCGTCCTTGTCGTGCAGCAGGTGCGCCGGAAGCGCGGTCGTGGCCTCCGGGGGATCGAGGCGGTCAAGCAACGTCTGCACCCTCCGGGTCAGCCGCCGGTGGTCGCCGGCCAGCCGATAGTCACTGTCCTGACAGACCACCCCGTGCAACCTGATGAGCGTGTCCTGGAACGGGCGGAGCGCGTCGGCGTCGAGTCGTTGCAGCGCCGCGAGCGGCACCTGGAGCGTGCGCAGCAGCTCGTAGAAGCCGCCTCCGTCGGAGGGGCACCGGCGCAGCATCCACACCAGCTCGGCGTGCGACCAGCCCAGCGACCGCCTGGCGAGACGGGTCTGCAGCTCCTCGCGGATGTGCGAGTACCCGCGTGACTTCCGCTGTACGCACATAGCCAGCGCTCGCAGCTCGGCAGGCTGCAGCGCCGCGACGAGCCGCCCACCCGCCGTCTCGGCGAACGGAGTGCCCCAGGCGACCCGTTCGTCGGCGGCGATAGCGGGCTCGGCAACCCCCGTGATCGCCGAGACCCGGGCCGAGATCGCCGCCTCCGCGCCGGTGTCGACCGGCAACGTCGCGTGCCAGGCTGTCGCGCGCGCCACGGCTCAGCCCCCGACCAGCGGCACGAGCTTGACGAACGACACCACGGGATCTCCCGTCAGGTCGATCACCGCGTCGATGTCCTCGACCTGGCGGTCGTCGACGAGGACGAAGAACCCGTTGCGGGCGAACGCTCGCTCGGCCGTGTCGGCCTGGCGTTCCCAGTCGAGCCGGCGCCGGCAGCGGACCCGGAAGCCGTTGAGCGTGGCCTCGGTGTCCGTCGGCTGGACCAGTCCGCGGAACGTGTCTTCCTCGGCCGCGTTGAACCGGGCGACCTCCTCCCGCACGCGTAACCGGATAAGCTCGCGCAGGGTTATCGAGCTGGGCAGGTCGGGGAGCAGGACGCTGTCGAGCTCCCGGCCGGTTGCGGTCTCGTCCCGCAGGGTCACTGTCGACATGGCACCTCCTTCAAGGTGCGCAGATTCGTACCGGCGCGGTCTGACAATTCCGCGTCCGCCCAGCTCAGCGACCTTCCACAGTGAACAGGTCGGCGGCGGCGAGCGCCTCGCAGGAGGTGTCGAGTTGTGGAGTTTCGAGGGTTGTGGCGGGGCGCCGATCCTCGAAACTCCACAACTCAAGCGGGGCCTCGACGCGTTAACCGCCGGTCTTCGTGCACGGCCTGGAGGTGTCACGGTTCAGAGATACCGACACGCGGTCGACCTCGCGCGACCCCTTGGGCAGCTCGGAGTACCCGGTGAGGCTGCCCGCCTTCAGGGCGTCGGTCCAGATCCTGCTGACATCGTCCGGGATCTGGACGGCGACGATGTCGTACCCGGGATTCGGCTGGTTGGTGAGCCCGACCTCCGCGGCAGCGCTCCAGGACGTGGGTTCGGATATCCGGTCGTACACGACGGGCCGGCGAGGGTAGTAGAGCCCGGTGTCGTCGGACCGGACCACAGCCCAGAGGCGGTACCTGTCCTTCGGCGTGCCGAGTCCCTGGACGAGCACGCACTGCCCGACGACCGATCCGGCGGCCGGCACGATGATGGCGAACTGAGGCTCGGGCGTGGAGTCGCCCGGCCTGTGGTCGAGAACGAGCTGCGCCAGGCTGACCGCCGCGCTCACGACGGCGACGAGGACGCCGGCCCAGCCTGCGGCGGTGCCTGATGCCGACCGCCGGATCGTGCCGCGGCGGTAGGTGCGCACCAACAGGATCACGTGGATCACCAGGAACACGACGGCGGCGGCCGCCGCGACGCCTGACCACGCAGCGTCAACAATGGCGACGGTCAGCAGTGTGCTGAGGATGACGATCTCGCTCGCTAAGGCCGTTCGATAGACGGTTGAACTGGCGGCGCGCCGAGCGGCCGCGGGCGACGTGTTACTTCCCCCTGAGGACACGGATTACCTTTCATCTCCCACCCAACTGGCAAGTTCGGTGCAGGTCCAACAATTCATGCCAGCGCTCCCTTGTGCCGGATCGTACGGCATCGGTCGCAATTCCAGGAATGGTGTGCCCGCGGTTATGTGTTCTTCACGATCGGCGCGGAGTGCCAACACGAATCGTGACTGGCCAACATCGGCCAGTAACTCCGAGTAGTGGAACTGGATCGTAAAACTACCGGCGAGTAGGCATTTCCAGGTCATTCTCAGTGGCCGGCCAGCTACAAGAAGTAGTGGCAGTCGGTGCGCTCCGTGATGGCCGTCGTGTTAGCGCATGACGCGAATCTGCAACCGAGACGCGCGAAATGGTCTAGTCCACGCGAGTAATGAAAACCTGTTTCGATGCCATTCGCATGGCAGGGAGTCACGCGAATTCTCCGGCCGATGTGTGCTGCGAAGGATTGCCTATCCTGACCCCGGGGGTGGGGTCATGCGGGCCGGTTCGCAGTTGATTCGTGCGGTGGAATTGCGGCAACGACACGGCGAAGCGGAGGTGGTCGGCGCCATTACTCTGCGTGCACGTTGTGTCCGTCAACGTCGCCGAAAACGGGCGCGCGGTCCGGCGGCGCGGTCGGGTAGCCTGGACGGATAGGCATCGACCCGGCTATCACCGGTGAGCCTCCGGAAGAACGGGCCCCGCACCTCAGCATCAAGCGGCGGCCTCAGTAGAACCGGACGGGACGGCCCGTCACAGCCGGCCAACGAGCGGGTCTGCCCACGGGTAGGCCAAGCGGGGTGGTACCGCGGGAAGGCGCAAGGCGCGCTGACTCGTCCTCGCACACCGGGAACGTGTGCGAAGGAGAGCGGGCCAATGGCCTACCCCAAGAACGATCCGAGCCGGAGCGTGCCGGCGAGCGCGTCGTTCCCGGAGATCGAGCAGCGCATCCTCGACCAGTGGGCCGCCGACAAGACCTTCCAGGCCAGCGTTGAAGCGCGCCCGGCCGGTACCAATGGCCACAACGAGTTCGTCTTCTACGACGGTCCGCCGTTCGCCAACGGCCTGCCGCACTACGGCCACCTCCTCACCGGGTACGTCAAGGACGTCGTGCCGCGTTACCAGACGATGCGCGGCCACCGGGTCGAGCGGCGTTTCGGCTGGGACTGCCACGGCATGCCCGCCGAGGTGACGGCCGAGAAGCAGCTCGGGATCTCCGTCAAGCGCGAGATCCTGGAGATGGGCGTCGGCGCGTTCAACGACGCGTGCCGCAAGTCCGTCCTGCGGTACACCCAGGACTGGGAGCGGTACGTCAACCGCCAGGCCCGCTGGGTCGACTTCGAGAACGACTACAAGACCCTCGACCTTCCGTACATGGAGAGCGTCCTGTGGGCGTTCAAGACCCTGTACGACAAGGGCCTCATCTACGAGGGCTTCAAGGTCCTGCCGTACTGCTGGCGCTGCGAAACGCCGCTGTCCAACACCGAGACCCGGATGGACGACGTCTACCGGAACCGCCAGGACCCGGCCGTCACGGTCGCGTTCCAGCTGGAGTCCGGCGAGAAGATCCTGGTCTGGACGACCACCCCGTGGACCCTGCCGAGCAACCTCGCGCTCGCCGTCGGCCCGGATGTGGACTATGTCGTCGTCGAGCAGGACGGGCAGCGCTACATCCTCGGCGCGGCCCGGCTCGGCGCGTACGCCAAGGAGTTGGGCGAGGCCACGCCGGTCGCCGCGCTCAAGGGCGGCGACCTGGTCGGGCGGCAGTACACGCCGCTCTTCGACTTCCTCGCCGACACCCCGAACGCGTTCCAGGTGTTGCCGGGCGACTTCGTCACCACCGAGGACGGCACCGGCGTCGTGCACATGGCGCCCGCGTTCGGTGAGGACGACCAGAACCTCTGCGCCGCGTACGACATCCCGGTGCGGGTCACCGTCGACGACCACACGCGCTTCACCGCGCTCGTCCCGCCGTACGAAGGGATGCAGGTCTTCGAGGCGAACAAGCCGATTGTCGCGGACCTGCGTAAGGCCGGTGTGCTGGTCAGGTTCGACAGCTATGACCACCCGTACCCGCACTGCTGGCGCTGCGACACGCCGCTGGTCTACAAGGCGGTGTCCAGCTGGTTCGTCCAGGTCACGAAGTTCAGGGACCGGATGGTCGAGCTGAACCAGGAGATCACCTGGACGCCCGAGCACGTCAAGGAGGGCTCGTTCGGCAAGTGGCTGGCGAACGCCCGCGACTGGTCCATCAGCCGGAACCGGTTCTGGGGATCGCCGATCCCGGTGTGGAAGTCCGACGACCCGGCCTACCCGCGCGTGGACGTCTACGGCTCGCTGGACGACTTCGAGCGTGACTTCGGCGTGCGCCCGACCGACCTGCACCGGCCGTACGTGGACGACCTGACCCGGCCGAACCCGGACGACCCGACCGGCAAGGCCACCATGCGGCGTGTCCCCGAGGTGCTGGACTGCTGGTTCGAGTCGGGCTCGATGCCGTTCGCCCAGGTGCACTACCCGTTCGAGAACGCAGACTGGTTCGAGCACCACTACCCGGGCGACTTCATCGTCGAGTACATCGGCCAGACCCGCGGCTGGTTCTACACGCTGCACGTGCTGGCCACGGCGTTGTTCGACCGGCCGGCGTTCCGTAGCTGCGTTTCGCACGGGATCGTCCTCGGCGACGACGGCGCGAAGATGTCGAAGACCCGGAAGAACTACCCGGACGTCTACGAGATGTTCGATGTGTACGGGTCGGACGCGATGCGCTGGTTCCTGATGAGCTCGCCGATCCTGCGCGGCGGCGATCTCATCGTCACCGAGAGCGGCATCCGCGACAGCGTGCGGCAGGTGGTGAATCCGCTCTGGAACGCGTGGTACTTCTTCACGCTCTACGCCAACGCGGACGGGTACTCCGCGCGCGCCCGGACGGACTCCGAGCACGTGCTCGACCGGTACGTGCTGGCGAAGCTGCGTGATGCGGTCGAGACCGTGACGACCCAGCTCGACGCGTACGACATCTCGGGCGCCTGCGCGTCGGTGCGGTCGTTCCTCGACGGGCTGACCAACTGGTACATCCGGCGCTCGCGGGACCGGTTCTGGTCCTCGGACGCGGACGCCTTCGACACCCTCTACACGGTGCTGGAGAGGGTTAGCCGTCTCGTGGCGCCGCTGCTGCCGATGGTGAGCGAGGAGATCTACCAGGGACTGACCGGCAACCGCTCGGTACACCTCACCGACTGGCCGGCTGCTTCAGACCTGCCCGCTGACCCTGAGCTGGTCGCGACGATGGACCGGGTGCGCGAGGTGTGCTCGGCGGCGCTGTCGCTGCGCAAGGCGAAGGGGCTGCGGGTGCGGCTCCCGCTCGCGTCGCTGACCGTCGCTGTGCCGGACGCCGAGGCCCTGGCTCCGTTCGCCGACCTGGTGGCCGACGAGGTGAACGTCAAGAACGTGGTCCTCTCGTCCGACGTGGACGCGGCCTGCTCGTCGGTGCTGGCCGTGGTGCCGAAGGTGCTCGGTCCGCGGCTCGGTAAGGACGTGCAGCGGGTGATCAAGGCCGTGAAGTCCGGTGACTGGTCGGCCGAAGGTGGCCGGGTCGTCGCGGGCGGGGTCGAGCTGGCCGAGGGCGAGTACACCCTGCGGCTGGTACCGGCCGACCCGGAGCGCTCGGCGCCGCTGCCCGGTGACGTCGGGGTGGTCGTGCTCGACACCGCGGTCACGCCGGAGCTGGAGGCCGAGGGCGTGGCCCGGGACGTCGTCCGTGCGGTGCAGCAGGCCCGTAAGGACGCGGGCTTCGACGTCGCCGACCGGATCCGGCTCACCGTGGACGCCGGCGGTGCGGTCGCCGACGCGGTCCACGGCCACCAGGCGTTCGTGGCGGCGGAGACGCTCGCGGCCGAGGTGGTGTTCGGGACGGTTGATGCCGACGAGATCGAGGTTGGCGACGGCGGCGTGGTCCGGGTGGGGGTCGAGAGGATCTGATTCCGGGTGGGATCGGCGAGTCCTACTCGCCGATCCCACCCGCAATCGCGCGCTGGTCGGCGATCCAGGCGTCGATACGCTCCCACCAGCTGAGGAGCCATTCGAGCTGGTCCTCCGGGGCGTGCGGTACCTCGGCGGCGGGCACCAGCCACCACCGCATCGTGATCGTCTTGTCCATCGGCAGCGCCCACCAGACGTCGGCGGCGCTGAGTAGGTGGTCCACGCCGGTGTGCGCCACCCAGAGCACGTCGGCGTCCGGCGCGGCCTGGAGCGCGGCGGCGACGCCGCCTGGTCTCGGGGCGAGGACGTGCAGCATCGCCTCGGCGCGCCTCGCCACGGCGTGCAGGCCGCTGGCGTCCAGGCGCTGGATCATCCGCTGCCGGCGTTGGGGGGTGAAGTTGCCGCCCTCGGGAAAGAGCACGAACGCGTCGTTCTCGTCGAGGTTCGTGGCCAGCGCCGCGATCTCGGCCTCCACCTGAGTGCCGCGCTCGCCCGGGTTCGGCGAGATGAACCGGTTCGGCAGCCGGTTGAGCACGGTGTCGATGACGGGGTCCCACTGCAGGGTGTCCTTGAGGACGATCCGCGGTTCGCGCGAGTACCAGCTCATCAAAGCGTGGGCGAGCAGGAACGAGTCACCGGGCCCGGCGTGCCGGCAGAACACCACGAGCGGGCGCCCGGGGTGCGCGTCAGGGTCGGGGCCGTCGGTCACGACCGCGACGCTCAGCGTCCGTCGGCCCTCCTGGAACAGGGCCCACAGCATCCAGGCGACGAGCCGGTAGTGCGCGAGCTGGAACCGCGGCGACCGCACGTAGTAGCCGAAGCCGCTGGCCACCCAGAGCCCGAACAGCGCGATCAGGGTGACCGTCTGGAGCACCAGATAGACCGTGAGGAGCCAGATCACCCGGAGCAGCCGCATCCGGCCGCGCATCAGCGGGGCGGCCGCCGCGGCGAGCAGCAGCCACACCGGCACGGTCAGGACGACGACCACCGTCAGCGCGATCACCGCCGGCGCGATCACGGTGCGGCGCACCCAGCGCGGTGGCAGCATCAGGCGCCCCGCGCGGCGAGGTACTCGCGGCTCGCGGCGTACGCCTTGTCGATGCGCGCCGCCACCAGCTCAAACGAGCGGTACGCCAGCGGCGACAGGCTCTCGGTGCCGGCGCCCGTGGGCAGCACGTGCACGTCGACGTCGTCCGGGAGCGCGGCCATGTCGGCGGCGAACCGGTGCCGCCGGGATATCTCGAACGCCACGTTCGCCACCTCCCAGGGCCGCTCGGGCGCGGTGAGTGGCCGCTCGATCCGGCCGACCTGGAGCACGTAGACGACGTGCGCGCCCAGCCTTACCGCCCGCCCGACCGGAATGCTGTTGACGAGCCCGCCGTCGAGATAATGCTCACTGCCGATCTTGACGGGCGGCAGCAAGCCCGGCACCGCCGACGAGGCGAGCACCGCGTCCAGCACGGGGCCTGTCGTGAACCACTGCTCGGCGGCGCGCTCGACCGACGCCGCACAGCACTGGAACGGCACCTTCAAGTCCTCGAACGTGACGTCGCGAAGCTGGGCGAGAAGCCGTCGCAGCGGCGCCGACGAGTGCGCGTGCCCCCGTTTGACCAGCCGGCCGAACTGGCGCGGCACGGAGGCGGCGAACACCTCCCGGGCGGCCGGTGACGTCCACAGGTCCGAGAGCCGCTCGGCCACCCGGTCCTCGGGATCGGCGGCGATCACCGCGCCGTTGATGGCGCCCACCGACGTGCCGACGACGAGATCAGGCCTGATGCCTGCCTCGCTCAGCGCCCGGACCATGCCGACCTCGGCGGCGCCCAGCACGCCACCACCACCCAGCACGAACGCGGTCGTCATGGGGACGATCCTCACACGCGGGTGCCGCTCCCGGTGAGGGCCGCACGGATGGGTAAGGTCGGTGGCGTGGGAGCGCAGCACGAGTACTTCGTCGTCGACCGGGCCGAATTGGGCCAGCTGGACCTGACCAAGAGCCCGGTCAGCCAGCTGCCGCCCGAGCAGGCCGCCGAGTTGTCCGGAGTCGATCCGACGGTCGTGCTCCTGTCACTCGTCGAAGTGCTGACGACCGTCGACTTCGACACGCTCATCTCGGCCGCCGAGAGTGAGCTGGTGTTCGACGGCGGCGACGACGGGCCGTGGGTGGTGGCCGTCGAGCGCCCCGCCGTGGTCGCGATTCAGGGCGCGGACGGCGATCCGGAGATGGAGTGGGAGGACGCCGTCGAGCAGTGGGGTGCGCTCGTCGCCGAGGAGCTGGGCGATCCCGAGGAGGACGCCCTGCTGGAGATCACGGACGAGCTGCGCCGGCTCTGCGGTGAGGTCTCCGGCGACCGCTGGCTCTACTGCTGGACCAGCTAGTCGGGGGGAGCGCCGCCCGCCGGAGGGACAACCTGGGGCCGCGGTTCGGTCGCCGTCGAGCGGTATCCGTCCGATGTGGATTCGGCCGGCTACCGCGCCGGCCTCGACCGGGACGGCGACGGGGTGGCGTGCGAGCGAGCCGGCGCCGGCTCCTCCTCGGTCTGGGGCACCGGAGTGCGTTCCCAGGACCGCCACGTGGCGATGAGGACGGCGTCCCAGACGACGCCGAGCAGTACCGATGCGGCGGCCTCGCTCGGCCAGTTGCCACCGAGATAGCGCCGCGCGACGGTGACGAGTAGGACGGTGACCGCCGCGGCCGTCCACGCCGCGACTGCCCGTGACCAGCTTGCGCGGCGGCTCGCCATCCAGGCGAGGAGTCCCACGGACGCCGTCACGACGACGTGCCCGGTGGGGAAGAAGGCGTCGGACGGTGCGCCGGCGGGCGGCGTCGTCTCCGGCAGGGTCCAGTGGACGGTCAGGCCGAGGATCACCAGCGACGCGAACGCCCCGACCGGCGCCGACCAGTGCGCCGCGCCGCGCCGCCGGGCCCGGAACGCGACCACGGCGGTGACCAGGCCGACGACGATCAGCGCCACACTGCCGCTCAGGGTCGTCACCACGAACTGGGCGGCCTCGGTGACATCGGGATCGGGTCTCGCGGCGATCCACCGCACCACCAGACCGTCGACCAGGGGTAGTCCGCTGGTGCGCACAACGCGCTGGGTCAGTTCTGCGACGCCCCAGCCGACCAGAAACATCGCCGCTAGGCCGAACGCGACGTTGACCGCGCGGGCGCCCGCCGCGCTGAGCCGGCTGGAGAACCAGTCGACCCGCGACCACGCCCACCGGACTGGCGGCAGCTGGCCGAGGTACCGGCCGAGCGCGTGCGCCGGATCAGGGTGCCGGCCGAGCCAGCGTCCGGCCACGACCAACCCGGCCACACCGAAGGCGAGCAGGGTGACCGCGCCGGTGGCCCGGCCGAGGGTTCGCTCCAGTTCGGCATACGACCGGCCGGCGATGTAGCCCAGCAGCACCGAGCCCGGTACGTACGTGGCGACGGCCGCGACGTCCCAGGCGAGGAAGCGCGGGTAGCGCAGGCCGGACATGCCGGCGAGCGAGGGGACGAGCGTCCGGGCGAAGGCCACCCAGCGGCCGAGGAAGACGGCGCGCCCCCCGTACCGGTCAAGCAGTTCCTCGGACCGCTGCCAGCGCCGCTCGCCGACCCATCGACCGACCGGCCCGGCGCGCACCCGTGGCCCGTACCGGCGGCCGAGCGCGTACGCCATTGAGTCGCCGGTGAGCGCGGCGGCCACGAGCAGGATGGTCGCCGGCCCGAAATCCAGGGTGCCGACGGACGTTAGGAAGCCGACGAAGAGCAGCACCGGCTCACCCGGGAGGAATAACCCGATGACGAGGCCGGTCTCGGCGACGACGAGCACGGCGGCCACGAGGTAGATCCAGACCGGGGGCAGATCGCCGACGCTCTCCAGCCACTCACGCACCGGCGGTCGCTCCTTCCTGCTCGCGTTCTGATAAGCCTCCGCCGATCCGCGCCGCCTGTCGATCAGTTTGCCCTGGTCATTCGGGTTCGGCCTTGGCCAGATCTCCACGCGCTTGGCCGACACGACTTTCCGGGCCGCCCGACTACCGGATCTGGCAGGCGGTGAAGCCACCCGGCATCCGGTACCGGTTGCGCGCCACCACGCGGTAGACGAGACGCGCGACCAGCCTGACCGGCGGCAGCTTCACAGCCGACCCGACGAAGCGCCAGGGAGAGCGCGACCTGCGCACCACGGCGGCAAGCGCGTCAGCGCCGCCCAGGATCGGGTCGCCCGCACCGGCAAGGACCACCTCGTGCTCCAGCCGCTCGACCGGCGCGGGCAGCTCTCCGGCGGACCGGGCCTCGCCCGCCGCAGCCGCCAGATCCAAAGAGGACAGCCAACGGCGTCGGCGGGATCAAGGGTCAGGCCACGCGGGTGGCGCCACCACGCATCATCACCGTGGGATCAGCAAGTCTGGCTCAACGCTGCTGACTTAAGGGTGCAGGAGCGGCGCTCGGGTGGCTTTTGCCCGAATCGGGGTTCGCAGGATGCTCAGTGTTAGCCGAACTGTTGGGGTGGTGAGGGCTGCAACCGTTGGGTCGCTCCCCGGCTGGAACCGTCCCTTTTGGGACTGCTCGGGGAAACGAAACGTGACGGGGCGGCTCGTCGGGTTTCCATCCCCGAGTGGCGTT
>Ga0184623_10000205_pt1 | contig 24700 bp, 33 predicted proteins | sample PLM1_100_b1_FD_133138 | JGI IMG/M metagenome (GOLD analysis project Ga0184623, IMG submission 133138) | Groundwater sediment microbial communities from an aquifer in East River, Colorado, USA - PLM1_100_b1 | ecosystem: Environmental > Terrestrial > Soil > Riparian zone | place: USA: East River... | reverse complement strand
GAGAAGCACATCAGCAACATCTTCGGCAAGCTCGAGCTCCCCGACTCGCAGAACGACCACCGCCGCGTGCTCGCCGTCCTCACCTACCTCGGATCCTAGGCTCCGGGGCCGCGCCAGGTCCCTGGGGCGGTGGCGTCGCTCGCTGCGAGCGGGATCTCGGCGCGTACGAGCGTCGGGCCACCCTCGGGACTCGAGACGGCGAACGTGCCATCTACGCCGGCGATCCGGCTTGCGAGGCCCGCCAGACCGCCTCCCGGTTCCAGGCGAGCGCCACCGGCGCCGTTATCCCAGACCTCGATGACCAGCCGCGATCCTTCCCGCCTGCAGCGCACCTCGCAATGTTGGGCTCCGCTGTGCTTTGCGACATTGGCCAGCGCCTCGGTGACGACGAAGTAGGCCGTCCGCTCCGTCGCGGGCGGCAGCCGCTCCTCGGATGGGAGATCGCTGATCAGGACCGTGGGCACGGATCCACGCCCCGTGATGGACGCCAGGGCCGGGACGAGGCCTCGGTCGAGCAGGATGGACGGCGCGACACCGCGAACCAGGTGACGGATCTCGGCGAGCGCCTCGCGCGCCTGCTCCTGCCCGTCGAGAATGAGCTGCTTGGCGGCCGCGGGATCCGTGTCGATCCGCTCGCTGGCCAGGCCCAGGTCGATCGTCAGCATCACGAGCCGCTGCTGGGCGCCGTCGTGGAGGTCGCGCTCGATGCGGTGCAGCTCACTGGCTTCGACATCGATGACGGCCGACCGGCTCTTCCTGAGCGTCTCGACCTGGCGCCGCAGCTCCCGGCTCTCGGTCGTGCACAGGAGGCCCGCGACGACCGCCCGATGGAGGGCCATGAGGATCTGCGACAGCGATGCCGCCACCGGGAGTAGAGCGGCGCCGAGGAGCGTGCGAAGGACGACGATCGGGAGGTCGTGGCTCGAGAGTGGCCAAAGCACCCCGGGCAACGACGCACCATCGATGCCGTCGTACCAGATCGGCATCGTCAGCAGCGACAGGGCCACCGTCCAGACGATCGCCGCGACGAGGAACTCGATGATCGACAGCGGGAGGTTGATCGCGACGTAGAGCACATCGCGCCAGCGGCTCTCGTCTGCGAATTCCGCGCGGAAGAGTTTCACGAGGCCGCCGCGCAGGGGCCGATAAGGGTGGGGGACCGGCCGTAGCGGCTCACTCACGAACGCCCGCCAGCGCTCGATCCGGGCAACGTGGCGCGACCCCTCGATGGCGAAGGCGATGAAGGCGATGCCGAGGCCAGCCAGGAGGATTGTCAACCCGATCGACACGAGGGTCCCGATGGTCGCTGCCGACGCGAGGCCGACGAACAACCCGAGTGCGATCGCGGCGTTCGCGTACCAGGTTGCCGGATGGATTGGCGAAAGCAGGAATGCCTGGATCGGATCGCGCCCCTGGCGGGCGAACGCAAAGATGCCGCCAGTTGTCTCGTCGTCGCCCCCCGGTGAACGGTCGATCCCCTGCCGAGCGAATGTCGCCCCGCCGGGGATCCGGGCTGACGCCAGCCCGGCCAGGATCATGAGCAGCCCTGCGACCAGGACGATGCTGCCGATCAAGTTTCCATCGGCTCCCGTCGGACGGCCCTCATAAGCAGAAAGACCCCGATGCCGATCATGACGACCGGCACGACGAGGTGCTCGGCGTCCAATGCTGGCAGGAACCTGTCGACCAGGGCCAGGCTGCCGAACAGGATCAGGACGCCCCCGACCAACGTCGTCCAGGGTCCGTCACCGCGGGTCGCGTGACGATGCCTCTCGGGCGCGGTCGTCGCCGCCTCGCCGGCGGCGTCAGTCGCCCCGGTGCCGTCCGCCGAAGCTGGCTCGAGCGGCACGATGATCGCCATGCCGATGTACAACAGCAGACCAATCCCGCCGAAGAAGATCGATACGACGAAGAGTATCCGCACGAGGCTGGGATCGAGGTCGAAATACTCGGCCACACCCCCAGCGACCCCTGCCAGCATCTTGTTATGGCGGCAACGGTAGAGACGGCGGTTCATGAGCATCCTCCAATGGGATTGATTTCGACTGCACCGAACGTGGCTCGGACGGTGAGGTCGGCGCGGTGCGTCGCCGACGCGTAATCGGGGCTCTGCCAGTTCGATTCGTGTTGCTCGAGGCCGTTGACGATGACCCCTCCCGCGACGCCCCTGGACGTAACGCGCAGCCCGAGTCCGGGCGGCGCGCAGATCCGGAGCTCACCGCCGCCGACCCGCAACGAACCCGTGAGATCGCTGCTCCCCGGCAGAGTCATCGACAGGGATCCGACGTTGACGACCGCTGACACCTCCGCGACAGATGCCGCAGAAGCGTCCATGACCGTCTCGGCTGCGTTGACTGTCAGGGCGAGATGCTTGATGCGCGCCCCGGCCAGACTGACCTGGCCGCGGCCCGCGGTCACGACCATCGACAGCTCCTCGAGGTCTGTCGAGGGAAGTGTCAGGTCCCATGAGTCACGACCGGCGTCGAGGAAGCTTCGGCTGCGATCGGCGGTGGCGTCGATCGACAGCGTCCGGGCGGACGCGTCGATCTTCGGGGTTCGCCCGGCGGTGTTGCCGGCATTGAGTCGCCACCCGTTGCCGGGCGCGATGGTCACGTTGAGCGACCCGCAGCCGCTCCTGACGAATACCGTGGCCGGCCCGTCGAACGTGCCCTCCGTAGTCCCGGCATTCGCAACCTCGCCACGTGCGCCGCAGTTCCCGGCGAACCGCGGAGCGACGGCGAATGCGGCACCCAGCACGAGGCCGGGTAGCGCCGCGGCGAGCATGAGGCCTGCAAGGCTCCATCGAGTCTTCCGGAGCACGAGGCTCAGCCCGATCGCGACGATGGCGAGCGGCCACAGGCGCAGGGCGTCCGTCAGCGCCGGCGTGTCGACGGCGCCCAGGTCGGCTGCGACGAGAACGCCGCCGATGGCAACCAGCAGGATGCCCCAGTAAAGAAATCGGCGATTGACCCGCATCGGCCCCTCCGTCCCTCCTCGGTGGTGACGCGTTCGCCACCCGGCAGTCCGAGCGGTCTTGTTCGCGTCACGACTCACCGTAGGAGCGACGACGTCTTGCGCCCAGCCGGGTACCGGGCGAACCCATGCGGGCTAGCCACCCTCCGGACGGGGAGGTTGGCTGGGTTGCTGGCGCGTCCTGGGCGCGGTTCAATGAGCCCGCCGTCGCTGGACGACGAGGGAGAGCTCATGAGCACGTCCGGACTTCGAATGGCGCCGCGCTGGTCATTCGCTCGGCGTGGGCGGTTCATCGGGCGATCTATTCGGTCACTGGCGGCCGGCTCGGGCTTCGGGGCGCACCCGCGGGCCGCGCCGGAATGCTGCGACTACGGACGACCGGGCGCCGAACCGGCGAAGACCGACGAGCCATGCTCGGCTACCAGGAGGACGGCTCCAACCTCGTGCTGGTGGCCATGAACGGCTGGGCAGATCCCGAGCCCGCGTGGTGGCTCAATCTCCAGGCCCATCCCGACGCGAGGGTCGACCTGGCGACAGGATCGCGCGATGTCTGGGCGCGCGTCGCGACCGGGGACGAGCGCACGCGCCTGTGGGTACGGTTGGCCGGTCCCTTCGGAAACCTCGATCGCTATGCGGCCTTGCAATCACGCGAGACCGCGATCGTAATTCGGGAGCCCCGGCCCGCGAGCCCAGCCGCCGTCGACTAGGGCTCGATGATCGTCGTCGTCCAGATGACGCTGCTGTCGGCCGCGATCGCGAGGATCGTCGCCGACGAGCGACCGCCCGACTCGGGCTCGATAGCCAGGGCCTGGGCGGTCCCGTCGGGGCCGACCACGACCGACCAGAACTCCGCACCCGGGCGCTCCAACTCGACGGGCCAGCCGGGCAACACCCGGCCGTCGCGGCCGACCGCGACCAGGCTCCCGCCAACCGTCGCGCTTCGCCGCTCCAGCGCCAGGTAGAGCGTGCCGTCGCGGCCGACCGCCGGAGGAACCGGCCCGGGGCAGAAGCCCGCTTCGTGCTCCGTCTCGAGTCCGGGACGAGCGCGGTCGATGGCCACGCCGGAGTCGAACGGCCAGCCGACCAGCACGGCCGGGGATGAATCCACGGCATAGATGTGGGTGTCGAGCTCGCTGTAGACGATGACCGTCCCGTCCTCGGCGACAATCGGGGCCTGCGGGCTGCCGACAGAGCACCCGCCCGTATCGCCGGTGAACAGCGCAGTCGCGATGGGGAGCTCCGCCGAACTTGTCAGTTTGGCGTCCCGGTCCAACACGACGACTCGGCTCTCGCTCCGGACCAGGGAGCCAAGGACCACCGCGACTCGTCCGTCCGCCCGGAAGCTCGTTCCGGAGATTGAATCGTCGAGGGTGATCGGCCAGCCCGTGCGGATGCCGGACCCGTCCAACGCAATGATCGAACTGGAGCCATCTTTCAGTTCCGTGCCGTAGGCGATCCCATCAGGGCTGACTGCCCACCCGCGGCAACAACTCCAGTCGAGTGGGACCCGGGCGCCGGCCGAGATAGCCCCATCGGGAGCAATCGTCACGACGCCCCCGTCGCTCGACGGTTGGCCCTCCTCGATCACATCGCTGAACGGCACGCTCGTGAAGAGCGCCAGGTCGTCGCCGATGACGCGCCCGCTGACGAACGAGCCCTGGACCGCCACCGGCCACCCGAGGCGCAGCCGGCCATTCTCATCGAAGGCATACGCGTCAATCGGGCTGTACATGTTCCCGTCGGGGTTCTCCCCCGTGCAGATCGTCCGGACGGAACCATCGGCGGCGGGCAGGAGGTGGTCACACCACGTAGCGCCGCCGATCTCGGCGGGCCACCCGGGCCGCAGGTTGCCGCTCGAGTCGAAAAGAGCTAGGGTCGCCGGAGCGCCGCGCGCCGGGATCAGGACGTACAGGCCGCCCTGCGGTCCCGGAGCCATCAGGACGAGATGGTCCGAGTTCTCCCGCGCGGATCCGCGTACCGGCAGGCTCGCACTGGCGGGTCCCGCGGGGAGCAATGGCCCAGTGGACGGCACAGGCCCGCTGGTACCTGGTGACACCAGCGCGCCGGAAGCCGAAGGCCCGGGGCTCGCCCCGGCTGAACCTATGGGCGATGACGACGGCGAGGTCGTTAGGATGCCACAGGCTGCTACCTGCAGCCCAACGACGATGGTCGCTGCCAGCCTTGCGAACGAGAAACGCATTCTGATTTCCTCTGGACGGTGTGGCAGAGGAGACGTCCCACTCGCCCGGATGGTGCGATGCTGTCGCCAAGCCGACACGGCCGACGGTAGGCGAAGACCCCCGCTCCTGAACCGCGAAGGTCTAGTTCGTCAGCTTGCCCGTGTAGTGGTCGTCGATCCCGCCGTCGAAAGCGATCCCCACGATGTGCCCGCCGCCGCGGATTCCGGCGTAATCGCCCGTCCCCGAGACGACGGTCCAGCCGCCGATCGTGCCGGACATCCCGAGAACAGAGCTCGCGTGGAGCCGGATCGTGATCGTCGAGCCGCTCTCGCACACCAGATCCTTGAACAGGTGGAACACCGTCGCCCGACCGTTGCCGACCACATGGTGCCCGTACGAGAACGCTTCGCCCGATGGGCAGATACCGCTGGCCGTGAACGTCTCGCCCAGCTCGAAGTCGACGTGGATGTCGATCGTGACATTCGTTGCGGCCGCGGACGCGGGCGCGGCCGTGACCAAGGCGAGCAGAGCCGTGGCAAGGAGCGATCGAGTGACGCGATGTCGCATGTCGGTGCGTCCCAAGCGACTGAACCAGCCTTCTTGACGCTACCACCGAGGTCGTCCTACAGCGTCTCGGCCGGCGGGCCTCCTGACTCCAGCCGGAGGTCCGTCAACCCGTCCGGGACTCCGTCGAAGTAACGGTCCAAGACCCGTGAGAACACTGCGTCGTCGGGCGCGGCCCGATGGAAAAGCGTCATACAGGACCGTAGCTTCATCGCGTCGGTCGAGCCGAATATCGCCTCCGCGGTCCGTCCTTCGAACCCGAGGAGGATCCCGGCGCACTCGCGCAACCTGGCCCCCAGGACGGGGTGGGCCAGGTAGGCACGCGCCTCGTCAAGGGACGTGATCGCATACTGCTGCGACATGGCGCTGTGCCCCAGACCTGCGATCTGGGGAAAGACGAACCAGATCCAGTGGCCTGTCTTCCGCCCCCGCCGCAGCTCGTCGAGCACGCCCTCGTAGACGTGAGCCTGCTCACCCAGAAACCGATCGAGGTCGTACTGCACGACCTCATTTTGCGCTCGGTTGTGACCCGCACCGATTGGTATCCTGCCGCCGGTGCGATCCCAGCTGGCCCGGATGATCGAGGCCGTCGCGCCGGCGAGGCTCGGTCGGAGCTTCCGCTGGCTCCTGTCGGCCACGCTCGTCAACAACATCGGCGACGGCGTGGTGATCGCGGCCGGACCGCTGCTCGTCGCATCCCTGACCCGGGATCCATTCCTGGTCTCCCTGGCACTGTTCATGGAGTACCTGCCGTTCCTGCTATTCGGCGTCATCGGCGGTGTCGCGGCCGACCGGTTCGATCGCCGGCGGATGGTGGTCCTCGCGAACCTGGGCCGCGCCATCGTCCTTGCGGTCCTCGTCGCCACGATCGTGACCCAGGCGGTGAACATCGCGCTCGTCCTGCTGATCCTGTTCATCCTCGGTACGGCCGAGGTCCTCGCCGACTCAGCCAGCAGCACGCTGTTGCCGGGCCTCGTCTCCCGCCAGGACCTCGGCGTCGCGAACGCCCGGATCCAGGGCGCCATGCTCCTGACGAACCAGCTCCTGCTGCCGCCGGTCGGCGCATTCCTCTTCGCAATCAACGAGTCGCTGCCGTTCGCGACGAATGCCGCCGGCTTCGCCCTTGGCGCCGTGCTCATCTCGCGCGTCGTGACCGATGTCAGGAGAGAGCGGACGGCCGCGCCGACCCTTCGCGGGGAGATGATCGAGGGATTCCGCTGGTTGCTGGGGCATCCGCCGATGCGGACGTTGGCGCTGACGATTCTCGCGTTCAACGTCACCTTCGGCGCCGCGTGGTCCGTGCTGGTGCTGTACGCGGGAGACCGCCTCGGGATGGACGAGATCGGGTTCGGCCTGCTCACGACGGCGATTGCGGTCGGCGGCGTCATCGGGACCGTTTCATACGGTCGCCTGGAGCGGCGGTTCTCGCTGGCCGACATCATGCGCGTCGGGTTGGTCATCGAGACCTCTACACACCTGGTCCTCGCCCTGACGACGTCATCCACCGTGGCGCTGGCGACGCTCGTGGTCTTCGGGATTCACGCGTTCATCTGGGGCACGACCTCGACCGTGGTCCGTCAGCGGGCGGTCCCCGACGCGGTGCTTGGGCGGGTGAGCGGCGTCTACCGCGTCGCGATCGTCGGCGGCATGGTGATCGGAACGCCGCTGGGAGGCCTGCTCGCGTCCGCCTACGGGATCACGGCCCCGTTCTGGTTCGGGTTCGTTGGCTCAGCCTTGCTCGTTGTGATCCTGTGGCGCCAGTTCGACCACATCGTCCACGCCGGAGATGTGAGCGAGGAGTAGCGGCTGTCAGTCTGGGCGCCAGAGATCGATCTGCGGCAGACCGGCGATCCCTAGGGTCTGCGACAGCTCCCCGCAGTGGTAGGCCTCGTGCGTCAGGAGCCGCTGCAGGATCGAGGAGCGTGAGTGGATCTGGCGCTCATCGCCGTAGAACCGCTCGACGGGCTCCTGGAGCATCGCGGGCGTCCACTGATCCAGACATCGATCGATGATCGCCCAGGTCGTGTCGAGGGCCTCCACGAGCTCCGCGGCGCCTCTTGGATGCGTGAGGTCGTCTTCCCAGCCGGCGCCGCTCATTGGATCGGTGAACGGCGTCGTCTCGGCGCCGGGTTCCCCCAGGACGCCGCAGAGCCAGTACACGCGAGCGCCCGCCGTGTGCCCGACCGTCGCCCAGATTGGGGAACCGTCGGGCGCCGGCCGGATCGCGAGCTGCTCGTCGGACATCGCACCGACGATTTCAGTCAAGCGCCGGTTGTACTGCGGCCAGCGGTCATAAAACAGTCGGATCGACATCGTCGCTCTAACCACGCGCTTCGAGCAGGTCGGCGATCTCGGCGGCGACGGACGACTTGCCAGTGCGGTATGCGCCCGGCAGAAGGAGCGCCCGGAGGTCGATCACGGCGCGGACGGCCGTGTTTGGCGGCTGAGATTCTTGAAGTCGAGGAACCGGCGCAGTTCGGCAAGTCGACCGTCGCGGACTTGGAAGAAGTCCGCCGCGCGCACGTCGATCGAGTTGCCTGACCTGGCGTGGCTCGACTGAATGCGCCACTGGCACGCGGCGCCTTCGTCGTCGGCGAGGAGCACCTCGACGGTCCAGTGGTCGTCCGGAAAGTTCCGCGCGTGCTCGACCAGGAACTCCTTATGAAGTTCCCGACCGCGTGTCGCTTCGGCTTCGGTATCGCTGTTGTAGAACATGATGAAGTCGTCGGTCATGAGTTCGTCGACGATCCCGACGCCCCGGACTTGATCCGGGCCATTGACTCTGCTGACGCATTCCCCGAAATACCGACGAACAAGAGCGGCGTTCTGCCCAGCGGACATCCGAGTCTCCCTTCGGGTCCCGAGCATAGCGCCGGCCCCGGCAAGGTTACGTACGACGTTCGGCCGGCCGAATTCTGGACATTCGTCAGCCCACGATTCGTTTTGCTCGGGCGTCTCCGGGGTGACGGCGGAAGCAAGTCGACCGCCAATGCCTCAGGAGCGCACGATGCATAGGTTCAGATTCGTCCTAGCCGCCTCCCTCATTGCTTTGGTCGCGGTGGCGGCTTGTAGCGCCCCAATCGCCCCGCCGGCGTCTCCGTCGGGCAACCCAGCCAACCCCATCGGTGCCGCCGACCCTGGCACCGACGCCGAGCGTCACGCCGCCGCCCGCTGCCCTCCCGCCGGCTCCGCCCGCTCCGACGCCAACGCCTCCGTACCCGGTCGTCACGCCACGACCGGTCAAGCCGACGCCTGCACCGGCCGCCTTCACCGCCAAAAAGAGAGCTATCTCCGCGACGGCATCGGGCGGGGAGCGACCGACTGCCAACCGGTCCGCGGCATTGACGACCTCCCCAAGCTTGCGATCGCAGGCATCGAGTGCATTCCCCGGATCGCGCCGTCGCCCGGATCGGCTACTACCTGTTCGCGAATGACGACGACATGCTCGCCGCGTACCTGTGGCGGATGACTGCCGAGGGCGTGGAGCTCGACTCGGGTTCGTGCTACGACGGCGAAGGCGAGCATGCCTATACGCCGGGCGAGGGGCTCGTCCTCGACCGGAACGGCTGCTTCCTCAACGACGAAGGCTACGCCAACTACCGCGCCCACCATGTCAGGCGCGCGCGTGTATATCGGTATCCTCGGACGTTCGGCCGACATGCTCGCGCTCGAGAACTTCGCGTGGCGGGGCAACCAGGACACGCCGGGCAACCCGACGCTGTGGTTCCCACCCAGCTGACCAAGCGTCCCCAGCACGGGCGGCATCGGCGAATCGTCGATGCCGCCCGTCCAAGCGTTCAGACTGAGCCGATGGCCGAGGAACTCGCCGATCGCCCCCGAACCCTCGCGGACCTCGTGCCGATTCTCGAGGCGCCCGACGCCGAGTTCGGTCACTGGGAGGTCCCGCCGCCGGTCAACGGCATCCACAGCTTCGGCTACTTCGTGTTCGGTCCGACGGCTGAGGCCTGGCGGGCCGGGGTGGGCCGCGGCGGCTGGGTGATCGCGGGATTCGACTGGAGAAGCTGGCTGGACACCCATGAGGGCCGCTCCCTCAGCGACCGACCCGAGGCCGTCGCCTCGGCAACCCCGGAGCAACTGGGCAAGTTGCTCACCGCGATCGTCCGATCGGACCGGTTCGTCGAGGGCTCGATCGAGGGAGCGTTCGAGTCCGGTCTCCTCGCCTGTATAGCACGCCGCGCCGCGGCGCTGCTCGAGCCCGGTTCCAGATTCATCGGACGAACAGGCTAATAGTACGAAAGGGTGCGCGCCCGCACCCATTAGGCCCAATGGGGCGTTATGCTCCTCGCGTCGCCACTCCGAGAGGGAGACTTCGCCATGGGGCTAATGCAACGGGTAGAACGGGCGCAGCAAGTGAGCAACGGGATCCCTGCTGTCCCGATACCAGTCATCGCCCCCCCGCTGCAGGCGGCCGCTTCGACTCCGGAGCGGGAAGTGCTACTGCGCACTGTCAGGATGGCCCTCCAGGCGGAGGTCGTCGGGGCCTTTGACGCGCTGGTCGACATCCCGCCTGCCGAGGCCACCAAGCTGATCGAAGACCTCGTCAATCGCGTCATCGGCGCGAACAACTTCGCCGTTACACAGAGCGAACGCCTGAAGTTGATCGACGAGACCGTCAACGACGTCACGGGTCTCGGGCCGCTGGAGACGCTCCTCAAGGACCAGTCGATCACCGAGGTCATGGTCAACGGCCCGAACCAGATCTACATCGAACGGGCCGGCAAGATCCTCCGCGTCGACACCCACTTCCTGAACAACGAGCACGTCCTGCGGATCATCGACCGGATCATCACCCCGCTTGGACGGCGCATCGACGACTCGAGCCCGCGGGTGGACGCCCGCCTCCCAGACGGTTCCCGCGTCAACGCGATCATCGCCCCGCTCTCATTGGTTGGGCCGGTCATCACGGTCCGCAAGTTCGCCGCCAAGCCGTTCACCGTCGAGGACCTCATTCGGTTCGGCACCGCCACTAGCGAGATGTTCGAGTTCCTGGACGCTTGCATCAGGGCCAAGCTCAATGTCTTCGTTTCGGGCGGCACGGGCTCCGGCAAGACCACCACGCTCAACGTCATCTCGTCGTTCATCCCGAACGATGAACGGATCGTGACGATCGAGGACGCCGCCGAACTCCAGCTGCGCCAGGAGCACGTGGTCACCCTCGAGGCCCGCCCGCCGAACCTCGAAGGCGAGGGCGAGATCACGATCCGGAACCTGCTGCGCAATGCGATGCACATGCGCCCGGACCGGATCATCGTCGGTGAGTGTCGCGCCGGCGAGGCCCTCGACATGCTCCAGGCAATGACGACCGGCCACGATGGCTCGCTGTCGACGGGCCACGCCAACACCCCCAAGGACATGCTCCGTCGACTCGAGACGATGATCCTGATGACGGGCTATGAGATGCCCCTCTGGGCGATTCGCGAGCAGATCGCGTCCGCCGTCGACCTGATCGTCCACACGGCCCGCCTCAAGGACGGTTCCCGCAAGATCGTCAACATCACCGAGGTCTACGGCATCGAAGACGAGGAGATCCTCACCCAGGACATCTTCGCCTTCGAGCAGACCGGCGTTCGCGAGGGCAAGGTCGAGGGCGAGCTCAAGCCGACCGGCTTCAGGCCGACGTTCATGGGGCAGTTCAAGCGAAATGGCGTCAGGCTGCCGCCCGGTGAGTTCGGGATCCCCACCGAGGAAAACGCTCGGCCGATGCCTCGCCGCAAGCTCAAGGAACGCTGGGGCGGCGGCAACGCCGCTCAGGGGCCGGACCCGTCCGGGATCTCGGTCGGCTATGGCCGTGCGGTCGCGGCCGGCGGGATGATCTACGTGTCAGCGATTGGACCGGTCGATAAAGAGACCGGCCAGACCGTGACCGGCGGAATCAAGGTCCAGGCACGGCAGTGCCTGGCCAACCTGAAGGCGACCCTCGAAGAGCAGGGGAGCTCGCTGGAGAAGGTCGTGTGGGCGAACTGGTCCCTGTACGAGCGAGCGGAGTTCGACACCTTCTACGAGGAGTGGCTGAGCTGGTTCCCCGGTATTGCGCCCGTCGGCCAGGGGACGCTCATGCCGCCGCCCGAGCGGCGGGCCGGCTTCCGGGTCTCCGTCGGCGTGATCGCCGAGGCGGGCTAGTCGATAATTTGACGACATGATCCGCCGGGCGGTGCAGCGCCGCCCTGGCGTAAGGATCAGTTCGGGACCGCCGACACGACGGTTCCGGTTGCTCGATCGATCGTCACGATAAGACCGTGGTCCCCCTCCTGGGTCCCCGTCGCATAGGCGAGGGCGTAGGCATCGTCCGGTGGCGGGATGACCCACACGGTGTTGCGCAGGAACATCCCTTCGAGCTGACCGAGGGTGTCCTGTGATCGCATGAGCTCGTCGAGCGCAGGAGCTCGCGTGGGAACCTTTCAGCGAGGGGCGTCCCGATGGCGTGATCGTCTGGCTCGCAAGATCGACGGAAAACGTATAGCCATCGACCGCGTCGCGATCCGGCGCGAAGGCGGGCAAGCCCGCCACGTGCAGGTCGCAGCGCGGCGCGCCCTCATCGCACGACCCTGAGATCGTCAACTCTCGATAGGGCTTCCCGTCGTAGGTCCAGACGGCTTCGGCCAGCATCGGCGCGAGCCATTCGGCGCGAAGCTCAGGCGGCAGCCGGTTGCCCGCATCGGCAAGCGCGGCGGCCAGATCGCCGGCACCGTATGGGCGGGCGTGCGCCGCCGGTCCAGCCGTCTTGATGGGGCTGACGGCCGGCGTCGGGGGCGCGAGGGTGTAACTGGCTTTCGCCGTTGGCTCGGGTGCGTCCCCGCGCGGGGAGCACCCGACGACGAACATTGCGGCGGCCGCGATCCCGAGGAACCGGACCGCCGCCCCTACCACTTCAGCCAAGCCAGGGACCAGTATTCGCTGGCACGGTCGAACCGCGGCTGGCTCACGGTGATAGTGACCATGCCGGTCGTCGTCGCGGTGAAGCTCACGAACTCGTAGGAGTTGTCATATGTGAGCGAGTACCTCGTCCCGCCCGGGTACGTCACCTTGAGATCGAGATCCGCGGTCAGCGTGTCGGTCTTGTCGAACATCGTCCCGGAAGTGTGGCTGTCCCACGTCAAGGCGACCCGCACCTGCTTCCCGCCGGTCACTGTGAACGTTTTTCGACAGGGCAGCGCCCTTGGGGACTGTGCCTTTCGCCCAACCGCCATAGGTCGGATCGACTAACACGCGATGCGACCACAGCGTCTCGACGGTGCCCACGCCCTCGTGGTCCGTACTCGTGCCTCCCCCAGGCAATGCGACCCGCCGATTGGCGCCGGCTATGCGAGTGTACGCGTGCGTTGTTGCCTCGAACACCCGTATCACGGCACGAGTATCAGAGCACGAGCGACGAGTCATTCGCTGACCGTGCCGACACGGCTGGGAAAGCCCATCTTCAGTGCGCTGCCCACGGACACATCATTGTCGGTACGCTTCAACGATGCCCGCCGAGTTCATCTACAGCACGTACAAGCTCGCCCGCCACTACCCGCCGGACCGAACCGTGCTCGAGGACATCTCAATCTCGTTCTACCCGGGCGCCAAGATCGGCGTCATCGGGCCGAACGGGGCGGGGAAGTCGAGCCTCCTCCAGATCATGGCCGGGCTCGACGACGGGTTCACGGGCGAAGCCCGGCTCACGCCCGGCTTCACCGTCGATTACCTGAGCCAGGAGCCTCAGCTGGACCCGGCCAAGGACGTCAAGGGCAACGTGATGGACGGCGTTCGGGAGGTCCAGGACCTGCTCGATCGGTACAACGCCGTCATGGCCAAGTGGTCCGACCCCGATGCCGACTACGACGCCATCGGGGCCGAGCAGTCGGCCCTCGAGGACAAGATCAACGCCGCCGATGCGTGGAACCTCGAACGGAACGTCGACATCGCGATGGAGGCTCTGCGCTGCCCGCCGGACGACGCCGACGTCACGACGCTCTCGGGCGGTGAGAAGCGGCGGGTCGCGCTCGCCAGGCTCCTGCTCCAGCACCCGGACCTGCTCCTCCTCGACGAGCCGACGAACCATCTTGACGCCGAGTCGGTCGAGTGGCTCGAGCGCTTCCTCGACGAGTACGCCGGCACCGTAGTCGCCGTCACCCACGACCGCTATTTCCTCGACAACGTCGCGAAGTGGATCCTCGAGCTCGACCGGGGGAGGGGAGTGCCGTTCTCGGGCAACTACTCGAGCTGGCTCGAGCAAAAGCTCGAGCGTATGGCCCGCGAGCAGAAGCAGGTCGACGCCCGCCAGCGGACGCTCGCCCGCGAGCTCGAATGGGTCCGAATGGGCGCAAAGGCGCGCCAGGCGAAGGGCAAGGCGCGGCTGTCCGCGTACGAGCAGCTCCTGGCGGCGGCGAACGATGCGAAGGACACGACCCGCGAGCTCGAGATCGCGATCCCGCCCGGACCGCGCCTCGGCGACCAGGTCATCGAGGTCAGGAACCTCCGAAAGGGGTACGGCGACCGGCTCCTCATCGAAGACCTGACGCTCTCGCTGCCGCGGGCGGGCATCGTCGGGATCATCGGCCCGAACGGCGCAGGGAAGACCACGCTGTTCAGGATGCTCGTCGGCCAGGAGGCGCCCGACAACGGGGCGATCGAGATCGGCGACACGGTTCAACTGAGCTACGTCGACCAGGAGCGTGACGAGCTACAGGCGGACAGGACTGTCTTCCAGGAAATCACCGACGGCGTCGAGACCGTCAAGGTCGGCAACCGTGAGATTCCGGCCCGGGCCTACGTCTCGAGCTTCAACTTTCGCGGCACAGATCACCAGAAGCTCGTCGGGACGCTGTCAGGCGGTGAGCGGAACCGCGTCCACCTCGCCAAGCTGCTTCAGTCGGGCGGCAACGTCCTTCTCCTCGACGAGCCGACGAACGACCTCGACGTCGACACGCTGCGGGCGCTCGAGGCGGGCCTGGAGTCGTTTCCGGGCTGCGTCGTCGTCATCAGCCACGACCGCTGGTTCCTCGACCGGATCGCGACCCACATCCTCGCGTTCGAAGGCGACAGCCAGGTCCGCTGGTTCGAGGGCAACGTCAGCGATTACGAGGCGTTCCGCCACAAGGAGCTCGGCACCGCGGCCGACCAGCCGCGCCGGATCCGCTACAAGCGGCTGGTGGCCTGATCGGCGCCGAAGCGTCGAATCAGGCCACCGCTGCGCCGATTGCGCCGACCCCTCAGTCGAGCAACGTGCAAAGATCCAACTCAAAGCTCGGGTGCGGCCCGCTCACCGAGAACGACACGTCGGCGATGAATGCGCCACCTGGCACGTCGTCGCCCAGGGTATCGAACTGGATGACCTGCGTGACAACGCCGCGATCACGCAGGATCACGTTGCCGTCCGAGTCCCGCACGATGAACGGTTGACCCGCGACGATGCTCGTGAATTCGAAGATCGTTCCCTCCACGTGCGTGGCTCGGGTCTCCTGAAAGATCCCGTTGCCACCGAGCGTGAAGGTGTCGCCCGTGTCGCGCCGCGTCCACGTCTCCTGGAACGAGAAGTTGTCATGGACGAAGAAGGCTGTGGTCAGATCGCCTTTGCCGACCCGGTAATGGACAACGCCTTCGAAGTCCCCTGAGACGTCGATCCAGAAGCCGCAGTCGTCGAAACTGTCGGCGTAGTCGCCGGAATAGTGCTCCCGCTGGATCACGCTCGCGCCAACGGGACCGGCCGCGAGTGTCAGCGCAAGCAGCGCCCCGCCGAGGGCCGGAATCAATCCTCTCCGAATCCCGCCAGAAGTCGCGCTGGGACGTCGAAGCTGCGCCATCGATGAACCCTCCCTGATCCGCGAGCCGAATCGATCATCAGGGCCCCCAAACGAGCCGGCACGCTCAACCGAACGCATCATCGCGGTCGGGCGTCACGGAGCGTCTCGGTCGAGGTTCGGGTCTGTCGACATCGTCGATTCGGTCTAGCGATCGGCGGCGCCCGGGATTACGGTATGCGCGACCTGAAGTCAGCGGGTACCTCACGATGGTCGAGACAGTCCAGCTCGGGCACAGCGCCATGGATCGGCACGCCTGGGCGGAGGCGATCGACGCATTCGGCGCGGCCGACCGCGACGGTGGCTTTCTGCCAGGTGACTTCGAGATGTTGGGCACCGCCGCGTGGTGGGCTGGCCTGCCCGATGACGCCGCTGAAGCGCTGGAACGGGCGTTTGCCGGCTACGTCGATGCTGGCCAGTCAAGCGAGGCGGCGCGAGTGGCTATGGCGCTCGCATATCAGTCGTTTCGCCGATTGGCCGTTCCGATCGGCGCGGGTTGGCTGGCGCGGGCCGAGCATCTTCTCGAGTCTGAGCCTGAGGCACCTGCGCACGCCCGACTTACTGTTTTCCGTGCGCTCATGGCGCTTATGGGGAAGCGCTTCACGGACGGGATCGAGCTCGCCGATCAGGCGATGGAACTGGCACGAAAACACCACGACCCGGACGCCAACTTCCTGGCGATGAGCTTCAAGGGCATGGCCATGGTGTTCGGCGGGGACTCGCAGGCCGGGCTCGCGCTGATCGATGAGGCCGCCACGGCTGCGTCGTCGGGTCAGCTCGACCTCCGCGTGGCGAGCGACATCTATTGCAACACGATCGCCGCCTGTCGAAATATCGGGGATCTCAAGCGGGCGGGGCAATGGGCGGACGAGGGGGAGCGCTGGATGCGTCGCCAATCCGTGGGCGGCTACCCCGGCATCTGCCGCGTCCATCGCGCGGAGCTCAAGATGCTGCGGGGACAGTGGTCCGAAGCCGAGCAGGAGGCGCGTCAGGCCTGCCAGGAGCTCGAGCGGTTCGGGCTCCTGGATGCCGTGGGCTATGCCCAGGCCGATTCGATCGTCCGCGCCCTACCGAAGGCACGCGTCCGCAGGATCGCGGCAGCCGACCATCAATGGGACCCCGCGACGATAACGCCGGTCCTCACCGAGTTCTTCGGCGAACCGGTCGCGGCGTCACGCTGACGCCGGCCCCTATGCCGGGACGGACCTGGCGTCGGTCCGCGAGCTCACCCGTTCGGCGAGAAACTCTTCCCAGGTGCGACGGCCGACGGCACGGTCGGGTGCGAGGTTCGCGCCATCGCGAATGGCGGCCGCGGCCTTGCCCGGGGTCGGAACCCGGACGATGGCCCGGCGCTTGCCGGCGGCCTGGAGGTACCCACGGATGAGATCGGCCCAGTCGTAGATCCGCGGGCCCGCAATCGCGGGGACCAAGCCCATCGGAGCGCCCAGGGCGAGCTCTACCAGCCGGTCCGCGACCTCGCCGCTGTCGATAGGCTGGAACCGGAACCCGGCCGGGACGGGGATCACGGGCAGCTTGGCCATCGCCTGCGCCGTCACGAGCGAGAGGTCGAAGAACTGGGTCGCCCGCAGCGTCGTCCACGGGTTGCCGGAGGCAGCGATTGCCTCCTCGGCGGCGCGCTTGGCCCCGAAATACCCGAACATCGCGCGGTCTATCCGGCCGGCCATCGGGATGCTGTCGGCGCCGACGACCGAGATATACACGAGGTGCCGCACCCCGGCGTCCGATGCGGCCCGGAGGAGATTCCGGGCCTTGACCTCGTCGCCCTTCGCGCTGCCCGCGCAGTGGACGACGATCTCGACTCCTCGCACCGCCGCCTCAGCGCCCTCACCGGTCGCGAGGTCACCGGTCACGAACTGGATACCCTGACTCTCGTGTGCATCACGACTGAGCACCCGGACCTCGCGCCCGGCCTCCCGCAGCCGGGCAACGACGAGCCGGCCCAGCGTTCCCGTTCCGCCCGTGACGAGAATGGGTGCCGCCGGGCTCGTGGTTCGCGTTTCCATGGTCGTACTCCTTGTCACGTCGAGTGTGTTGGTGGGGTCACTTCCATGACACCGCCCAATCGGAGGACGTGACAGACGAACGAGAACGCAGGGCTCGCAGACCAATTCGAGGCGCATCGTGCCCATCTGCGAGCCGTCGCCTACCGGATGCTCGGCTCGCTCACCGAGGCCGACGACGCCGTCCAGGACGCCTGGCTGCGGGCCAGTCGGGCCGACACGAGCCACGTCGACAACCTCGGCGGCTGGCTGACGACGATCGTCGCCCGGGGTCTGCCTGAACATGCTCCGATCGCGCAACCGCCGCCGCGAGGAGCCGTTTGGCGTCCACCTGCCCGATCCGATCGTGACGGGGGAGGGGATCCAGCCCGAGGAGGAGGCGATGCTGGCCGACCAGGTCGGCACGCTCGACAACCGCGTCTAGCAGTCGAGTGAGCCGGTCGATCCGCGCCACGCTGCGAGCGTCTCGGCGATGGTCGGGATCTCCCGCAACGCGCCGCTCGCGACGGCGACGATCAGGTCGTACGCGCTGTCCGCCGGAGGACGCACGTCCACCCCATTCATTCGGTAGAAGAGCCGGACAGCGACCCAGCCGAGGCGCTTGTTGCCGTCGACAAGTGGGTGCCCGGCCACGATTGACTGGAGGAGTGCCGCGGCCTTCTCATCAAGTCCCGTATAGGCGTCGGCGCCAAACGCCGTCGCCTGTGGTCGAGCGACCGCGGATTGCAGCAGGCCGATGTCATGCACGTCCGCCGATCCACGCACCGCGGCATCGGCGGCGGCGAGGAGGTCATCGAGGTCGAGGTATTCCGTCACATGGTGCCGAGGCGGCGAAGGAGCTCGGTGTCCTCCGCGACGATCTCGGCAAGGTGCTCGTCCCGACGACGCGACCGACTCGTGACATACGCGGCGATCGCCTCGCGGGCGACTTCCTGCATCGACCGATGTTCCCGGCGAGCGGTTTCGCGGAGCGCCTCGGTCTCCTCGGGCGTCAGGCGGAGCGTCATCGGCATCCGTGTATGATACCGCGCGGTATCACGGTGTCAACATATACCTAGAAGTCGATCCGCATGACGACCCGCCGGAGCGTGGGGTGGCTGACCTCGATGAATCCTGCGTCGGCGAAAATGCTGCGGCTGCCGACATTCAGTTCGCCCCAGGTGATGTCCTCGCGCGGCTCGACGAGCATCGGGTAGCCCTCGAGAGCACGGGCGCCGCGCTGCCGCGCGAAGTCGACGGTTGCGCGGGCCAGCGCGCGGCTGACGCCGCGGCGTCGGAACCCGGCGCGCGTAACGAAGCAGACGACCGACCAGACGCCGTCGTCGTCCTTGTCCTCGTCTCGCCCCGTCCACGGAACGGGGGTCCGCCGCAGGCGCGCATGGGCTGTCCGCGGCCCGACTGCGCACCAGCCCACGGGCTCGGCGTCGAGGTACGCAACGAGCCCGCTGGTCGTCCGAGCGCTCGGGTAGCCGCAGTGGGTCTGCGCCTGGAGCCGATCCATGCGTCCGGCGACATCGAGCGAGTGCCACTCGGCCCAGCTCCGCACCTTCGGCTTCTGGCACTGGCAATAGGCCGCGTACCCGCGATCACCGAAGATGGCCCGCAGGTCCACCCAGGAGGCTTCGTTCGCGGGCACGACGGTGACCTGAGCGGTCGTATTCAGTCCCACTTGCGGTCTCGACCCGTACACGGCACAGCAACCTCATGCTGAGTCAGTTGACTAAGTTGGACTAAGGCGGCTATTGTCGGCGAATGACCGATTCGACGGTGAACATCCACGAGGCCAAGACGCACCTGTCGCGGCTGGTCGAGCGGGTGGAGCGAGGCGACGAGGTCGTCATTGCCCGTGCCGGCCGACCCGTCGCGCGGCTCATTCCGTTTCGGGCTCGCACGGCACCGCGGGTCCCCGGATTGTGGCGGGGGAGGGTGGCAATCGCATCTGATTTCGACGCCACGCCTGAAGGCCTGATCGAGGACTTCGAGGGGTGATCCTTCTCCTGGACGCCCACGCGTTGCTGTGGTGGTTGGCCGATGATCCGACCCTCAGCGACGATGCTCGTGCTGCGATCGCCGCACCCGCGAACGACGTGTTGGTCTCGGCCGGGACGGTCTGGGAGATCGGGATCAAGCGGGCGCTCGGCAAGCTGTCGGCGCCGGATGGCCTCGTCGACGCGATCGAGGCGTCGTCCTTGGGCGCGCTTCCCATCCTCGCCATGGACGGAGAACGCGCTGGGCGGCTGCCCGCGCACCACAACGATACGTTCGACCGGATGCTCGTCGCACAGGCCTCCCGCCTCGATGCCGTGATCGTCACGCGCGACGCCGCGTTCGCCCCGTATGACGTCAACGTCCTGGCCGCCTGACTCGGAAACGCGGCATCTGTGGAGCCGGCCCACTCAGACGCGGTCCAGGAACGCGAGCACTCGCTTCGTGAGCAGCGCCGTCGCCTCCGGGTCGTACGACGGGAGCGAGCTGTCGGCGAAGTAGTGCTGGTCGCCGGGATAGAGGAAGAGCTCCGCGTCGTCGACCTTCTCGACGATCTCCCGGGCGGCATCGATGTCGCCCTCGCCGACGAAGATCGGGTCGTTGTCCATGCCGTGGATCTGGACGGGGACGCCTTCTGGCCAGGGTCCGAAGGCCCACTCGCCGCTGATCGGTATGGCGGAGTAGAAAAGCAGCGCTCCGCGCGCTCCAGGCCGGGTCTGGGCGAGCTCCTGGGCGATACTCTCGCCGAACGAGAAGCCGGCGTACACGAGCTCGTTCGGCAGGTCGTCGGCGGTCCGCAGGCCCGTCTTTCCGAGCTCTTCGAACCCGATCCCCTTGATGTATGCCATGCCGTCGTCGATCGACCCGAACGTCCGCCCGTCGAACAGGTCCGGCGTGTGGACGGTGTGCCCGGCGGCTCGCAACTCGTCGGCGAACGCGCGGACGCCGGGGGTCAGCCCTTGAGCGTGGTGGAACAGCAGGACCTCGGCCATGGGGAGCCTCCTGGTGAGCGTGGGTGGGAGAGCGGGGCACCAACTTTACCGACGATGAACGGGATACGTGACAGCTGCTGGCAGCATTAGCCTCGAGCCGATCGGCCGGCTGCAGTCCGCGCCCGCTGGGCAGCCAGGCGATCGTGCGCCTCGGCGAGGAGCGGGACGACGACATCGCGCCACGTCGCGGCGCTCGGGTTGAGGATCGAGATGTAGAGCTGCTTCGCGTAGACGGGGTGGGGAAAGATCCGGTCGAGCGCCGTGTAGTCCGGCTCGGTGCCGGATCCGACAAGGCGCTCGAACGTCGGCCTGTTCACACCGATGTTGAGCCGGAACACGCCGGGGCGCGAGAGGTTCGAGAACTGGTCGTAGTCGTCGTCCGCCCAGACGATCGTCGCGAAGTTCGGGAAGTGCCTCTCGGGGTCGAGCGAGAAGAACGCGGCTCCCTTGATCGCCACGAGGTCGGTCTCGGGGAAGGTGGCGAGGATGTGCCGGGTGATGGCGTCGGGATCGGGCCCGGACGAGTCAAATTCACTCATGAGCCCAGCGTAAAACATGCATGTCAAGCCCTCGCCCCAGAAGCGTTGACTTATATAAGCCATACCTTGTACGATGCAGCTCGTGCATGCGTTCGACGTCCTCGGCGACCCGGTCAGGCGGCGGATCCTCGAGCTGCTCGCTGCGGGCGAGCGGTCATCGGGGGCGATCACCGCCGTCGTCCAGGCCGAGTGGGGGATCTCGCAGCCGGCCGTCTCGCAACATCTCAAGGTCCTGCGCGACAGCGGCTTCGCGACTGTCCGGCCCGAGGGGGCTCGGCGGCTCTACGCCGTGGACTCCGCACCGCTCCACGAGGTCGACGCCTGGCTCGACCAGTTCCGCCGCTTCTGGGAACAGCGTCTCGACTCGCTCGCCACCGAGCTCGCGCGTGGCAAGCGCGAACGGCGCTTCGGCGCTGCGGCAACCGACACATCGAAGGAGGAACCCAATTGAGCATCGACATCGTCCGTGAGATCGAAGCCGTCCGGCGGGAGGTCGGCAGCGGCCAGATCGCCGCCGGCGAAGGACGCGTGGTCCGTCTCGAACGGGCTTACGACGCGCCGATCGAGGACGTCTGGGACGCGCTGACGAGCCCGGAGCGGATTACCCGCTGGTTCCTCCCGATCGGCGGCGACTATCGGGTGGGCGGGCGCTACCAGTTCGAAGGCAACGCGGGGGGCGAGATCGTCGCCTGCGATCGACCGAACCGGCTCCGCGTGACCTGGGCATACGGCGACATGGCCGACCCGGCGAGTGTCTCCGAGCTCGAGGTTCGGCTCACGCCCGCCGACGACGGATCGACGACCTTCGTGCTCGAGCACACGGCCGTCGTGCCCGACCAGCCCTGGGCCGAGTACGGGCCGGGCGCGGTCGGCGTCGGCTGGGACGGGGGACTTCTCGGGCTCTCGCTCCACCTGCGCGGCGAGTCCGTAGGGGATTCCATGACCTGGCAGCTGTCCGACGAGGGACGCGAGTTCTCCGCACGGAGCAGCGCGGCGTGGGGTGCCGCGAACGAGGCCGCGGGCGCGGATCCGGCGGTCGTGGCGCGGAACGTCACCAACACCACGGCGTTCTATGCACCGGACCCCGCCGAACCACCTGACGCGACAGGGTAGGGGAGTCGGGCCACTCAGGAGAGGTCCCGGTCCTCCATTTCCCACGCGTGATCCATGACATGGTGGGCGGTGCGGCGCACCAGGAACTGGATCGGCCAGGTCCGCGCCGGCTTGCCTTCGGCGTTGTACGCGCGGATCGCATCGAGGTATTGCTGCCGATGCGTCGCTAGGCCGTCCGGGGTGAGGACGACCTCGCGCTCGGTCCGGAGGCCGACCTTTCGGGACCATTGCTCGGGTTCGTTGGCGTACACGTGGCGAATGATCTGGTCGCGACTGCGCCCAGCGCTTCGAGGTCCCGGCCGGAGCTCGGGGGAGACACGCGCCGCTACGTCGTCGAAATAGGCCCAACCGGCGCGCAGGAGGTCGATCCGCCGTTCGAGGTCGGCCGCTGACAGGACCTCAGCCTCGATCTGCGACGGCACGTGGGCGAAGCCCCAGAAATCGGTCGAGCTCGATCCGGGTACGCGTTCAACCACCTCCACGTCGCGCGATCGCGCGAGTGCTTTCGCCAGGCCGGCCCGTTCGGCGACCCCGGCGTACCGCGGGACGTAGGTCAATAGCTTCTCGAGTGCGCTGTCCTCCGAGGTCCCCCAGCGATCGAGGCCGGGCCAGTCCATGGCACCCGCCACGACCCTGCGCTTCTTGCCGATTTCGAGGATCAATCGCAGCTTTTCAGTCATGCGGCGTGGCTAACCTAATTTGTTGGCCTTGATGTCGTACTTGAAGTGCAGTCCGACTTCGAGTGATCCGTCAGCCTTCTGTGCCCTGTATTCCAGGTCGACCTTGGCAGCTTGAAGGGTCACATTCTCAGCCGTGGCGGGCGCTTCGCTGGCAACGCTCATGGCGACGCTGGTGATGATCAAATCGGTCATCTTGATGATCAGGTATTCCTGCGGGGCCTTGCCGGCCTTGCGGACCGTGATCGTCGCTTCGCTGATGTGCACACCCGTCGCGCACGACTTCATCAGAAGCGGCGACGCCTTGTCGATGTGATGGGTGAAGTTGAAGTCTTGGAAGCTGGCCTTACCGGCCCCGCCGCCCGCGCCGTGGGTCACCGATCCACTCTGCGTGACGCCCCAGGACCATGACAGAACCTCGATCTCGTCCTTGTGCTTGACGTCGAGCGATTCGCCCTTGATGTCGCCGATCTTCGCGAACATGTCCGATGCCATCTTGGAGCTCCCGTCCTGCGCTACGACTGGCCCGAATTGTCACAAGCGAACATCTCGTGGTCGTCGGTCCTGAGGCGGTGACTTACGGCCGAGCGTCGAGCGGCTCGGTACTGTCTGGGCCCATCGCGTAGCCGGTTCGTTGCCACTCCGCGTACGCGGCCACGAGCCCGTCGTCGTCGACGGTCAGCTCCGCCTCGAACGTCCCGCTCGAGTAGCGGTACGTGAACTCGTCAAGTCGGGTGTAGGTCTGGGCCGCCTTGATCACGGTGAGCTCTGGAAACCTGACCCACGCCGCCTGGATCGATTGCGACGTCCCGATCGCGAGGCGAAGGCGCCTGATCGGCAGGGTGTTCGTGGATGGGCTGCAGCCGAGATCGATGTCGGTGCATCCCCGGAGCCCCCGCGCGGCCGAGCCGTCGACCGTCCAGACGCCCTTGGCGGTGCGCTCGAGGGCGATCGTGCGCGTCTCGAAGCCGCGCAGGTCGCGCACGTGAGCGGCGGTCGTCATCCCCGCACGATCGGCGAGGACTCGATACTCGACGCGGACGGGCAGGCCGCCCTCTGCGCCAAGGACTGTGCCCACGAGCGAGACCCCGCTGTCGCGGATCGTCATGGTGCAGTGCTCGTCGGCCTCGACCTCATCGGATCGTCGCCACGCCACGCGTCTCGTCGTCATGCCGGTGGGGCCTCGTAAGTTGCATCAACTTGGACTCAGCTACTCGCTACAAGGTACGACGCCTCGCCAGTTTGCCGGTCTGCCATACTGCCCAGCGTCATGCGCCTCAAGCCCAACCCGCCGCGCCTGATCACGGTCGTGGTTGCCCTCGTACTTGGGGTGATCGGCTTGGTGTTCCTGTGGCCGGTCGAACCGTTGGTGCCGCTGCTTGATCCGATCCGCGACGTGCTCGGGGCGGTCGGCCTGACGCTCGATCGCCAACTGGCGTCGCTCGCGCTGGCCGCCTGCCCGACCCTCCTTGCTGTCGGCTCTCTGGTGCGCGGGCTCTGAGCCGATGAACCGGCTGAACCACGCCCCGACGCAGACCACGATCGTCGTCGCGATCGTGCTGATCCTGGTCGGCGTGTTGGGCACGTTCGGTTCGTTCGTGCCGGAGCGGGTGGCGATCCTTGCGTTCGTGGCCGCCACGATCCTGCTGATCGCCGGGATGGTCTTCCGCAGGATCTGACCAACCCACCCCATGATGAGCATAAATCTCCGCCACGCGGGGCCGCCATGAAGGCCGCCGTCCGCGACCGATACGGTGGACCGGAGGTCGTTCGGGTCGACGAGATCGATACGCCCGTGCCGGGAGAAGGCGAGATCCTCGTCCGCGTGCACGCGGCGTCCGTCAATCGGGCCGACCTG
>Ga0184623_10000204_pt1 | contig 24770 bp, 31 predicted proteins | sample PLM1_100_b1_FD_133138 | JGI IMG/M metagenome (GOLD analysis project Ga0184623, IMG submission 133138) | Groundwater sediment microbial communities from an aquifer in East River, Colorado, USA - PLM1_100_b1 | ecosystem: Environmental > Terrestrial > Soil > Riparian zone | place: USA: East River... | reverse complement strand
TGGGTCTCGCGCGGAAAGTCAGAGTCGAGAAGATCAACATGATCAAGCGGCACACGAAGCCGAACCAGCAGAACCGGCAAGGCGGCATCTTGGAGCGGGAAGCGCCCATTCATCTTTCCAACGTGATGATCTATTGCGCGACGTGCCAGAAGCCCACGCGGATAGGGTCCAAGACCATGACGGACAGGTCCCGCATCCGTGTGTGTCGGAAGTGCCAGCAACCGATCGAGGCGCCTGAGCGGAAATAGTCATGGCCAAGCCTGAACGAAAGCCGGCGGCGAAGCCGGAGCACAAACCGGGGGCCAAGCCGGACCCCAAGCCGGCGCCGAAACCAGAGGGCAAGCCGGCGGCCAAGGCGGCGCCAGAGCCCAAGGGGCCGGTCCGGTTGCAGGAGCTCTATCAAAAGAAGGTGGTCCAGACCCTGATGAAGGAGTTCTCCTATGGGAACCCCATGCAGGTGCCTCGGCTCGAATGCATTGTACTGAACGTCGGTATGGGCGAAGCGACCCAGAACGTCAAGCTCCTGGAGTCCGCTGTGAAGGAATTGGCGACCATTACGGGGCAACGTCCGGTGGTGACGAAAGCACGGAAGGCGATTGCGAACTTCAAGCTCAGGAAGGGGCTGCCGATCGGCGCCAAGGTGACGCTGCGGGGGCGACGGATGTATGAGTTTTTGGACCGCCTGGTCGCCGCCGCGTTGCCGCGTATTCGGGATTTCAAAGGGGTCTCGCCGAAATCCTTCGACGGACGGGGCAACTACACGCTGGGCCTGAAGGAGCAGCTGATCTTTCCCGAAATCAAATATGATGAAGTCACCTCGATCCATGGGATGGATATCACGGTGGTCACCACAGCCAAAACCAACGATGAAGGGAAGGCCCTGTTGGCGAACCTAGGCGTTCCGTTCCGAACCTGAGTCGACAGGAGGTGCCAGGACTGTGTCCCGATTGGCGTTGAGACTGAAAGCGAAGAAGGTCCCCAAGTTTAAAGTGCGGGCCTATAACCGTTGCCCCAATTGCGGACGGGTCCGGGGGTTCCTCCGAAAGTTCAAGTTGTGTCGCATTTGTTTCCGTTTTCTCAGCCTCCGGGGGGAAATCCCCGGTGTGATGAAATCAAGCTGGTGATGCGATGGCGATGACCGACCCCTTGGCCGATATGTTCACACGGATCCATAACGCGGTCCGGCGCCGCCACGCGACGGTTCAGATGCCGGCGTCCAAGCTCAAGGCTGAGATCGCGCGCGTCCTCCACCAGGAGGGGTTTATTCAGGCCGTGGATCGTGTGACGGAAGGCAGCCACCCGATGTTGCGATTGCATCTCCGGTATCAGGAGGGAGAGGTCCCTATGATCACAGGGATCCGCCGGATCAGCAAGCCGGGCAAACGGGTCTATGTCCGGAGTCCGCGCATTCCAACGGTCATGGCAGGCATGGGGATCGCCATTCTCTCGACGCCCAAAGGGGTCATGACCGGGACTGCGTCTCGCGCTCAGAAGATCGGCGGGGAAGTCCTGGGGTACGTCTGGTAAAAGGTCGCTCATGTCGCGCATTGGAAAAAAACTGATCCCGATACCGAAGGGCGTAGAAGTCAAGGCCGACGCCCAGCAGGTTGCGGTCAAAGGTCCGCTGGGCGCTCTCACGCGGACGATTCCTCCGGGGATCACGGTGGCGGTTGCCAATGATGATGTGGCCGTGACGCGGCTTTCTGATGGGCGGCACCACCGGGCGCTCCATGGGCTTGTGCGCATGGAGGTCCACAACATGATCCAAGGGGTGACGGCAGGGTTTGAAAAAACCCTCGAGATCAGCGGAGTGGGATACAAAGCCAATCTGGCGGGGAAGGTCATCAATTTTAATCTGGGCTATACCCATCCCATCGAGTTTCCGCTTCCTGAGGGGATTGATGCCAAAGTGGACAAACAGACGATTGTGACGATCAAGGGTCGGGACAAATATCTCGTCGGCCAGACAGCCGCCAACATCCGCGCCCTCAAGAAGCCGGATGTCTATAAGGCGAAGGGCATCAAGTACGCCGGCGAGGTGTTGATCCGCAAAGAAGGCAAGACCGGAAAGTAGGGGTCGCCATGCTCGATGTGAGTAAACGGGAACAGGATCGGACGCGCCGGCATCGTCGGGTCAGACTGCGCGTGTATGGGACTCCCGATCGTCCTCGACTCAATATCTTCAGGAGCAATGCGCATATCTATGCGCAGGTGATTGACGATACCACGGGGCGGACCCTGGTCAGCGCGTCGAGCCGGGATAAAGAGATCACCGGCAAGGTGAAGAACGGGGGAGCCGTTGCGGCGGCGACGGCTGTCGGCCGGTTGGTGGCCGAACGGGCACTGAAGGCGAGCCTCACGTCGGTCGTGTTCGACCGTGGGGGCTATCAGTACCATGGCCGTGTCAAAGCCCTGGCGGAAGCTTCTCGCGAAAAAGGGCTGAAGTTCTAGGAAGGAGTACGCTGAACCGTGAAGGTCAATCCAGACGAATTAAACCTGAAGGACAAGGTCGTGTACATCAACCGGGTGGCCAAAGTGGTCAAGGGGGGTAAGCGGTTCAATTTCACGGCGCTGGTCGTCGTGGGGGACGAGCAGGGGTGGGTCGGGATCGGCAAGGGCAAGGCGGCGGAGGTCCCCGAAGCGATCTCCAAGGCGGTGCAGCACGCGAAAAAGAAGCTCGTCCGAGTCACGATCAAAAACGGGACCATTCCGCACGAGGTTCGCGGGCATTTTGGCGCCGAGCATATCATGCTCAAACCGGCGGCGGCCGGGACCGGGATCGTCGCCGGTGGGGCCGTGCGCGCCGTGATCGAGCTGGCCGGGATTCACAACATCGTAGCCAAAACCCTCGGACGCGGTAATCCGTTCAATGTCGTGCAGGCAACCCTTGATGGGCTCAATCAATTGCGAGACCCCGACGAAGTACTCCGTCTTCGCAGAGCCGTGGTTCAGGAGGCAGGCTAGGCCATGGCGACGCCGTCGAAATCCAAGGGCAAGCTCGCGATCACGTTGGTTCGGAGCACGATCGGGACCCCTCAGGCCCATCGTATCGTCCTGCGGGGCCTTGGGCTCCGGCGTATCCGCCACACCGTCATCCGCCCGAGCACACCCCAAGTCAAAGGGTTAGTGCATAAACTCTCTTACTTGTTGGATGTGCGCGAAGCAGGCAAAGAAGCCAAATGAAACTGCATGAACTGAAGCCCGCCGTGGGTTCGAGGACACGCCGGAAACGGATAGGCCGGGGTATCGGCTCCGGTCATGGAAAGACCGCCACGCGGGGGCACAAAGGGCTCAAAGCCAGATCCGGCGGCGGGAAGCGGCCGGGCTTCGAAGGGGGGCAGATGCCCCTCACACGGCGCGTGCCGAAGCGCGGCTTTACGAATATTTTTAAACAGGAATGGGCGATCGTGAATCTCCGGGACCTGAACCGGCTCGAGGGGGCCCAGGATGTCACGCCAGAGGTCCTCATTCAAGCCGGCCTTGTCCGGGATCGAGGGGCCCACATCAAAGTGCTGGCGGAAGGGGCCCTCACACGACCGTTTCACGTCAAAGCACACCGGTTCAGCGCGTCCGCGATCGCCAAGATACAGGCCGCCGGGGGGAGAGCAGAGGTATTAGACGGTGCTTGAACGGCTGATCACAAACATTCGGAAAGTCTTTAATATCCCCGAACTGCGTAACCGCATTCTCTTTACGCTGGGGATGCTGGCGGTCTATCGCATCGGCGCACACATTCCGACGCCGGGCATCAATCAAGATGAACTGGCCAAGTTCCTCCAGAAGGAAGGGGGAGCGCTGCTAGGGTTTCTCGATATTTTTTCCGGAGGAGCCCTTTCGCGCATGACGATCTTCGCGCTCGGCATCATGCCGTATATCAGCGCCTCGATCATTCTGCAGTTGCTGACGGTGGTGATTCCTCACCTGACGAAACTGGCCAAAGAAGGGGAACGGGGACGCAAGAAGATCATTCAATACACCCGGTTCGGCACGATCGGAATCGGGCTGATTCAGGCGTTCGGGATTGCCGTCGGGCTCGAAGGAATGAACCGCGGCGTGTTCGTCCAGGCACCGGGGTGGGGATTCCGCCTCATGACCATACTGACCCTGACCACTGGCACGGCCTTTTTGATGTGGCTCGGTGAACAGATTACTGAGCGAGGGATCGGCAACGGCATTTCCTTGATCATTTTCGCCGGGATCGTCGCGCGCTTGCCGGCGGCGATCGTGGAAACCTACCAGTTGTTCGAGGTGGGCCAGTTGAGCGGCATCGCGCTTCTCAGTCTGACGGTCTTGATGATCCTGGTGATCGCCGCGATCGTGTTCCTGGAGACCGGTCGGCGGAAGATTCCGGTGCAGTACGCCAAGCGGGTGGTGGGACGACGGGTGTTCGGCGGGCAGAGCACGCATATCCCCCTCAAGATCAACACCGCGGGCGTGATCCCGCCGATCTTCGCATCGTCGATCATTGCATTTCCGGCGACGATCGCCGGATTCATCACGATTGCCTGGGTGCGGGATATCGGGACGATGCTGGCTCCTGGGTCCGTGACGTATACGATCCTCTACGTCAGTCTGATCGTGTTTTTCTGTTATTTTTATACCGCGGTCGTCCTGAATCCCATCGACATCGCTGACAACATGAAAAAATACGGCGGATTTATTCCGGGCATTCGTCCGGGGCAACGCACGTCCGACTATATTTACCGTGTGCTGAACCGCGTCACCTTCGCCGGCTCGTTGTACCTGGCCGTCGTCTGCGTGATTCCGGAGATCCTGATCTATAAATTGGGCGTGCCGTTTTATTTTGGCGGGACCTCGCTTCTGATCACGGTCGGGGTTGGATTGGACACGGCCCAGCAAATGGAATCCCATATGCTCATGCGAAATTATGAGGGTTTTCTGAGCAAGGGACCCATGCGGGGACGGAGCTGAGAGAGAGGGCTATGCGGGTGGTGTTTATGGGCGCACCGGGAGTCGGCAAAGGGACCCAGGCTCAGCGCCTGGCCGTGGAGGAGAAGATCCCGCAGGTTTCGACAGGGGATATCCTCCGGGACGCGGTCAAACGAGGCACGCCGCTCGGTTTGCAGGCCAAAGGCTTTATGGAATCCGGCAAGCTGGTTCCCGACGAGGTCGTCATCGGGCTTGCTCGTGAGAAATTGACGAGCGCGGAGTGCGCGCAGGGGTATATCTTGGACGGATTTCCCCGGACGGTCGCTCAGGCGGAGGCGCTGGATCGGATGTTGAAAGAAACGGGAAGCCCCGGGCTGGACCATGTGATCAGTTTCGACGTCCCGAACGTCGAAATTATCCGGCGGTTGGCCGGACGGCGCAGCTGCCCTCGGTGCCAGACCATCTATCATATCGAGTATGACCCGCCCAAACGCGAAGGGCGGTGCGACAAGTGCGGAGAGGCGTTGGTGCAGCGGACGGACGACAAGCCGGAGACGGTCGAGGCGCGGCTCAAAGTATTCGACCAGCAGACCAGTCCGCTCATTGCCTACTATCAGAAGCGCGGCCTGTTGCGTCGCGTCGATGCGACGGCTGCGATCGACCAGGTGTCTGCGCGGCTCCGTGCCGTGGTACATCCCGCAAAGACGGCATGAACGAGATTGAACTGAAATCGCCTGATGAGATCGACAAGATGAGCCGAGCTGCGCGGATCGTGGCCGAAGTGTTGGACGCGTTGCGCCATCAGGTCAAGCCGGGGGTGACGACGGAGGAGTTGGATCGTTTTGCTGAAAAGTTCATTCTTGAACGAGGGGGGCAGCCGGCGTTCAAGGGGTATCAAGTGCGTGATCGGGTCTATCAGCATACGTTGTGCGTATCGGTCAATGAGGCGGTCGTCCACGGGATTCCCTCGAGCCGTGTGTTGAACGAAGGTGACATCGTCGGGCTGGATCTCGGCGTCATTGTGGAGGGATATTATGGGGATGCGGCGATCACTGTGCCGGTCGGCGAGATCTCGGCGGAAGCCCGTCGTTTGCTGAAAGTGACCGAGGAGGCCCTCCACAAGGGGATCGCCCAGGCGGTGGTTGGCAACCGGATTTCCGACATCTCCCATGCCGTGCAGACCCATGCGGAAGCCGCCAATTTTTCTGTCGTGGTCGATTTCGTGGGGCATGGCATCGGCCGGAGGTTGCACGAAGAGCCGCAAGTGCCGAACTATGGCGAGCCGGGGAAAGGTCCCCGCTTGAAACCGGGCATGGCGCTGGCCATTGAGCCGATGGTGAATATGGGACGGCCGGAGACCACGCACCTGTCCGATGGCTGGACCGCCGTGACCCGAGACGGGAGCCTGTCGGCCCACTTCGAGCACACTATCGTGGTCACCGAAGCAGGCCCGCGTATTCTGACTAAGCTATAGGCGGTATGCTCACGAAGGTCTATGGCTAAGGAAGATGTCATCGAGGTTCAAGGAACCGTGGCTGAAACGCTTCCCAACGCCATGTTCCGCGTGGAGCTCGATAATGGGCACAAGGTACTCGCCCATATTTCCGGCAAAATGCGGATGCACTTTATCCGCATTCTGCCGGGCGATAAGGTGACGGTGGAGTTGTCGCCGTATGATTTGACGAGGGGTCGGATCACGTATCGATTCAAGTAGAAGAGGACGCTATGAAAGTCAAATCATCGGTCAAACCCATTTGCTCGAAATGCAAAGTCCTACGGCGTCGCGGCGTCCTGCGGGTCCTGTGCCCCAATCCGCGACACAAACAGCGGCAAGGATAGGAAGGACAAAATGGCGCGAATTGCCGGAGTTGATCTTCCCAAGGACAAGCAAATTCACATCGGCCTGACCTATATCTATGGGATCGGCCGGTCCCTGGCAGGGCGGATTCTTGCCAAAAGCGGGGTTGCGCCGGCCACGCGAGTAAAGGACCTCCGCGAAGACGAGATCGTGAAACTGCGCGAGAGCATCGAACGGGAACACAAGGTGGAAGGCGATCTCCGCAAGGAGGTGTCGATGAACATCAAACGACTCATCGACATCGGCTCCTACCGCGGGCTGCGGCATCGAAAAGGGCTCCCGGTCAGAGGGCAGCGTACCAAAACGAATGCTCGGACCCGTAAAGGACCGAAGGGCCAGGGGAAGGCGCGTAAGACACTTAAGGTCGGGTGAGGGACGCAGGATGGGTGTGAAAAAAGGAAAGAAACGGGAACGCAAGATCGTTCAGAGCGGTGTGGCGCATATTCAGGCTTCGTTCAATAACACGATCGTGACCATCACGGATATGGGCGGCAACACCATCGTATGGGCGAGCGCCGGGAACCAGGGCTTTAAGGGGTCGCGGAAAAGTACCCCGTTTGCCGCGACTCGAGCGGGGGAAGTGGCGGCGAAGAAAGCCATGGAATCCGGCATGCGGCAAATTGACGTGTACGTCAAGGGTCCGGGCGCTGGGCGGGAATCCGCCATCCGGGCACTCCAGGCTGCCGGGTTGCGGATCAATATGATCCGGGATGTCACGCCGATTCCCCACAATGGGTGTCGGCCGCCGAAACGCAGAAGGGTCTAAGAGGAAATGGTATTGAATATCCGCCGCTTTTTGATCGAAGCGGCGGCACGCGCAAGCGAGGTTTGGAGAAGCTATCGTGGCTAAATATCGTGGGCCGGTGTGTCGGTTGTGTCGTCGTGAAGGGGTGAAGCTTTTTTTGAAGGGCTCCCGCTGCATGACGGAAAAATGCGCCGTGGAGCGTCGGGCCTATCCGCCTGGCCAGCATGGACAAGGCCGGCAACGAGTCTCGGAGTACAGCGCGCAGCTTCGCGAAAAGCAAAAGCTGAAGCGTATTTACGGGGTCCTGGAGCGCCAGTTTCGTGGTACGTTCTCCAAAGCTGAACGTCAGCAGGGAATCACGGGAGAAAACCTGCTCCGGCTGCTGGAACGGCGTCTGGATAATGTCGCGTACCGTCTCGGTTTTGCGGCCTCACGGAAGGAGGCCCGGCTGTTGGTCAATCACGGTCATTACCGTGTCAACGGGCGGAAGGTCAACAAACCGTCCTTCCTGGTTCGCGAGGGCGACGTGATCGAGGTGAGAGAACGAAGCCGAACGATCGTGCCCATCGTCGCCGCGCTCGATGCGATTGAAGGGCGTGGGATCCCCGCGTGGCTCGATCTGGACAAGGCGAACTTCAAGGCAACGGTGCGGAGTCTGCCGACCAAGGAAGAAACGCCGTTGCCTGTCAACGAACAATTGGTAGTGGATCTTTATTCGCGGTGATGTGCGCATGACGCCGGCCCCCATCTTCAACCGGCGATAAGGGAGCCAGTATGCTAAAGGGTATGCGTGATTTTCAGATCCCGACCAAAGTGGAAGTCGACAAGGAGAGCTTGACGGCGACCTATGGACGGTTTACCGCTGAGCCGTTTGAGCGTGGGTTCGGCATGACCGTTGGAAATTCCTTGCGCCGGGTCTTGCTGTCGTCGCTCTCGGGCGCAGCCGTCGTGTCCGTGAAAATAGAAGGCGTGCTGCACGAATTTTCGACGATTCCGGGCATCACCGAGGACGTAACCGACATCATCCTCAACATCAAGAAGATACGTTTCAAGCTCCACACCGATAAAGCCAAAGCCCTGCGGTTGCGTAAGAAAGGCCCCGGGGTGACCAAAGCGGGCGATATCGATCGTGATGCCGATATCGAAATCCTGACGCCAGACCTCCACTTGGCGACGCTGGATAAAGGCGCCACGCTGGATATGGAGCTCGTCGTCAAGCGGGGGAGAGGCTACGTGCCGGCCGACCGAAACAAGGAAGAAGGAATGCCGATCGGTGTGATTCCGGTGGACGCCATCTATTCGCCGGTCACACGCGTCAACTATCTGGTCGAGAACGCGCGCGTCGGGCGCATGACCGATTACGACAAAGTCATCCTTGAGATCTGGACGGATGGGAGTATCTCCCCTGAAGATGCGATGTCCGCCGCCGCCTTGATCGTCCGTGGACATCTCGATATTTTTATCAACGTCAAGGATATGGAAGAGGCGATCACGCAGCCCGCTGCTCAGGAGGCCATCACAGAGATCAACAAGAATCTACTCCGTAGCGTGAACGAGTTGGAGTTGTCCGTCCGAGCGGCCAATTGTCTGAAGAACGCCAATATCAGAACCATCGCCGATCTTGTCCAGAAGACGGAAGCCGACATGCTGCGCACCAAGAATTTCGGCAAGAAATCCCTCAATGAAATCAAGGAGATTCTCACCGAGATGGGTCTGAGCCTCGGCATGAAGCTGGACCATCTTCCTCAAGGCGGAAGCTCAGATAAACGAGAGGAGTAGACGAACCGTGCGACATCGAAAAAGCGGCCGTCAACTCGGGCGTAATACTCATCATCGGCTGGCCCTGTTTCGCAGCTTGGTCACGTCGCTCCTGGAGCATGAGCGGATTGAGACCACTGAGGCGAAAGCCAAAGAAATTCGCATTCTGACCGACCGTATGATTACGCTCGGCAAAGACGGGAGCCTGTACGCGCGTCGCCGCGCCGCCGCCTACATCAGGACCAAGACTGTGGTCTCCAAGCTCTTCAAGGATCTGGCTGGGCGGTTCGCAGAGCGGAAGGGCGGATACACGCGCCTTATCAAAACGAGACGTCGGGTGGGTGATGCGGCGCTCATGGTTGTCATTGAGTTAGTGAGCCGCCCGACGGAAAAAAAAGACGTGCCAAAGGGACAACCAGCGAAAACCGCTTCCCCCCCCACGAAAGCCCCCGCCACCGCGTAAGCCTCCACCTTTACCCTGGTCGAGGGGTATGCTATAGTCGGGCCATGTTGACAAAACCCAGACCGTCATTTACTCGTCTTGCTAGGGTCGGATTGCTGGGCATCATTTTTGCTTTACTGGCGACCCTTCTTATCTTCATCGTGGGGGGGCCATCCCGTCGAGTCGCGCAGGTTTCCGTGCCAGCCCTTCCACAAAGGGCTGATGCCGGGCTGCAAGGATTTTCGTACATGCAGAGCAAGGACGGCCTCGTGGATTGGAAGATTCAGGCCAAACAGGCGCAGGTCTTCGAAGCTGACGCCAAAGCAGTTCTCAACGATGAGGTGCAAGTTACGCTGATGGGGACGAACGGCGTCACGATGACGGTGACCGGAGACGACGGGACCATTAATACCGCGTCCAAAGATTTCGTCATCAGCAAGCGCTCAGGGGACCTTACCTTAGTCTTCGACAACGGGTATACGATTTATACACCTCACGTGACCTGGGATAATCAGATGCATCGGATCTGGACGAATGCACTGGTCAGGATTACCGGCCCCATGCTGGAGGCAACGGGACGTGGTATGGAGGCCTTCCTTATCACCCATGAAATGAGGATCCACCGCAATGTTCGCGTGGAGATTCACTAGCGCTCTGGTCCTTCTCCTAGGAGCGGGGGGGGGCTTGGCAGCCGAGCCTCCGGATCGTTCCACTCCAACGTCCACCCAAATCCTCATCAATTCACAGACGCTTGTTTATCGGAGCAAGGACAATACGGCGGTCTTTGAAGGGGAAGTGGTCATGACAAAAGGCGTGTTCGTGATGCATGCCGACCGGATGATCGTCTACTTTGACGCGACTGCTGCTCCATCCCCGCCCAAGAGCGATGGCAAAACGGCGGCGCCTGCCACAGCGACTACGTCCGAGCTGCCCACAGTCGGGAACCGGTCGGTATCGATCATTGACGCGACCGGCAACGTCGTGATGCAACAGGGTGCCAAGAAAGCGAAATCGCAGAAGGCGGTCTACCACCAGCATGACGAGAAACTTGTCTTGACGGGCGATCCTGAGGCCTGGGAAACCGGCTATCGCGTGACAGGTTCCAAGATAACCATGTTTGTAAAGGAAGACCGCAGTATTGTGGAGAACAGTCGGGTGGTCATCACCGACACAGAATCGAAGACGCCGGGGCGACAGTGAACGGGAACGGATCTTTCATATTTGAGGCGCGGGGTCTTGCGAAAGCGTATCGCGGCCGATGCGTCGTCAAAGACGTCAACTTGGCTGTTCAATCCGCGGAGATTGTGGGGCTCCTTGGGCCGAATGGCGCCGGAAAAACAACGATTTTCGACATCATGGTGGGCTTAACCATACCAGATGAGGGCGAGGTTCTTCTCGGCAAGGACACGATCACGGATCTGCCCATGTATCAACGGGCCAGACGCGGCATCGGGTACTTGCCTCAAGAATCATCGGTCTTCCGCCGTATGACCGTGGAACAAAATCTGGTGGCCATCCTGGAGTTACTGGATCTGAACAACGACGAGCGGAACGAGCGGATGGAGACGGCCATCAAAGACCTGGGGCTTGATCACGTCCGAGCCAACAAGGCGTTTACGCTTTCCGGGGGAGAGCGTCGGCGGGTGGAGATCGCCAGAGCATTGGTCACGCGTCCGCATTTCTTAATGCTGGATGAGCCGTTCGCCGGCATCGATCCGATCGCGGTCGGGGACATCCAATCTATCATCCGGGGACTCAAAGGGCGCGGGATCGGCATTCTGATCACCGATCACAACGTCCAACAGACACTCTCCATTACGGACCGCGCCTATATCATCAACGACGGTGCGATTCTGGAAGAAGGCACGCCCGCGTATCTGGTGAACAGCCCCCGGGCGCGCGAGGTTTATCTGGGAGAAGGATTCCGCCTGTAGCCGAAGGAACTGACGCATGCAGCCGAGACTCGACCTTCGCCTTACGCAACGACTCATCATGACGCCGCAGTTGCAGCAGGCCATCAAACTGCTGCAACTGTCACGCCTCGAATTGCAGGAAGCGCTTACCCAGCAATTGGAAGAGAACCCCTTGCTTGAGGAATCCGGCTCTGAACTGGAGGAACTCGATACCGAGCCTGGCACGACGGATGAACCGCCCAACGCCACCAAGGCGGAAGAAGAGAGCGTACGGCCCGAGGGAGATGACGATGGCCGCGATGAGGCGTCGGGTTCGTGGGACGAGTACTTCGATGACGATAGAAAGTGGGGCGATGTCGAATCTCCACGGAATGGACGTGATGACCGTCCCTCGTTCGAGCAAACGATGTCCCGGACCGCGTCTCTTGAAGAGCACCTGCTGTGGCAACTCGGTGTCTCTCCGCTGGATACGACCGAGCAGGAAATCGGCAGAAGCATCATCGGGAATCTTGACGACGATGGCTATTTGCGAACTCTGCTCGAGGAGCTGGCGGCATCTGTCGGAGTTCCCATCACAAAGGCCGCTCAGGTGCTAAAGGTGATCCAGGCCTTCGACCCGGTCGGAGTTGCGGCGCGTGATCTGAAAGAGTGCCTGTTGACTCAAATCGAGCAATTAGGCCTCGGGGGTTCCCTCGCCGAATCGATTGTACGACATCACCTGCCGGACTTGGAACGCAAGCGATACGCGGCGATCGCGAAAGCATTGGGGGTCTCCGTTGATGCCGTCGTGCATGCCACAAAAGTCATTGAAGGGCTTGAGCCCAAGCCTGGGCGCCCATTTTTCTCCGCAGAGAATCATGCAATTGTCCCAGACGTGTATGTTGTGAAGTCAGACGGAGCCTGGATGGTGGCGCTGAACGATGACGGTATGCCGCGATTCCGAATCAGCTCCTACTACCGCCGTCTGTTGGCCGGCCGGAGGGATCCCTCGGACGCCACGCGGGCGTTTCTGGATGAAAAGCTTCGGGCGGCCCAGTGGCTGATTCGGAGCATCGAGCAACGCAACAAAACGATTGTCCGTGTCGTTGAGAGTATCGTCAAAGTCCAGCAACCATTTTTCGAGCATGGCATACAATATTTGCGGCCTATGGTCTTACGGGATGTGGCGGAGGATGTGTCGATGCATGAGTCGACCATCAGTCGTGTCACGTCCAACAAGTATCTCCATTGCTCCCAAGGGATCTTCGAGTTGAAGTTTTTTTTCAATACCAGTATTCCCCGCTCCCAAGAAGGGCTGACCGAATTGTCCTCGGTGGCGGTTCGTGAGATGATTCGGAAGATGGTCGATGAGGAAGACGCGCAGCACCCATTAAAAGACCAAGAAATCGTGGCGCGGCTGAAGGCCCAGAATGTAATCCTTGCCCGAAGAACTGTGGCCAAGTACCGGATGGAACTGAATATCTCTCCAGCAAGTCGGCGCAAACGCGTATACTGATTACCCTCGCACCTCGCATTCACCCTACGCGGTTTTAACCGTCCTCGCCAACTCCCGGTGTTTTGCGCGCAGCGCAGTCAACCTTTTTCATGACTTTTCATGCGCGCGTGGGCGTTTTCAACCTGATGTGGTGCAAGCTCTGAAGCTTTCCAGGTAAAAATATTTCTTGACATTAAAATTATACTAACTATACTTGTGGCGCTGTTAAACTCGAGTATAGTTACTTGAGATCTCGTCGTATATGAAGACAGCCGAGTTGAAAAAGAAAACCCACGGCCACCTTCATGTCAAACGCAAGCCGGCCGCTCGACGGTTTTCGACGATCGAAGTGTGCGCACTGTTCGATATTTCAAAGGCGACTTTATACCGGTGGGAACGGGAAGGGCTGATCTCGACGCCACCACGTGATTGGAGAAACTGGCGGCTGTATACCACAACGAATCTTGAGGAGATCAAACGCATCATCCGGCGACGGGCGTCGAACTGACCGCAGGGAAAGGATAGGGTATACCGTGTTCGGATTTGGTTCGAAAGAGAATTTACTGGGACTTGACATCGGCTCGGGGTCCATTAAACTTCTGCAGCTGAAGGAAACCAAAGGGACGCTCAAGGCCGAGCGTTTTGGTGTGAAGGCGCTTCCTGCGGAAATGATCGTCGATGGGGCGATCATGGACGGTCTGGGCGTTGTGACGGCGATTAAAGATCTCGCCGGCGAGCAGAAGCTCAAGAACAAGTATGTTGCCTTGTCCATCTCAGGCACCTCCGTGATTGTGAAAAAGATTGCGCTTCCGTCCATGCCGGAAGAAGAGTTGGAGAAGCAAATAAAGTTTGAAGCGGAGCAATATATCCCGTTCGATATCAACGATGTATATCTGGATTTCCATATCCTCACGCAGGTAGGGCAACTGTCCGAAGGGCAGACTGAAATGGAAGTGCTGTTGGTTGCGACGAAGAAAGATAAATTGAACGATTACGCCAATGCGGTTCGCGAAGCTGGTCTGACTCCCAAAGTCGTTGATGTCGACTCGTTTGCCATTGAGAACATGTATTGCGCGAATTACGACGTCTCGCCTGCGGAGCTAACGGCGCTCGTCAATATCGGGGCCAGCGTGATGAATATCAACATCCTGAAGGGCGGGATGTCCGTGTTTACGCGTGATATCACGATCGGCGGCAACCGGTATACGGAGCGCATTCAGCAAGACCTGAGTCTGAGTTATGAGAACGCCGATGCGGCCAAAAAGGGAAAGTTCCCGAACGCCAACACGGCCATGCTGAACGAAGCGATCGCTGCGGTGGATATGGAGGTGGCCACTGAAATCGGCCGCTCGTTTGATTACTTTCGGACGACCTCGCACGATGACGATATTGCACGCATTGTCCTGTGCGGCGGGTGTGCCAAGATCAAAAGTTTGCCGGCACGGGTATCGGAACAGGTGGGAATCGCGACGACCGTGGCGAATCCGTTCAGTAAAATCGATGCGACTGGTCTCAACATGGACTCCGAAGAACTGGCGGAGGTGACGCCTGATGCTGCGGTGGTTGTCGGCCTGGCGCTCCGCCGTGAGGGCGACCGTTGATCAAGATTAATCTTCTCCCGGTCAAACGGGCAGTCAGAAAAGCTAAAGTCCCCACCGACGAAGCGGTGATGCAGATCGGAATAGGGGTGGGGGTCGTCCTTGTTTTTCTCGTGGCGTGCGGGTATCGCTGGCAGATGCTCAGCGATGAAGTTGAGACGCAAAAACAGGTGCAGGTGAGAAAAACGAAGGAACTGGATGACCTTAAGAAGAAAGTTCTCGAGGTGGAGGATTTCGAGAAGAAGAAGCGATTATTGGAAGACAAGAATCGGATTATCGAGCAACTGCGGAAGAACCAGAGCGGGCCGGTCAAGTTGCTCGATTATCTGAGTCAGAGTCTGGATCCCTTGAAGATCTGGCTCGTCAGTGTCGAAGGCGATAACCAGGTCACGGTGAGCGGTAAGGCGCTGACGAATGACGATATCGTGGAATTCATCAGGAATCTCCAGCGAACGGCATTCTTCTCGGCGGTCAGTTTGGATGAAAGCGTGCAAGGTATAGATGACGGTGTGACCATTTACTCGTTCAGAATCAAAATGACGGTCAAAGGCTAACCATGGCGATGAAAGCACCAGACCTTTCCGCATTCAAAGCTGTCCCCATGCAGCAGAAGGTGCTCCTCCTGATCATTCTGCTGTGCGGGATTGGCTACGGGTACTGGTACTTTTTCGATGATCCCCTCCAGACGAATATCGATATGTTGAAAGTTGAGATCGGAAAGCTCGATACGGAGATCAATGCGAATAAGGAAAAGGTTAAGAATCTCGAGGAGCTCAAGCGGGCGAATGTCGAACTTGAAAAGCAACTCGCGAAGAACCAAGAAAGACTTCCCCCTGAAGAGGAGGCCGCGCAGCTTCTCAAACAGCTCAATGATCTCGGGACGCGCATCGGCCTCAATCTCAGGCTCTGGAGGCCGAGTGCTCGCGAGGAGGATCCCTCCAAGCTCTTTGTGAAGCTACCGACGAATGTCGAAATGAGCGGTGGATACCATACGCTGGCGCTGTTTTTTGACCGTATCAGCAAGTTTCCTCGAATCATCAACGTCAGCAATATGAGGATGGGAAGCGCGACGGCGCAGCGGGATCGGATTTCAATCCAGGCCACATTCCAAATTACGGCCTTCGCGTCTCCGTCGGCACCCGCCACGCCTCCTGCTACGGCAGCGCCGGCGGTCAAACCGCCGGGCAAGTAAGCACGTGAGGAAGACTTAGGATCGCAATGGTGGTGACACGCACGCAGATCAGCTTATGGGGTGCGGGGATTGTGGGGAGTATTGCGTTGACGGGATACCTGTTCGCCCCGAGCGGGATCGTCCAGGCGGAGCCGCACAATGATGGAATCCGTGTCGCCATGGCACTTTTTGGAGGGGATGATCAAAAGCCTGCCACGCCGCCTCCCAAGCCACTGGCACCGAAGCCGCAGACGCCTCCTGCTACGGCGACCCCGGCTGTGCAACCAGGTTCTGCAGAAAGCCCAGCGCAACCCGCACCGCCAGGTCCGGCGCCTAGCGCTCCGCCTCCTGCAACGCCAGAGCCGCCCAAACCGCCTGACGCTGCCGTCGCACCGACCACGGTACCACCCGCATCGCCTATGGCAGCGGCTGCGGATGGGTATTCCTATGATCCCAAAAGTCGGCGGGATCCGTTCCAAGCGCTGACAAAGGCGATCAAAAGGGAAAGACAATTGGACGTGCCTCCTCTTCAACGCTATCAGCTGAGCGATGTGAAGATTCTGGGCATTGTGTGGGGCGGGTATGGCTATCATGCCCTCATTCAGACACCGGACGGGAAAGGCTATACGGTAAAGGAAGGAATGCTTATGGGAACCAATAACGGCGTGATCAAGGCGATCACTGATAAAGCCATCGTCGTATCCGAGCCTGCCTTCGATTTTTCGGGAACTAAAATTCAGAAGGACGTGGAACTCCTTCTCCGTCCAAAAGAGGTGAGCTAATGAAAACTCAACAGTCTCTCTTGCGGGCGCTCCTGGCAGGAGCTTTGATCGTGGGAGCGGGACAGGCATGCGTTCCCACTGCAACAACGGTGGGAGCAACCGGAGTGGAAACTCAGCCGACGACGGGGGTCGAAACGACGGTTGCGGAATCGGTACGTCCTCCCCAAGCGCCACAGCTTGAAACGGCGACCGGGCGGGTGGCGGAACCGATCCCTGCCGAGGCGCCGTCCACGTCGCTCGTCGCGGCCGGATCGAGCCCCACGCAAGAGCCGGCGAAGGAGAAAGACGAGAAAATCTTGGCGCCTGCGAGAATTGTGACTGATATCGAGGTTCAGCCGCAAGGTGAGGGTGTCAACATCGTCATCACGAGTGATGGCGAACTCACGTATCAGGTGAAGCGGCTTGACGGCAATCGTCTCGTCATCGATCTGATGGATGTCGTCAATGGCAGCAAGCAGCGCAAAGCCATCCAGATTGGCCATCAGCTGATGCGTCAAATTCGGATCGGATCGCATCAATTCCCGCAACCCAAATTGCGACTCGTGTTGGATCTTGAGCGGTCTGTGCCGTATGCCGTTGAAAAGGCAGGCGCTCAGCTTCGAGTCACCTTGTCGGATCGGCCTGCGTTACCCGGGACTCAGGAAGCGTTAGGATCGGTCCGAAAAGACGCCCTGGTAGCGGAAAAAGGTACGCGTGAAACCCCTCGACGCACGGTGCCCCTTCCTATTCCCGAACGGTTGAACGCGCGTGACTCTTTGACGGCCCTTGCGCAACCTACGCCCGGCCAGCCGCCGAATGCTGCCCCCCCGACGGCCGTCGTGTCGGGGTCCACGGAGCGCTTCACCGGAAAGCGTGTGTCGCTTGATTTTCAAGATGCCGAAATCAGCAGCGTTCTCCGACTGATCGCGGATGTCAGCGGTCTCAACATGGTCGTCGGGGATGCCGTCAGAGGGAAGGTGACGCTGAAGCTCCTGAATGTGCCCTGGGATCAAGCCCTCGATCTCATCCTCAAACTGAATAACCTCGGACAGATCCGGGAAGGAAATATCCTCTGGATCGATACGCTCGCCAATATTACGAAGTTGCGAGAGGATGCCATCCGAGCCAAGGATTCAACGCTTAAGGCGGAGGATCTCATCACCCGCATCATTTATCTCAACTTCGCCTTAGCCGCGCAGACGGTCGATGTGGCGAAGAGCACGCTGAGCCCACGAGGTGAGATCAAAGTAGATGCGCGGACCAATGCGCTGGTCGTACGAGACGTTGCGGACAATCTTAGCAAGCTTGAAAAGTTTATCCGTGACCTCGACCAGCGGACGCCGCAGGTCCAGATCGAAGCCCGTATCGTGCAGGCCACCAAGACGTTTGCGCGTGGGCTCGGCATCCAATGGGGAATCAGTAATATTGTGACCCAGGGCGGCAAGCAAGGCCCAATCACTCTTGCTCTCGGGACGGACCAAGCCCAGCCGACGAGCGGCGCCGCGTTCGGCAACTTCAATAACCGGTACCTGGTGAACCTTCCTTCGATAGCCACCGGTGTCGCGGTTCCGACCAGTACCATCGGGTTTGCCATCGGCAAATTCTTCGGGACGACAGGGACGCTGGACATGCAGATATCGGCAGGTGAATCCATGGGCCTGGGTAAAATCGTATCGGCGCCCAAAGTCCTCACCCTGGACAACAAATCGGCCAAGATCGAGCAGGGCAGCCAGATACCGTATCAAACGGTTTCGTTGCAGGGGACGCAGACCACGTTTGTGGATGCGACGTTGACATTGAGCGTGACGCCGCATGTTGTTCCTCATGCCAACATGATTCGCCTGGAAATCAAAGCCACGAAAAACGCCATTGACAGAGCGAACTCAACTCCCGCAGGGCCGGCGATTGCGAAGAAGGAAGCCACGACGGAAGTGCTCCTGCGCGATGGGGAGACGACCGTCTTAGGCGGCATTTTCGAAGAAACACGGAATGATACGACAACAGGCATTCCGTGGTTCAACCGCATTCCGTTCCTGGGCTGGCTCTTTAAAAACGAGGGGGTCTCCGTTGACCAATCCGAGTTACTGGTCTTCGTCACCCCGGTGATTGTCAGGGACTAACGTCAGGACCCTTCCCCCATGCTCCGGTACCTGAACGGGGGCGAGTCCCACGGGAAAGGCCTGATTGCCGTTCTCGAGGGCATGCTCGCCGGCCTGCCCTTGACCGCCGACGACATCGATCAGGATCTTTCCAGGCGCCAAAAAGGGTACGGTCGCGGCGGCCGGATGCGGATTGAGCACGACCGGGTCGAATTCCTCTCAGGCGTCAGGACGGGAAAGACCCTCGGCACCCCCATCACGCTGTTGGTCAAAAACCGGGATTGGGAAAATTGGAAAGACATCATGGCCCCCGAACCGGGGCCTCCGGTCCTTGACAAAGTCGTCACCTGTCCTCGCCCCGGCCATGCCGATCTCGTCGGCGCTATCAAGTACAATCATCGAGATATCCGCAACGTGCTGGAGAAGGCCAGCGCCCGTGAAACGGCGATCAGAGTGGCGGTCGGAGGGGTCGCCAAGCGGCTGCTGAGGGAGTTCGGGATACAGGTATACAGTTACACCGTGGAAATCGGGGGCGTCAAAGCCGCCCTCGACGGCCTGACGACGGAACAGGCTTTTCAACAGGCAGAGGCCTCGGAGGTGCGTTGTCCTGATGCGGCCGGTTCGGCTACAATGGTGGAGCGAATTCGCGAAGCCAAGCACAAAGGTGATACGCTCGGCGGAATCTTCGAAGTGGTGGTCACCAACCCGCCGCTTGGGTTAGGCAGTTATGCCCAGTGGGATCGCCGTCTCAATGCCCGGTTGGCCATGGCGCTGATGAGCATTCAGGCCATGAAAGGAGTTGAAATCGGGATGGGGTTCGAATCCGCCAGAAGGTTCGGATCGGACGTCCATGATGAGATTTTCTACGACCAGGAGACGGGATTTATACGCGGCACGAACAATGCGGGAGGGTTGGAGGGGGGCATCACCAACGGACAACCGATCGTCCTGCGGACCGCCATGAAACCCATTGCCACGCTCTACGCTCCGAAGAAAAGCGTGGACATTCGAACCAAGGAGCCACTTGAGGCGACAATTGAACGGTCGGATATCTGTACCGTGCCGGCTGCCGGCGTGGTGGGAGAGGCCGTTGTCGCATTTGAAATGGCGGCGGCCATGGTCGAGAAATTCGGTGGCGACACCCTGGAAGAGATGCGACGAAACTACGAGTCCTACCAGGCCTACGTCCGACAGTTCTGATTCGCCGACTTTTTCTCTGCGATGAGCACCCTTTCCGACACGCCCGACAAGTCGTCCGCGCATGCCGACCGCATTCGGGTCGAGCTGGCCGACCGTGGGTACGAGATTGTCATTCAAAACGGGCTCCTTGATCGGATAGGAGAGCACCTACTCCCGTTTCACATGGGCCATGAGGCGATTGTGGTGACGAACACGGTCGTCAAACGGTACTACGGTACCCGCGTTGTCCGAAGCCTGAAAGCGGCGGGGTTCAAACCGGCAGTCATGTGCCTGCCGGATGGCGAGCGCACCAAGTCCTTGAAGTGGGTGTCCGCGATCCTCGATGAGCTCGTCCGGCGGCGGTATGAACGCAAGACCTGGCTGCTGGCCTTGGGAGGAGGCGTCATCGGAGATGTGGCCGGGTTCGCCGCCTCAGCGTATCTAAGAGGCATCCCTTTCGCACAGATCCCGACAACGCTGGTCGCGCAGGTGGATGCCAGTATCGGAGGTAAGACGGGCGTCAACCATCCGCGCGGGAAAAACCTAATCGGCGCGTTCTATCAGCCGAAGCTGGTTCTCAGCGATCCCGCTGTCCTTCGGACGTTGCCGGCGGCGGAATATCGCGCGGGGCTGGCGGAAGTGATCAAATACGGGGTCATTGAGGACGCGGCTTTTTTTGAATTTCTCGAGCGGGATATCGACCGGGTCCTCAAGCAGGATTCGCTAGCGATTCAACGAATTGTTCGGACTTCGAGCGCCATCAAGGCGGCGGTGGTGTCCGAAGATGAGCGGGAAGGGGACCGGCGGCGCATCCTGAATTTCGGACATACGCTGGGACATGCGCTTGAGACGATTACCGGCTATCGACGTTACAAGCATGGTGAGACCGTTGCCATCGGGATGGTCGCCGCGGCCGGCCTGGCGGAACGTATGAGACTGGCCGATGCCACGGTCGCCGAGCGGATCCGCACGCTTGTGGAACAGGCAGGACTTCCCGCCGCGCTTCCTCCATACCCGACCACTGCGCTGATCAACGCCATGCGCCAGGATAAAAAAGTCCAGGATAAACGCATCCATTTTGTCTTACCTGACCGGATCGGTCATGTGATCGTGCGTCCGGTCGAGGAAGCGGAAATCCGCCGATTCCTTGCCGCCCGTAGTCCTAGAACCTAATCCACGCCTCGTGCTATAGTCCCGCAATCCACTGGAGAATCGGGGCGTCATGAAGCAAGAGGGGAAGGAGTCGGTCGCCGCTCTTCGGCGAACGCTCCGGGACAAGACTCGGGAAGCCGAGATCCTGCATCGAGTCAGCGAAACGGTCAGCGGCAAGCTGGATCTCGACGCGGTCCTGCATGACATCGTGGATATTGCCGTCGAAGTCACCAAAGCGGATTCCTGCCTCATCTACCTGCTGAACCCGAGACGGGATGAGCTCATTCTCAGGGCTTCGAAAAATCCCCATCCCAAGCTCATCGGACATATTCGGCTGGGACTGGGGGAGGGGATCACCGGCTGGGTGGCCCAGCAAGGGCGCCCCGTCGCCATTGCCAGCAATGCCAGTGATGATCCCCGCTTCAAGGTGTTCCATAACCTGCCGGAAGACCGCCACCAGGCATTTCTCTCCGTCCCCATCATCGTCAAGCGGGATGTGATCGGGGTCATCAATGTACAGCACAAACACCTTCACCGTCATCGGCCTCACGAGGTCGCGCTCATGACCACCATGGGACGGCAGGTCGGTGGTGCGATTGAAACCGCCCGGCTCCATGCCGAAATTACCCAAAAGGCCCGCCAGGTGGAAACCCTCTCCCAAGTGAGCGCCACCATCACCTCGGGGCGCTTGCTGGAAGAAATCCTGCACCTCTTGGTGACCATGACGGCGGAGATGATGGGATCGGCCATCTGCTCGATTATGTTGCTGGATTCCGAACGCGACGAGCTCCGAATTGCCGCGACGCAAAGCCTGAGCGAGAGCTACCGCCGTAAGCCCAACCTGAAAGTAGGGCAAAGCATCAGCGGGCAGGCGCTCAAGGAGCGTCGGCCCATTGCGGTTTTGGATGTAACCAAGGATCCCGGCTACATGTACCCGGACTTGGCTCGGAAAGAGAGGCTCTGTTCGCTGCTTTCGGTCCCGATGCTGGTCAAGGACAAGCCGATCGGGGTGATCAACAGCTACACCGCGCATGAGCACTTATTCACGGCCGAGGAAAGCAAGGTGCTTCAGGCCGTGGCTAACCAGGCGGCGATCGCGATCGAAAACACAAGTCTGATGGAGAAGTCGTTTGAAATGCAGGAGGCCCTCGAGGTGCGCAAGCTGGTGGAACGGGCCAAAGGCCAGCTCATGCGGAGCAAGCATATCACAGAGGACGAGGCGTTCCGGATCATGCAACGCCAAAGTATGGATACGCGGCGGTCCATGCGGGAAATTGCCGAAGCGATTCTGTTAACCGGTGAGCTTGACAAGCGGGTCGCCGAAAAATAGCCTTGACAGGTGTGGGGGCCTCTGCTATAAGGCCCCCCAGAGCACGATGACGTGCTGAGCGACGACGGCGTCTTTCCCCCGGAGCACAACCATCATCGTGCTCCCAGAGTTCGAGGGAAAGGCGCCGTTTTTGTATATGGACAATGACGTCTTCAGGCCTTGAGTCCGTCATGGATGCAGGCGTGAGGACGTTTTCATTTAAAGGGTGTGCACCGGATGCGGCTTTTACGAATCGCGCTGGCCCAGGTCAATACGACCGTCGGTGACCTCGACGGGAACGCGGCTCTTATCCTCCGCGGGGTAGCAGCCGCCCGCGAGGCTCGAGCCGATCTGGTCGTGTTTCCCGAACTCACCTTGACAGGATACCCGCCGGAGGATCTGTTGCTCCGCCCGCAATTCATTGCCGACAACCTGGCCGCGTTGGACCGGGTTGCCCGGCAGGTGAAGGGGATCGCTGCGGTAGTGGGCTTCGCTGATCGGCAGGACGACATTTATAACGCCGCGGCATTCATCCACGGAGGACGTGTCATCGCCACGCAGCACAAAACCTACCTGCCGAATTACGGAGTGTTTGATGAGAACCGCTATTTTCAGGCGGGTGTGCGCTCTTCGACGGTGATGCTGAACGGCATCACGATCGGTTGCAACATCTGTGAAGACATCTGGTTCCCGGAAGGACCAACGCGCGTGCAATCGTTGGTCGGTGATGCCGAAGTCATCGTCAACATCAGCGCGTCGCCCTACCAGAGAGGGAAGCTCCAGGTCCGCGAGGAAATGCTGGCCACGCGTGCCATGGACAATCTCGTGGTGGTGGCGTATGCCAACCTCATCGGCGGCCAGGATGAGCTCGTGTTCGACGGAAACAGCCTAGTGGTGGATCAGAGCGGGACCGTCATCGCCCGAGGCCGGGCATTTGAGGAGGACCTGGTGATCGCTGATGTGGATGTCGATGCGGTGTCCCGTGCCCGCCTGCATGACACACGCCGGCGTCGGGAACGCCGCGTCCTCGAACGACGGGGCGTGTCCGTTGACCGGGTTGTCGTGTCCTCTCGCTACCGTGCCATGACTCGCCGTCTCGTCCATGGGGGGATACCTGCCTCACCTTCCCCCCTCGAAGAAGTTTACCGGGCCTTGGTGCTGGGAATCGGCGATTACACCCGGAAGAACGGGTTCGGGAAAGTTGTCATCGGCCTGAGTGGTGGTATTGATTCAGCCTTGACCGCCGTGCTGGCCATCGATGCGGTGGGAACGCGCAATGTCATCAGCGTGTTCATGCCGTCTCCCTTCTCATCGGTAGAGAGTCGGGAGGACGCTGCTGCCCTGGCCCGCAATCTTGGAATCCGGCTCATAACCCTGCCGATCACACCGATTTTTCAAGCCTACCGGACGATTTTGGCGCCCGCCTTCAAGGGACGACGGCCGGATACGACTGAGGAAAATCTTCAGGCCAGGATTCGCGGCAATCTCCTGATGGCGCTTTCCAACAAATACGGCTGGCTGGTCTTGACGACGGGGAACAAGAGCGAGATGAGCGTCGGCTACACCACCCTGTACGGCGATATGGCGGGAGGATTCGCGGCCATCAAAGACGTGCCGAAAACGCTGGTGTATGAACTCGCCCGGTGGCGAAACGGGCGGGAGGCCGATCCCCTGATTCCCAAGCGGGTCTTCACCCGTCCGCCGACAGCCGAGTTGTGTTTCAACCAAACAGACCAGGATTGTCTCCCTCCTTACGAGGTGCTGGACCCCCTCATTCGGGGGTACGTGGAGGAAGATAAGAGCCGAGACGATCTGGTCGCCGCCGGGTTCGACCGGCGGACGGTCCAGCAAGTCGTAGGCCTGGTGGACCACAGCGAATACAAGCGGCGCCAGTCACCACCCGGCGTGAAGATCACGCATCGGGCTCTGGGAAAGGATCGGCGTATGCCGATCACGAACCGCTATCGCGGTTATTGAACGTGTTGCTCGCACAAAGGTGTGCGGGGATGACGATGGTGTCATCGTAAACGAGAAGTCGGGCACATCGATTGGATAGAAAAAGGAGGCGACACTGCCATGAAACGACTTGGACGCATTGCAATTCCGATGTTACTCTTGTCCCTTGTCCTGACAGGGACGGTTTCCGCGACACCCTCCACCACCTACTGGACCCCTGCTACTTCTGATGTACAGCCCTTCAATGTCTGGCATATCGGGGTGGATAACTACTTTCGTCTCTCGAGAACGACTGAAGAGCTCGCTCCGCCAGCCGGCAACGGGCAATTTGATTCATTCCCGACCGACGTCGGCTTAACCGTCGGCGTCTTACCCTTTGAAAAGCTGAACCTGGAAGTGGGCATCGACGGGCTATTCCCCGGCACGCGTATCAGCCCGGTCATGCGGTCCATCGGCAATTCGCTG
>Ga0184623_10000203_pt1 | contig 24799 bp, 27 predicted proteins | sample PLM1_100_b1_FD_133138 | JGI IMG/M metagenome (GOLD analysis project Ga0184623, IMG submission 133138) | Groundwater sediment microbial communities from an aquifer in East River, Colorado, USA - PLM1_100_b1 | ecosystem: Environmental > Terrestrial > Soil > Riparian zone | place: USA: East River... | reverse complement strand
TTCCAGCGCACCGCGAGGTCGGGGGCCGCGTGGGCCTGGATCCAGTGGATGGCATCCAGCACCACCATGCCGGTCTCGATCGGGACCTTGTACTCGACCTCCCGCCCGCCCGCGGCATCGCCGCGGTAGACGCGGAGGATGGCTTCGCGGCTGGCCGGGTGCTCCGCCTGCTTCGCCTTGGCGGCTGTGGCGGTCGCGCCGGCCACCGCCCCGCCAATCGCCCCCCCGATCGCGCCCGCGCTCATGACGCCTTCCCCGCCGGCCGCGGCGCCGACTCGAGCAGCGCCTTTAGCTCGGGCGGCATTTCGGGCAGCGGCGTGGGCGCCACCTTCATGCCGTCCGCTGCGCGGGTGACGCACATGTTCACCTTGCCGAGCGAGGCGTCCATGCTGGGGAAGTCGAGCCGCGAGTGCGCCCCACGACTCTCCTTGCGCAACAGCGCGCTGCGCGCGATCGCCTCCGAGACGAGCAGCAGGTTGCGCAGGTCGCGCGACAGGTGCCAGCCGGGATTGTAGATGCGCGAGCCCGCGACCCGCACCCGGCCCGCGCGCTCCTTCAAGCCCTCCAGCTCGCGCAGCGCCAGCTCGAGGTCCTCCTGCACCCGGAAGATGCCGACCTCCTTGCCCATGCAATCTTGAAGTGCCTCGTGCACATCGTACGGCGTCTCGCCCGAGCTGCGCTCGAAGGGGGCGAGCAGGTCGTGCGTCTCGGCCTCGATCTCGGCGTCGGAGACCTTCGGTGTCCCGAGGACGTCCATGGCGTAGCGGGCCGCGCCCGCCCCGGCGCGCTTCCCGAACACGACCAGGTCGGAGAGCGAGTTCCCCCCCAGCCGGTTGGCGCCGTGCATACCGGCGGCCGCCTCGCCGGCGGCGAACAGGCCGGGCACGGTCGCCGCCCCGGTGTCGGGCTCCACCCGGATGCCGCCCATCATGTAATGGGTGGTGGGACCCACCTCCATCGGCTGCTTCGTGATGTCCACGTCGGCCAGCTCCGTGAACTGGTGATACATCGAAGGCAGCTTCTTCTTCACCCGCTCGGCCGGCATGTAGCTGATGTCGAGGAAGGCGCCGCCGTGCGGCGTGCCGCGGCCCTCGCGCACCTCTGTGTAGATGGCGCGTGCCACGTTGTCACGGGTCGAGAGCTCGGGCGGCCGGCGCGCGTCTGTCTGCCCGCCCTCGACCGCGGCCTCGACCCAGCGGGCGGCCTCCTCGTCGTTCTCGGCGTACTCGTGACGGCGATCCTCGGGCAGGTACTTCCACATGAACCGCTCGCCGTCCTTGTTCCGAAGGATCCCGCCCTCGCCCCGAACCGCCTCCGTCACGAGCAGGCCGCGGACGCCCGGCGGCCAGACCATGCCCGTCGGATGGAACTGGACGAACTCCATGTCGATGAGCTCGGCGCCGGCGAGGTACGCGAGCGCCTGACCGTCGCCCGAGTACTCCCACGAGTTCGAGCTCACCTCGTAGGCCCGGCCGATGCCGCCCGTGGCCAGGACGACGGCCTTGGCCGGGAAGACCACGGGCTCGCCGGTCGTCCGCCAGTAGCCGAACGCGCCCCGGACCCGGTCGGGGCGCGACATGAGGTGGGTGATCGTGCACTCCATGTAGACCGTGATCCCGTCTGCGACGGCCCGATCCTGGAGCGTCCGGATCATTTCGAGGCCGGTCCGGTCGCCGACGTGGGCCAGCCGCGGAAAGGAATGGCCGCCGAACGGGCGCTGGAGAATCCGCCCGTCGCGGGTCCGATCGAAGACCGCGCCCCACGCCTCGAGCTCACGGACGCGGTCCGGGGCCTCCTGGGCGTGAAGCTGGGCCATCCGCGGATTGTTCAGGAGCTTGCCGCCGACCATCGTGTCGCGGAAGTGGACCTGCCAGCTGTCCTTCGCGTCGACGTGAGCGAGCGCGGCGGCGACGCCGCCTTCGGCCATGACCGTATGGGCCTTGCCGAGCAGCGACTTGCAGACGAGCCCGACCGACGCTCCCCGAGCGGCCGCTTCGATCGCCGCCCGCAGGCCGGCCCCGCCGGCCCCGACGACTAGGACGTCGTGCGGGTAGCGCTCAGGACCGTCGCTCACAGCTGGGGGTCGCTGATGATCCCGAGCGCGAGCAGCCGGACGTACACGTCGGCCGCCGTCACCGAGATGAGGCTCGCCCAGGCCCAGGCCATGTGGTGTCGGTTGAGCGACGTCAGCCGCTGCCACAGCGTGTAGCGCACCTGCTGGCGACGCGTGCACGAGAAGCAGTCGAGCTTCCCGCCCATTAGGTGGCGGAGCGAGTGGCACGACAGCGAGTAGCCAGTGAGCAGGGTCACGTTGACTAGGAACAGCGCTCCACCGAGCCCGAGCCGCAACTTCCCCTCGTGGTAGAACGCCAGGAAGACGTCCTGCCAGAGGAAGAACAGCGGGACGAAGGCGAGGTACAGGAAGTAGCGGTGGATGTTCTGGAGAATGAACGGAAACGCCGCCTCAAGCTTGTACCGGCGGTGGACCGTGGGCTCCCCGACCGCGCAGGCGGGCGGATCGGCGAAGTAGAAGCGGTAGTACGCCTTCCGATAGTAGTAGCAGGTCGCCCGGAACCCGAGCGGGATCCAGAGAATCAAGAGTCCCGGGCTGATCCAGCTCGGCAGCCAGTCCGGCCGGATCAGGGGAGAGAAGAGCGGCGAGAGGTAGCCCTCGAACTCGTACGGCGTGCCGAACAGCGGCGTGAAGAGGATCCCGCTCACGAACAGGTACGTGGCGCAGATCGTGAAGACGATCGCCTGGACCCCTGGCGCGATCCACCACGCGTCGCGCCGCGCGGTTCGCCCGAGCCCCTCAGGGGCTGTTCCGGCCGGTTTGGCCGGCATCGGCCCGGCAGGCGTGGGTGTCGCTGTCATGCCCGAGCTAGCGGGACGTCGGCGAGCCGGGCGATGATCGCGTCGGCGAAGGCGCTCGTCCCGGCCGTCCCACCGAGGTCGTAGGTCACGGTCTCGCCGGCCGCGATCACGTCGCGGAGCGCGTGCTCCACGTGATCGGCGACCTCCGGGTGACCCAGGTGTCGGAGCATCAGCACACCAGACAGGATGAGCGCCGTCGGGTTGGCCTTGTCCTGGCCGGCGTATTTCGGAGCGGAGCCGTGGACCGGCTCGAAAACGGCCGCATCCGTGCCGATGTTCGCACCGGGCGCGACGCCCAGCCCGCCGACGAGACCCGCCGCGAGGTCGCTGACGATGTCGCCGTAGAGGTTCGGCAGCACGAGCACGTCGTACAGCTCCGGCTTCTGCACGAGCTGCATGCACATGTTGTCGACGATCCGGTCCTCGAACTGGATTTGGCCGTCGTAGTCGGCGGCGACCGTCCGGCAGCTCTCGAGGAAGAGGCCATCCGACAGCTTCATGATGTTCGCCTTGTGAACCGCCGTGACCTTCCGGCGGCTGTTCGCAACGGCATATTCGAAGGCGAAGCGGGCGATCCGCTCGGACGCGGCCCTGGTGATGATCTTGATGCTCTCGGCGGCATCGGGCCCCACCATGTGCTCGATGCCGGCGTAGAGGTCCTCGGTGTTCTCGCGCACGATGACGAGATCGACATCGTCATAGCGGGTCTCGAGGCCCTTGATGGAGCGCGCCGGCCGGAGATTGGCGTAGAGCCCGAGCGCCTGCCGAAGCGTGACGTTGACGCTTCGGAAGCCCTCCCCGACCGGGGTCGTGATCGGGCCCTTGAGTGCAACCTTGTTGCGCCTGATCGACTCGAGGACGTGCTCCGGGAGGGGCGTCCCGTGCTCCGCGATGACGGCCTCACCGGCGTCGACCGTCTCCCACTCGAACTCGACGCCTGTCGCGTCGAGGACGCGGCGGGTCGCCTCCGCCAGCTCCGGCCCGATTCCGTCGCCCGGGATGAGGGTGACTCGGTGGGCCATGTCCTCATTCTAGCGAGGCGGCCGGTACAAGGGCGGCCGGCTCCCCCACGCGGAGCCGGACCGCCCGTCGGCCGGCGCACCCAGGGGCCGGTCGGCCGGGACGATGCTCTGAACCGTCAGGGCGCGATGGCCTGCCAGTCGACCAGCCCGCCGGGTCCGTCCGCGAGGCCGATCGGCTGCTCGAGCATGATGCTTCGCACGGTTCCGGATCCATCGGAACGGGCGATCAGGATCGACTTCCCGGCGACGTCCGGCGCGTAGACGAAGAGGCCGTCCGGGGACCAATGGGCCGGTCCGCAACTGGACTTGCCGGCGGCCTCGGGATGATCCTGGCAGTAGCCAGATCCGAACGATGGAAAGAGGGAAATCGGCCGCGCGTGACCCGCCAACACGTCCGCCACCTTGGCTGCCAGAGAGCCCAGTCCCCACCAGGAGATCCGCTCACCGTCCGGTGACCACGTCGGCCAGAAACCGGTCCCGACGAATGTCTCCTTCGACGTCACGAGGTCGAACATCTTCACGGATTGGCCGGCCACGTACACGACGCGACTCTGGGCAGGATCCGGCGACCAGCTCATATCGATGATCTCCGGGTTCATCGGTGACGTGGAAAGCCACTGCGCGCCAAGGCCGTCCGGATGGATGACATTCAGTGCCACGTAGCCGTTCGCTTCGCCGGAGAAGAACGAGATCCACTCGCCGTCCGGCGACCAGGCCGGTGCAAACCGGTCGGTGGCGTCCGCGGCGGACCCCTGGATGAGCTGGGTCGCGTGTGAGCCGTCGGCGTCGACCACCTCGATGGTCGCGATCCTGTCGGCTACGAGGACCCGTGTGTAGGTGAGCCGACGGCTGTCGGGTGACCAGGCGAACGGCTCGCCCGTCCCGAGATCGGCCGAACGCGCGACGACGACCGGGTTGGAGCCGTCCGAATTCGCGACGACAATCGACGGGACGGGTCCCCGCGTCCGGTAGGCGAACCGGGTGCCATCGGGCGAAATGGTCAGCCGTTCTGCGCCGTCCGGCAGTGGTATCAGCGTTCGCTCGTTCGTCCCGTCTGCTGCCGCCACCCTGAGATTGCCGCCGTCGATGAACACGATCTGGCCGTTGGCGGCGGCACCGAAGGTAGGCAGGCGCCGCTGGCCGACGCCCGCCGCGAGGAGCGCTGCGGCAGCCAGCACCAGCATCGCCAGGACGGCGATGGCCCACGCCAGCCGCGGGATCGGCGCCAGCCGACCACTGAATGTCATCTGCACCGGGAGCCACCTTTCGAGGCTCGACCACGCCGGGCGCTGCGGGGTCCGGGTCGTCCGGGCAAGGATCTCGTCGAGATAGCCAGGCGCACCGCGTCCGGCCTTCTCGTCGAGCCAGCCTGAAATCATTCCGGTGAAGTCGTCGTTCGCGGTCATGCGAGTCGGCCCTCCGCGAGCTCAGCCCGAGGTCGGGCATCGGCGTCGAGCGCCGCGCGCATGACCTGGAGCGCTCGATGAAGGCGCGATTTCGCCGTTCCGAGCGGGATCCCCAGCGCGATGGCGACCTCCGGCAGTGGCAGGTCGAGATAGTGGTGAAGGACGATCAGGGCCCGCGCCTCAGGTTCGAGGCGGCTGAAGCCACGTTCGAGCTGGTCGCGGTCGGCCATCACCGACGAGGCGTCGTCGATGGCCGGGGCATGAATCGGATTCAGGACCACGTCGAGCCGTTGGCGCCGGTGTCGTCTCGCCTCATCGATGCAGGCGTGGACGAGCAGACGGTGGAGCCAGGCGTCGAAGCGGTCAGGGCTGCGCAGCGTCGGCAAGTCACGCCACGCGCGGACGAGCGTCTCCTGGACGGCGTCCTTGGCCCCGTCGGGATCACGCAGGATGAGCCGGGCGGCCGCGTCGAGCCGGAAGATCGCGGCGCCTGCCAGCGCGGCGAAGGCGTCATGATCGCCTCGTCGAGCCCGCTCCACGAGTTCCAGCTGCATCACGCCCCTCGGCGATGGCGCGACCGACGTGGCCACGCTCAATGAGTATGGCGAGGCGATGGGCCGTGTTCGTTCCGATTTCCATCGTCCGCCTGGCCGCCGCTCGGCTACCATCTCCCTCCCCAGCCCTCCGTCGCCACCCGTCCCATGGAGCCCACGATCGATTGAAGATCCAGGAAGCCGACGCGAAGACGCTGCTCGTCGCCCAGGGGCTGCCGGTTCCGGACTGGGAGGTTGCCCGCACGACCACCGAGGCGCGGGCCGCGGCTGAACGGTTCTTCGCCGCCGGCGCGGGCCAGGTGGTCATCAAGGCCCAGGTCCTCGTCGGTGGCCGTGGCAAGGCCGGCGGCGTGAAGCTCGCGGGCTCACCCGATGAGGCGGTGGCGGTCGCTGACGCGATCCTCGGCATGGACATCAAGGGCATCACGGTCCGCAAGGTGCTCGTGGGGCCGGCGGCCGACATCGTCAAGGAGTTCTACCTGTCGGCCGTCCTCGATCGAGCGGCCCGTCGGATCCTCCTCATGGGCTCGGCCGAGGGCGGCGTCGAGATCGAGCAGGTCGCCGAGGAGCGGCCGGACGCGATCGTCACCGTCCACGCCCATCCGTCGCTCGGCCTCCTCGACTTCCAGGCCCGCGAGCTCGCCTTCGCGATGGGCCTGGGCGGGCATCTCAAGACCGCGGTCGGGATCGCCAAGGGGCTCGTCCGGACGATGCGGGCCTACGATGCCGACCTCGTCGAGATCAATCCCCTCGCGATCGTCCGGGAAGCGGCGGCCGACGGTGCCGCGGTCGAGCGGCTCGTCTGCCTCGACGCCAAGGTCACCCTGGACGACTCCGCTCTGCCGCGCCATCCGGAGCTCGAGCGGCTCCGCGACCCGGACGAGGAGGATCCGGCCGATCGGGAGGCCCGCGAGGCAGGGCTGACGTTCATCAAGCTCGACGGCACGATCGGCTGCATGGTGAACGGGGCGGGCCTCGCGATGACGACGATGGACCTCGTCAAGCGGGCCGGTGGGGAGCCCGCGAACTTCCTCGACATCGGCGGCGGGGCACGGGCCGATAAGGTCGCGGCGGCGATGCGGATCATCCTCGCCGACCCGAAGGTGAACGCGATCCTCGTCAACATCTTCGGCGGAATCACTCGCGGGGACGAGGTCGCTCGCGGCCTCATCGAGGCGCGCGCCCAGCAGGAACGGGACGTGCCAATGGTCGTCCGGATCGTCGGAACGAACGCGGAGGAGGCGGCGAAGCTGCTCGCGGAGGCCCAGTTCGAGACCGCTGCCTCGCTCGACGAGGCCGCTGCCAAGGCCGTCCAGGCTAGCCACGCGGCGGAGGCTCGGGCATGAGCATCCTGATCGGCCCCGAGACGCGGCTCCTCGTCCAGGGGATTACGGGCCGGGAGGGCGAATTCCATTCGCGGGCGATGGCCGAGTACGGCACGCCGATCGTCGCCGGCGTGACGCCCGGCAAGGGTGGCCAGCAGGCACTCGACGAGGGCGTCCCGGTCTTCGACACGGTCGCCGAGGCGGTCCGCGAGACGGGCGCCAACACGTCGTGCATCTTCGTCCCGGCTGCCGGGGCGCCCGACGCGGTGATGGAGGCGGCGAGCGCCGGGATTGCGACGATCTTCTGCATCACCGAGGGGATCCCGGCCCTCGACATGATCCCCGCGGTCGAGCTGGTCCGGTCGCTCGGCTCCCGCCTGATCGGGCCGAACTGCCCCGGCGCGACGTCGCCGGGGAGTGCCAAGGTCGGGATCATCCCGGGCTCGATCCACCGCGAGGGCCGCGTCGGCGTCGTGTCGCGCTCCGGGACGCTGACCTACGAGGCCGTCCAGGCGATGAGCGACGCCGGCCTCGGCCAGTCGACCTGCGTCGGGATCGGAGGCGACCCCGTCATCGGGACGACGTTCCTCGACATCCTCCAGCTCTTCGCCGCCGACCCCGACACCGACGCCATCGTGCTCATCGGCGAGATCGGCGGGGCCGCCGAGGAGGAGGCAGCGGCCTGGGCCGGCGAGCACCTCCGCAGGACGCCGATGGCCGCCTTCATCGCCGGGCGGACGGCGCCCGAAGGTAAGCGGATGGGCCATGCCGGCGCGATCATCTCGGGCGGGCGCGGGACGGCCGCATCGAAGGCCTCGGCGCTCGAGGCGGCTGGTATCCGCGTCGCCGGCTCCCCGACCGAGCTGCCGGGACTCCTCCGCGACGCCGGCTACCTCGGGCGGATGGCCTCACGGAGCTCGGCCTCCGACCTCGGTGGGCGAAAGGCCACTCAAAGCTGAGGGTGCCAAGTCCATGGGCGCGCTGATGGATCTGATCGCCGGCGATGCCAGGGAGATCCTGCTTGTCCTCACGGTGGACGACTGGGCTGCGCTGAGCGATCGGTCGCGATTCGATGCCCACCTGTCGCTCGGCGGCGGGCTCGACCCGACGTGGCTGGATCTCTTCTCCGAAGCGGTCCGATCGGTCACCGGCGGTGAGGCGCCTGCGGATTTCATCGATGCCCGCCGCGAGCTCGAGGGGCCCGGCCAACTCGCCGAACGGTCGATCGAGCGGGTCGACCCGGCCTGGCTCGACGCGGTCGCCCGACTGGCCGACCGGGACATCGACGCCGTGGCAGGCCGCTGGATCGACCTCGTCGAGGAGGACCTCGGCGAGTTGCCACGAGAAGAGAAGCCCTGGATCCGCGAGCTGGCGGGCCAGATCGTCGGGTTCGCACGGGCAGCCGATCGGTCAGAGGACGTGATCTTCGCCTGGGCGCTCTGACGGCCACCCCGTGAGCGACCCGAACCCCGATCTTCTCGATCCTGGCCTGAATGGCGTCAGCGCCGCAAGGAGCGAGGCTACGCGAGGCGAACGGCCGTGCCCGAGGCGGTGACCATCAGCATCGAACCGCCCTGGCCGACGGTCTCGTAGTCGAGGTCGACGCCAATGACGGCATCGGCACCGAGCTGCGATGCGCCTGCTGCCAGGTCCTCGAGGGCGATCGCCCGCGCCTTGCGCAACTCCTCCTCGTAGGCTCCTGAGCGGCCGCCGACGATGTCCCGGATGCCGGCGAACAGGTCCTTGAAGATGTTCGCGCCGAGGATGGCCTCGCCGGTGACGATGCTGACATAGTCGCGCACGGGGCGTCCCTCGATGCTGGTCGTGGTCGTGATGATCATGGGTTCAGACCTCCTCATGTTCCTTGGTTTCCGTAGCCGAGAGCCGCCCAGCCCGGTCCGCCTGGCGCCTCGATTAGCTCGACCAGGACGCCGTGGCAACTCCGCGGATGGAGGAAGGCGACTGGGCCCTCAGCGCCTTTGCGCGGTGCCGTGTCGATGAGCTCAATGCCGTCGATCTCGAGGCGCAGGAGCGTCTCGGCCAGGTTCTCGACCTCGAAGCAAATGTGGTGGACGCCCTCGCCGCCCTTCGCCAGGAACCTGCCGACGCCGGTCGTGTCGTCGGTCGGCTCGACGAGCTCGATCTTCGATTCACCGACGGGCAGGAACGCGATCCGGACACGATCGTGGGCCATCTCCTCGACGACCTCGAGGTCCAGCCCGAGCGAGTCACGCCAGAACGCGAGCGCCGGGTCCATCCGCTCGACCACGACGGCCACGTGGTGGATCCGGCCGAGGCCGCGGATCCGTTCAGGAAGATTGCTGGCGGGTTGTCTTGCGGTCACGTCGTGGAGCGTAACTCAGACCGTGATCAGCTCGCGGTGCTCGCCCCAGGCCGTCCGGAGTCGGTCGCTGATCTCGCCGACCGTCGCGTACGCCCCGACCGCCTCGATCAGCGCGGGCATGAGGTTCTCTTCGGCCTGGGCGTACTCCTCGAGGCGCTTGAGGCTCCGCTCCCAGGCGGCGGGATCGCGCTCCGCCCGGACGCGGCGGACCCGCTCGATCTGGCGTCGCTCGCCCTCCGGGTCGATCCGCTGGATTGCCGGGGCGACGCTGAGGGCGGCGTCGTCGCGAAACTTGTTCACGCCCACGACGATCTGGTCGCCCCGCTCGATCGCCTGCTGGACCAGGTACGCCGACTCCTGGATCTGGCGCTGCTGGAAGCCGCCCTCGATCGCGGCCAGCGTGCCGCCCATCGCCTCGATCTCGTCCAGATAGCCCTGGGCCGCCCCTTCGAGCTGGGTCGTCAGGCTCTCGACGAAGTACGAGCCGGCGAGGGGATCCGGCGTGTCGGTGACGCCGCTCTCGTGGGCGAGGATCTGCTGCGTCCTGAGCGCCAGCCGGGCGCTCTCCTCGGTCGGCAGCGCGAGGGCCTCGTCGCGGGCGTTCGTGTGAAGGCTCTGGGCGCCGCCGAGCACCGCCGACAGCGCCTGAACGGTGGTCCGGACGACGTTGTTGTCGATCGACTGGGCGGTCAGTGACGACCCTGCGGTCTGGACGTGGAAGCGGCACATCATCGACCGTTCGCTGACGGCCCCGAACCGGTCCTTGACGATCCGGGCCCACATCCGTCTGGCCGCCCGGAACTTGGCGACCTCCTCGAACAGCTCCGACCACGCCGCGAAGAAGAACGACAGCCGGCCGGCGAACTCGTCGATCGGCAGGCCTCGGGCAATGGCCGCCTCGCAGTAGGCGATCGCGTCGGCAAGCGTGAAGGCAAGCTCCTGGGCCGCCGTCGCCCCGGCCTCGCGCATGTGGTAGCCCGAGATCGAGATCGTGTTCCAGCGGGGCAGCTCCTTGGCGCAGAACTCGAAGACGTCGGTGACGAGGCGCATCGACGGCCGCGGCGGGTAAATCCACGTGCCGCGGGCGATGTACTCCTTGAGGATGTCGTTCTGGGTCGTCCCGGAGATCCGGTCGCGAGCGACGCCCCGCTTCTCGGCGGCCGCAACGTAGAGGGCGAGAAGGATCGCCGCGGTCGAGTTGATCGTCATCGAGGTGCTCACCTCGTCGAGCGGCAGGCCGTCGAGCAGCACCTCCATGTCGGCTAGGGAGCTGATCGGCACGCCGACCCGGCCGACCTCGCCGGCGGCCTCCGGGGAATCGGAGTCGTAGCCCATCTGGGTCGGGAGATCGAACGCCACCGATAGGCCCGTCTGGCCGTGCTCGAGGAGGTAGCGGAACCGTTGGTTCGTCTCCTCCGCCGTCGCAAATCCGGCGTACTGGCGCATCGTCCAGAAGCGGGAGCGATACATCGTCGGCTGGACGCCGCGGGTGAACGGGAACTCGCCGGGCAGCCCGAGGTCACGGGTTGGGTCGAAGCCGAGCGCCTCGAGGTCGGCGGGGGTGTAGAGGTCCTGGACCTCGATGTCGGATGAGGTGGCGAAGCGCTCGCGCCGCTCCGGAGCCTGGGACAGGGCCTTGGCCTGGGTCGTGCGGCGCCAGCGCTCGCGCTCCGGGTCGCCTTGGTCGCGGGGGTCGCGGGGCTCGCTCGGCTCGCTCATGCCAGCACAACCAGCAGGTCGCCGAGATCGATCGTCTCCCCCACCCCGACCGATACGCGCTCGACGACCCCGTCCCGTGGCGCCCGGAGCTCGTTCTGCATCTTCATTGCCTCGACGACGAGCAGGGTCTGGCCGGCCGTGACCGCGTCCCCGACCACGACGGCCACGGCGGCGACCCGCCCGGGGATCATGGCATGGACCTCGTAGGGCCCGCTCCCGGGCCCTGTGGCGCGCGCCCGCGTAGCCCGTGCCCGAAGGTCAGCCCGGGCGGCGTCCTCGACTTCGAGCTCGAACCGCCAGCCGTCCACGACGACCTCGACTGTTCTCGGCCTGGTTGGGGTCGCCTCGTGATCCTCGCCGATGAGGGCCCGGATGGGCCGGCCGTCGGCTGTCTGGACCAGCAACCGGCCGTGTCCCAGCGGCTCCACGGCGGCGGCTGACGGGTCGACCTCGCGGGGTTCGTCTCCTGGCAGCCGGCTGGTGGGGGCCGGCGTGACCCTCACGGCTCGGCTCATCGGGGCCACCGGTCGATGGCGTCCTCGCGGGCCTCCACGCTCCAACCGCTGGCTTCGGCTCGTTCGCGCGGAGACGCGTGGCGGGCGGTGTCAGGGGTGCCCGCGGTTGCAGCCGCGGCCTTCGCCGCGACATCGAGCGCCTTCTCCCGGGTGCCTCCGACGGCCGGGTCCCACTCCTCGGCGACCCAGCCGGTCGACAGCTCGCCCGCCCGGAAACCGTCGTGGGCGGCCACGAACCGGTGGAACGGCAGGGTCGTCTGGATCCCGGTGACCTCGACCTCGTCGAGAGCCCGACCCAGCCGCGCGATCGCCGAAGGTCGGTCGACGTCGACGACGAGCAGCTTGGCCACGAGCGGGTCGTAATCGGGCGGGACCCGGTCGCCTGCCTCCGCGGCGGTGTCGACGCGGACGCCCGGTCCGGCCGGCATCCGCCAGCGGCCGATCCGTCCCGGCGCCGGCGCGAAGTTGCGGCCCGGATCCTCCGCCGAGAGGCGGACCTCGATCGCGTGTCGGGTGGGTCGTGCCGCGTTCTCGGCGGCGGCCAGGATCCGTGCCGACAGCGGCCGGCCGGCGGCGACGAGGAGTTGCTCGCGGACCAGGTCGACGTCCGCGGCGAGCTCGGTGACACCATGCTCGACCTGGAGCCGGGTGTTCACCTCGAGGAACCAGAACCGGCGGTCCTCGTCGAAGAGGAACTCCGCCGTCGACGCGTTCCGCAGCCGCGCCGCGCGTCCCAGTCGGACGGCCATTGCGTGGAGCTCGCGCCGTTCCTCGTCGGACAGGCCGGGCGCAGGCGCTTCCTCCACGAGCTTCTGGTGACGCCGCTGCAGCGAACAGTCCCGCTCGCCGACGGCGACGACCGACCCCTCCGCGTCGCCCATCAGCTGGACTTCGATGTGGCGTGCCGGCAGGACTTCTCGCTCGAGGTAGACCGACCCATCGCCGAAGGCGGCGCCTGCCTCGGCGGACCCCGCCGCGAGGGCCGCCGGTAGTTCGTCGCGCGAGGTGACGCGACGCATGCCTCGTCCCCCACCCCCGGCCGCCGCCTTGACGAGCAGCGGGTAGCCGATTCGGTCGCCCTCGGCCGCGAGGGCGTCGATACCATCGGCCCGCTGGACCGCACCCGGCTCGAGGGTGCCTGGGACAACCGGTACGCCCGCCTCGTTGGCCAGGCGGCGCGCGGCGAGCTTGTCGCCGAGCGCCCCGATCGTCTCGGAGTCCGGGCCGACAAAGACCAGTCCGGCCGATTCGACGGCGCGGGCGAACGACGCCCTCTCCGACAGGAATCCATAGCCCGGGTGAATCGCCTCGGCTCCGGTGTCCCGCGCTGCCTGGAGGATTGCGTCGCCGCGGAGGTAGCTCTCGGCCGGTGGCGCCGGCCCGAGGCGGATCGCGACATCGGCGGCCCGCACGTGACCCGAGTCCGCATCCGCGTCGCTGTAGACCGCGACCGCCTCGATGCCGAGCTCGTGACAGGCCCGGATGATTCGGACGGCAATCTCGCCCCGGTTCGCGACCAGCACCCGGGCAAACGGCGGCCGATCGTCTTTGCGCAAAGACGCCGCCGCCGGGCGGTCCGCCTGGGAGGCCGACGTCACAGCGGGATGTTGCCGTGTTTCTTGCGCGGATTCGATTCGCGTTTCCCGGCGAGCATCCCGAGAGCGGCGATTAGACGCGGCCTCGTCTCGGACGGCAAGATCACGTCGTCGACGTAGCCGCGTGCCGCCGCGACGTATGGGTTGGCGAATTGGGCTTCGTAGTCGGCGACGAGGCGGGCACGCTCCGCCGTTGGGTCGTCCGCCGCGGCGATGCGATCCTTGAAGATGATGTTGACCGCACCCTCGATTCCCATGACGGCGATCTCGGCGGTCGGCCAGGCAAAGTTCATGTCGCCGCGGATGTGCTTGCTGCTCATGACGTCATACGCGCCGCCATACGCCTTGCGGGTGATGACCGTCAATTTCGGAACGGTCGCCTCGCAGTACGCGAACAACAGCTTCGCGCCGTGGCGAATGATTCCGCCGTGCTCCTGCCCGACGCCCGGCAGGAAGCCGGGCACGTCGACGAACGTGACAAGCGGCACATTGTAGCAATCGCAGGTGCGAACAAAGCGAGCTGCCTTCGCCGACGCATCGATGTCGAGCGCTCCCGCCAGGACCGCCGGCTGCTGCGCGACGATCCCGACGCTCTTGCCGCCGAGTCGCGCGAACCCGACGATCATGTTCTGGGCCCAGCCGGGCTGGATCTCGAGGAAGTCGCGATCATCGACGACGCCCCCGATGACGTCGTGCATGTCATAGGGCTTCGATGGATCGTCGGGGACGATCGCGTCGAGGGCCGTGTCGCGCCGATCGACCGGATCTGACGTCGGCTTGATCGGTGGGTCCGAGAGGTTGTTCTGCGGCAGGTAGCCGAGGATCCGGCGGATGACCGCGAGTGCCTCCGCCTCGTCGCCGGCAGCGAGGTGAGCGACGCCGCTGATCGTCGTGTGAACGGTCGCGCCGCCGAGGCGCTCGGCGTCGACGTCCTCGTGGGTCACGGCACGGACGACGTTCGGTCCGGTGACGAACATGTAGCTCGTCTCCTCGACCATCACAATGAAGTCGGTGATGGCCGGCGAATAGACCGCACCGCCTGCGCACGGACCCAGGACGACGGACAGCTGCGGGACGACACCCGACGCGAGGGTGTTGCGCAGGAATATGTCGGCGTAGCCGCCAAGCGAGACAACACCCTCCTGGATACGCGCACCGCCGGAATCGTTCAGCCCGACGATCGGCGCGCCGACTCTCATCGCGAGATCCATCACCTTGCAGATCTTCTCGGCATAGGCTTCCGACAGCGAGCCGCCGAATACCGTGAAGTCCTGGCTGAAGACGAAGACGAGCCGCCCATCGATCGTCCCGTGGCCGGTGACGACGCCGTCACCGAGGACAATCTGCGTGTCGAGCCCAAAGTCCGACGAGCGATGCGTGACGAACGCGTCGAGCTCGACGAACGAGTCCGGGTCGAGCAGAAGGTCGAGGCGCTCGCGCGCGGTCAGCTTGCCGCGGCTGTGTTGCTGCTCGATACGTTCTTCGCCGCCACCGAGCAGTGACTCGGCGCGCATCCCCTGCAGCCGCGCAATGCGTTCTTCGTTCGTCGGCAACGCTGCTCTCCGCTGGCCGTCTTTGTGCAAGGACAGCCGCCATGATAGAGCCCGCGCCGACACGATTAGTGCGTCAAGAGCGACCGTAGACCCAGAAACATACCCGCGATCGACGGCGGAACGTGGTTCGCTCAAGCCCCGACATATCCACAGAATCGGTGAACAACTCCGAAACTGTGTGGATAACCCCGACGTTCAACCACATACTTCGTCGGTTAGCATGACGGCAATTCCGCAGCGGTCCACCGCGCGAATACCCGTCGCAAAAGAGTTCGAGGTGATATCCCGGTGACGAATGTGATCGCAATTGCGAATCAGAAGGGCGGCGTCGGGAAAACCACGACCGCGATCAATCTCGCCGGAGCGCTCGAGGAAGAGGGATATCGCGTCCTCTGTGTCGACATGGACCCGCAGGCGAATCTCACGGTCGGCCTCGGGATCAACCTCAATACGGTCGAGCGCTCCATGGCCGACGTCCTCGCCGATGGCCGCGCGACACTGACCGATATCATCCGCCCAACGGAGAGCGCCGGCATCGATGTCGCGCCGGCCAACATCGACCTGGCCAGCACTGAAGGCGAACTGTTCACCGCCCTCGGTCGCGAGCAGGTCCTCCGCGATGCGCTCGAGGATCGCGTCGAACCTTACGACTACGTTCTCATCGATTGCCCGCCGAACCTCGGTCTGCTCACGGTCAACGGACTGGTCGCGGCGAATAACGTCATCATCCCGGTCCAGACCCAGTACTACGCGATGAAGGGCCTGAACAACCTCGTCAAGGTCATCAACATGATCCGGATGAAGCTCAACCGCGACCTTAAGATTCTCGGTCTGCTTCCGACGTTCTACGACGGCCGGACGAACCTCGCTCGCGACATGCTCGACGAGCTCCGTGTGGTGGGCGACCACCACGTCTTCAACAGCATCATCCGAAACACCGTGAAGCTCGGTGAGGCGCCGCTGGCCGGGCGACCCATCACGACATATGCCGGCCAGTCCGACGCGGCTCGCAACTACCGCGACCTTGCCCGGGAGGTGATCGATCTTGGCCAGGCCTGATTTCCGCGCAGCCGCGGCGCGGCGACTGTCCGAGGACCGCGAGCTTTCGCCATCGATCATCAGCCTCATCTCGTCCGACAACGCAGGTCGGACAGTCGGGGTTCGCACGATCCCCGTCGATCGAATCGAGTCCAATCCGCAGCAGCCGCGGATGACCTTCGACGTCGATGCCCTGCATGAGCTGTCCGCGTCCATCCGGGAGCACGGCGTTCTTCAGCCGATCCTCGTCCGGCCCCTGGGCAACAATCGCTACCAGCTCGTCGCAGGCGAGCGCCGCTGGCGGGCGTCGAAAGAGGCCGGCCTCTCGACGATCCCGGCCCTCGTCGAGGAGCTCGACGACGACACTGCCCTGGAGATCTCGATCATCGAGAACCTCCAGCGCGAGGACCTGTCGCCGCTCGAAGAAGCGTCGATGTACGACCGGATGGTCCGCGAGCACGGCTACAGCATTCGAAAGCTGGCCGAGAAGCTCGGCAAGGACAAGGGCTACCTCGAGAACCGCCTCCGCCTCGCCGACGCTCCGGAGGAGATTCGCGAGCTGGTGTCTGTGCGCAAAGACACCTTGTCCCACGCGTACGAGCTCATGAAGGTCACCGACGAGAAGAAGCGACGCCGCCTGGCCGCTCGCGTCGCCAGCGGCGAGCTGTCCCTGGTCAAGCTCCGCGAGAAGATCGACGGGCGGCCGGCGAGGCGGCGGCCGACCGAGGAGCTCGGCGAAGAAGTCGAAGAGCTCCCGGTCGAGAGCGGCGGCAACGGCCACGCACCCGAGATCCAGGACGAAGCAGAGACCGGGGCCGGCTGGACCGGACGGCGTCAGGACCGCGCGACCTCGAGCCTCAGTGACGACTCGCTGGTCCAGGCGCGCCACGACCTGGCGGACGCGGTCGAGGAACTCGTCGGCGTCCTCCGGGCACCCGACGTGGTCCGCTCGATCCCTGAACCGGACCGAGCCAACCTCGCGAAATACCTGACGATTGCGAAGCTGAAGCTCGAGAACGCCATCGCGATGGTCCGGAGCGGCGACACCGGCGACTGAGCCTGAACGACGCCGAACAGCAAGAAGCCGGCACCCGACGGTGCCGGCTTCTGTGATTCCTCCGGGTCAGCGCTCGGGCTTGCCCTTGGCCGCCTGGGCGCCAGCGTGCTCGGCGGCGACGTCCTGGCCGTGGTTGTCGGTGGCGATCGACTTCACGTAGTGGCCGTGGTTGTCGAAGCCATCGGGCGTCGTCGCCTGGGCCGCCTCAGAAACGGTCTTGCCGTGGTTGTCCGGGTGCTCGGCCGCTTCCTCAACGGCGGGCTCCTCGACCGGCTCCTCCTCGTCGACGTTCTCGTCGGTCTCCTCGTTGGTGGTGTCCTCGACTGGAGCCGCATCGGCGGGCGGCCCGGCGACAGGGACAACCTTGCCCGCGGCCTCGGCGGCACGCTCGAGACCGGGTGCCGACGCTGACGGCATCGTGAGAGCAGAGCGGGCTGCGAGCGCTGCACCGGCACTCAGAGCGAGGACGGCGATTGCCACGAGCAGGGCGCGGAAATGGCTGGCTGAGCGGGTCACGATAGGGATACCTCCGTTGTAACGGCTCGCCCTGATTAACGACCTGACCGCAGGTGCGTTAGGGATGCGCGCTCCTCCTGGAATCACGACCCGCCCGGTTGTGCCTTCGCGTCAGCCGAAAAGCGCCCATATCCAGGCGACTCCGAGCGCAGCCACCCCGAGCGCCTCGAGCTGCCACGCCCGCTCGCGGCGGTCCGCTCCCCCGCCCCGTCCGAGGGCGAGCCCCGCGATCGGGACGCAGGCTGCGACGGCCACCAGCAGGAGGCCGCCCGTCGATGAGCCGAGGATCGCCGCGGACCCGACGGCCGCGACGGCCACGAGGCCTATCAGTCCTGCCTGGACCGCCCACGCCCGGCTGGCACCCAGCGCCGTGGCGATCGACGCGCTCCCCGCTGCGTGGTCGCGTTTGACGTCCGCGAGAGCGTTCGCGATTGCCAGAGCCGCGCCGGCCGCGACCGCTACGGGCACGAGGATTCCGAAGACCGGCGGCAGCGTGCCGGTCGCCCCGAGCCAGCCGAAGATCGGCAGGAGCGGGATCCCGACAGCGAACGGCAGCCACGACCAGGCGGTGCCCTTGAGCAGCAGGTCGTAAGCGAGGCCGATCCCGATGACCACGATGGCGAGGACGACCGTCGGAGCACCCGAAACGCTCGACAGCACGAGCCCCACGCCGAAGCCCGCGATGGCGACGGCGCCGGCGACGCGCCGTGAGACGAGTCCCGAGGCGATGGGCTTGCCGGGCTTGTGCCCCGCGTCGCGTGGTGCGTCCACGATGTCGTTCGTGGCTCCGATCCCGAACTGGAGCGCGGTCATCGCCAGCCCCAGCCTGGCCGCGTCGATCGGTGTCGCGCCCGCAACGTACGCAACCGCCCCCGAGACGAGCCCATCAAGAATCGATGGGAACGGATGAACCAGGCGGACGAGGCCGGCGAGCCGAGCCCCGGGGCGAGGAGAATCCGCCGCGTCAGACGTAGACGATCTCGTCGAAGTTCGCGACGAGGTACTCGATGAGTCGGGCGCGACCATCGGTCACCTGCGAGCGGATCCCCGGGACGAGTGCGAAGAGCGTGATCGCCGGGACCATCACGTGGCCCTCGCGGTCGCGCCCGACGACCCCGGGCGGCCCGCCGCCGGAAGCGAACACGCGTTCGAATTCCGGTTCGCCCAGCCGAGCCGTCCGGCGGAAGTCCTCGATCACCCGGATCACGCCGCGGCGGATGGCCACGTCGCGCATCAGCTCCGACGCCCAAGCGTCGATCTGCTCGTCGCTCTGCTCCGCCAGGCGTTTGCGATATCCCTTCGGATCGGCCGACAGACCACTCGTCGCCAACATCGCCTCCAGTGCAATCGGGATGGCGCCGAGTATGCCAGACCCGCCCGTCAGCCGGCCGTCGGGACCGGACGCGCTCCTTCCGGCCAGTCGTTGAAGACCTCGGTCAGCCAACGGCCGACGGGACCGGGCGGCGGGAAGTCCGGCCGGTCGGCCACGAGGCTGTGGAGGCTCGCCCAGCAGCGCTTGGTGAGCTCGTCGATAGCTTCCCGGCTCGGCCGTCCCTCGACGGACAGGGGCTCCCCCACCGCCACCGTCACGCGTCGGCCGAGCCGAAGCCAGCTGGTGCCGCTGATGGCGATCGGGACGAGCGGTACGCCGGATCGGAGGGCGAAATACGCCGGGCCCTCCTGGAGCGGCAACAGCTCGTGTTCGGACGCGTGAATGCGGCCCTCACCGGCGATCGCGAGAACGCCTCCGGACTTCAGGACCGCGCTGACCCGGCGGGTCGCGTCTAGCAGGTCGTTCTTGCCCGGCCGATACGGGACGGTCGCCCGCGTCCAGGACATCAACCGGTTGCGGCCGCCGAGTCCCATGTCCTCTTCCTTCGGGCCGAAGAAGTAGAGCCTCGGCCGAAACGGCAGGATCGCCATCAGGACGAACGGGTCCGTCCAGTTCATGTGGTTGAAACAGTAGATCGCAGGCCGGGTCGGCAGGCGATCGCGGCCCTCGAGCCGCGGCCGCAGGTAGGCGCGGATGACCAGCCATGCAACCACACGGCTGACCCAGTAGCGGATCGTTCGGCGGACCGGGTGCAGCGGCGCGCCGGGCAGGCGATTTGGCGCGGGTGCACGAGGTTCGCCCGGCGGCCCCTCGATCGCCACGGGCGTCAGCCGGTCGACGACTTGCGACGCGCGCCGGGCGCGACGGCTGTGGTCTTGGCAGATCTCGGCCCGGAGGCGCCTGACGAAGCCTTTCTCGTCGCGCCTCGCTTCGTACTCGGCTCTGGTGGGAGCACCCTGCCGTCGACCGCCGCGAGGAGCTCCAGGGCAAAGCGGGCGATCCGGTCGGCCTTCTCGTCGGACCCGTGAAGTACCTGCTGCTCGACCTGGAAGCTCAGCAGGCGATGGTTGGCCTGGGTCTCGACCGACAGTTCGCCCAGCTGGACCCGGCTCCACCGGATCAGCTTGCCAGTGGCCCGCGGTCCCTCGCCCGGGACGTAGACCCTGACGTAGGTCGCGACGAGGCCGGCCGCCGTCGGGACGAAGATCGTGTAGCGAACGCCCGGCTCTTCCCCCCATGCGACCCAGCATTGCGGATCCGGATCGGCGCCGAGCGACCGCAGGACCGGGTCGACGGTCGCAGCGACCTTCACCGAACCAGCCTCCTTGCTCGGGCTGGACGCCCGCCATTCGCTGAGCCGCATCGAGCCTCCCCTCGCCTCGCGTCGTCGGTCGCGTCTCCCGTCGCTGCGACGACCGGCCGAGGCTAGCACAGTCGTGTACGGTTCCGATCGGAGGGTGCGCCATGAAGGCCAACAACAATCTCATCGGGTTCGGCCTGTTCTTCATCGTCTTCGGGGCGATCCTGCTAGGCGTACGCCAGGGCTGGATCCCCAGCGAAGTCGCCGGGCGCAGCTGGCAGCTCTGGCCGGTCCTGCTCATCGCGGCCGGGCTGTCGATGGTCCTCGCGGGCCGGCCATTGGGGCGGCTCGGCGGCCTTGTGACCGCGGTTTGCCTCGGGGTGATGGCCGGCGGGCTCGTCGGCTCCGGGGCCGGGCTATCGATCGGCTGCGGCGGAGACGAGGCGGGTGTCGCGTTCGGGCGGGAGTCCGGCGAGCTGTCCGATGGGGCGCGGGTCAGCATCAGGTTCCAATGTGGTGAGCTGACCGTCGACACCGCCGACGGCACCACCTGGGCCGTCGAAGGGACATCCGAGGACGGCACGCCGCCGACCATCCGGCGAGACGGCGACGGCATAACCGTCGAGGCGGCCGACGGCGGACCCGCCTTCGGCATTTCGGGGGCCCGCGAGCGCTGGGACATCACGCTTCCCACGGATCCGACCATCGACCTCGACGTAGAGCTCAACGCGGGCTCCGGCAGGCTGACGCTCCCTGGAGCTCATCTGGGGTCAGTTGATATCACCGTGAACGCGGGTTCTCTCCGAATCGATCTACGCGACGTGGCCGCGGCCTCGACGCTCGACGGAACGGTCAACGCAGGCTCCGCTGTCGTGTGGTTGCCCGACGTGCCGCTCGAGGGCGATCTGACGGTGAATGCCGGTTCACTCTCGATCTGCGCTCCGGCCGACGTGGGCCTGCGGCTGATCACCGGGGACAACCCGATCTCGTCGAACAACTTCGACGACGAGGGTCTCATCAGGTCGGGCGATGCCTGGGAGACGCCGGGCTTCGCCACCGCCCCGATCCGGATCGTGCTCGATGTCCAGGCGAACGCGGGCAGCGTGTCGCTGAACCCGCGCCAGACATGCGCGGGTTGACGAGGCGCCGATCGTGGATCCTCAGCTCCTCGCGCTCGCCGTCGGTGGGGTGATCGGCGGCATGGTCCTCCTCGGTCGGGGCTTCGCCGGCTACCGCGAGGCGGCCCGGATCAGCGATACGTCGCCGTCCCGGATCTCCTCGATCGCGGTCGGCGAAGTCCTCGTGAGCGGCGTCGTGGAAGCCGCCGAGCTGACGCTCGTCTCGCCGCTTCAGAGCGCCCCATGCGTGTTCTACCGGGCGCGGATCGACGAGAAGGGTGACGACGACGCAACGGCCGCCTTCCGCGAGGAGGCAGCAGTCGGATTCCGGATCCGCGACGAAAGCGGCGACCTTCGGGTGTTCCCGCGCGGCGCCCGGTTCGACGTCCCGGCCTGCTTCGAGGAACGAACGGGCGCGCTCGGGGAGACGCCGTCCGGCCTCCGGATCAGGTCGGGCCCGGCGTTCGGACCGGGCGAGGACCGCGAGTCCCAGATCGCGGCGCTCCTGACGGTCCGGCCGGCCGGGGACGGGCTGCCGCGAGACGACGGTGGCCGATGGCAGGGCTTCGCCTCCGCCCATCTCGGGGTCGCGCGGCGCGCGCGGAGCTACACGGAGGCACGAATCGAGCCGGGCGAGGTCGTCACGGTCATGGGCCGGGCGATGCCCTTCGATCAGCTCGAGGACCCCGACGCTGCGAACGCATACGACACGGCCCTATCGCTCGCGAACGACCCGGAGGTCGCCGCCGACCTCGCGGCTGCCCGGGCTGCCGGCACGCTCGCCCCCGATCCGGAGGAAGCGTGGGGCAACGCTGCGATTCCGGGGTTCGGCATCGGGCGACCCGTCCGTGAGCCGGAGCTGGACGACGCCGCCACCGACCTGCCGCTCGCGACGCCGGACGACGCCGCCCGGTTCAAGCGAACGTTCGAAATCGCCCCGGACGCGCTGATCCTGGCCGCCTCACCCGATGCCCCGCTCATCATCGCCTTCGGCGCCCCGTCGGTCGCCGCCGGTCGCCATGAGCGCCAGTTCCTCGTCGGCCTGCTGGGTGCCGTCGTCGCGATCGGCTCGGCGATGGCCCTCGCGGTCATGCTGGGCGGAGGGCTCGGCGGATGACGCCGGAATCGGTTGCCGCAGCCTTCGCCGTCGCCGTCGTGATCGTCGTCGTCGCCTTCCTCGTCCTCTCGACCTACAACGCCGTAGTCGCCCTGCGGCTCCGAATCGACAAGGCCTGGGCCAATATCGACGTGGTACTCAAGCAGCGCTTCGACCAGCTGCCCAACCTCGTCGAGGCAGTCCGCGGCGTGAGGGCCTGGGAGCAGGAGGTCCTGACGGAGGTCGCCGCGGCGCGGGCCGCCTACTCGCCCGCGGCAGCGATCCCGCAGCAGGCAGCGACATCGGCCGCGACGTCGGCGGCGGTCCGATCCCTGTTCGCCGTCGTCGAGCGCTACCCGGACGTCAAGTCGGCCGGCAACGTGATGGCGCTCCAGGAGGAGATCGAGCGGCTCGAGGACATGATCGCCGACCGACGCGAGCTCTACAACGACCAGGTCTACCGCTACAACGCGCGGATCGCCCAGTTGCCTGCCCTCCTCCTCGCGCTGCTCCTCGGCTGGCGATCGCGCCCGTTCTTCGAGGCGTCCGAGGCAGACCGTGCCCGGCCAGCGACCAGCCTGGAGCCGGGATCGTGATGGCAACGACGCGGCTCTTCCTCGTCCGGCACGGCGAGACGGAGTGGTCCGCAAGCGGTCGCCACACTGGCTGGACCGACATTCCGCTCAACGACAATGGACTCGAGCAGGCGAAGCGGCTTGGCGAGCGGCTTGCCGGATACACGTTCAAGGCAGTCATCTCGAGTCCCCTGTCGCGCGCCCTCGAAACGTGCCGGATCGGCGGACTCGGTGATGTCGCTGTCATCGACCCGGACCTCCGCGAGTGGAACTACGGCGAGTTCGAGGGCCGGACGACCGACGAAATCCGCGAGGAGATCCCGGGCTGGACGATCTGGACCGCGCAGATCACCCGCGGTGAGTCGCTGGCCGACGTCGCGCGGCGGGTCGATCGCGTCATCGCGAGGGCCCTCGACGTGGACGGCGATGTGGCGATCTTCGGACACGGCCACTGCCTCCGGATCCTCGCGGTTCGCTGGCTTGGCCTGGAGCCCGACGCAGGCGCGCTCTTCGAGTTGTCGACCGCGACGATCTCGCGACTCGGCTGGGAGCGCGAGCGGCGGGTGATCGAGCTGTGGAACGGGGCGGCTCACCTCGGGATGGTCTGATGGTCGGGCCATGGAGGTGATCCTCGCGATCGCCGTCGGTCTGATCGCGTTGTGGGCGATTCTCCTTGCTCTGTTCTGGGCTCTTCGGCCGAAGAACGTGTCGGTGCGAGAGCTGCTCGGGCTGATCCCTGACGTCCTGCGGCTGCTGCGCTCGGTCATCGGGGACAGGTCGGCGCCACTCGACGTGCGGCTCGTCCTGGTCGGACTCCTTGCCTGGATCCTGTCACCGATCGACCTGATCCCGGAGTTCATCCCCGTTCTCGGGCCGCTGGACGACGTCGTCGTCGCCGTGGTCGCGATGCGCTATGTGCGCAGGCGCGTCGGGATCGACGACCTTCGAAGACGCTGGGCGGGAACGGACGATGGCTTCGCGCTCCTGACCCGCGTGATCGGCGGAAGCTAGGCAACGAAGGTACAATGTGCGTCCGCCCGACAGTCGGGCGTCCCCCGCGTGGTCGATGGTTCCTCTCGAACCGGCCGTGCGTAGGCCGACCAGGTTCGAGAAGAAACAAGAGGCAACATGTCCAGCGGGACTGTCAAGAAGCTCGTAGCCGATCGCGGCTTCGGCTTCATCACTGCCGACGACGGCAAGGACTACTTCTTCCACCGCGGCGCCCTCGAGGGCGGGCTCGATTTCGATCGACTCGTCGGTGGTGAGAAGGTCGACTTCGAAGTCGAGGCGAGCCCGAAGGGGCCGCGCGCCGTGAAGGTGCGCGAGGCGTGACAGACGAGCGAACCCGTACGCAACCGGCGACGATGACGGTGCCGCCACGGCCCGGCGTCACGCCGCGGGCGCCCGAGCCGCTCAAGCACGTCATCGCTGAGTACAAGCACCAGGCACAGACGATCACCTGCGTCTGTGGCTGGCACGGTTCCAGTGCGTCTCCGGACGGCCGCTCTTCCGAGTGGAGCGCCCACGTGGCAGCGAACCGAACGAAGCCGCGCTGACGACAGATCGAGCAACGTACGAAGCCCGGGCCCGCAAGGGACCCGGGCTTCTTCGTTGTCCGGAGTACGGCACCACCCGGCTCGCGGCCCCGGCCCGACCTGGCCAAATATGCGCCCCAGGAATTGTGGGCACCCTATTCGGTTCCGACTGGTCCTGGGTGATGATCGAATCAGCCGCTAGGGACGAGTGCCACCACGTCCGGGTCGGTTGGCCCGTGATGCCGTGACAAGTGCCACCACGTCCGGGTCACAGGTACCAGCGAATCGGTGGGTCGTACGCGATCTCGCGGATGAGGGGCTGGT
>Ga0184623_10000202_pt1 | contig 24806 bp, 18 predicted proteins | sample PLM1_100_b1_FD_133138 | JGI IMG/M metagenome (GOLD analysis project Ga0184623, IMG submission 133138) | Groundwater sediment microbial communities from an aquifer in East River, Colorado, USA - PLM1_100_b1 | ecosystem: Environmental > Terrestrial > Soil > Riparian zone | place: USA: East River... | reverse complement strand
GGCTCGGCAAGGGTCCGGAGGTCTGCAGTGCTCATGGTGGCCGCCCCCCAATTCCGACCCTGGTATCAAGCTTGTGTCCTTCCTTGAGAAGGCTAGCTGCGTATGGGCATCGGTAGCTACCACAGACAGGGCGGCTGTGGACAACCGGCTTCTTGTAAGCAGCAACGCCCAGCTCAGGATCGCGGCGGGTGTTGCGACGTCTGCAGCGCGTCCAGAGCGCGGGCCAGCTCGAGCCGCGAGGAGATGCGCAGCTTGGCGTAGATGCGGGACAGGTAGACCTCGATGCTGCGCGGGCTGTAGTGCAGCGCGGCGGCGATGTCGCGGTTGCGCATGCCCTGCTGCACCAGCCGGGCAATCCGCTCCTCGGCCTCGGTCAGCAGCCCGGGCGTCCGGGCGCGGGCCCGCGGCACCTTGGCCCCCAGCTGGCGGAGGCGTTGTCCGGCTTCGCGGCGCAGGCGGTGGACGCCCAGCCGCTGGACGGTCAGGTACGCCTCGACCAGGTCGTCGACAGCGGTCGGGTCGATCAGCCCGAGAGCCAGCTGCGCGCGCGCCTTCTCGAACCCCAGCCCGCCGCCATCGGCAGCGCTGACCGCCCTCCGCAGGGCGACCGCGTCGCCACGAACCAGGCCGATCGCGCGATGCAGCGTCGTCGTGGACCAGGGCGAGACGCGGGAGGTCGCGACCTCGACGAGCGTGCTCAGCACCCGATCGGCCGCTGAGGTACGGCCGCAGTCCAGCTCGAGTTCGACCAGCCGGCCCAGCAGCAGGCAGCTGTACGCGGCGTAGGCCGGATCGTCAATGGCCGACTCGATCGTCCGGCGCGCCTGGTCGGACTCACCCCGCGCCATCAGGTAGCCGGACAGCGCGAGCGCGTGCAGGTTCGTCATGTTGCGCAGCAGGGGCGGCGGCCGGCGCAGCAGCCGGGCGGCGAGGTCCAGCTCACCTCGCCAGCTCCGGATCTCCAATTCGATCGCCACGAGCGCGCTCGCCAGCGCGGCCTGCTCGTGCGCGTCCAGCTCGGCGCTCGCCCTGGGCAGCCCTTCCAGCGCCGCGTCCCAGCGTCCGGTCAGCCACGCCAACGCGATCCCAGCCACCAGGATCTCCGCCCGGAACGCGTCGCCGCTGATCTCTCTGAGGCGATCGGCCTGGTGCAGCCGCTCGGTGGCATCGGCGACGAGCCCGGACAGCGCGCCGGTCGACGCGCCCACAGCGAGTGCCTGCCGGGCCAGCACCGGAGACTGGCCGGCCGACCGCAGCGCACGGTCGGCGAACTCCACGGTCCGGTCGTGCCGGGCCAACATCGACGTGAGCATCGCCAACTGCCCGTAGACCACCACCTGTTCCGCAGCCGACTCCATCGGGAGCCATTCGGTCCGGGCCGCCTGGGCCAGCGCTTCGTCGTTGCGGTTCGCGAAGACCAGCAGCATCGCGTGCTGAGCGTGCAGCGTGGCGGGCGCGGCGCCGGTCGCGATCTCGGCTTCGGCCAGCTCGATCGCCTCCGGGAGCCGGCCGACCGAGAAGAGGCTGCTGATGACGGCGGTCGCCGTGCGGGACCGATCTCGCCCGGGCGGCAGCAGCGCCAACGCCGCCAGGCCCGGATCGATCGCCGCCCCCGCCCGCGAGGCGCGGGCCAGCGTCCGGCACCGCAACGACAGCAGGTCAGCGCGCAGCTGCGCATTGGCCGGCGCCAGCTCGAGCGCCCGGCCGCACAGGGCCGCCGCGGTCTCGGGTGCGCGGGTCCTGGCCCGGCGGGCCGCCTCCGTGAGTAGCTCGACTGCGGCGCCGTCACCTGGTTCCGCCGACTCCGACACGTGCCACGCGAGTTCGAGCAGGTCGACGTCGAGTCCCAGTGCGCGGTCCGCGCCGAGCCGGTCGGCGATCAGCCGGTGCAGGCGACGGCGCTCGGCCGGACCGATCTCGTCGTAGAGCGCGTCCGCGACGAGGTCGTGCGAGAAGCGGTAGCCGTGCCGGGCGTCCTCGGTCAGCACGTTGGCGGTCAGCAGATCGTCGAACGCCGCCGCCGCCAACGGCTCGGCCAGCCCAGCCACCCGGGCGAGCAGCCCGATCTGGTCCAGCCGGATCCGGCGGAACACCGACACCGTCCGGGCCACTGCCCGCGTCTCCGGCGTGAGCGGCGCGACCCGGCGAAGGACGGCCGTTCGCCTGGTCAGGCGGACGACGCCCGGCGACACCGTGAGCCGGGCGCGTTCGCGATCCACGGCGACCAGCTGGTGGTCGGCAAGGGACCGGGCGATCTCGGTGGCGAAGAACGGGTTCCCGTCGGCGCGCCGGCAGACCTCGTCAAGCAGGTCGGCGTCGGGAGGCGCGCCGAGGACCGGCTCGATGATCGCCGCGAGCTCCGGCGGGGGCAGGGCGGTGAGCTCGACGGGCACGTAGTCCGCCGTTTCGGCCAGCTCCGCCAGCAGTTCGGCCAACCCGGCGTTCGGCTCGGCAAGGTGCGAACGCATCGCAGCCAGCAAGGCGATCGGGGCGGTGCCGACCCGGTGCAGCGTGACGGCCAGCAATGCCAGCGAGTCGTCGTCGAGTTGGTGCAGGTCATCGATCGCGATCGCCACCGGGCCGTGCGCAGCCAGCGCGGTGAGCAGGCTGGTCACCGCTTTGCAGGCGCGGCCGAACCACGCGCCGGCCGGAATGGTCGGGTCGGTGTCGGCCAACTCGAGGGCGGCGAGGGCGTCCCGGCGCAACCCTTCAGTGAAGCTGTCTCCGATGGGCGGTCCAGGGGATCCGATCGCAGTCGCGACGGTGGCGTACGGGATGCGCGGGTCGGCCTCGGCGGCGAGCACCCGCCAGCCGCCCCCGGCCAGCCCGGCTGCGGCCGCGCTGAGCAGCGCCGACTTCCCGATGCCGGGCTCTCCGGAGACGAGGACGACCACGAGGCCGGCCGCAGGCGCCCGCCCGGCCGATTCGAGCAGCAGCGCCAGCTCCCGCTCCCGGCCGACAAACACGCAGACCTCCTAACGAGTTGGGGAATCCCTACTAGACCCCATCGCGGCTCCGTGGTGCGATCAGCGGCATGACCAACGGAATATGCGCGCCCCGGTTTGCCCGGGTACGTGGGGAGTTGGAGCGCAATCTCGCCGAGCGTGGCGAGATCGGCGCGGCGGTCTGCGTCACCGTCGACGGCGAGACCGTGGTCGACCTCTGGGGAGGTGCGGCCGACCCGGCCACCGAGGCCCAATGGCAGCAGGACACGATCGCGCACGTGTGGTCGGCCACCAAGGGCGCGACCGCGCTGAGCGCTCACGTCCTCGCATCGCGCGGCGAGCTCGACCTGACCGCGCCGGTGACGAAGTACTGGCCGGAGTTCGGAAAGAACGGCAAGGACGGCATCCTCGTCCGGCATTTGCTCACCCATCAGGCCGGCCTGCCGGCCGTGCGCGCGCCGCTGCCGCCCGGCTGCTTCTACGACTGGGACCTGATGGCCGATGCGCTGGCCAGCGAGCAGCCGTTCTGGCAGCCGGGCACACGCACCGGCTACCACGCGCTCACCTTCGGCTTCCTCGTCGGCGAGGTGGTCCGCCGCGTCAGCGGCCGCTCGCTGGGCACGTTCTTCCGCGACGAGGTCGCCGGCCCGCTCGGCCTGGACTTCTGGCTCGGCCTCCCCGGGGAGCACGAGTCCCGCGTCGCGCCAACCATCCCGGCTGACCTGCCGGCGCCCGGCGATCCGGTGCCGAGCTTCTACGTCATGGCCCTCACCGAGCCGGCGTCGCTCCCGGCGCTGGTGCTCGGCAACAACGGCGGGTACATGCTGAAGCCGGGCGAATCCGACAGCCGCGCTGCGCATGCCGCCGAGATCGGCGCGGTGGGCGGCATCACCAACGCACGCGGCCTGGCCGGGATGTACCGCCCGCTCGCCCTCGGCGGGTCGGCCGACGGCGTCCGGTTGGTCGACGAGAGCCAGCTGGTCGCCATGGGCGGGGTGAGCTCGGCAACTGCGGTCGACGCCGTGGTGCTGGTGCCCACGCGCTGGTCGGCGGGGTTCATGAAGGCCAACGACAACCGCTACCTGCCCGAGGCGGATCGCGAGGGCGTGCTGCTCTCGGAGGAGGCGTTCGGGCACGCCGGGATGGGCGGTTCCCTCGGCTTCGCCGATCCGAGGGCGCGGCTGTCGTTCGGCTACGTGATGACCAAGCAGGGGTCCGGGCTCGGTGTCAACGAACGTGGGCAGGCGCTCGTCGATGCGACCTACGAGGCGCTCGGCTACCGTCGCGCGCACGGCGGGATCTGGTACGCCTGAAGAACGTCCGCGATCTTGAGCTTTTTTCGATGCGCTGCGGCGTGTCGCCGAAAAAGCTCAAGATCGCGGCAACTCCCGCCACCGGGCCAGCTCGCGCCGGGCAAGGGCCCGCCGGTGCACCTCGTCGGGGCCGTCAGCGAGCTGCAGCGTGCGGGCGTGGGCGTAGAGCCCGGCCAGCGGCGTGTCCTGCGAGACGCCGGCCGCGCCGTGCACCTGGATAGCGCGATCGATCACCCAGCGGGCCGTCTCGGGCACCACGACCTTGATCGCGGAGATCTCCATCGCGGCGCCCTTGTTCCCGACGGTGTCCATCAGCCAGGCGGTCTTCAGCACGAGCAGCCGGGCCTGCTCAATGCGGATGCGGGCCTCGGCCACCCATTCCTGGACGACGCCGTGGTCGGCGATCAGCGAGCCGAACGTGCGCCGCGACAGCGCCCGCGTGCACATCAGCTCCAGTGCCCGCTCGGCCATTCCGATCAGCCGCATGCAGTGGTGGATGCGCCCGGGCCCCAGCCGGGCCTGGGCGAGCGCGAAGCCTTCGTTCTCCCGGCCGAGCAGGTTCGCGGCAGGGACCCGCACCCCGTCGTAGCTGATCTCGGCGTGCCCGCCATGCGTCTGGTCGGTGAACCCGAACACTGTCGTGGGCCGCACGATATGGACGCCCGGAGCGTCGAGCGGCACGAGGATCATGCTGTGCCGGCGGTGGCGGGGACCGTCGGGATCGCTCACGCCCATCACGATGGCAATGCGGCACCGCGGGCTCATTCCGCCCGACGACCACCATTTGCGGCCCGTCACGACGTAGTGATCGCCGTCGCGCTCGATCCGGGTGGCGATGTTGGTCGCGTCCGAGCTCGCGACGTCCGGCTCGGTCATGGAGAAACAGGAGCGGATCTCGCCCTCCAGCAGCGGGGCCAGCCAGCGTTGCTGCTGTTCCCCGGTGCCGAACATCGCCAGCAGTTCCATGTTGCCGGTGTCCGGCGCCGAGCAGTTCATCGCCTCAGGGGCGAGCGCCGGGCTGCGTCCACTGATCTCGGCGATCGGCGCGTAGTCGAGGTTGCTCAGGCCCGCTCCCCGGTCGGAGTGCGGGAGAAAGAGGTTCCAGAGACCCCGTTTGCGCGCCTCGACCTTGAGCTCGTCGAGGACCGGTGGGGAGTCCCACGTGTCGGGCGCGGCGGCGACCTGCGCGGCGAAAGTGGGCTCGGCCGGGTAGACGCACTCGCGCATGAATTCCTCGGCGATGCCCTGCAACTCGACCGCCCGGCCGCTGAAGGCGAAGTCCATGAGCTCTCCAATCGTCAGCGAACCCGAAGGGCCGCGGCGGCTCGGCCGGCGATCGTCGGCACGAGCGGCCCCAGCGTCTCGAACCCCTCACCGAGGGTCTTGCCTTGCAGATAGCGGGCGTGGATCCCCTCGGCGATGATCGCGAGCTTGTAGTAGGCCAGCCCGACGTACCAGTCGAGCCGGTCCAGCTCCGCCGCGCTGCTCTTCGCGTAGCGCTCCGCTAGCTCGGCAGCCGTGGGGAAACCGCTGCCGGCGCTCGGTGGCGGCGCCGCCAGGCTCAGGCCCTCGGCGGCCAGCTCGGTATAGGCGACCAGCAGCCCGACATCGGCGAGCGGGTCGCCGATGGTGGCCATCTCCCAGTCGAGCACCGCGATGATGCCGCTGATGTCGTGGTCGAACACCACGTTGTCGAGCCGGTAGTCGCCATGCACGATGCCCGCCGTCGCCGCGGCGGGAACGGACGCCAGCAGCGCTTCGATCACGTCGTCGAGCACCGGCAGCTCGCGGGTCTGCGAGCGTTGCCACTGTTGCTGCCAGCGCGTGACCTGCCGCCGCAGGTAACCGTCGGGGCGACCGAAGTCGGCCAAGCCGACGGCGAGGTAATCGACGCGGTGCAGGTCGAGGAGGACGTCGACGAGCTGCTCGCCGCACCGCCGGCCGATGGCGGGCGTCAGCCGCTCGTATTCGCGCGGCGCGCGCAGCACCAGCCCGTCGATGTAGCTCATCAGGTAGAACGGCGCTCCGATGACGTCGGTCTCCGGGCAGAGCAACAGCGGCGTGGGCACCGGAAAGCCGGCCTTCGCCAGCGCGCTGATGACCCGAAACTCCCGAGCCATGTCATGCGCGGACGGCAGCACGTGGCCGAGGGGCGGGCGGCGCAGCACCAACTCGGCGCGGCCAGCGGTCAGGAGGTACGTGAGGTTGGATCGGCCGCCGCCGATGACCGATGCGGACAGGCCCACCGGCTCGGCTGACAGCACTTGTGCGACGTAGGGCGCCACCCGGTCGAGGTCGAGCCCGGGCGGGCTCGTGGCGTCTCCTGGCATCACGCCTCCCCGTACCAACTGGTCGGTAGAAACCGTAGGACCGGGCGCTCGCGCATGTCAAACGTCTCGGTTCACCGGCGGCAACGGGGGTGCCCACGGCTGGGGCCAGCTCACCGCCCCCTTACCGCGGAGGTCGGTCACCCAGCCAGGGCGGCAGGCGGGGCAGCCAATGCGCGAGCGCTGCCAACCCGAAGGCGCGGACGGTTTGGCACGGCCAGGCGTGGCTGCCGGTCTCGCTGAGGCAAACGGCGCAGTAGAGGCTCCCATCGGCATGGTTGCCCGGCCGGTGGATCCGCAGCATCGCCGCCGCCCCGTCGAGCAGAGACAACGCTGCCGCCAGGATCGGCTCGTCGGCCGGGTGTCGTGGCGCACGTTCGGCTTGCTCGCGGATCCAGTCGAGCAGCAGAAGCAGGTCGTGCAGCGACGGTTCGTGCGAATCCGGACTGCTGTGGCCGGACCCGGGGGCGTGGCCGCGCGTCTTCAGCTTGGTTGCAGGACCGGCGGCGGTGCGGGCCTCGCCGCCGGTCCTGCCGCTTAGCGACCGGGATACGCCTGCCACGGGTGGGGCTCCCGAGGTTTGGAGCGGTTACTGGCGTTGTGTCCTGTGGGGCGTAGGGATACACAGGTGCACGTGCGTTATCTTGCTCGCCATGCCGTGCAGATGCAAGACTCCTTGCACGTGCAGACGCACGATGCGATCTGGAGGCCCATCCAATGCACCAACCACGAAACGGTATGCCCGCGGCCGATCTGGTCGGCGTGACGTGGCAGAAGAGCAGCCGCAGCAACCCGAGCGGGAACTGCGTCGAGGTCGCCCAACTCTCCGACGGGCAGGTCGCCCTACGGAACTCCCGGCACCCCGACGGCCCCGCGCTGATCTACACGCAGGCGGAGATCAACGCGTTCGTCCTCGGCGCGCGTGACGGGGACTTCGACCACCTGGCCGGGTGAGATAGACGCAGACTTGCGCCACCGCGCCGGCACCCAGGGGGGTCGGCGCGGCGGTGCGTCAGGAGGCCTCTTCGAGGATCTCGTTGAGCATCTCGACGCTCTCATCCGGCGACGCCGCATCGACGCACAGCCGCTCCATCGCCGCGACGTACTGGTCGACGTCCTCGGGTTTGTCGAGGTAGATCGCGCTGGTGAGCTGCTCGACGAACACAATGTCGGGCAGGTCCTCGTCGCGGAACCGCAGCACGGTGAACGCCCCGCCGGCGCCCGCGTGGCCGCCGAACTCGAACGGCATCACCTGCAGGCTGGCGTTGGGCAGGGCAGTCATCTCGATCAGCGCCTTGAGTTGGTCGCGCATCACGTCGGGCCCGCCGATCGGGCGGCGCAGCGCCGCTTCGTCCATGACGGCCCACAGTCGCGGCGCTCCGGGCCGGGTGAGCATCTCCTGGCGCTCCATCCGCAGCCGCACTCGGCGCTCGACCTCCTCCGCGGGCGCGCCCGCATGGCCGAGCAACGCGACCGCGCGGGCATAGTCTTCGGTCTGGAGGAGGCCGGGGATGAACTGGACTTCGTAGGTGCGGATGAGACTCGCGGCTGCCTCAAGGCCTACGTAGGACTGGAACCAGCTGGGCACGATATCGCTGTACTTGTGCCACCAGCCCCGAGCGTTGGCCTCCCGGGCGAGATCTATCAGCGCGGCGAGCTGGTCCGGGTCCGTGACGCCGTACAGCTTCAGCAGGTCGATGACGTCGCGCTCCTTGAAGCCGACCCGACCCAGCTCCAGGCGGCTGATCTTGGAGCCAGACGCGCGGATGACGAAGCCAGCCGCCTCGCGGCTGATGCCGTTCGCCTCGCGCAGCCGGCGAAGCTGCGAGCCCAGCAGCATCCGCCGAACTGTCGAGCCGCTGCTCGGCTCCGGCGCTGTCAACTTACCCCCAGACGCTTCTCCGCAGGCGGTGGGTCAGTTCCAGTATGGCGGTTGCCTGTATGCATGGTAGGGGAGTTCAACAAAGTGCACGTGCATCGGCACTTGCGTGTCGGAGAATCCGCGAATGCGCGCCACAAACTTGACACATATCCGAGTCACTCCCCGGGCGTACTCAAGAGGCGCCGTTCCCGCTTTACGGCAGCGCCGGTGCCCCGACCCTGGTGCAGCCGAGTTGCGGCGTCGTGAAAGCGGCTGTCGGCATCTTGCGCCCGCGCCATGCAGCGACCGGGATGCCGCCACCGGCCGCTGCCGGCACGGCCTTGTACGCGCCAGACGCGGTCTTCACCCGGACGAAGCTGTCGGCGGGGACGCCGTCGCCGAACCGGAATTCGTTGCCGGACATCGTCGGATTGACCAGATCGAGCGCGTACGGCTCGTTGTGCTCGGACGACTCCAGCGCCACCGCTGCCCGCCTGGCGCCACGGAAGGTCGAATTAGCGACGAGCGTCGGTGGCATCAGCCCGGAGAATGTGTGGTCTTCCCCGACCAGGAGATAATCGGAAATTCCCGCGCCGTCCATAACCATGCAGCCGAATGCCAGCCGCTTCTGCGAGCTGGTCGCGCGCAGCAACACGGCGCCGTCGGCGTTGCCGTACAACGTGCCCGAGAGGAACTGGTAGGCGTTGCCGTAGGCGCCGTGGTCGATACCGCTCGCGCCGTTGTGGTAGGCGACGAAGTTCCGGATCAGGTGCGGGAGGTCGTCGTTCTGCCAGACGGAAAGGCCGTTCGACCGGTTGTTGTGCGCTACGTTCCCGCGCTCGAACTTCCACACGCCGTGCCCGTGCGCGCCCGTGCTTTCCGGCCAATGGAAGCCGGCGCCGCCGTTGCCCTGCACACCGACCGCGACCGACTCGCGTATCTCGTTACCCACGCCCTGCGCGAGGTTGAAGCCGGTCAGCCGGAATCCGCGGAAGTCGGGGTCGTATCTGACCCGAGCCGCGATCGCATGGTCGAACAGGGTGTCGTGCGTCTCGGGCCCCGACGTGCGCGTGTCGGGGGACAGGTCCCACCAGTAGGCGTCGTCGAAGGTGTTGTAGGAGATCGTGTCGCGGAACGTGATCCCGTGGGAGTCGTGCGGCACATAGGCGTGCGCGCCGGTGTCGCGAACCACGGTGCCGACGACCTCGGAGCCCCGGCTGCCCTCGCCGGACATGTGGAAGTGCAGCCCATAGCGGCCGATGACGGAGGAGGTGAACCCCTCGGAGTCCGGCTGCCGGGGACCGAGGTAGCGCAATTGGGCATAAGCGACGGTCTGCGGCTGGGAGGAGCGGATGAAGATGTGCGCCCGCCCAGGCCGGGTGCCCTCGATGCGGACGTTGCGGGTGAGGTTCATGACCTCGGGGCCCCATTGGCCGTCGATGATCGGATGAGGCCGGCGGACGGCCTCCGCCAGGCGGACGGTGCGGCCGGTCACCCTCGAGATGGCGAAGCTGTCGAAACCCGCCCAACTCGCTTCGCCCGCCTCCGGCGACTGGGTCGGGGCGATGACCAGTTGATCGCCGCGGGCCCACCCGGCCGGGTCGGCCTGGAGCCGCACCGATCGCGCGCCCGGCTGCACGCTGGCGGCGGCCCGGGTCCAGCCCGTCTTTGGGGTCCCGCGGATGTCCAGTTTGCCCGCGCCAACCACCCACAGGCCGACGTCCGTGGCGAGGGGTTCCATGCCGCCGCCGACGTACGCGCCTTCGTCAACGCCGACGAACCGCAACGTCTGGGTCGAGGCCGCGGCAGCGGGCCGCATCTGCAGCACCCCGCGGACGATGACGTTCCGCGTCGACTCCAGCGCGGGTGCGCCCGTCGCGGAGAACCGGAGAGTCGCCCCGGCGTCGACCGTCAGCCCGGCGACCCGGGCGGGAGTGTCGAGGGTCACGGTGTGGCCGGCCCGGATCGTCACGGCCGAGGCGTCGCCGGGAACCTTGCCGCCGGGCCAGGTGGCGGCGTCGGACCAGGCTCCGGTGCTGCCGCTGGGTGTCGGGACGGCGGCCGGTCTGGTCGCGGCCACCGTGCCGGGGTGGGTGGCAGAGTGGGTGGTCTCGCCCGTCGCGCCGGGCGCTGTCGAGTCGCCGGCCTGGTCTGCGGCCGGGCGCGAGACGACGAGGTAGGTCGCTCCGGCCAGGACGGCCACCGCCGTTCCGGCAGCGAGGCCGACCCTGGCCGCGTTCACGAGACGCAGGCTACGGCAGATCGCGGGCGAGCAACTCGTCCCAGGTCTCCCGGCGGACCACCGCCCGCGACCGGCCGTCGCCGGCGAAGACGACAGGGATGCGGCGGGCGCCGTTGTAGTTGTTCGACATCGTGTAGCAGTAGGCCCCCGTGACCGGCACCACGAGCAGGTCCCCGACCGTCGGACCCACGAGGTCGACCGGGTCGACGAGCACGTCGCCGGTCTCACAATGCCGGCCGACGACGCTCACGGTCTCGCCGCCACCCACGCGATCGGCCATCGTCGCCTCGAACCGCTGGCCCACGAGCGCCACCTCGAGGTTGTCGCCCATCCCTCCGTCGACGGCGACGAACGTCTTGGCGCCCCGCTTGATCGTGGTGACCGTGTAGACCGTCACCGCGTTCTCCGCCACGACGCTGCGGCCCGGCTCGATGAGGATGCGGGCGCCGGCCGGGAGGTGCTCGCGCGCCGCGCCGATCAGCGCGTCGAAGTACTCGTCGAGCGTCGGCGGGCAGTCGCTGTAGGTGTACCGCGCGCCCAGGCCGCCGCCCAGGTCGTACACCGCGAACTCGCCCAGGGCCGCCAGCGGCGCGACCGCCGCGGCCAGCTCGTCGGCGACCAGGATCTGCGAGCCGACGTGGGTGTGCAGGCCGTCGAGTCGCAGCCGGTCGCTGGCCCCGATGCGCGCGACCGCCTCCCGGGCCGCAGGCGGTGACAGGCCGAACTTGACGCCCTCGTGGCCCGTGGCGTGGGCCGCATGCGTCGAAGCCTGCACGCCCGGGATCACGCGGACAAGGCAGCCCTGCTCACCACCCGCCGGCACCGCGGCCTCGAGCCGGTCGATGTCGTCGAAGTTGTCGACCACAACCGTGCCGACGCCGGCGCGGACGGCGAGCTCGATCTCCTCCGTCGTCTTGGCGTTGCCATGCAGCACGAGCGTCGCCGGGTCCGCGCCGGCAGCCAGCGCGGTGACGATCTCGCCGCCGCCGGCCACGTCCAGCCAGAGCCCTTCGGACACCATGACCCGCTGCACTGCAGTGCACGGGAACGCCTTCGAGGCGAAGACCACCTGCGAGTCCGGCCAGCGGGCGGCCAGCTTTTCGCGATAGTCGCGGGCCCGCTGCCGCAGTGCTCCCTCGGCGGCGACGAGCACCGGCGTGCCGTACTCCGCCGCGAGGTCGTCGACCCGGACGCCGCCCACCCGCAGCATCCCGTCGCCGTCGCGGGTCGTGCCGGGCGGGAAGAGGCCGAGCAACTCCTCGGCGTGCGCAGTGGTGGGCACCGCCGCGGCCGCCTCTACTCGGCGCCGGGCACGACGACAACCGGCACAGGCGAGCTACGGACAATTTTGCTGGCATTGGACCCGAGGAAGATCCGTGCGCCGACGCCAAGTCGGCTGGAGCCGATGACCAGCACCTCGGCGTCCTCCCAGTCCGTCGAATCGAGGGCGTCGTCCCAACTCGAGCCCTCGACGATCTCCGCGGTCGCCTCGGTGCCCTCGGGCAGCTCGGACAGGGCCCGCTGCTGTGCCGCCCGCGCCTGCGCCCGCCACTGCTCCTCGACCATGCGCTCGGACTGCCAGCCGACCAGCGGCGGGTACATCTGCCGGTCCCGGACGACAGCGGTGATCACGCGCAACGGCACGTTGTGCCGCTTGGCGAGTTCGGCAGCCGCACGCAGCGTGACGGCCGAGTGGGGGGTGCCGACGTAGCCGCAGGTGACCCGGCGCAGTTGAGCACGCCGGGACGGGCGGTAGCCGCGGGGGGTGAGCGCTACCGGCACCGGAGCGCTGTGCAGCAGGCTGTTGGCCACGCTGCCCACGGCGAACCGGCCGATCGGGCCCTCGCGCGACGAGCCGAGGACCACCATGTCCGCGCCGACCTCGTCGACCAATTCGAGGATGCCCTCGGTGGGCGAACCCGCGGCGCGGGCGCGGTATTCGGCCGCCACGCCGTCGCCGAGCGCTGCCTTGGCCTCGTCGAGGGCCTGCTGGGCGAAGGAGTTGAGAAACGTGGCGTACTCCGCGTCAACCCGGGCGAGCGACGGGTATCCCCAGGTGGTCGGCACGATCGTGCAGACGACCAGCCGAACCCCACCGGCCGCCGCGAACATCCGGCCGAGCGCCAGCGCGCTGCGCCCGCCACTGTCGGCCGAGTAGGCGACCAGATAGGTGCCGCTGGTCACGGCAGCCTCGCCTCCTCCTCGGTCGGCGGTGCTTGGGCGAGGCGGGAATGCTTCATGCTGTAGGTGAAGTAGGTGATGGCGGCGATCGTCAACCAGCCCGCAAACAACAGGAAGGTGTTCAGTGGCAGCCCTTGGATCAGGTAGATGCAGGCCGCGATGCTGACGAGCGGCACCACCGGGTAGAACGGCACCCTGAACGGCCGCGGGGTGTCCGGCTGCCGTTGCCGCAGCACGATCACGCCGATCGACACCACGGCGAAGGCGACGAGCGTGCCCATGCTGGTCAGGTCCGCCAGCACGTCGAGCGGCACGAGCGCGCCGAGCAGCGAGATGAACAGGCCGACGATGATGGTGTTGCGCACCGGGGTGAGTGTGCGTGGGTCGACCTTGTGGAACGTCTCGGGCAGCATCCCGTCGCGGCCCATGGCGAACAGGATGCGGGTCTGCCCGTAGATCACCACCAGCGTGACGCTGAACAGCGAGATCACCGCGCCAAGAGACAGGATGAGCGACGGCCACGTCTGCCCGGTGATGTTCCGCAGGATCTCCGCCAGCCCGGCCTCCTGACCCTCGAACTCCTCCCACGGCTGCGCCGCCACCGCGACGATCGCCACCAGCACGTAGAGCGTCGTGACGATCAGCAGCGCGAACACGATCGCCAGGGGGAGCGTGCGCCGGGGATCCTTCACCTCTTCGCCCGCAGTCGACACCGCGTCGATGCCGATGAACGAGAAGAAGATCGTCGAAGCCGCGGCGCCGATGCCGGCGATGCCGAAGGGCGCGAAGGGCGTGAGGTTGTCGCTGTTGAACGCGGTCACGCCGATGACGATGAACATGACCAACACGCCGATCTTGAGGATGACCATGATCGTGTTGACCGTGGCCGACTCGCGCGACCCGCGGATCAGCAGGAAGCAACAGAGCAGCACCAGGACCACCGCTGGGATGTTGACGTACCCGCCGGAGCCTGGCGGCTGGCTGATCGCGTCCGGCAATTGCCAATCGAAGAGGTCGACGAACACTTGGTTGAGGTACTGCCCCCAGCCGACGACGATCGCGCCGGCCGAGACGCCGTACTCCAACAGCAGGCACCAGCCGACGGCGTACGCGACAATCTCGCCCAAGGTCGCGTACGTGTAGGAGTACGACGACCCGGAAACCGGGATCATCGACGCGAGCGCGGCGTAGCAGAGCGCGGTGAGCGCCGCCGTGACGCCCGCGATCGCGAACGACGCGATCACGCCGGGGCCCGCCTCGGGCACCGCCGCGTTGAGCACGATGAAGATACCGGTGCCGATCGTCGCGCCGACCCCGAACATCGTGAGCTGGAACGTGCCGATCGTGCGCTTGAGCTCACCGCCCTCGGTGGCTGCCCCGGTTTCGGCGACGAACGCTGAGATGGGCTTCCGCCGCAGTAGCGACGAGCGAAGCGAGCCGTTATCGATCATGCTGAACTCCCATGGCCAGGTGGCCAGACCGTAGTGAGAGCTCCCACCCTCCGGGAAGTCGACAGCATGTCGATGTCAGAGGTGCTACTGGTACGCGCTGGACAAGAGGCATACCACTAGCTGGCGGGGGTACAGAGTTCTCTCGTGATATCAGCAGGCGGCCACGCGTGGCCATTGACGTTCTGGGCGATCGACGAGCCCTGGCCGGGGCCGGGCTGGCAGGGCGTTTTCTCGGCGACCTGGCCCGGCTATCGGGGTTGGTACCTCCGCGAGGGTGACGCCGCCCGGCCGGGGATCACGGAATGCCGGCAGATGCTGGCCGCGCACATGCCGGAGCTGGTGCCGAGCTGGGAGCGACTGGTTGAGCTGACCGGCGGCGACCGCATTGCGGCCCGGATGCTGACGATGCACAACCCGCCCGCCTACCTGGCCGGCTGCTCCCAGGCCGTGCACCTGGGCGACGGCCCGGCGTTGGTCCGCAACTACGACTACGCGCCCATGCTGCTCGAACGCGTTGTGCTGGGCACGGCGTTAACCGGCCGCCGGGTGGTCGGCATGTCCGACTGCCTCTGGGGCCTCCTGGACGGGATGAACGACGCCGGGCTGGCCGTCTCGTTGGCGTTCGGCGGCCAGCGCACCGTGGGCCACGGCTTCGGCATCCCGCTCGTGCTGCGGTACGTGCTCGAGGTGTGCGAGACGGCGGCCGACGCGCGGCGGACGTTCGGCCGGATTCCGGTCCACATGGCCTACAACGTCACCGTGGTCGACCGCGCTGGCGACTTCTTCACCGCGTTCCTCGGCCCCGATCGAGAGCCGGCCTTCGTGCGCCAGGCGGTCGCAACCAACCACCAGGAGCGGGTCGCCTGGCCGGCGCAGCAGCTCGCGACGCACAGCCTCGAGCGCTGGGAGGTTCTCGACGGCCTCATCGCCGACCAGTCAATCGGCCTCGACGAGCTGGTCGAGCGCTTCCTGACGCCGCCGCTGCGCTCGACCGCGTACGAACTCGGCTTCGGCACCCTCTACACGGCCGTGTACCGCCCCGCCGACCTGACCCTGGACTACCGCTGGCCGGACTCGGTGTGGCGGCATTCGCTGCCGACGTTCGCCAACGGCGCCCACGAGGCCACGCTGGGCCCGAGTCAGTCGCCGATGTAGCTCATCACGTGCTTGATGCGGGTGTAGTCCTCCAGCCCGTACATCGACAGGTCCTTGCCGTACCCGGAGTGCTTGAACCCGCCGTGCGGCATCTCCGCGACCAGCGGGATGTGCGTGTTGATCCAGACGCAGCCGAAGTCCAGCCGCCTGGCCATGCGCATCGCCCGCCCGTGGTCGCGGGTCCACACCGATGACTCGAGCCCGTACTCCACCCCGTTGGCCCAGCGCACGGCCTCGTCCTCGTCGGTCCACCGCTGCACCGTGATGACCGGGCCGAAGACCTCCGACCGCGCGAGCTCGTCGTCCTGCCGGACGCCGGAGACGACGGTCGGGGCGTAGAAGTACCCGCGCTGGCCCACCTGCTGCCCGCCGATCGCCACGTTGGCGTGGTCGGGCGCCCGCTCGACGAGCCCGCTCACCCAGCGCAGTTGGTTGGCGTTGTTTAGCGGCCCGTACGCAGCGTCCTCCTCCTCGGGCGGCCCGACGACCGTCTGCTTGGCCTGATCGGTCAGCGCGGCGACGAACTCGTCGTGGACGCGCGGGCCGGCCAGCACCCGGGTCGCCGCAGTGCAGTCCTGGCCGGCGTTGAAGTAGCCGGCCAGCGCGATCGCCTCCGACGCCTTCTCGACGTCGGCGTCGTCGAACACGATCGCCGGCGCCTTGCCGCCGAGCTCCAGGTGCACCCGCTTGACGTCCTCGGCCGCGGCCCGGGCGACCTCGACCCCGGCGCGCGTGGAGCCGGTGATCGACACCATCTGCGGGATCGGGTGGCGGGTCAGCGCGCGCCCGGTGTCGCGGTCGCCCGCCACGACGTTGAGCACGCCCGGCGGCAGGAACTCGGCCGCGAGCTCGGCGAGCATCAGCGTGGTCACCGGCGTGGTGTCGGACGGCTTGAGCACAACGGTGTTGCCCGCGGCGATCGCGGGAGCGAACTTCCAGACCGCCATCATCATCGGGTAGTTCCACGGCGCGACCTGCGCGACTACCCCGATCGGCTCGCGGCGGACCATCGAGGTGTGGTCGGTCATGTACTCGCCGGCCGACCGGCCCTCGAGGATGCGCGCCGCGCCGGCGAAGAACCGGATCTGGTCGACCATCGGCGGGATCTCTTCCGACCGGGTCAGCCCGATCGGCTTGCCGGTGTTCTCGCTCTCGGCCGCGACGAACTCCTCGGCCCGTTCCTCCAGCGCATCGGCGATCTGCAGCAGCGCGCGGCCCCGGGCGCTGGGTGTGGCGTCGCGCCACCCCTCGAACGCCCGCTCCGCCGCGTGCATCGCGGTGTCGACATCGCTTTCGCTGGACAGCGGCGCCTCGGCGAACACCTCGCCGGTGCTGGGGTTGATCAGTGGGACGGTGCGGCCATCCTGGGCGTCGACGAAGGCGCCGTCGACGAAGTTCCGCAGCACGCGGTCAGCCATGGGAACCTCCTGAGTGGCACGCCGCTTGGCTGGGCGGCACGTCGAGAGCGGGATTGCGGTCGAAGAAGCCGAACGGCTTGAGCCAGAACGAGACCGTGTCGACCGGCATGATCGGCCAGTCCTCTGGGCGGGTGATGTGGTGGATCCCGAAGACGTACCACAGCACCACGTCGGTGTTCTCGATGGACCGATTCTGCGCGGTCCACTGCGGCAGGCCCGTGTCGCGCTCGCTGAGGTTCGGGAACTCCCCGCATGGCCACCGCTCGTCCGGGTGGTGCGGGGTGACCCACAGCGTGTGCCCGATCGCCTGGGCGCGCTGGAATACCGGCGAGGCGCGGTCGAGCAGCGGCGGGAAGCAGCCGGTCGGCACCAGCTTGTAGCCGACGGCTGTCCCCAGCCCGTTGTTCACGTTGTCATTGACGACCTTCCAGCCTCGCTGAGTCGCCCAGTCATAGTCCTGCTTGCCGTCCGCCTCCGTGCGCAGGGCGGTGTTGCGCAGGACCAGGGCCAGCCCATAGGGGTTGTCGGCACTGATCGGCAGCGCCTCGGACTCGGAGGCATAGACGGTGTTCGCCGTTCCGTCGATGTCCATGTCCAGCCGGGCCACGATGAAGTGCTGGTGGAACGGGGCGTACGTGCGGTCGTCGACCACGGTGCCGTAGGGCGGCTGCTGGCCGTCCCCGAAGTGAGTCGTCACCATGATGCCGGTGGCCCGCACCTCGCACTCGATGTTGCCGTCCTGGTACAGGCGCCAGTAGACGAGGTACTCGTAGTTCGCCACGGTCACGTGGAACGACACGACCAGCCGGCGGGCGCGCCGCACCTCTGCCCCGAACTCGTGGTCGACGTGCTTCCACAAGACGGCGTTGTCTTCTTCGTGGATGCAGATCGCGTTCTTGATCGTGCGAGGCTCGCCCTTCGAGTCGTGGATCACCGCGTCGACGTACGTGATCTCGCCGAGGCAGTCGCACCCGAGCTCGAGCGACGTGGTCATGAAGCCGAGGCCCCACTCGCCGATGTCGAACGCGGTGCGGCGGTAGTGGTCGGTCGTCGGGTCGCGGTACGGCACCACCATCTCTGCGAACGACAGGCGATGTGCCACCGGGCGAAGCCGCCCGACATCGGAGAACCCGACGGTGTGCAGCACGAGGCCTTCCCGGTAGTTGAAGCCCAGCCGCAGCTGCCAGTTCTGCCACGACAGCAGCGTGCCGTCGAGCGTGAACGAGACCCCTTCGGGCTGGACGATGTCGAGCGGCTTCACCTCACGCAGCGGCATGGGGATCAGCTCCGGGAGGTACTCGCCCATCACCTTCGGCTCGTCGACCGGGCCTTCACTGTCGAGGCTGTCCTCGATCTCGAGGAGCTCCATGCGATTGAGGTCGACGATCGGGTGCAGCCCGTGGACCGGGTTGGCGTACGGGTTGCCGCGCTCGCTGTCGCGGCGCCACACGTCGCCCCACCCGATGCGCCGGCCGCGGTACCGCTCGGGCACGAGCGCGGCGCCGTAGGCCCACACGTCGACGAGCACGCGGTCGAGATCGGTGATGCCGCGCCGGGCCAGCGCCGCCGCGAGTGACGGGTTGGCGCGCAGCATCTCGTCGCACTCGTGCCACTCGTCGACCGTCATGTTGGGGTGCTGACCCGGGAGGTGGTTCCAGGCGACAACCCGGTCGTCGGTGAGCGACACGACCGCCTTGTACGCCTGGCCGTCCTCCCGGTTCCAGCACACGGCCACGGAGGTCCGCGGCGCCGGATCACCGGGCTGGTAGGCGTTGACGACGTCCTTGGCCGGCTCCTGCAGCTCGATCGACGCGAACCGCCAGCCCGCGCCGACCCCGCGGTCGCGCCGCAGGATCCCACTCGTCTCCCGGAACTCTTCCGCACTCAGCGGGTCAAGGGGGTGCGCAGCAGTCATTCGGACCCCACTCACGCCATCTTGAAGGCCAGCGGCCCAGGCGGCGGCGGATCCTGCGGCGCCAACGGCGTCCCGGCGAACTGCGCCCGAATGCCGGCTATCCACTTCTTGCAGCGTTCCTCGAGCTGGTTGTCGTCAGTCTGCAGCCGGCCGCGGGTGACCAGCGCGCCGAGGTCGCCACCGCGGTAGCGGTAGTCGCCCGGCGCCACGATGCGCAGGTAGAACGCCTCGGACTCGCTGACGATGCCGTGCCAGTCGTTGCCCCAGCGCCGGAAGCTGACCGCGCCGTCGGGTTCCAGCGAATAGATGCCCGTGTGGGGTGTCTGCGTGAGCAACTCGACCTGGTCCTCGGTCTCCTTGATGATGATCTGGCTCCAAACGTCCACGGCCGCCTCGCGCGACCACCGCTCGTTGATCTCGTCGATGTCGACCTCGTAGTCGACGTCGAGGTACTCCAGCAGGTGGAAGAGGAACAGCGGCATGTCGGCGTAGGCGCCAGCCGTGACGTTGGTCATCGAGCTGATGCCGCTGACCCGCGGATTGAGCTCGCCGAGATACAGCTCGCCGCTACCGAGGTCGACGAGGTAGTCGACTTCGAAGAAGCCACGGTAGTCCTCCTGGGCCAACCGGTTGCCGAGCCGGGCGGTCATCTCGCGGGCCCGCCGCTTCTGCTCGCTGGTGAGCGTCGCCGGGTAGTCGTTGCCGGCCCACCCGCCGCGGTACGGCGTGAGCTCGGGGTGTCCGGTGATGTCGTTCATCAACGGGCCGACCAACGTGCCATGCCGGGTCAGCACCGCTTCCACGGCGATCGCGCGGTGGTCGATGCGCCGCATGACCTTCAACTCGTGGTCGTGCAACGGGTCCTTGGCAGCGTACTTGTCCCAGTCTGCCCGCGTCTTGAGGAAGAACGTCGTCTTGCCCGAGTCGCCGTACGGCATCTGCACGACGAGGTCCTCCCCGAGCCCGGCCTGCTTCGCCAGCGCCGTCAGGTCCTCGTAGGTGGCGGCGCGCCCAAGGACGTTGGGCACACTGGGCACTCCCGCTTCATTGCCCATCTGGGTGGTCACGATCTTCGAGTCGAGGCGGTGGCGCAGCGCTGCCGGCGGATGGGCCACCCGCAACCCGGCCGCAGCGGCGAGGGTCTCGGTCTCGTCGTCGAACATAACGAACACCGTCTTGCCGTTCGGGCCGTGAGAGCGGGTCCAGTCCACCACTTCCTGATGGCTGAGCAGGTAGTTGCAGATGTCCTCGATGGACTGGAACTCGCGCGCTTCCCGCTCCTTGGGCACGAACACGTTCGGGTGGCTGCCCTCGAACGAGTCGAAGTAGCTGACGTAGTGGAAGTTGCGCACCCACCGGTCGATGCCGAGCAGGTTGAACGGAGTGGGCGACACGAAATAGATGGGCGTCTGGTTGGTGCGGAAGAACTCCCGTAGGTCGGAGACGCCGCGAAGCTTCGATGGCTGGTCGGTCACCGTGGCCTCCTCATCCTGTGCGGACAGCGGGGGGTCGGGCGCCGGGGCCGAGCACCTGCTCGATGGTGTGCGCGGCGGCGAGCACCCGCCCGTCGTCGCAGCGCTGCCCCAGGACTTGCATGGACACCGGCAGCCCGTCGGTGCCGACACCTATCGGCAGCGCGCAGGCGGGCAGGCCGGCCAGGTTGGCGTCGTAGAGGAACGGCGCCCAGTCGAAGTCGGGCGGCCCGATCGGGACGCCGCCGATGGCGTCCGGGTGCGTGCTGCCGTGCGGGAACGCCTCACCACCCAGCGTCGGCGTGAGCAGCACCGACGCGCCCGTGCGAGCGAAGAGGTCGACGTAGGCGCGGTGGATGTGCTCGCGGGCGAACTGGGCCCGGATGTACTGCTCGATCGACACGTGCCCGCCCGCGGCGATGAACCCGGCCGCCGGTTCACCGAGCTCGGCGCCGTGCAGCAGGAACTCCTCGCTCTCCGAGTAGTGCGCTTCGGCCACCGCGATCGGTCCCCACACGTGCGCCGATGTGCCCAAGCCCGGGTCGGCTTCGACGATCTGCACACCGGCCTGGGCGAGGCGGTCGATGGCCGTGCCGAACGCGCGGCGAACGTCGTCGTCGAGGGGTGCGAAGCCGAGGTCCGCAGACACGACGACGCGCAGGTCTGCTGGTGCCTCGGGCGTGGTCTCGAGCGGCGGGGTAGGGAGACTGTGTCGGTCGCGGGGGTCAAAGCCGGCGACCGCGCTGAGCATCAGCCGCGCGTCGGCGACCGATCGGGCCAGGGGGCCGATCGCGACCAGCGTCTTCCAGCCGGCCGTCGACGGCTCGTGCGGGACCAGGCCGAAGGTCGGCTTGAACCCGACGGTCCCGCAGAACGCGGCCGGGATCCGGATCGAGCCGCCGCCGTCGCCGCCCAGCGACAGCGGCCCGCATCCGGCGGCCACCGCCGCGGCGGCGCCGCCCGAAGAACCGCCCGCGGTCCGATCGAGGTTCCACGGGTTCGACGTCCGCCCGAACAGTTCTGACTCGGTGATGCCGAAGTAGCAGAACTCGGGAACGCTCGTGCGGGCGAAGACCACCGCGCCGGCCGCCTCGAGCCGCTCGATGGCGCCGATCGTCTCGGCGGGCACGAAGCCCCTGCGCGCCCGCGACCCCGACGTGCTCTCGACGCCGGCGGTCCAGTGCGAGTCCTTGGTGGTGACCGGCACGCCGCACAAGGGACCGCCGGCGCCGGCGTCGAGTGCCTTGTCGGCCGCCAGCGCAGCGTCTCGCGCCTGATCGTCGAGCCGCACGGTGAACGGGTTGACGGTGTCCGTGATCTCGTCGGCGCGCTGCAGCACCGCGTCGAGGACATCGACGGCGCGCAGGTCGCGGCGCCGCAGCGCGGCGCTCAGCTCGATCGCTGACAGTTCGCAGACGTCCATCGCGGCCCTTGTCTAAGCCGCGGCGTCGAACGCCTGCTCGAGGACGTCGAGCCCTTCGTTGAGCAGGTGATCGGGGATCACGAGCGGGGGAAGGAAGCGCATGACGTTGCCGTACGTGCCGCAGGTCAGCACGACGACGCCGGCGGTGTGGCAGGCCTTGGCAACTGCCTGGGTCGTCGCCGGGTCGGGCGTCTTCGTGCCCGGCTCGACCAGCTCGACGGCGACCATCGCGCCCCGCCCGCGGACGTCGCCGATGACCGGATGGCGCTCTTGCAGCTTGCGGAGCCGGGGCAGCATGATCTCGCCGATCCGGCCGGCCGCGCCCACCAGGTCCTCTTCCTCGATGGTGCGGATCGCCCCGAGTGCCGCGGCGCAGGCGACCGGGTTCCCGCCGTAGGTGCCGCCGAGCCCGCCGACGTGAATGCTGTCCATGATCTCCGCGCGGCCGGTGACCCCAGACAGAGGGAGCCCGCCCGCGATCGCCTTGGCGGTCGTGACGAGGTCGGGCACCACGCCCTCGTGCTCGCTGGCGAACCACGCGCCAGTGCGCCCGAAACCGGTCTGGATCTCGTCGGCGACGAACAGGATGCCGTTGGCCCGGCAGTAGATGGCCAGCTGCCGGAGGAACCCCTCGCCAGGGACCACGAACCCGCCTTCGCCCTGGATCGGCTCGATCACAACACAGGCGACGTTGTCGCCGCCGACCTGCTTGTCGATGGCCGTGATGACCTCTGCCGCCGCCTCCTCGCCGCAGCGTTCCGGCCCGGTCGGCCAGCGGAACGGATAGGCCATCGGCATCCGATACACCTCACCGGCGAACGGGCCGAACCGGTGCTTGTACGGCATGTTCTTCGCCGTCAGAGCCATCGTGAGGTTCGTCCGGCCGTGGTAGGCGTGGTCGAACGCGACGACGGCTGAGCGTCCGGTGTGCGAGCGGGCGATCTTCACGGCGTTCTCGACCGCCTCGGCGCCGGAGTTGAACAGCGCCGAGCGCTTCTCGTGGTCACCGGGTGTGAGCCGGTTGAGCTCCTCGCAGACCGCGACGTAGCCTTCGTACGGCGTGATCATGAAGCAGGTGTGGGTGAATCTCGCGACCATCTGCTGGACGTTCTGGACCACCCGCTCGGCGGAGTTGCCGACGCTGACGACGGCGATGCCGGAGCCCAGGTCGATCAGGGAGTTCCCATCGACATCGACGAGAACCCCGCCGCCCGCCTCGGCGATGAAGACCGGCAGGGTGGTGGAAACGCCGCGGGCGACGGCCGCCTCCCGCCGGGAGAGCAGCTCGGTCGAGCGCGGTCCGGGGATGTCGGTGACGATGCGGCGCTCCTGTCGCGGTGTCACGGCCATGTTCGGGACTCTAGGCCGGACTCTGCGACGGCGGTCATGGCGCTGTAGGACAATTCGAGGCACTGAGTTGGACAACTTGTCGAGGTGCCTATGCCGGTCAGCTTGAGCGCCCTCGTCCGCCAGCCGTCGCTCGGGCTGACCGTGCTGGCCGGCGCCGGTTCGCTGCAGCGTGCGGTCACGTGGGTGCACACCAGCGAGCTATTGGACCCGACCCCGTACCTCGAGGGCGGGGAGCTGTTGCTCTCGGTCGGCCTCTGGCTTGGCCGCGATCAGGCCTCGGGCATGGGAGCGGGGGCGGAGATCCCGGCCTACGTCGACCGGCTCGTCCGCGCGGGTGTCGTCGGCCTGGGCTTCGGCGTCGGACTGTCGCACGAGGTGATGCCACCGCGGCTCGTCGATGCGGCCGCCGCTCGCGACCTCCCGTTGATCGAGGTGCCGGAGCAGACCCCGTTCATCGCCATCAGCCGGACCGTCTGGGAGGCGCTCGCGGCCGATCAGTACGCCGAGGTGACCCGCACCTTCCATGCCCAGCAGGACCTGACCCGCGCCGCCGCGGCGTCTGGTGCGGCCGGCCTGGTGCGGCGGCTGGCGGAGCGGCTCGACGGCTGGGTGGTGCTGTTCGACGCGGCAGGGGCGGTCGAGCATGCCGCGCCGGCGGGCGCCGCCGCCCACGGCCCGCTGCTCGGGCAAGGGCTGGACCGCCTGCGCGACGTCACGACCCCGGTCAGCACGACGCTGTCGATCGACGGCGAGCAGATCGTCGTCCAGTCGCTGCGGCCCGGCCGGCGCACCCGTGGCTACCTGGCGGTCGGCACTGCCCGCCGCCCCACGGCCGAGCAGCGCAACGTGCTGAACACCGCCGTTTCGCTCCTCACGCTCATGCTCGCCCAGGCGACCGCGCTGCGAACCGCGGAGTCGCGCCTGCGCACAACGATCTTCGACCTGCTGACCCACTCGGAACTCGACCGCGCGGCCCGCCTCGCTGACGACCTCTGGGGTGGCCTGCCGGCGCCGCCGGTGCGGCTGCTGCTGGTCGCCGGCAAGCCGTCGCGCCGCATGGACCTGGTCGAGATCATCGACGCTATCGCGGCGAACGCGGCCGAGCGGGTGTTCTTCGCGGCGGCCGCCGACCGGCTGGCGATCATCTGCTCGGCCCCAGGGAAGTTGCGCGACCGCGTTCTGGCGGCGGCCGGGAACTCGCCTGGGCTGACCGTGGGGGAGTCGGCGCCGGCCGCGTTGACCGACCTCGGCCGGGCGTTCCGCGAGGCCGACCAAGCTGTGCACGCCGGCCAGCGGGCTGATCGTCCTTACACGGCATTCGCCGACATCGGCGCGTCCGGCCTGCTCGAGCTGCTCGCGACGCCCGAGGCCACCGCGTTCGCCGAGTCCCTCCTCCGCCCGCTGATCGACCACGACGCGACGTCGCGCGGTGACCTGGTCCGCTCACTCCGTGTCTGGCTGGAGCACAACGGGCAATGGGACGCCGCCGCTGGGGCTCTCGGTGTGCACCGGCACACATTGCGGCACCGGATGCGGCGGGTCGAAGAGCTGCTCGGCCGCGACCTCGACGTGACGGCCGTCCGCCTCGAACTCTGGGTCGGCGCTCAGCTGTTGGACGCCGCGAACGGCGCCTAGGAGGCCACTGAATAACGTCGTTCGATCAGCGAGCGGCTCATCCGCGCCCGATCCGGCAAGGCGGAGGAGGGAGTCGCACTGGGTTTGTGCGGCGACTGACGACAACGCAGCCGGTCGG
>Ga0184623_10000201_pt1 | contig 25114 bp, 13 predicted proteins | sample PLM1_100_b1_FD_133138 | JGI IMG/M metagenome (GOLD analysis project Ga0184623, IMG submission 133138) | Groundwater sediment microbial communities from an aquifer in East River, Colorado, USA - PLM1_100_b1 | ecosystem: Environmental > Terrestrial > Soil > Riparian zone | place: USA: East River... | reverse complement strand
CGAAGATGCCGAACCCGGCGATCAGCAGAATCCCGGCCAGCACGCCGCAGAAGGCGCCGACGGTGAACCGCCGCATTGGCGTGTTCGGGGCGTCCGGCTCGGCCCGCAGCATCGCGGACACCAGCCGCCCGACCACGAACGTGTGCGCCTGAACCTGGTCACGACGCGTCTGCATGATCGCCGCCCCCCGTCATCCGGCCAGCGCCCGCGCCCAGCCGAAGACGCCGAGCAGGCCGAGGGTGAGTGGCAGGATGGCAATGGCGACGACGTATTCGGTGATGTCGCCGATGCGGCCCCAATAAGGCAGCAGCCGACGGCCCGGTAGCACGCCGGCGAACGCCGCCGCCACGCCGGCCGCGCCGAGGGTTATCACCAGCCAGTACATCCGCACCAGCAACGCGGGGCTGGCGGCGAAGTGCAGCACCAGCAGGCCGAGGCCGAGCAGCGCCGGCCCCAGCGTGGCCAGCCGCTGGTAGGCCGAGGTCATCGCGCGGGTCCGCAGCAACAGCACCCCGCAGATCGCCAGCGTAAGCGCCACCTCGACCGGCCCGCCGGCCGGGGCGAGCAGTGCCAGCCCGGCCGCGACCACCGCCCCGGCGGCGGCGAACATGGCGGTCATGTACCGGTCCGCGGCCGCCGCCCGGTCGAGCAGCTGGCCGACGGCGTACGGCTCGACATCGGCCGACAGATCCTCGGGCCCGGTGGGCAGCGCCGGCAGCCGCAGCTTGGCCAACCAGAACGACACCGTCGGGATCAACGTGCTGGCCGTGATCGTGGCCGCGGCCACGACCGCGCCGGCCTGCCACGAGGCCAGTCCTCCGGTGGTGGCCAGCAGCCCGCCGGCGGAGGCGGCAGCGCCGGTCAGCACCACCGCACCGAACGCCGGCCGGGCCGCGCCGACCGCGGCGCCGGCCAGCAGCGCGGCCAGCCCGGCGCCGGCGGCAGCGGCGAACATGTTCGCGGCGGCCAGCGGCGGCGGCAGCGGCGCGGTCACCCCGAGCAGCCCGGCCAGCCCGGCATAAGGCACCGCCGCCGCGCCGAGCAGGACACCCGCGGACGGCTCCCCGAACGCGCGCGAGGCCACCGTGCCGCCGATGACCAGCGCCAGCGCCGTCCCGCCAGCGGCGGCGGCGCGTGCGGCGACCGGACCGGCCAGCATGAGCACCGCCATGCCGATCAGCAGCGCCAGCCCGGCGACGGCGAGCAGCGCCCGGCGGGTCATCCAGTCACGCCAGCGGTCCTTGCGGTGCCGCATGCCGGTGGCCACCCCGTCGATCAGGTCGTCGAAGTGCACCGCAGGCAGCGTGTTGACGCGCGGACGCAGGTGCAGCGTCTCGCCGTCCCGGATCTTCAGCTGGGCCGGCGTGCGCACCTCGTCCAACGGGACCTCGCCGAACCGCTGCAGCACCCAGTCGTCCCCGGCATTGGGCCGGCCGCCGTTCGCGTGGTGCACCACGGTGGGCAGCAGGTCGGCGATCGGCACCCCGGCCGGCAGGGCCATCTCCACCGGTCCGTTCGGTGTGACCAGCACCACCCGGCACAGGTCGGTCGCATACGTCTTCATCGTGGCAGTCCCTCTTCGTCATCCGGCCGAGCAGCGTGGGCAGTCTGGATCAGCTGGGCGGTGCGCCGCCGGTCGGCCAACTGCGCCCGGCCGGGTGGCAGCCGCAGCGGTTTGGCGTCGCCGAGGAAGGCCCCTTCCTCCTTGCCGCAGGAGAACAGCAGCCCGGGTGTGGACAGGTCCCACAACCGGCGGATCAGCGGGTCGGACATGGCGCGGATCCCGTTGGACGTGGTCCGGGTCACGACGACGTGCAGGCCGATCTCGGCGCCCTGGGCGAGCAGGTCGATGATCGCGTCGGCCGGGCAGTTCATCGGAGCGGTGAGCAGGTCGTAGTCGTCGATGAGGAGGAACAACCGTGGGCCGTGCCACCAGTCCTTCTTCGCCAGCCGGTCGGGGCCGATGTCGGCGTCCGGCAGCCGGTCGCGCAACGCGGGGGCCGCGTCGCGGACCAGGTCGGCGAGCATGTTGGTGGCCAGGGCGAAGCCGAGTTGATACTCCGACGGCACGGCGTCGAGCAACGCGCGCCGCGGATCCGCCACCATGATCCGCGCCTCGGCCGGGGTGAACCGGTCGGTGACCGCCCGGGCGATCAGCCGCAGCATGTTGGACTTGCCGGTCTCCGCGTCGCCGAAGGCCATCAGGTGCGGGTTGACGGAGAAGTCGTGCCACGCCGGCGCCAGCCGCGCCTCGTCCACCCCGATCACCACCCGCAGGTCGCCCTCGGCCGGCGGCAACTCTGCCGCGGAGAGCCGGTCCGGGAGCAGCCGCACCTGCGGGGCGGGCGGGCCGGTCCACGCCTTGGCGACGGCTGCGACCAGGTGCTCGACCCCGTCGCCGGTCCCGCCCGGGTCGGGCTGACCGTCTATGCGTGGCAACGCGGCCAGGTAGTGGTACTTGTCCGGGGTCAGCCCCCGACCCGGCTGCTCGGGCACGGTTCGGGCCAGCCGGAAGTCCATCTCGGAGTCCGCGGAGTCACCCAGCCGCAGCTCGAACCGGGTCTGGACCATGTCACGCAGCCACGTCCTGATCTCCGACCAGCGGGCGGAGGTGACGACCAGGTGGACGCCGTAGGTCAGGCCGCGGCTAGCGATCTCCTGGATGGCCGACTCGAGCGGCTCGTACTCGGTTCGGAACGCCATCCAGCCATCGACGACCAGGAACACGTCGCCGTACGGGTCCTCGGCGAACCGGCCACGGGCCTTGGCCCGCCGGTAGGCCGCCATCGACTCCACGCCCTGCCGGGTGAACGCCGCCTCGCGGTAATCGAGCAGCGCGACGACCTCGCGGACGGTGCGGGTGACCCGCTCCTTGTCCAGCCGGCCCGCGACGCTGCCGACGTGCGGCAGGCCGGCCAGCCCGCTCAGGCCGCCGCCACCGAAGTCCAGACAGTAGAACTGCACCTCGCGCGGGGTCTTGCTGAGCGCCAGCCCGGCGATCAGCGTGCGCACCAACGTCGTCTTGCCCATCTGCGGGGCGCCGACGATCGCCACATGACCCCGCCCGCCATCCAGGTCGGCGACCAGGAGCTCGCGGCGCTGCTCGAACGGCTTGTCGATCAACCCGACAGGCGCCCGCAGCCCGTCCACCCTGGCGGCCAGGCCGCGGGTCGGGGTGGCCACCAGCGGCGGCAGGAGCTGGTCGAGGGTGGCGGGCGTGTCCAGCGGGGGCAGCCATACCCGGTGTGCGCGGGGGCCGGCGGTGCGCAGCCGGTCGACGGTCACTTGCAGGACCGTCTCGGTGGCCGCCGCCTCCTCCACGGCGTCCTCGGCTACGGGCTCGACCTCCGGCCGGGTGACCGGCGCGAGGTAGCTGGCGCCGAACGGGACGACCCGGTGCTCGATGACCGCTCCGCCGCCGATCCGCACCGGCGCGGCGGCCCGGTACGAGGCGGACACGTACGCGGCCTTGAACTTCTCCAGGCTGGTGGTCGAGGTGCGCAGGAAACCCTGGCCGGGCGACAGCGGCTGGTCGTAGGCGTCGGTGACGCCGAGGATCGAGCGTGACTCCATCGCCGAGAACACCCGCAGCCCGAGCCGGTAGGACAGGTGCGTCTCCAAGGAACTGATCCGGCCTTCCTCCAGCCGCTGGGACGCCAGAAGCAAATGCACGCCGAGCGAGCGGCCGAGCCGGCCGATCATGATGAACAGGTCCATGAACTCGCCCTTGGTGGCGAGCAGCTCACCGAACTCGTCCACGATGATCACCAACGTGGCCAGCGGCGGCAGTTGCCCGCCGTTCGCCCGTGCCTTCTCGTAGTCGTGGATGGACGAGTGGCCAGCGGCGCGGAGCAGCTCCTGGCGGCGGATCAGCTCGCCTTGCAGCGCGTCCTGCATCCGGTCGACCAGCGGCAGCTCGTCGGCGAGGTTGGTGATGAACGCCGACACGTGCGGCAGGTGCTCGAGGCCGAGGAAGGTGGCGCCGCCCTTGAAGTCGACGAGCACCATGTTCAGCTTCTCGCTCGAGTGCGACATGGCCAGCGCGAGGACGAGCGTGCGGATCAGCTCGGATTTGCCCGAGCCGGTGGCGCCGATGAGGATGCCGTGCGGGCCCATGCCGCCCAGCGCTGATTCCTTGAGGTCCAGCTCGACCGGCTCGCCACGGTCGGTCACCCCGATGGGCACCCGCAGGTGGTCCCAGGTGGACCGGCCCGACCACAGCTCGGTCGGGTCGAACGAGTCCGGTTCGCCGGCGCCGAGCAGCCTGTGCAGGTCGATGGCGCCTTCCCAGGCGTTGGCGGACTGCTCGGTGGCCACCGCGATCCGGTACGGCGCGAGCTGGCGGGCCAGCGCCCGGGCGCGGACCGGGTCGAGCGAGTCGGGGCGGCCCAGCGGGCGGGTCTTGTCGTTGCCCCGGCGGTCCCGGTTGACGGTTGCGATCGTCTCGTCGGTGATCTGCAGCCGCAGTGCCTGCTTCTCCCCGGACCAGCCGAGCGTGCCGGTCACGTCCAGCGCGACCACGTTGCGGTAGCCCTGCCCGGCCAGCCGCGCGGTGGCCGGCACGTGGCCGCCGTCGACCACGACGACCACGAACGGCTCCTCCGCGCTCGGCCCGGAGTCTGATTGGTCCGCGGCGAACCTGGCCCGCTCCCCCAGCGGCGTGCCATCCGCGCCGCCGACGGTGTCCAGCAGGGCCTCCAGATCCGCCCAGGTGTCGGAGATCAGCCGGACCGGGCCGGCCGCGTCGTGTTCGGCTGGGTGGGCGGCGTGCGGCAACCACTTGACCCAGTCCCACTCGGCCAGCCGGTCGGCGGCTGCGCACACCACGATGCGCAGGTCACCCGGGGCGTGGAAGACCGCGAGTTGGGCCAGCAGCGCCCGCGCCAGCGCCCGGCCAGCGCCCTCGTCGCCGTGCTCGGGATCCAGGCTGACCCGGGCGAAGCCGCGCAGGTACACCGCGATCGGCACGTCGCTGACCACGGAATACGCTTTGAGGAAGCGGCGCAGCGCGGACGCGCACAGCGGCTCGAGGTCCTCCACCGGCTTGGTCTGCGGCGGCTGGAGCTTCATCGCCAGCCGCTGCTCCCCCAGGCCGAGGCGCACCTCGGCGAAGTCGGCGTGGGTGGCCCGGCGCTCCCACAGCCGCTCGATGCCGCTGTCACTGCTGAGCGGGGCCAGTGCCCACAGCTTCGCCGGGTCCGGGTGGGTGAACAGCACGGACTCGCGCTGCTTGTCGACCTCCTTGCGCACGACCTTGCGGACCTGGCCGAGGTAGCGGAGATAGTCCCGGCGCTCCCCCTTCAGCTTCTGCTTGCGCTGCCCGGCGGCCGAGGTGAGCTGCACCAGACCCATCGCCACCATCGAGACGGCCATCATCCCGGAAGCGACGTAGAGCAGGATGCGGTTCTGCCCCGGCTGGATGAAGACCAGCATCATCATCGCCGACGACGCGGCCATCGGCAGGTACATCAGCAGCTGCGAGAGGTTCCCGCCCTGCGCCTCCGGCAGGCCCGGTGGCTCCTGCAGCGGAAACTCGTTGGTCTCGGTCTTCGGCGCCGCCCGCCGCGGCGGCCGCCGCACGAGGACGGTACTCGCTGCCGCACCCCGCGCGCTCATGCCGCCCGCCAGCCGCGTCGGGCGCCGCGGGGCAGCACCAGGGCCAGGCCGACGATGAGCAACGCGGCCAGCCCGGCCGCAACACCGAACGCCACCGCGTTGTCCCGGGCCCAGGTGTCCGGGACCGGCTTGGCCGGCGGGTTGATCCGGGCCGGCCCGGCCGGCGCCGCGACCACACCCCGCTCCTCCGGGATGTCGGTGGTCACCGCCGCCCACGGATTCACCACGCCCCAGCCCAGCGCCCTGTCCGGCAACGTCGTACCCGGGTGGTCCGCGGTCAGCTCCAGGCGACGCTTGACCTGCCCGGCCGACAACTCCGGGCGGTAGGCGCGGACCAGCGCGGCCACCCCGGCCACGAACGGCGCCGCGTACGAGGTGCCCGAGTCCTGCACGTGGCCGCTGCCGAACCGGGACAGCCCGATGATGTCCTGCCCCGGCGCCACCACCGACAAGAAATCCCCGGTCTCCGAGAACTCCGTCCGCCGGCCGTCAGGGCCGATCGCGCCGACCGCGACCACCTGCGGATACGCCGCCGGGTACGCCTTCGGATTGCCGGCCTCCGCCTCGTTGCTCGCCGCGGTCACGATCACCACGTCCCGCGCGGTCGCGTAGTCGACCGCGTCCTCCAGCGCCTTGCTGGGGAAGAACGAACTGGCCGAGATGTTGACCACGTCGGCGCCACCCTCGACCGCCGCGACGATGCCCTGCGCCATGCCGAGCGCGGTGCCGTCGCTGGCGTCGTTGGCCTGCCGGATCGGCAGGATCTTCACCCGCGGCGCGATTCCGGCGCGCCCGGTGCCGCGCTGCTTTGCCGCGCCGATGATCCCGGCCACGAACGTGCCGTGACCGAAGCAGTCGTCATCGGCCCGGCCACTCCCGTCGACCACGTCGAGCCCGCGCATCACCCGCCCGGCCAGCTGTGGCGCCGTCCGGTCGACCCCGGTGTCGATCACCGCAACCGTCACGCCCTCGCCGCGGGTCAGCGGCCACACCCGCTCCGGCGAGAGCCGCTTCTGCGCCCACGGCACCGACCGCTCGATCTCCGCTGACGGCGGCGTGCACTGCCCGGCGGTCCCGCCGAACACGCTGCGCCCGCCCTTGCCCCCGTCACCGACGCTCTGCAACACCGTCTCGGCGCGCGCACCGGGCAGGAACGCCAGCAGCCCGAGGACCAGCGCCAGCCCAGCGCCCGCCAACCGCCAGCGCCGACTGGTCCGACCAGGCCCAGAACTCGTCTCCGTCATGCCCGGCAGAACGCCGCTCCCGGCCATCCTGGTTGACCGCTGAGGTGCCGACCGGCGGCGGCGCATCCGCTGGTCGACGACGAACGGGACCACCGCCGGACCGTTCGCCGGACCGTTCATCGGCTCGTTCATCGCGCTCGCCGGGTACCGGCGGTCGAGCGTGCTGCACAGTGAGTCCGCTCGAAGATCTCCACCGACCAACGCTCGCCGGGAGCGTCGGAGCCGCCGCTGCTAACAGCCCCCGCTTCCTCCGCCCGGAAAGCCGCCGGAAAGCCGCCGGAAAGCATGGTGCAGGTGACCGATTCTGTGCGACGAGTTCGCGGGCACTCTGGTCCTCTGCGAGCTTGATGTGGAGGTAGCAAGTAATGGGAGCAACCACGGCACAGTTGCCGGGCAGCACCGCGAGGTGGCGCCTCCGGGCACCTGTCACTGCGAGTTATCGATCAGGTACAGGAGGACTTCGGGTGCTCGTGGTGGACGGTGTCGCCAAGCGTAAGCAGGCACTGGCCGGCCATCTGTCGGCCGTCGCTGCAGTCGAGGAGGTCAACGTCGCGGCCGATGCGGCAACTGCGATGTGGCAGTTGCACAAGGGCGACGTGGATGTGATCTTCTTGGATGTCGAGCTGGGTGACCTGGACAGTCTGAGCTTTGCCCGGGTCCTGCAGAAGTTCGCGCACCCGCCGCAGGTGGTTTTTGTTGCCGACGACGGCCGTCGGGCGGCGGACGCATTCGAGGTCGCGGCGATCGACTTTCTGCTCAGGCCAGTGGCGGCCGAGCGCCTGGCCAAGTCGATCAACAGGGCCAGCCAGACCTCAGCGGCGATGTCAGGCGGGCCGGACGGAGCGTCGGCGGTGGGCACGGCACCAGCTGCGTCGCCCGGCAGGGTGCCGACCATGATGTCTGGTTTGGCGCCGTCCTCAGTGCGGTGGGTGGAGGCGCAGCGCGACTACGTACGGGTGCATACCGCCGCGGGCTCGCAGTTGATCAACATATCGATGTCAACGATCGTCAGCGCCCTCGAGGAGACCGGCCTGATCCGGATCCACCGGTCCTATGCAGTTCAACTGCGCGCTATCACGGAGTTCCGGCAGATCGGACTGACTTGCACCGTCGTGGTGGACGGTAAGGAGTTGCCAGTCTCCCGACGCTGCGCGACCCGGGTAAAGCAGCGCATCCTGCGCCACGCCACCCATGGGAAGAACGCCGAGCCGCAGCGCCGGCAACCGCGCGCCCAGATAGCCGCATAGGCTTGGTCGAGTCTCCAAAGGCGACGGTTCGCCGTACGAGTCACACCCGGCGACCTATGATCACCGGTGCAACAGGCAATTAAGCTGACCAGGTGGTCGCGGCACGGCTGGTGGGGCGAGAGGCGGAGCTGGACCACGTGGCCCGGTGGATCGCCGAGCTGGTCGCCGGCCGGGGTCGGGCTGTGCTGGTCGAGGGTGAGCCCGGCATCGGCAAGTCGGCGTTGCTGCAGGCGGCGGCACAAGCGGCGACCCGCGCCGGCTGTGCCGCGTTCTCCGGGGCCGGGGAGGAGCTCGGGCAGGCGTTCGCGCTGCTACCGCTGCTCGACGCGTTCGGCGTCCACGGGTCCCCCGCCGACCCGGGGCGCGCCGCGGTCCTGCAGGCGCTGCGAGCGGCCGGGAGCGAAGCTGTCGCTGGCGCGGCCGAGGCGTTGGTCGACCTGATCGATCGCCTGTGCTCCCATTCTCCCGTCGTCTTGATCATCGACGACCTGCACTGGGCGGACGAGCAGACCGTGTCCGGGTTCGACCGGCTGGCCTGTTCCACCGCCCAGCGGTCGCTGCTGCTCATCGGTGCAACGCGGGCCCTGCCGCACCGCGACGACCTGAAGAACCTGCGCCGCACGGTCGGCCGCGACAGCCGGATACGCCTGGCGCCGCTCGCCGCAGAGGCCGTATCGATGCTCGTCGCCGCGCGGGCCGGCGCTGCCCCAGGGCCTGACTTGACCCGGCTCGCGGCGGACGCGGCCGGCAACCCCCTCTATCTCACCGAGCTGGTCGACGCGCTTGACCGGACCGGCCGGCTGCAAGTGACCGATGGTATCGCCGAGGTAACCGCCGGTCACACGCCAGCAACGCTGAGCGAGGCGATCACCGACCGGCTCGACTTCCTGCATCCGGAAACGCGGAACGCGCTCACCGCCGCCGCGCTCCTGGGCACTGAGTTCACCGGCGCCGACCTGGCCACGGTCACCGGCAGCCAGCCAAGCGACCTGGCGCCCGCCCTGGCCGAGGCCCGGGCCGCCAACGTGCTGGTCGAGACCGGAACCTCACTAACGTTTCGGCACCCGTTGATCCACACCGCCCTCTACCACGGGTTGTCCGCCACGGTGCGCACCGCCTGGCACCGCGATGCCGCCCGGGCCCTGCACGATGCCGGCGCCCCGTCCGAGCGAGTTGCCCGCCAGCTGCTGCCAGCGCTCGCCATGAAGAACGACGAGGCGCCGACGGTCGACAACTGGGTCGCCGACTGGCTGACCGATACACCGACGGAGCTGCTCGGCCAGGCTCCACCGGTGGCCGTCCAACTGCTCGGGGCGACCATCGACCACCTCGGTCCCACCGACCGCCGCAGAATCCTGCTGGCCAGGAACCTCGCCGAGGGGCTGGTGCGGATCGACCGCGGGGCAGCGGCCGCGAACCTGATCGAGCGCACGTTGCGTGATGCCAGCGATCCCGACGATTTCGCCAGCCTCCACCTCACCCTCTCCAGGTGCCGCGGACAGGCCGGCCAGCATCTCATCTCCGTGGGCGAGTTGGAGCGCGCCCTGGCCAGGCCAGGTATCAGCGGGCGATTCCGGCAGAAACTCACCGGCAGACTCGCCCAGTCGCTCTCGTACGCCGGCCGAATGGACGCTGCGGAGCAGGTCGCCAGGGAAGTTCTCGCGACCGGCGGCGACGGCGCTGACGCGGAAGCTGCCTGCGGTGCCCTGCTCGCCCTCGTCGCGGCTCGGACCTATGCCGGCGACGAGATCGCCGCGCTGGCACTCTCCGAGCGGGCGCTCGGGCTGGCCGATGGCCATCCCGAGTTGGCCGACCATTATCTGATGGCGCAAATCAATCTGGGCGTCGTACACACCGTCCTCGACCAGGTCCGGGATGCCGAGTCCGCCCTGCGGCGCGCGCAGCAACGAGCGGATCGGGCCGGCAACACCAAGCACGCCGGGCAGGCGCAGATCTGGCTGACGGCGTTGTTCTTCGAGATCGGCCGATGGGACGACGCGCTTACCGAGGCTGGGCTGTCCAGTGGTGGCCAAACGCCGTACAACCGTTGCCAGTTCGAGGGCGCAGCCGCGCTCATCGCGTTGCACCGCGGCGAGACGGCTGCCATGCGGCGCCATCTGACCGCAGCCGAACCCTTGGCTGACCGCCTCCAGGGCAAAGTGGTCGGCTATCTCTGGTTGGCTCGGGCCCTCGACCACGAGCGTTCGGGTAACCATGCCGCCGCCCTGGCCCTACTTCGCGCCGAGGGTAGCGACATGGAGGAGGTGGAGGTGTTGCTGGCCGATGCGGTGCGCCTCGCCGTCACGGCCGGCGACCGCTCGGCCGCGGCCGAACTCACCACCTGCGCCGAGACCGCACCCTCGCGGGAGGCCATCCCGCATCGAGCGGCGATCGCCCTGCACTGCCGCGGCCTGCTGGATGCGGACGCGGCGCTCCTTCGAGAGGCCGCGGACGGCTACGCCACCGCCAGCAGGCCGCTGCCCAGGGCGCAGGCGCTCGAGGCCGCCGCGGCCCTGCTGGCCGAGCAGGGCGACATTGCGGCCGCCCGGGAACCGTTCGACGCCGCGTTGGACATCTTCGCCGAGCTGGGCGCGGCCTGGGACATCATCCGGATGCGAGCCAGGTTCCGGCCGTACGGCATGCGCCCGTACGCCCGGCGGCCCCGGCGCCCCACGGCCGGATGGGGGGCGCTGACGGCGGCCGAGGCGCAGGTGGCCGAGTTGGTCGCGGAAGGGTTGTCCAACCCGGAGATCGCCGAGCGGCTGGTGGTCTCGCGGCGTACGGTGTCCGCCCATGTCGGGCAGGTGCTGGCCAAGTTGCAGGTGCGCTCGCGGGTCGAGCTCGCCCGCTTGGCCGCGGCTCGTTCCCAAGTCGCCGACGGTGGCACGTGACCAGGAAAGCCGATCCGCGGTTGGTGGGGCGGAAAGAAGAGTTGCGCCTACTGGCCGGCTGGGTCAGCGAGTTGGCCGACGGCCGCGGTCACGCCGCGCTGCTCGAAGGCGAGCCGGGCATCGGCAAGTCGGCACTGCTGCGCGCGGCAGCCAGCCAGGCGGCAGCCGCCGGGTACGCGGTGTTCTCGGGCGCCGGCGAAGAGCTGGGCCAGGCGTTCCCACTGCTCCCCATACTCCACGCGCTCGGCATCGATGAATCGTCCACCGACCCCAGGCACGCCGACGTGCTGCGAGCGATGGGCGAACCACACATCCCCCCGACCGCGGCAGCCGAAATCGTCCTCGACCTCATCGACCGGCTCTGCGTCCAATCCCCCGGCATCCTCATCGTCGACGACCTGCACTGGGCAGACGAGCAAACCGTGGCCGTGTTCTACCGGCTGGCCCGCTCCACCACCCAGCGACCTCTCCTGCTCATCGGCGCGATGCGCCCGCTGCCCCGCCGCGAGGACCTCAAACGACTCCGCCGCACCATCGACCGCGACAGCCAACTACGCCTGGCCCCACTTCCGCCGGACGCCGTATCCGACCTCGTCACTGGCCTGATCGGTGGTCGACCAGGACCCGGCCTGACCCAACTCGCCGCCGGCGCCGCCGGCAACCCGCTGTACCTCACCGAGCTTCTCGACGCCCTCGACCGCAGCGGCGCCCTGCAACTGACCGGCGGCACTGCCGAGGTGACCGCCGGACACGCACCCGCCACGCTCGGCGAAGCGATCACCGACCGGCTGGGATTCCTGCCCCGCCCGGCCCGGGACCTGCTGCAGTCCGCGGCGCTACTCGGCGGCGAATTCTCCGCCGACGACCTGGCCGTGGTCACCGCCCGCCGACCAGCCGAGCTGGCCCCCGCCCTCGCCGACGCCCAAACAGCGGGCGTGCTCATCGACACCGGTAACCGGCTGGCCTTCCGCCATCCCCTGATCCGCGCAGCACTGTACGACGCCATGGCACCGGCCGCCCGAACCGCCTGGCACGTGGACGCCGCGCGCGCCCTTCGCGACGCCAATGCCCCAGCCGAGAGGGTCGCCCGCCAGCTGGTGCCTGCGCTCGTCGGTCAGCTCGAGGCGCCCGCACCCGTCGCCGGGTGGGTCATCGAGTGGCTCGTCGACTCCGCCCCGACGCTGCTCGCCCGGACGACCCAGGTCGCTGTCGATCTGCTCGAGGCCACGGCCGGTCGGATCCAGGCTAGAGACATCCGCTGGGCCCAACTCAACAGCTACGTTGCTGACGGCCTGGCGACCCTGGGCCGCTTCGAGGATGCCGCGAGGCTAGTCGAGCGTACCCTTCCGGAAACCGCAGATCGGGACGTTTTCGCCAAGCTCCACCTCACCCTTGCGAGGTGCCGCACGCATCTCGGACAGCACGCCACATCGTTGGCGGAAGTGGCGAACGCGCTGGCCCAGCCGGGTATCAGCGAGCGATACCAGCGCGGGCTTCGGGTCAGGCTCGCCGACTTGCTCATCTATGCCGGGGAGATCGAGGCGGCCGAGAAGGCGGCTCACGAGGTTCTCGAGTCGACGGTCGACGGCCGCGACGCCGACATCACGTGCCCGGCCCTGATCGTCTTGGCCGGCTGCCGGACGTGGCTGGGCGACGAGCTTGGCGCGCTCGGATACTACGAGCGGGCCGTCGCCGCGGTCGACGGGCATGCGGAGTTGGCCAACCTTCAACTGCGTGCCCAGAGCAACCTCGGCATCCTGCTGGTCGTTCTCGACCGCACCGAGGAAGCCGAGGCCGTCCTCCTGCGCGCGCAACGGTTGGCGGATCGTACCGGTAACGCCAGCCGGGAGATGCAGGCGCAGGTGTGGCTGGCCGCCCTGTTTCTCGAGACCGGCCGCTGGGACGACGCGCTCACCGCGGTCGAGCTGTCCAGCGAGACTCAGCTGTCGTATTCGCGGTGCCAAGTCGAGGGCGCAGGCGCGTTCATCGCGCTGCACCGTGGCAAGGCCGTGGCAGCGCGGCGCCACTTGTCCGCAGCTGGGCCTTACGCCGAGCTCCTGGACGACGCCATCGTGGTCGGCTATCTCTGGTCCGCTCGCGCGCTCGATCACGAGCAATCGGGCGACCCCGCCGCCGCCCTCGGCGTGCTCACCATGCCCCGGACCGCCCGCGGCGATGTGCAGGAGGTAGAGGTCTTTCTGGCCGATGCGGTGCGCCTGGCCGTCACGGTCGGCGACCAGGCAACCGCGGCGGAGCTCACGGCGCGCGCGGAGGCCCTGCCCTCCCGGGAGGTCATCCCGCATCGGGCGGCGATCGCGATGCATTGCCGCGGGTTGTTGGACGGCGACCCAGTGCCGATCCGGGAGTCCGCCGACGGCTACGCGGCGGCGCGGCGGCCGCTGCCGCAGGCGCAGGCGCTGGAGTCCGCCGCGGCACTGTTGGCCGAGCGCGGTGACCGAGAGGCGGCTCGCGAGCCGTTTACTGCCGCCATGGACATCTACGCGGGGCTTGGCGCGGCCTGGGACCTGGCCAGGGCACGGGACCGGTTCCGGCGGTACGGGCTACGGCGACCCACCCGCCGGCTGACCCGACCCAAGACCGGATGGGAGGCGCTGACCGCGGCCGAGGCGCAAGTGGCCGAGTTGGTCGCCGCCGGGCTGTCCAACCCGGAGATCGCCGAGCGGCTGGTGGTCTCCCGGCACACCGTCTCCAAGCATGTTGGCCAAGTGCTGGCCAAGCTGCAGGTGCGGTCCCGGGTGGAGCTCGCCCGCTTGGCCGCTGAGCGAGCGTAACCGTGACCACGGAGCAGCCGAGGCTGGTCGGGCGAGAGGCGGCGGTGAGCCGACTCTCCGGTTGGGTCGATGACCTGGCTGCCGGATTGGGCCGGGCGGTGCTCATCGAGGGCGAGCCAGGAATCGGCAAGTCGGCCCTGCTGAGTGTGGCGGCGAACCTCGCTGCCGCTCGTGACACCGCGGTGTTCCGGGGCGCAGGCGAGGAGCTGGCGCGGGCATTCCCGTTGCTGCCGCTACTCGACGCGTTCGCCGTCCGCGAGTTGGCCGCGCCGACCGATCCGGCCGATCCGGCCGATCCGGCCCGTTCGCAGCGGGCCCACTTGCTGCAGGCACTACGCGGCCGGCACGCCGATGCCGCGATTGCTGCCGCCGAGGCCGTGCTGGCGCTGGTCGACCATTTGTGCAGCCAGTCGCCGGCCGTGCTGATCATGGACGACCTGCATTGGGCGGACGAGCCCACGATCTCCGTATGCCAGCAGTTGGCGCAAACGGCCGGCCAGCGGCCCCTGCTGTTCATCGGGGCGATGCGTCCAGAAAGCCGGCGCGCTGACCTCGCGGCGCTGCGCGGTGCCGTTGGCCCGGCGGGCCTCATCGAGCTGGGGCCGTTGCCGCCCGCCGCGGTGACCGACCTGGTCGCCGACTTGGCCGGCGGCCGGCCGGGGCCGGCGCTGGCGCAGCTGGCATTGGATGCGGCGGGCAACCCGCTGTACCTCGGCGAGTTGGTCGACGCGCTCGACCGGGGCGGCGGCCTGCGGGTGGCTGCGGGCACCGCCGAGGTGGCCGGCGGCCCGGTGCCGGCGACACTCAGCGCGGCGATCGCCGACCGGTTGGACTTCCTGCCCCGGCCGGCGCGCGACCTGCTGCAGGCGGGCTCGCTGCTCGGCAGCGACTTCACCGTGGCCGAGCTGGCCATCGTGGCCGGAGGCGACCCGCGCGACCTGGCGGTCGCGTTGGCCGATGCCCAGGCTGCCGGCGTCCTGGTCGACACCGGGGACCGGCTGGCGTTCCGCCATCCACTGATCCGGACCGCGCTCTACAACGACATGTCTGCCACGATCAGAACCGCTTGGCACCGCGACGCCGCGCGTGCGCTCTACGATGCCGGATCCAGCCCGGACCGGGTTGCCCGGCAGCTGTTTCCGGCCGTATCCGGCCGTGGGCAGGACGCCGTGATGGACCCACTCGAGCCGGCGGACTGGGTCATCGACTGGTTGGTCGACGCCTCGCCCACCCTGCTCAACCAGGTGCCGCCGGTCGCCGTCGAGCTGCTCGAAACCGCCGTCCGCCGGCTCCCAGCCGGCAACTCTCGTCACCTGCTGCTGACCAGCCGGCTTGCAGATGGCCTGCTCCGGCTGGGCCGGACCGCGCAGGCCGCCCAGTTGGCCGAGCGCACCCTGCATGAGGACATCGACCCGGACCTGTCAACGGCGTTGCACCTGACGCTGGCCCGCTGCCGGTTCATCACCGGTGACTACGCTGCCGGTTTGGCCGGTCTCGAGGACGCCTTGGCCAGGCCGGATCTGAGCGACCGGCAGCGCGCGCTGATCCTCGTCCGGCTCGCCCGGCTGGGCACATACGCCGGCCAACAGGAGGCGGCCGAGCATGCCGCCCGGGACGCGCTGTCCTGGGCCGGCGGGCACGGTGATGCGGGCATCGCGGCGACGGCCCTGGTCTCGTTGGCGGCCAACCGCGCGTGGCGCGGCGACGAACGCGGCGCGCTGGAGCTGTGCAACCAGGCGGTCGCGTTGGTCGACGGGCACCCGGATCTCGGCGACATTCGGCTGCAGGCGCAGCTGTATGCCGGGAGTCAGCTCACCGTGCTCGACCAGATCGAGGAGGCCGAGGCGACCCTGCGTCAGGTGCAGCAGTTGGCCGACCGCATCGGCGACCGTGCTCGTGCGGAGGATGCGCAGGGCATGCTGGCCGCGTTGTTCTACGAGACCGGCAGGTGGGACGACGCGCTCACCGAGACCGAGTCGGCCGCCGAGATCCCATCGCCGTATCCAGCTGGTCTGGTGGCCGGGGTAGCGGCGCTCATCGCGCTGCATCGCGGCGAGACCGCGCCGGCCGCCTCGATGCCGGCCGACGACGACGTGGTGATCGGCTTTCGCTGGCTGGCTTGGGCGCTCGAGCTGGAACGCGCCGGCGCGGTGCGCCCCGCGCTGGCAATGCTCAGCGTGGCCGAGGGCGATGCGCAGGAGATCGAGGTCTGGCTGGCCGACGCCACGCGGTTGGCGGTCGTTGCCGGGGACATGGATGCGGCCGGCGACCTGGTTGCCCGGGCCGAGGCGCTGCTGTCGCGGGGCGAGATCCCGCACCGCGTCGGCACCGCGATGTACTGTCGCGGCCTGGTCGCGGCCGACCCGAGCGGGCTGCTTCGCGCGGCAGAGCATTATGCCGCCGGTCATCGGCCGCTGGGCCGCGCTCAGGCGCTGGAGGCGGCCGCGATGTTGCTCGCCGAGCACGGCGACCTTGCGGCCGCTCGCCAGCCGTTCGGCACCGCGATCGACATCTACGGCGGGTTGGACGCGGCCGCCGACATCGCTCGGATGCGGGCCCGGTTCCGCCCGTACGGGCTGCGCCAGTTCACGCCGCGGCCGCGGCGGCCCACGACCGGATGGGCATCGCTGACCTCGGCCGAGGCCCAGGTGGCCGAGCTGGCAGCGGCGGGGCTATCCAACCCGGAGATCGCCGAACGGCTGGCGGTCTCCCGGCGTACGGTCGCCACGCATGTCGGCCATGTGCTGGCCAAGCTGCAACTGCGATCGCGGGTCGACCTCGCGCGCGCGGCCGCGGGCCGCTCGCAGGCCGCCCAGGGGCGCTCGGTGTGAGGGTTGATCTGCGGGTGCGTAGTCTTCATTGCTGTGGTTCCGATCCAAACCGACGCCTTGACCAAGCGGTACGGCCACGTGACCGCGCTGTCCGAGCTGAGCGTCGACATCGAGCCGGGTGTGGTCGGTCTGATCGGGGCGAACGGGCGGGCTCGCCGACGAGGAGGGCGGCGGGATCGTTTGTCGGCGAGCGCGGCAGGCAGATCGCCGGCCGTCCACACCACTCATTACATCGCCTTGCCGCGTCCGCGGGAGGCTGTTGGCCGCCCCGAACCGGAGGGGCGGTGCCGTCACCGATCGTTCATCCTGCCGTCCGGCCACGAGCCTCGCGCGGGCAGGTTGACACGCTGATCACCGCGTGAAGGTAGGCCGCCAAAGCCGTGTGCGTAGGCGTTTTAGGCACACGGCTCCCGAGCAAGTAGGTCGGCGTGGCGAGGCTTGGACCGGCTTGGACCTGGTGCGTTGCCCGGTAGCATGTAGGTGCTCTTGAAACGGCCTCCGGAGCCGTGTGCGGGCGTTCGAATCGCCCCGGGGGCGCCCACACGGGTGCCGACCTGCGGTGATTACTGAACGTAAGGTCGTTTTACAGACCGTCTCGCCAGTGTCCTGACCAGCGCGAAGACGGTATTTGCGCTGGTCGGTCTTGGCTGGCAAGCATGTAGGCGCTACGCAAACGGCTTCGCGGCCTGAAAGTTGCTCACCCTGCCAGTAGCACGGCAGGCCTTACCGTCGACGACATTTGTCATTCGGCCTGGGACAGGACCACTCGCCTCGTCGCTCACGCCGTCGCGATCCCGCCGGAGCGATGAGCGCATGACGACGGTGTGCGGGTCTGCTCGAGAGGACACGCTTGCCGCGGCGTCAGAGGCTGCCCGAATGCCCGTTGACGTTCGCATGCGGGCAGGGCAGACGATCTAAGCGCCGTTGGGATCGCCTGGCACAGGCTCACGGCTCAAGGAGGAACTGGAGGGCGGCGTGCCCGAGTCGGCCGCGCGCGCCGAGAGGCCGCCACGCCGAATGCGTCTCGTCGAGCAGAGCATCGATTCTTCGCAGCCGTCGTCGCTCCGCCCCGGTGAGCTCGGCCGCGGCGGCGATAGGGTCGCTGACGAGACTGAGCAGGAACGCGGAATCGGTCCAGTCGCGCTCAGGGATCGCGCGCGCCGGAATGGTCGTGGCCGCGGTCTTGGCGAGGATTGCGGCCAGTAGCACCGGGCGCAGGACGTGGCCTGCGCGCCCTCCAAGGACGACCTCGACTCGCTCGGCGTGGTTGAGTGCAGCGCGGGACCCCGGTGCGGACAGGGTGCGCGCTGGCGCGGTGGTGGTGAGATCGACGCGCTGACCGAGGTTGTCGGGGGCCAAGACGTCGAACAGCACGCGGCCAGGTCCGGGAGAGGCTGCACGCAGGTACCTGTGACCTATGCCTTCGGCATTGATCCCCTCCAAGGCGAAATTGCGGGCCGTCAGCCACGCGCACACACGGCGGATGCCAGCCCGGTCAGCGCGCACGTCGACCACGACGTCGACGTCCTCGGTGGCTCGAGGCGGGTTGATGCCATGTTCGAGTGCGTGCAGCCACACCATCTGCCCGCCCACCAGGCACCAGCCGGTGGGGAAGTCGACGGCGATGTCGAGCAGGACTTCCCAGCCCTCGCGCTGAGTGGGCGTCATGCCGATGAGGGGCACGGTTCTCACCGCGCGACCTCGGCTCCGGCTCCGCCGGCCTTCGCGTTGGTCACCTGCCGCGCGGCGTTCTCGTCTCGGCATCGCCGCCGGATGGCGCGTGGCCGACCGGCGCTACGGCGATGGGATCGAGCCAGCCGATGGCGCGAACGGCATGCCGGAAGCAGCGCAATTGCTCGACGGCGGCGCTGCGGGCACGCACGTCGTCCTCCTCGAGCAGGTCGGCGACCGCAGCAGGCGCCGGTACGGGCTGCCCCGGGGCGGGGGCGAGCTCTGCGGGGACGCTACTGGGCACGACGACGAGCAACACCGGCCCCTCGGGGTCATCCCGCATCCGGTACTGGCGGATCAGCCCGTCGGCTTCGCCGGCTGCTACGTAGAGCTCGAGCCGCCGCCGCCCACCGGCGAGCCCCTCTCCACCGACTGAAGCGGCGAGGTCCCCACCGCGGGACACAGCCGGGTCGGCAACCAGCCGATCCACAACACCTGGGTGAGCCCACATGCGACGCACCTGGCCACGCGAGGACAGCAGCCTCGACCAAGGCGCAAGGTCTTGCGCCGGATCGGGCAACGCCGCGAGCAAGCGCAGAACGCGGTGGCGCAGCCTGCGGTCTGCGACGACCCGGACTGGGTGCTGCCGTACCTGCGGGTCAGCCGGTGATCCCCGCGCCGAGGCGTCGAGCAAGCCTATGGCGGCCCATGCGGTTCGCGGCCCAGTGGGACGCCCCTTGCGGACGTTCAGGGCGCGGGCCGTGACCGCGGCCTCTGGCACCAGCCATCCCGCAGACGAACGGCGGGCAGGGATCTGGCCGTTACTGATCATCTGGCGGACACGCTGCGCGCTGATGCCCATAGCGTCAGCAGCCTCGCGCACACTGAGAACCTGACCGTCGGCCATCCGATCCACATCCTTGTCACACCACTCTTGCCGATGAGCAGCCCTCACCTGACACGACCAGTGTCCAGAAACGCTCGCGGACTCGCAATACTTCCCGGACACGCACTCCCCGTGCTGCCGGGCGGCCCAACCTTCTCCTCATGGGAGAACACGCCGGACAGGGTTCGGCGGCGCACCCCAGAATCGGCGTCGAAAGGAAGCCATGTGCCTAGCCTTTTTAGGCACATGGCTTCCTTGAGCATGTAGGTCGGCGGGTCGAGTTCGTGACCTGGGGTGATGCCCGGTAGCATGGGTGTCGCGGATTGGGCCTCTGGAGCCGTGTGCGCAGGTTCGAATCCTGTCGGGGGCACGTCACAGAACTGTGCAACTGCCCCGCCGGACGTGTTGATCATCGAAGCGACGCATCCGCTGCCGCCACGCCGCGGCAGGTGATCAGAGCGGATCGTGGCCCGGCAAGGCGGATGGGGCATACCGTGCTGTTCAAGCATGTTCAACCTCTAATCGCACAGAGGCCCGGTCTGGGCTGATGGGCCGGGCATTGAGGAACCGCTGCAGCACCGGAACTGGTCCGGCAGAGCGAGCGGTTGTATCCAGGCGGTGAGCTGTCGGCGCACGATCCGACTCATCACGACGGGGGGTGACTAACGGGATCTTCGGATCACCGGATGCGGCCTTCATGTCTGACCGCGTCGTCGGCGAAGCTGGCTCGGTGGGGGGACGTAGCCTGGAGGTCGGGCGCACCCGGCCCGGATGGCGGGGTCACCCGGCAGCGCTCCACGGGTGTTCCCGATCGTTAACTCCGTTGAGACAGATCTCGGAGCCGTGACAACCTCGAAGCGTGAGCGCAGCAGGGTCGAAGTGGTCGTACGCACACTTCGTAAGCCACGTCCGCCGGTTCAGTCAGGAGTCGGTACTCGACGCCGTGACGGCTGTGGCGCTCGACCTGCCCCATCGTATGGACGACGACTCCCATCGCTACATCCGCACGCCGCCGTGGGCACTCGCGGCGGTGGTGAAGGCGTCGCTGTGCCACGGGTACCCATACCGATCCACGACAATGCGCGAGCGGACCTGACGTTGGCATGCCATATGCACACCAACCTCCACCCCGAGGAGCTGGACCACGGGGGTCTGGCTTCGCCGCTCGCGGTCATGGTGCGCACCGGCTACGAGCAGTTCCCATATCAAGAGTCGATGTTCGAGGAGATGGCACGGGCGGAGGCGTTCTTCAACGGTTATACCGGTCCTAAGCCGCTGACCGTGATCAGCGAGGAGCGTCTCGCGAAGCTCCTCGGCGCCCCTGTTCGAGACGCCGCTGGCGTGACGCTGCTGCTACACGTCGGAGCGGAGAAGAACAGCGGTTACTTCGACCCCAAGTGGCTCGACCAGGCGAACTTCACGCCGGTACTCGACGTGCTACCGCGCGGGGTGATCTTCGACGTGATCAGCACGTCGTTCGCCACTGACGTTGCCGGCTTCAAGAAGCTCGCGTCAGAAGCACCCGCGCTGCTGTTCCTGGACAAGTATGACTTCAACCCACTCGTGGCTCGCCCGTTCATTCGACGCGCGGACGGCCGGCTGACGGCGCCGGTACCGCAGTTGATCTCGCGGAGGATGTCGCCGCTTGAGTGATACTACGCCGGTTTGCAGCGGTATGGAGCAGGCTTCGCCATTGACATGGGCTATCTATTCGAGGACTACGTGGGGCGCCAGTTCGCCACGGTGCCCGGCGTGACCGTCGAGCCGGGAGTCGAGTACCACCGAGGCAAGGACCGGATGGACACCACCGACTGGTCCATCATCCTTGACGATGCGGTGCTGCTGGTCGAGGCCAAGGCCGGCCGCCTCAAGGCCAGAGCGCGGGCGGGCGACGACTCGCTCGCCGAGATGATGACCCGGACGGTCGGCAAGGCGATTCGGTAGATCAACCGCACCCGCGACCTCATCGAGGCGGGCGCCGCCGAGGTTGCCCACATCCCAAACGACCGGCCGATCCTCGGCATGGTCGCGACCCTCGACCCCTGGTACATACAGCTCCCTCGGCCGCAACGCGCTGCCTGCTTGCGACGTACCGCTCACCGTGTGCTCCGTACGCGAGGTCGAGTACCTGGTCAGCATCGGCCAGCGCGAACCAGTCGGACGGATCTTGCGCGAGATCATGGGCGACGCCGAGCGATCAACGTGGCCACTCGGGATCGCGCTGCGGCCCCACCACAGGGCAGGCGACCGCAATCCGCTGCTCGATCAAGCGATTCGTCGCCGCCGCGCTCGTCAGTGCCATCGCCGCGGCCGTGCTCCTCGACGTGCTGCGCGGTGCGTCCGGCGCCCGCGCGGACGGACGAGGCGAGGCGGTCAACCTCGCCGCGTCCACCTCGACGGTCGCCGTCGTCGACGCCCGGTCCGTTGCTGACAGCACGGCTCGCGCGCTGGGCCCGGCTCTGAAGAGCGGACCGAGTCCGATTCCGGCCGCAGGCTCGGTCGTCGACGGCGCCCCTGGCATCTCCATGCGTCACGACATGGCTCAGGTTCCCGAGTGGGCACGGGCCGCTCCAGGAGATCTCCACCGCGTGGTCAGGGGCGACAACCTGTGGGACATCGCCGAGACACGGCTGGGTGACCCCTACCGTTGGCGGGAAATCTACGTCCTCAACCGCGGCAAGACCCAGGCGGACGGCCATACCCTCAGCGATCCTGACGAGATCCGGATCGGATGGGTACTCGCTATGCCCACCCGCGACGACGCGCCACCGCCGAAGGCCGGTTCAGGGCCGGACCGGCCGGACACAGCACGGCCTGACGAAACGTGCGAGCAATCTGGTGGCGGGCCAGACCGGAACAGCACTCCAGCGCCGGGTGGCATGAGCCATGCCAGCCCGACTCCGACGGCGACCGCACCGACCGCACCGGCCGGGCCAGCGGAGGGCGATCCACCGAGCTCCACCGATCACGAGTGGCGCGAGCAGCACCCCAGGTCTCCGGGCGTGTCGCTGCCCTCTGGCGCGTGGGTCAGCGGCAGTCTCGCGACTGCCCTTGCCATCACCCTCACAGCGGTGCGACTACACCAGCGCCGCCGCGCCCGCCTGTCATGGCCCATCGCCACCTCCACCGACCCCGCCCCGACCCCAACACCCACATCGCTCGGACCGGCCGAGGCGGAGGGCAGCCGCGACCTGGACTACGACGCCAGCAACCTGCCCGGCGTCGTCCCAGGCCCGCCGCCGACCCCGACCGCTGTCGGCATCGACGACCACGGCCGCGAGATCAGCCTCTTCGAGATCGCCCCAGCCGGCATCAGCCTCACCGGCCCGGGCGCGGAGCCTGCCGTGCGGGCAATGGTCGCCGCTGCCCTGTCCACTGCGGTCCTCGGCAACATGGTGGACCAGCCCATCGTCCTGACCACCACGGCCATCCTGGTCCGGCTGCTGCCAATAGCGTCGAGCCGGCCGGCATCGACCCCGACGACCGCACGTTCGATGGCGAGCGGCTCGTCCTCGCGCCCACCGCCGACGACACGCTCGCCCGGTTCGAGTCCGAGATGATCTACCGATCGCGCATCCTGGCTGACCTCGACGCAAGCTCAGACGCGGAACTGCGTAGCCGCGAGGACTACATCGAGGCCCTGCCGCCTTACGTCCTGCTCGCCGACGCCGACCCGCGTCACGCCGCGCGCCTGGGCTCGGTGCTCGACCACGGCGCGGCGCTCAACATGCACACCATCCTCCTCGGCCCAGCTGCGAGCGTTCCACCCTGCCGGGTTGCCGCAGACGGAACCGTCGTCGCCACCGACGACAACAGCGCCGCCGACGGGGAGGCAGAAATTCTTCCACCAGGAACGCGGCTTGCCACGCTCGCCTCCGCCGACCTCGCCGACATCCTGGATCTGCTGCGCCGGGCCAGCTTCCAACCCGACGACCTCGGGCCCGGCGACGACACCGAGCCCGATCCACAGCCCGCGGACCAGCCAACGCCAGCCGCCGCGATCGCCGACCTGGCGACCCCGCCGGGCGACCAGCCCGCCCCCGTCCGCTTGACCGTGCTCGGCGAGGTCACGTTGGCCACGGCTGGTGGGCCGATCACCAGCAACGTCCGCAGCGACTCCTACGCCCTCCTCGCGCTCCTGGCCGCCCACCCGCGGGGCCGCAGTCTCCAGGAGATCGCCGCTGACCTCTACCCCGGCACCGACCCCAAGCTGGCGCTGAACCGGGTCCGAACCGCCATCACCAGCCTTCGCCGGGTGCTACGCAATGCCACCGGGCAGGACGGGGGGACGTTCATCCTGTTCGAGTCCGACCGCTACCGCATCGATCCGCATGCGCTGGACGTTGACCTGTGGCGGTTCGTCGTCGCCATCGACCGCGCCAACCACGCCGACGACGACCCCACCTGTCTCGCGGCCCTGCGGGAGGCCGCCGATCACTACGGTGGGGACTTCGCGGCCGGTCAGGACCGGGTCTGGATCACCGACTACGCCACCACATACCGGCATCAGTTCCTCGGCGTGCTCGGCCGCATCGCAGAACTCACCGAACTCGACGCGCCCGACCAGGCTATCGCCGCGCTGGAGCGGGCGCTGGAACACGACCCGATCAACGAGGAGCTGTACCAGCGAATCATGCGTATCCACGGCCGCCGCGGACACCTCGACGCGGTCCGCCGCACGCTTCGCCTCTGCGAGGACCGCCTGTCAACGATCGGCGACGCCGAGCCCTCCGAGGAAACCCGCCGCGTCGCCGCCCGGCAACTCCACCCGCCGGCGAAACCGTCGCTCAGCGGTCGCCGCCGCTAGGCCTCAAATAAGCGAGTCGGGCCGTGAGGCGGCGGCCGGTCCGTGATCATGGTGGTAGCGAGGGCTTGCCTGGTCGGGTTCGGCGTGATCGGGATGTCGGCGAGGTGTGCCGCACGTCGTCGACTGTCCGTTTTGGACGGTTCTAAAGGTGCGTTTCGTGAGCTGGGCGTGCGGGGTCACCGCCGCGGGTGCGCTGCGGTGGATTCGGCGGGGCGGCGGTGTGGGGTCAACCGAAGCGGAGTCGTTCGATGGTGTTCCAGGCGCTGAAGAGCCGGTCGAGGCCGGGTGTGTAGCCGATCAGCCGCACGGTGATGCCGCGGGCCCGGCGCAGGATCATGGCGGGGATGAGGATGACGCTGTGGAAGAAGCGGCGGAACTCCATGCGGATGTAGGCGCGGCGGTCGGCTTTGTGGTGCATCATCAGCGCGAACCAGGACTTGAGGTTCCAGGCCAGGGCGGCGATGACCATGTAGGCCCAGTTGCTGACCAGGTCGTAGAGCGGCACGCGCAGCGCGCCGATGCCTGACTTGAGGTCGCCGATGACGTTCTCCTGGTCGCAGCGCTCGTTGGCCAGGGCGACGATCTCCGCCGGGGTCAGGTCGGTGTAGGTGGTGATGTAGAAGAAGTAGCGGACCTCGTCGAGCAGCGCCTGCTCGCCTTTGCTGCGGCTGATGTTCTTGCGCAGCGCCACCACCTTGTAGCCGCGCCTGCACTTACCGGGCTGGTAGTCGAACTCGGCCACGTCCTCGTGGTTGAGCTCCAGGTTGAGGTAGCCCTTCTCCTTGACGATGCGGCCCTTGTGGTCCTCCCGGCGGGCCCGGGTCTGCCCGGTCGCGTTCTGGTACGGCGCCTTGCGCGCCAGCCTGCGCCAGCAGGACTCGTCCAGGCCGTCGGCGATGCGGGTCAGGGCCGCGTTGGCGTCCATGCCGAAGACGAAGTCGACCCGCTGCGCCCACCGGTCGAAGTGGGCGGTCAGGGAGAAGTCGGTGTCCCCGCGCAGGCACACCCGCGGTGCGTGCGGGCACACCAGGTCGATGGCCTTGTCGATCCACCCGGCGGCGTCCTGGTGGCTGGGGGCGTTGCCCGCCCGGTTGACCAGGTAGAGCACCTCCTTTGTGTTGGCCAGGGT